>Ga0307294_10000011_pt1 | contig 47641 bp, 31 predicted proteins | sample ER_DNA_151_FD_194468 | JGI IMG/M metagenome (GOLD analysis project Ga0307294, IMG submission 194468) | Bulk soil microbial communities from the East River watershed near Crested Butte, Colorado, United States - ER_DNA_151 | ecosystem: Environmental > Terrestrial > Soil > Floodplain | place... | reverse complement strand
GCAGACGGTGCGGCTTCCTATGAGCGGACTGCGACGACCCGCGAGCTCCAAACCACCGTCGGAATAGCGGTCACTGAATCCGCGCGCTTGCCAGGAGTGGTTGGCCTATTTAGTACCGATGGCGCCTTCGCCACGAAGATGCTTGCTGAAGCTGATCCCAACCGGATTCAGACTTGGCGCACGACAACGACGTCAATTGATGATCCAACCGCAATCGCCCAAACCATCCGCTTCTATCGAGTCAATAGCGGCATTGAGCTGATGGGCGTCAGCACATCCTCGGAAGGTTACGTCTATAGCCCAGCTCTGCTGCTGTTGCCAGCCGATGTTCGGGACGGGAGCCAGTGGCGCAGCGCCGGGTCTGCCGGAGACACCCTCGACTATCGCAGCGAGCTGCAAGCCGATGCTGTGGACGGCGACTGTCTCAGGGTCACCGGAGAAGTGCGCTACTTATCGAAAGCCGGCCAATTGGGCCGCGTAGTTGCCCTGGAACAGACCTGGTGTCTCCACGAGGGGATGTTGGCAGAAAGCCAAAGCTATGCCGACATACGTACCGATACCACCCGTATCGAGCCGCCACCGCCGAATCCTCAGACCACCACCAACGCCCCGATTCACTGGACTGTGCCGCAACACTGGACCACCAAGAATTTCGGCACGATCTCCGTTAATCCGACCTTCGGTGAAGCACCGATGGTCGGGTCGCCATCCGCCATCACGCCGGTGCGCAGCGAATCCGGCCTGGTGATCCGGGCCGCCGTCGGCGGCGATCTGGTGGCAACCACCCCTAAGACACCGACGGCCTGGACATCGGTTTGGCGAGCCCATCCCGGTGGCAGCGTGATGACCTTGAGCGCCTTTGGCAATGTGATTATTGCCACCACGAGCAACCGGCAGATGGTTGGCTACTCCGATGTCGGCGTGCGTTTATGGCAGTTGCCACTTGATGATCTTGCGCCTACTGCACCCGTTCGAATCAACGATCAGGATGCGGTGATCGTCGATCTTGCCGGTGCGATGCGCAGTTTTGATCTTGCTAGCGGCGCGGTCGTGTGGCGGCACGAGATTGGATCCGACGTCACTGTCCCGCCGGCAGTTGGCTCAGGTGTGATCGTGATCATGGACCGTGGTGGTACCACGACCACCTTTGATCAGAACACGGGAAAGCGTCAGTGGTACAAGGAAATGCAGGGCAGCGCAGCCGTCACAATCGACAACACCGTCGCCGTCATTCAAGATCAAACCATCCACGGGCTCACTGCAGACTCGGGGCGGCATCGATGGGTGCGACCGATCTTCGGGACGCTGACACACATGGCAACCTTCGCTGATCACATCGTGGTGGCAACCAAAAGTGAGTCCGTCATCGTGAGTGGAGACGGTGCGGTCTCCCAGCAGCTGGGCCCGGTGTTGACACTCACACCTTCTCAAGATCATCTTGTGGCGTGGGGTCCGGCCGAGGCTTTGCTGATAGCCAGAGACGGCAGCATGATCTCTCACTGGGAACTGCCCCCGCTGACCCAGTCGCAACAGGTCCGGCCGACGCTCGCGATCGAACAAGGGGTGCTGCTGTTCAACAACGACTGGACCTTCCAGGCGCGCGACAATGCAGTCTGACTCTCACTCGGCGACCGGCACCCGGACCCTGAACTCTGGCCCTTCGACAAGCTCAGGGCGCATAGCCCTCCAGGGCCGGTCACGGCTCGGCCGATTCGTGGCCGCCCTGTACCGCCAGACGTTGGTAAATCCCGTTGAGCAGGGTCGGCTACGTGACGGGATGTGGCCGTACGGGCTGCGAGCGATTGTGCTCGTCGGCTACGTGGTTTTCAGCATCGCCGCTCTGACGGTGATCTTTTCCGGGCCCATCCGCGAGCACAGCACCTTGATCGTTTTTGGCTTCGGCTCCGGTCTCGGGTTGCCGGCACAAACCGTTTGGCCGCTAGTCCTGCTGCTGTCGTTCGGTGTCGCCGCCCTCATGGCGGCCGCCCAGCACGGACCCTGGTGGCTGAAGCTGCTTGGTCTGCTGTTCACGCTCATCGTGATGGGAACGTGGTCGTTGCGCAGCCCATCGCTGGTGGGCTGGGGTGGCTGGCCAATCATGGCGGCCGTCCTGATGGTGGCGCTTCTGGCGCTTGTCATCCTTCGGTGGCGGCACAGTTTCGCTTGGTGGGAATTCGCAGTGATGTGGGCGTTGATCGGCCTCACGACGACAATCGGAGTCGCCGAGACCCGCGAAGCCAAGATCTTTGGCCAGGACTTCAACCCGCTCCACCTACAGCAAACTGCGGCATTGCTCGGCTACCTTGCGCTACCCGCAGCAACGCTGGCAGGCGCCTCGGTGGCAGAGGTGTCGGTACGGGCCACCGTGTCGGCAACGCAAAACGCGCAGCGGCTTGCCACCCGATCGTGGCCCTACGTGATCTTGGCGGTCGTCGTCGGAATCCGGTTGGCGCAGGGCAGCTGGCAGATTGTGCAACGAGATCCAGTGGTTGAGGGTCTGACGGCGCTGCTGTGGGCTGGCGCGCTTGTTGCCGCTTTCATCCTCATTGGCTTCGTCGTGCTACGACTGTCCGGACGACGAGAATCCAGCCCAGCGGTCTCAGAGCTGGGGGATGAGCTGGGCCGCATGGGGTTTGCGGTGGCCGCCTCTTTGATCGCTATCACTATCCCGGTTCAGGTCTTCCTTGCCGTCATTCAGGTCGTGGGCTCACTTCAGCCAGGAGGCGCCGCGTCCCGACTGTCGTACGACATCACTCCGCTCGTTACTCAAGTCGTCGACCCCGGCCGGGTGCTCATCGGCGTGGTGTTGCTGATCCTGGCGGTGCGTGCGGCTCGGCGGGGACAGGCCGGTCGGGCCCTCGTCATAGGTTGCATCGGTGTCATGTTGGTTGCCTTGGCGCGTCAGCTCTTGTTTGGCAATCGCTTAGCAGCACCGATCAATCCGGATGCCCTCAACCTGGTCGCCTCTGGGGTGGTGATCGTCGCGATCGGAATCTTGTTGATTCGACGCCGCTTGACCGCCCAGCGGGCCCTGGCGTTCGCTGGGCTGTTGATCTTGTCCGCGCTTTTTTCGTATCGCGACTTCATCTCCGATCCACTTGGGGCGGTGCTTGGTTTCTCGGGGGCAGCTCTGGTGTTGTTCGGTTTGACCTGGGACCTCTTTACAGGCTCGGGTTGGGCAAACGGGGAGAGCCGCCGCTTCCCGCGCCCCACCCGAGTGCTGCTGGTGTTGACCAACTACGTGTTGAGCATGACGGTGCTCGCGTACGCAGCACTCATCCGTGATGGCAGTACCACGATCTATTTCGATCCGTTTGCTCAGTTCGGCGACTTGATCTTGGGCACTGGACTGGTCGCGGCCGCCGCCATAGCGATCTTCGACGCGGCATGGCGTAACCAGCCCATTTGAGTTGCTCCGCTCGCTGCGCTCCTCCGCGGATCGCGCCGGGGAGCCGCGGACGAAAAGCGTTGTCGGCTCGTTTCTCCTCAGTCGGGCGGCGCGCGATCCGAGAATTTGTCAGTTAGCTCTGTTCCAATACCTGGTACGAGCTGACTTCATCTAAAACAGGATCTGACGCGATGTACCGCTTGACTCGGGGGGCGGAGAAGTTGCCCACACCTCCAGCGCTTGACTCATCGCAACGCGCCGTCGTCGAGCATCCCGGAGGGCCACTACTGGTGCTGGCAGGACCCGGCACCGGCAAGACCACGACTCTGGTGGAGTGTGTGGTGGACCGTATCGAACGCCGCCGCGCCACGCCCGACAGCATTCTCGTGCTGACTTTCTCTCGAAAGGCCGCGGCGGACCTGCGCGCCCGGATCGCCGCCAGGTTGGGGCGTACCACCGTGACCCCAATGGCAATGACCTTCCATGCCTTCTGTTACGCGCTGGTGCGCCGGTTCGGCGAGGAGGTTGGCGTGGAATCGGATGATTTTGGTGCGCCGCTGCGCTTGCTGACCGGCCCAGAGCAGGAGTTCCGGGTCAGGGAAACCCTGCAGGGCAGCTTGGAGACCGGACGCGCCCAGTGGCCCGACTCACTTGCCCGCGCGTTTCCCACTCGAGCCTTTGCCAGCGAGGTTCGTGCGGTTCTGGCGAAGGCGCGACAGCTTGGTATGGATCCCGATGATGTTGTGGCGGCGGGCCAGGCCACCGGCCGGGAGGAGTGGGTCAGCGTCGGAACCTTTTTCGATGAGTACCTCGACGTACTCGATGCTGAAGGCGTCCTGGACTATGCCGAACTGGTGCACCGGTGTCGGATCTTGCTGAGCAAACCGGAGATCGTGGCAACGCTGCGCAGTGAGATCAACTGCGTCTTCGTCGATGAATATCAAGACACCGATCCCTCGCAAGTTCGACTGCTACAGGTCATCGCCGGTGATGGCCGCGATGTGATTGTCGTCGGAGATCCCGATCAGTCGATCTATGCCTTTCGCGGTGCCGAGGCTCGAGGGATCTTGGACTTCCCAGAGCTGTTTCGAACCCGAGACGGCGCGCCGGCACCTGTCCTCGCACTAAATCGGACTCGCCGCTTCGGGAGCGCCCTGCTCGTGGCGAGCCGTCGCGTCGTCAGTCGTTTGGGTCTGCCGCGTTCATTGCCGGCCGACGTATTCGAGGCGTTCCGACATCCAACCGCGGACCCGAACCTTCCCAAGGGCAAGGTGGAGATCTTCACCTGCAGCAGCGCCGGTGCAGAAGCTGAGCACATCGCAGACATCCTGCGGAGCGCACACCTTCGCGACAATCGTGCGTGGAGTGAGATGGCAGTCCTGGTTCGCGCCGGGCGCGCCGTGATTCCCTCGCTCACCCGGGCGCTGGTAGCCGCCGGGGTACCGGTCGAAGTGGCCGGTGACGAGATTCCTTTGGCCGTTGACCCGGCGGTGCGTCCCCTTCTGCTGGCACTTCAGGTTGCCGCTCGAGGTTGCAGGCCGACCGCCGATGAGGCGCAACTATTGCTGACGTCGCCGCTCGGCGGCATGGACAGCATGGCAACGCGGCGCCTGGGACGCGCCTTGCGCGAAGCCGAGCGCGCCGAGCTGGCCGGTACTGCCCTACCGCGGCCATCTGCCCAGCTGACCAGTGTGGCGCTGCATCAGGCGGACCTCTTGGATGACTGTCCGCCGAGCCCAGATGTCGAGGCTGCTCGTCGCCTAGCCCAGCTGTTGCAGCGCTGCGAACATGCGATCCGAACCGGCAGCACCGCAGAGGAAGCCCTGTGGCTGCTGTGGTCGGAGACGCCCTGGCCGGAAAGGTTGCAACAGCAGGCGAGTCGCGGCGGCGAAGCTGGTCGGCGGGCCAACCGTGATCTTGATGCGATCTGCGCCTTGTTCGACATTGCAGCACGCTCAGAAGAAGTCTCAGGGCTTCGCGGGGTGACCGGCTTCTTGGCCGAGGTGGAGGGTCAGCAGATTCCGGCGGATCCGTTGCGCGAGTCGGAGCTACGCGGTGCGGCGGTCCGCGTGCTCACTGCCCACCGGGCAAAGGGGCTGGAGTGGGATCTGGTCGTCGTTGCGGGCGTCCAGGAAGGTCGCTGGCCAGACGTACGCCGGCGGGACTCCCTGTTGGAGCCGGACCGCCTAGGTCGGCATGAGGTGTCGGCCCCGGTTCCGACGGCCACCCGGATCGCCGAGGAGCGGCGGCTCTTTTACGTCGCATGCACTCGCGCTCGTTCGCGGCTGGTGGTGACCGCTGTCGCCGGCACGGAGGGCGAGGCTGACCAGCCCTCGCGCTTCATTACCGAGCTTGGCGTGATGCCACGCGAGCTGCCTGGTCGGCCGCAAAGGCCGCTGACACTGGCGGCTCTGGTCGCTGAGCTGCGCAGCATCACGGTCAACCCTGAAGTCCCGCCGCGGCTACGGGAAGAAGCGGCCCTGCGGCTTGCGCGGCTGGCGGATGCGACTGATGCTGAGGGCCAGCCATTCGTGCCGGCTGCCCGACCGCAGCACTGGTGGGGGATGCGCGCGCTGACTCGATCCGACCGGCCCCTCGTGGCCTCCGAGGAACCGGTGCACCTCTCCGGCAGTCAGCTGGCGAGCGTGCTGGCCTGCCCGCGTCAGTGGTTTCTGGCAAGGAAGGCCCAAGGAGAGCCGGCACGCTCGGCTGCCGCGAGTTTTGGCTCGGTGGTTCATGTGCTCGCTGAATATGGCGCTCATACTCAGATGGATCACGACGAGCTCTCCTACCATCTGGAGTCGGTATGGCACCAGCTCGCCTTCGACGCCCACTGGTTGTCCGCGGTGGAGCGGGTGGAGGCAGAGTCCGCACTCGAACGCTTCCTGACGTGGCAAGAGGCAAGATCGGATCAGATCGTGCTCGGCACCGAGGTGGAATTCTCCTGCGAGGTCGATTTAGGCACTGATCGAATTCATCTCACCGGCAGTGCTGATCGAGTCGAGCGCGATCCTGACGGGCGTATTCGAATCGTGGACTTCAAGACCTCAAAAGCGCCGCCGACGGCTGCTGACATCGCCTTGCATGATCAACTCGGGGTGTATCAGCTGGCCGTCCAGCAAGGCGCTTTCGCCGCGGTAGCGGGGGAAAGTGCACGGCCGGCCGGAGCCGAACTGGTGTATTTGAGGCTCGCCGATGGGGATAGCGGCCAGCCGAGGATCTTTCTGCAAGCCTCGCTGGATGACGTCCCATTCCCAATCAAGCCGTTGGACGGCGCGGAATCGTCGCCCCGGGAACAGCCAACCTGGGTGCATCGTCGCTTGGCCGAGGCTGCGCAGATCATTCGTAGCGAACATCACGACGCTCGTATCGGACCTGGCTGTCGCTACTGCGCCTTTCGCACCAGCTGTCCGGCACAGCCGGTTGGGCAGCAGGTGCTGAAATGACAGTCCACACCCTGTTACCGCCGGCGCCGCGGATTCGACTCGACAGCCCCACGGAGCTGATCAACGCGCTAGGCATCTCCTTCTCCGCGCAGCAGCTGCAGGCCATCACCGCTCCGCTCCAGCCCGGCGTGATCATCGCGGGCGCAGGATCGGGCAAGACCACCGTGATGGCGGCCCGCGTGGTCTGGCTCGTCGGCACCGGCGCCGTGCGACCCGAAGAGGTGCTCGGTCTGACCTTCACCCGGAAGGCGGCTGCCGAGCTCTCCCAACGCGTACGCAATGCACTGCTGCGTGCCGGTGTGATCGCCGATCGCGGCGTGGATGAATCTGGCGAACAGTTGATCATGACTTACGACGCCTTCGCTGCTCGGCTGGTAGCCGAACATGGGCTGCGGCTGGGTTTCGAAGCAGATCCGACTTTGATCAGCGGAGCAACCCGATATCGACTGGCATCGCGGGTGGTGAAGGCTGCGGCCGGGCCATTCGAATTCATTTCCCGGCTCCGGCCCGCGACCGTGACCGAGAGAGTGCTCAGACTCGACGCCGATCTTCAGCAACACCTGGTGAATGTGGGCGATCTGGACGGGCATGCTCGCGACCTGCTGCTCGGGCTGGCAGCGGCGCCGTGCAACAACCGAGGCAACCCCTATGTCGACGTCAAGAAGGCGGTCATTGCCTGCCAGGAGCGTCTCGAACTGGCCAGCCTGGTACGCGACTACCAGGACTTGAAGCGCCGCCTCGGGCTGGTGGAGTTCGCCGATCAGATGGGCATAGCGGCTCGGCTGGCCACTGAGGTGCCTCAGGTGTCCAGTGCGCTGCGGACCGCCTTCCGAGTCGTGCTGCTCGATGAGTATCAGGACACCTCGGCAGCGCAGGCGATCATGTTGCGGGGGCTGTTCTCGGGACCGACTGCCAGCGACGGTCGCGGACACCCCGTCACTGCCGTCGGTGATCCTTTCCAGGCGATTTATGGCTGGCGGGGTGCGGCGGCGAGCAACATCATGACCTTCGCCGATGACTTCCCGCGCGCGGACGGCCGACCAGCTCATCGCTTTCCGCTTACGGTTAACCGCCGTAGCGGCCGAATGATCCTGGATGTTGCGAATGTGCTCAGCCGGCCGCTGCGAACCGAGGCCGACTCATCGATCGCCGCTCAATCTGCATCGACCAGCTCCGGGGGGTTCAAGGGGGGTCGTCCCCCCCTGCAGACACCGGCCGGTCTCGGACTGTTGCAGGCGCCGGAAGGAACCGACGCCGGCCAGGTGCGTGCGGCGACTTTTGAGACCTGGCCGGAAGAGATCGGTTGGATCGGGGACCAGATCGCCGCGCTGAAGGAACAAGGTGCGGTTTCGCGCTGGGCGGAGATAGCTGTGCTGACCCGCCGCAACGCCGACATAGCGCCGTTGTACTCCGAGCTGACGTCTCGCAATGTACCGGTGGAGATTGTCGGGCTTGGCGGGCTGCTGCATTTGCCAGAGATCATGGATATCACCGCCACGTTGCGATTGGTCGATGACGTCACTTCTAATCCTGATCTGATCAGGCTTCTGACCGGGCCTCGCTGGAGGATCGGGCCCCGTGATCTTGGTCTGCTCGGCCGGCGCGCCCGGGAGCTTGCCCGCGCTGCGAAGACCTCATCTCAGGCGAGCGATGGCGAGCCGCGACCTGCGGCGGTGCTCAGCTCTTTAGAAGAAGCGGTCGCCGAGATCGACCCAACAGAGGTCGTCAGTCTGCTGGACGCTCTGGACAGTCCGGGGGAGGCGGCATACTCGCCGGAAGCCCGGGAGCGGTTCGCTCAGCTCTCTGCTGAGTTGGCGTGGCTGCGACGGCGCAGTGACGAGCCGGTGCTCGACCTGACCCGTCGAATCATCACCACAATCGGCTTGGACGTTGAGGTGATGGCTACACCGGAGTTCGCGCGCACCTCCCGGCGCGACCAGTTGGGAGCGTTTCTCGACGCAGTCGCCGCGTATGTCGATGTCGACGGTGATGCCTCGTTGTCGGGTCTTCTGGGCTATCTGCAAGCGGAGAGCGACCAAGGCGTGGGACTCGAACAGGCCGTTCCCTCCGACCGTGAAGCAGTCAAGCTGCTAACGGTTCACAAAGCGAAGGGCCTGGAGTGGGAGGCGGTCTTCCTGCCAGCCCTCATGAAGGGCGTCTTCCCCAGTGACCGGGTCACCGACAACTGGGTGCTTAACCCAGCGATCTTGCCTTCCGACCTGCGTGGCGACGCGGCGTCGATTCCCCAGCTCAATGAGGCGACCAACGCCGGAATGGTGGAGTACAAACAGCAACTCAGCCGGCAGCAACTGCTGGCCGAAGACCGGCTGGCCTACGTCGCCGTCACTAGGGCGAAGCGGTTGCTGGTGGGCACCGGCCACTCCTGGCGGGCCGATCTCAGCAACCCTCGAGCCGCTTCGAACTATCTTCAGGTGATCGTCGAGGAGGCGGTCCAGCAAGATCAGCTCCTTGCCGAAGCCGCGCCGCCAGGAGCGGAGAATCCTTTGGTGACCGAGGTGACTCCGCAGCCCTGGCCAGCTCCGCTAGATCCGGAGGCTGAGATGAGGCGGCACGACGCAGCGTTGGAGGTGCAGCGAGGGCGGCGCCGCTTCGCCGAACGAGGCAGATATGAGGATCCGGAGAGCGAACCGCTGTTGCTCGATGACCATGAAATCGTCGCAGGCTGGGACGACGACATCGACCGGTTGCTGACGGAGGCCGCCGAGTCGCGGTCCGGCGATCAAGTGGTCGAGCTGCCCAGTCAGCTGTCAACGACTGCGGTGCTGCGGTTGCACGCGGATCCGGAAGCGTTTGCCGCCGAGGTGGCTAGGCCGATGCCTCGGCAGCCTTCGCGATCTGCACGCTTCGGCACTCGCTTCCATCATTGGGTTGAGCGCTATTTCAGCACCCAGCTGCCCAATGGCCGGCTTGGTCAGCAGCAGCTAATTAATCTTGATGACCTGCCCAACCGGGCAGATTCGGGCACTCATGACGAACAGGAGTTACGCGAGCTCTGCGAAGCCTTTGCGGCCGGCCGGTTTGGCGGCACTGTGCCGTACGCGATCGAGGCGCCATTCAGCATCTGGATTGGCGGTCGGCTGATCCGGGGGAGAATCGATGCTGTTTACCAGCAGCCCACGCCGTCAGCATCTGGAGACACACGGTTCCAAGTAGTGGACTGGAAGACTGGTCGCGCAGAGACTGCCGATCCCCTCCAGCTGGCTATCTACCGGCTGGCCTGGGCTGAGGCGCAGGGCCTTGCCACAGGGGAAATCGACGCGATCTTCTATCACGTACGTAGCGACGAGGTCGTACGACCCAGCGAGCTGCCGGACCGCGAGGCCATCGAATCGATCCTGCTCGCCCAGGTTCAGCCATTACCCTGATCTCATGATCGAGTGGGCGATCGCGAGTGACCTCGATCGTGTCGACCACCACCGCAGATCACCGGAATGGGTGGCTGGATTGTGGCGCGACGAGACCGCGAAACTGCTCAAACTCGACGCTGAGTCCCGATTCACCACTAATGCCGGCGGCAGCAAGCTGCGGATGACCAAGCCGTTTGTTGACTACGACAGCCAGCGGCACCGGCTGCTCGGGCTGCTGAATGGCGATCCGATCTTCGCAGTGGAGACGCTGACCGAAGGCGAGGTGCACGATTTCCGCGAGGTTGGCTTCCAGCTCACCGACAATGAGCGTGATATCGCTGCCACCGCCGCGGCGCTCACTCATTGGCATCGGCTGGAGCCGCAGTGCCCCAGATGTGGTGGTCCGACGGTCGTCATCAACGGTGGCTTTGTCCGGCATTGCGCGGCATGCGGCCGAGATCACTTCCCGCGCACCGATCCTGCAGTGATCGTTGCGGTTGTCGATCCGCAGGATCGCTTGCTTCTAGGTGGCCAGAAGACGTGGGGGAATCGGGTCTCAGTGCTGGCCGGTTTTGTCGAGGCTGGGGAGTCGCTCGAGCAGACGATTCACCGCGAAATCGGCGAGGAGGTGGATGTCACCCTTTCGGAATTGCGATACTTCGGCAGCCAGCCCTGGCCATTTCCGCGCTCACTCATGGTCGCCTTCTTTGGTCGGGCCGAGGGCATCAATATCTCCCTCGATCTCGATGAGATCGCTTATGCCGAGTGGTATACCCGTGATCAGCTCAGCGCCAAGTTGGATGCCGGCGAGGTCGGCCTGCCCGGGAGAAGCTCAATTGCTGCCCGGATGATTCAAGCCTGGCGGGACGGCAAAGCGCCGATTTGATTGCTCCGCTCACTACGTTCGCTCCGCGCGGATCGCGCTTTATAGCCGCCTCGTTCGTCGTCACTCGGGACGAAAAGCATGTCCCCTCGCTCCTCCTCACCGCGGCGGCGCGCGATCCGAATTTGATTGCTCCGCTCGTCGTGCCCGCGTGTCTCATGGCTCGCCTGTAGTCCGGCGGCGCGAACATCGCCAGCGCGGATCGCGCCCTGAAGTTGTCTACTCTTCGCCGGCTGGGACCAAACGATGACGTAGGCCGCTGGCCCGGTTCGCAGGGCGCAACACCGCCCCGCGAATGGCTTCCTCGGAGCCAATCAAAAAGACCTGCCGCCGTGCCCGGGTGACAGCGGTGTAGAGCAACTCACGGGTGAGCAGAGGTGAGTCTGCGGGCGGTACCACGAAGGACACGGCGTCGAACTGGCTGCCCTGGGCACGGTGCACGGTCATCGCGTGGACGGTTTCAATGGCGTCCAGCCGCACCGGCGGGTAAAGCTTGGCCGCCGCGCCGCGGGCGAAAGCGGCGCGTACGCCGTCGGAGGTCTGGACGATGACGCCAGTGTCGCCGTTGTAGAGCGACATCTCGTAGTCGTTGGCGGTCACCAGCAGCGGGCGCCCCACATACCACTCGCCGTCTTGGGCATATCCGGGGATCGATTCGGTCAGCCAGCGCTCTACCTCTAAACCCCAACGCAGCACACCGTACGGCCCCCGCTGGTGCGCACACAGCAAGCGATGTCGATCAAGGGCCGCGAGGGCAGCCGTTTCATCGCCAGATCTGGCGGCGTCGAGCATGGCGATGCCTGCCTCGCGGACTTGTGCGGCCATCCCAGCGAGCGCTCCCGCCGAAGCCTCAGTCGGCGCAGATTCAAGATCAACTTCGCTGAACTGCACATCGCTCGCCCCGGAGCGCAGCACATCGATCACGGTATCGGCGTCCGCGGCGCGGATGGCACGAGCAAGTGCATCGATGGCGCCGCCAAATCGCCAGGTGTGGGTAAGTTGTACGACTCCATGGACCGGCGCAGCCTCAACTTCCGTGGTCAGACCGAGCTCCCGGAGCCGCAGTCCAAGATCAACATCGGGTGTGCCGGGCGCGCGCGCAATGTCCGCCAGCACTGCGCCGGCCTCGACCGAGGACAGTTGATCCGGGTCACCGACAAGAATCAGCCGAGCACTGGGCCGGACGGCCTCGAGGAGCCGCGCCATCATCGTGAGGGACACCATGGACATCTCATCGATGATCACGACGTCGTGCGGCAGGTGATTGGCGGCGTCATGCCGGAATCGGCTGCGATTCGAAGGCATCCACCCCAGCAGCCGATGCAGTGTCGATGCCGTGAGGTCGCCTAGCCGCTCGCGGTCCTCCGGTTCAAGGTGCGCTGCGGCGGCTCGCACTGCTTCTTCGAGGCGAGCTGCGGCCTTGCCGGTCGGGGCCGCCAGCGCGACACGGAGCGCCGGTCCGGGTTGATCCCGTAAGAGCGCTAGCAACCTGGCGACTGTCGTAGTTTTGCCGGTCCCTGGACCACCTGCCAGCACGGTTACGCTGCTGAGCGCGCTTACCGCGGCTGCCAGCTGTTGTCGATCGGCCTCACCCGGCGCCAGGCCTTCATGGTCGAACAGCCTGTGCAACGCAGCGGCCAAACGCGCTTGGTCGATCTCCAGCGCAGGTGCTGCAAAACGGCGCTGCAGCTGAATTCGAACCAGCTCCTCCTGCTGCCAATACCGCTCGAGGTAGAGCAGGCCGCCGGCCAATCGCAGCGGTCGTCCGCTTGGCTGGTTTGCTCCAACCGCAACCAAGGGACTCGCCTGGATGGCCGCGATCCACTCTTCTGGGTCGGGCCAGGGCAGCGCGACAAGGTCGATGGCGGCCCCAGTCTCATCAAAGGCAGTCTCATCAAAGGCAGTACTGCGTACGGTGTGGAGATCGACGCAAACCGACCCACTGCGGAGCGCGCGAACGGTCAGCGCGAGAGCGAGTCGAACCTTATCGTCGGCTTCATGTCCGATTCGGCAGACCGTTTCCGCGGTATGCACGTCAGCGGGATTGAGGACCCCGGCCGCGTTGAAGATCGATAGCAGGCCGGATGCGCCCTGCACCACAATCTCGCGATCGGACCTATCTGGAGCGAGCCCCAGCGAGCTGAGTGGGGCCGTCGATCCACGCCATTCGACAGGTGCTGTCCTGAACTTATCGAAGGAGGCCGTCCTGAGCTGCTCGACGGGCTCGGTGCGCGACACCGCGGTCATGGTGCTACTCCATCAAGCAGCGCCGACAGCTCGACCACGAGCGCAGGTGGCGGACGCCAGCCGAACACTCCGCAGGGCGCGCGAGCCACCCGTGGTGTGTCCGGTCCGGCCATGCCGCGTACGAAGAGGTAAAGCACGCCACCGAGATGAATAGCGGGGTCGTACGAAGGCTGCCGCCAACGCAGCATGCGATGCACAGCAACGGCATACAGCAGTGCCTGCAATGGATAATGCGCGCTCATCATGGCTTGGGCCATTCGTGCCGGCGCATAGTCGCCGACCGTCAGTACTTCACCGCCCAGACCGCCTAACCAGTTCGTCTTGTAATCCACCACCAGGTAGCGGGGCGGCTGGCCGGCGCGGCGGATTCGCAGCACGGCATCGATACTGCCGGTCAGGTAGCCGCGCAAGGTCTGGCCTGCCAACGCCGGGTCGTTCAGCAGCAGGGGATAGCCGGCCAGCGGCTCCGACGGAGTGAGGTGGCGGTGCAGCAGTGGCCCCACTAAGCCCAAGGTGACGTCAGTGTTCGTGGCATCGCCGCCCGTGAGCGGATATTCAAAGCCAAGCTCAGCAAGCCGGTCGCTGCGTGGAATGTCACAGAGCCGCAGTTCATTGGCAAGGGCTCCCAGTGGCGTACGGAAGGCTGGGAGCAGCGCACTTGCCAGGTCCTCAGCAGTGATCGTTCCGGCCGGAACCTGCGCCAATGTCGCCGCACACGCCTGACGGAGCGCCGCCAGCAGGTCGGCAGCCGTCGGGTCGACGCGCTCGAATACCGCATGCACAGCTGTCCCGAATTCTGCGCCGGACGGCAGATGATGCATAGGCGAGAGCTTCGTAAGACCGTCCCCAGCCAGGTTGGCTTCCAGCTGGCTAAGGCTTGCCGTCGAGCTGACTGGAGCAGATTCGTCGTCTTCGCGTGTGAGGTCAGGCTCACTTCCCACACCTGGCACTGCTGTGTCAGCGCCGTGCGCAGCCGCCGTGAGGCCGGAGTAGGAGGTCCGCCGCCAGGTCAGATCGAGCTCGCGCTCGAAGCTGCGCACATTGAGCACAGGCTGCGGTTCGGCATTGAGCCGCCACTCGGTCAAGCCGCGGGGAGCCAATTCCTCAACGCTGAATCCCGGACCAAGCTCGCGACGGGTGAAGGGATCGCCGTTCAGTGGATAGGCCGCTGTCGGTATCGGGGGATTACCGGACTTGCGCGAAGCAAAGCGTTGCAAGGCCGAAGCCGGTGTGTTGAAGGATGGCGCCCACCAGGTCACCACTTGACACTTCGCTCGTGTCAACGCGACGTAGAGCAGCCGTAGGTCTTCTCCAGACTCCTCGTCGCGGTAGCGCGCGAACCGCTCGGGCCTTCCTGGACCGTGCCGACCACCGACATCGAGGACGCATTCGCCACGACTTACAGCAGTCGGCTCATGCAATCTCAGAATTCGGCCCTCATCGGAGCCACTGGCGTGCCGATCCCAAGCCTCGGGGAGATAGACGATGGGAAACTCCAAGCCCTTGCTGCGATGCACAGTCAAGATCGTCACCGCCTCGGCATCTGTCTCCAGACGCCGGGTGACTTCGGACGTGCCGGTGTGGTGTGCCTCGGAGATGCGGGACCGCAGCCATTCGACGAGCGCCCCAACGCCGAGTTGGGAGGAGGTCATCGCCGCGTGCAGACTCTGGCCGAGATGGCGTAGGTCGGTCAGCATTCGTTCGCCACCACCCAGGCTGAGCAAACGTTCCGGGATTCGCTCATCGGTTGTCGCGGTTTCCAGTAGCGCGGCGACCCCACGACTTTCAAGCACCTTGCTCCACCAACGGACGCGCTGAGTGAGCTCAATCAACGACTCCTCGCTGGCGGCGACTAAGTCGGCGAAGGTCCAGCCGAAGAAGCACGTCAGGGCAGCTTGCCGGACCGTTGGTTGCCGTGTTTGTTCGAGGGCGAGCAGCAGGGTTAGCCAGTCCTGTGCCATCGATGACGCGAAGACCGAACTGGCGCCATACATGACCGCGGGTACGCCCGCTTTGATCAACTGATCGCGGATCGCCTCGCCGCGTTCGTTCTTGCGTACCAGAACGGCAAAGTCGGAGGGGAGCAGCGGTCGCGGACCCTGTCCGTCAAGCAGTTCTGCACCTGAACCCAGCAACGCGGTGATGTCAGCCACAAGATCATCAGCGATCTGAGGCCGGATGGTTGCCACACTCGGCACCTTCTCCGCATCGACCGCGTGCAGCATGACCCGAACCCGGATCGGTGCCGCGAGGCCCTCGCTGTTGCGGACCTGCCCGTTCGCTGGTGCAGTCAGTCGCCGCTGCTGATGTTGAGCCGCCACAGAGCGTACGGCGATCCGTTCGTCACCCAAGGCGGCGTCGCCCATCAGCACACCGAGTGCATCGACCAGGGCTTGGTCACTGCGACGGTTCACGGCCAGCGTCTTGACCTGGTCCGCTTGCTGCACCGCATCGAGATAGCTGAAGACGTCGGCACCACGGAACGCATAAATCGCCTGCTTCGGATCGCCGATCAAGATCAACGTGCAATGCCGATGGAACGCGCGACGCAGGATCTCCCACTGGATGGGGTCGGTGTCTTGAAACTCATCGACCATGACAATCTGGTAGCGCTTGCGCAGCCGGCCGATCGCTGCAGGCCCTTGCTCAGGATCGGCCAAGGCATCGCGTAGCCGGGTCAGCATGTCGTCGTAGGTGAAGAGGTTGGCCACCCGTTTGCGGCGTTCTACCTCCCGCCGAACGGCGGTCGCGAACGCTACCCGCTCCCCACTACCTGTCGGGTCATCGCGGCCAAGCCCGTTGGGAGCGAGTCGAGCATGCACCGCCTGGACCGCGTGATTGGCCACCTCCAACGCCTCGTCGTATGTCACAGGCGGCGAGCCGCTTGCGGCGTAACGCTGGAGGTAGAGGTCGGTGGTCACTTCCCGGGTCAGATCAGTCAGGTGCTCCACGACCGTGGCATGCGGCTCGCGATCACCAAGCACCCCCAAGCCATCGAGCATCTGCAGGCAGAACTCATGCGTCGTGGCGATCGTGGCGGCATCGAACTCAGCAAGCGCGTGCGTCACCCGGTCGCGGCGAGCCTCGAGCTCCTCCGGATCGCCGGTGCAGAGTAGGACCTCGAGATCGCTGAGCGACCTGCTTGCGGCGCCCTTGGTGATCGCAGCAGCCAGACAGCTCTCGGCCGCAACGAGACGCTCTCGGACTCGGAGCCGGAGCTCATTCGTTGCCATCCGACCGAACGTGACCAGCAGCAGCTGGTTCAGCTCAGCCGCTCCCTCAGCGATGATGCGGGCGGTGAGTGCTGCGATTGTGTACGTCTTGCCGGTGCCGGCACTCGCCTCCAGCACGGTGGTTCCGGTAGGCAGCTCGCCGCAGATATCGAACGCAGGCGGATCGCTGGTCATCGCAGATTCTCCACGGACAGCAGCGGCTGGAAGACTCTGCGCGCGATGGTGCCGAACCGGCTGGGCTCGGCAAGGCTGCCGCGTTCTTCGCTGGGGATCGACGGCTGGTCGAGCATGGCGTCCAAGCTGGACCCGAAGAACCGCGCGTACGCCTCGTCGCGATCCTCGGCCCAAAGCTTCTCCAGCCGTCGTCGGTATGGCTGGGGCTGCCTGTCTCGATAGCGCAGCGCCGCGTACTCGGCTGAGGTCTTCGGACTGAACGGGAGCGGCTCACGTAGTCCAGTTCTGCGGAGGTCGATCAGATCCGCCAAGACGCGCCCGGCCCAAGTTGCGTCCACCGGTCCGAGCTGCGAGCAGCCTCCGCGTCCAATAGTGACGGACCGCCAGCACTGGCCGGGATCGGCCACAGTCAAGGCCAGGAGCTCGAGCCAGGCCTGCAGCCGATGCTTCGCGGCCAGCTTGGAGTAGCTGACGCGGACGATGGAGTCGCCGATCACTCCGCTCACAGTTCCGGTAAGCCGCGCAGCTTCGAGCTCGGCGAGTACCTCGTAAGGGGCCGCTCGATCGCTGAGATACGGCTGCGCGGTTTCCACGAGTTGTTCAACCTGGTCAGTGATCTCGCGGATCGCTCTTTGACCCAGACCACGCGGCGGCAGGTAGCCGCGTCGCCACTCGGCTGCTGTGAGCGATTCGAGTTGGTGGCCTGCGATGCGGAGCCGCAATAGCCGGTCCCCGATGCTCCAGGCACCTAGACCGTTGAGGCTGACCGGAATCTGCTCGTCGGGGGTCTCATCAGGCCGGATGATCCCCAGCCCACCCCGGTCATAGAGGAGGGCTCGGATCGGATGGTTGAAGAAGCGGACGAGATCGCTGAGGCTGACCAGGCCGTCTTCGGCGGGATCAGACAGGTGCGCGGGGCCGAATACCTGCACCGCTGAGCGACGCTCCCGAGACGCCGCGCGTGCAGCTCGCAGCCCCGCGCGATCGAAGCTGAACCGGTCCCGGGAGCCGAGCCCGCCAGGCGCGAAGTTGGCAGCGTCGAAGGGCTGCAACGGGTGCCGCCTAGTGATCTTGGTCCTGACGGGCAAGCCATCCTCGGTACGCGCCGTGGTATCGAGAGCATCGAGCAGCTCACCAATCGGAACCGCCGGAGGGATCTCCGCTCCAGAACGCGGATCCGAACCGGCAAAGATCACGACCAACCGCTCCAGCGCGGACATGACCGCGTCCAGGAGCAGCTGCCGATCCTCACTTCTTACGTCGTGGTCGCCGACCCACTCCTCATCACTGACGATGTTGTCCCCGTCTGGCGCGGGCTTTCGTGGAAAGACGCCATCGTCGACTCCGAGCAAGCACACCACTCGATGCGGCACCGATCGCATGGGCAGCATCGTGCAGACCGTGAGCGTGCCGGTTCGGAAGTTCGCCCTGCTGGCGCGTCCGCGGAACGCGTCGCTCAGCAGCGCCGATATCTCAGCCAGACTCAGTGAGACGTCGCCAGCTTGATCAATCCCGAGGGCAAGATCACCAAGCTCGTGGTAGGCGTGGCTCAGCTGCCAGCTGTCGGCGGTTGGAACAGACGCCAACAACTCGATCGCCTGCTTGAAGAGCTCCACCCAGGCATCAAGAGGCTGGGTGGTATTGCAGGCGGCCGTCAGCGTGTTGACCCGCGCGACCAGCTCGGCGAGCCGTCCGACAAGATCGACATCGCCGGCGTCGACATCGTCTAATGGCAACGTGGTGCCGAGGAAGTGCTGATCGGTCTCGTCCATCGTGACCCCGAGGAGCAGCCGCTCAAGGCCGGCCGCCCAGGTGTTCTGCCGAAACTCGCCCATCTGGAATCGGCTGCGATGCGCCGCGTCGAATCCCCAGCGAACACCCGCCCGAGGCACGAGATCCTGCAGCCGCTCCAGGTCGTCCTGACTGAAGCCGAACTTCCGAGCGACTGGTGGCACGGCGCACAAATCGAGCAGTGCACTTGCACCGACCCGAGAGTCGGCGAGGCCGACGAGCCGGCTGACGAGGGCGAGCAGCGGGTTCAGCTGCCGCAAAGATCGGTCGGCCAGCCGCACCCGGAGCCGGTGGCCAGGATGCTCGGCCTGCGTCTCAGGGGTGTCCAGGCCGAAGGAGGCAGCGATCAGGGGTGCGAACTTCTCGATGTCAGGGCACATCACGACGATGTCCCGAGGCTCCAGGCTGGCATCGTCGGCGAGCAGGCCGACGAGTACTTCACGTAGCACCTCGACCTGACGATCAGGACCGTGGCAGGCGTGGAATTGCACGCTCTGATCGCCACCACCGAGGACTGGTCGGCTGTCCTCTGGCCATGGCGCGCGGTTGGCCGCGATGTCGGATTGCAGATGGATGAGCAAGGTCGGTGGCTGTGGGATGGTTTCAGCTGCCGAATGATGCATATCAACGACATTCGGGTTGATCTTGGTCAGGGCCAGTTGCAGCTCGCGCACGTCGCGGCCCAGATATGCCAGCAGCCGATGTCGCACCAAGGCATCTGTGGTGTCGTCGGAGCGTCGCAACGGCTTCGTGGAATGAAATCCGTTTCCTCGGGCTGCCGCCGCTACGCGATCCCAGAGCGCGGGGGACGGATGGGGCAACCACAGATGCACGTCGCGATGATCAGCAAGCGCGTTGAGTACGCGCAGGTGGTCGGGAGCCAACCGAGTCGCGCCGAATACCGACAGCCGTTCGGGGAGATCGCTGCTTTCTGGTTCCCGCTGGAGTCTGGCCACCGCTGACGCCAGGCGTTCCGCGGGGCTCGGCGCCCCAAGCTCATCGCGTAGCCGACGCCAGAGCTCGGCCTGCCAGGCCCGATCGGCGGGCAAGGGACATTCTGAGGCATCAAGATCACGCCCCTGTGACCAGTTGTCGATCATGGCCGGCCGGACCGCCGCGTACGCGGCAAAAAGATCAGCGAGATGCCGCGCGGTCGACCAACGCCGCCCCGCACGAAGCGTGTCCAACTCCGTGGAGCCGCCGCGGCCAAGGTAGTGCCACAGCACAGCAGCCCAGGGCTCATCGCGGCAGCCGTCGATGACGTGAAGCAGCGGCCAGACGGCACGGTGTGGCTGCCATGGATCGATGTCCTCTTCCTCCGCGCTACCCGCCAGGGCACGTGCTACCAATCGCCGAGGTGAAAGAAAAGAAACGCCGATGCAGACGCCGTCGCTGCGACCGGGCGAGGCTCCGAGACGCTGCGCCAGGCCTTGTGACAGCCAGCGTTCTACGCCCCGCGTTGGCACGCTGATGATCTCCGTCGCAAACGGATCTGGCAGCGGAGTATTGAGTAGATCCCCGAGAGCAGTGACCAATCGGTCCGCACGCTCGGCACGATGCAGATAGAGCGTCATGGTCGCGGTCAACACTAAGGCGGGGGACTGACAGCGCGCGGCGCGTTGGAACCAAAAGACAAACCAAAAAAGCGGAGACGTTCCCGCGGGAACGCCTCCGCCATCGAAGCTAGCGCGAGACTCCGCGGCGTCCAAGTCCAGCTAAGGCAGCGAGTATGGAGGTATGGCCTTCATGATCAGGCGAGCCAAACCGTCAGACTGGGAGGCATATCGCGCGCGCTGGTCGCTGCTACCGCTCCTATGGATTTGTGGAGACGGGTCGTCGGCGCACCATGGATCGCGATCCGGCCATCACCGAGATCGAACTCGGGTATCCGCTGAGCAACTAATGCGCCGACCGATCTCACACCGTGCGCCGGGCGTTGTGAGCAACCGAAGATCGTCGGTGAGTGCCCTTATGGTGTCGGTGTGCCTGCAGCCTCGATGAGATCCGAAGTGTCACCCGATGCGCTGCTGGATGATCTGGACCCGGAGCAGCGACAAGTCGCGACCGCGCTGACCGGACCCGTCGCCGTCATCGCCGGGGCCGGTACGGGCAAGACTCGCGCTATTACGTATCGGATCGCATACGGCGTCGCGACCGGTGCGTACAGCCCCACATCGGTGTTGGCGGTAACTTTTACGACCCGGGCCGCCGGCGAGCTGCGTGGTCGCTTGCAGCAATTGGGTACGTACGGTGTCCAGGCCCGAACGTTCCATTCCGCCGCGCTGCGGCAGGCGCAGTACTTCTGGCCCCAGGTCTATGGCGGCGAGCTGCCGCGGGTGCTGGACAATCGGATGGGTGTCATCGCTGAGGCCGCCGGTCGGCTTCGGGTTCGGATTGACACGCCTGGCCTGCGCGATCTGGTCTCAGAGATTTCATGGGCCAAGGTGAGCAATGTCAGTGCCGAGGACTATCCGCGGTTGGCCGCCAAACACAACCGCCAGCTCGCCTCCTATGATCCCGAGACGGTATCGCGAGTTTTCGCGGCGTACGAGAAGGCCAAGCGCGATCGTGGTCGGATCGATTTCGAAGACATCCTGCTGTGCGCTGCAGCGCTGATGTCGGAGCGCCCCGAGATCGCGGAGACGATCCGCCGGACGTACCGGCATCTGGTGGTCGATGAGTATCAAGACGTGAGTCCGCTGCAGGAGGCACTGCTGAATCTGTGGCGCGGCGACCGGGCCGAGTTGTGCGTCGTCGGTGATCCGGCGCAGACCATTCATTCCTTCGCCGGTGCCCAGGCCGGTTACCTCACCGGATTCGGTCAACGATTTCCGCAGGCGACCGTGGTTCGGCTGGTGCGCGACTACCGCTCGACGCCTCAGGTCGTCCGGTGTGCCAATTCGATCATGGCGGCAGCCAAGGGTGAGGATGCAATGCGCGGCGGCTTCCGGCCGGTGACTCTGCAGGCGCAGCAGCCACCCGGACCGGAGGTGGAATTCGTCGAATCGCCTGACGAGTCGGCCGAGGCCGCCGCAGTCGCAGACTGGGTCGCTCAGCAAGCCGTCGCAGGCGTGGCTTTCCGGGACATGGCTGTCCTCTTCCGCATCAATGCCCAGTCGCCTGCCATTGAGCAGGCGCTGGCCGATCGCAACATTCCCTATCTGGTACGCGGCGGCGAGCGCTTCTACGAGCGACCCGAAGTACGCCAGACTTTGGTCACGTTGCGAACCAATGCGCGCGCCATGACCGGCTCGGAACAGGGCAGCGCTGTGGAGCAGATGAAGGATGTCCTCATCGCCTTGGGCTGGACTCAACAGCCGCCGGAGGGTGGCGGTGCAGTGCGGGAACGCTGGGAATCATTGGCGGCATTGCTGAGCGTCGCAGAGGACTTGCAAGCCGAGGCCGACGACGCGGCAGCCTCGGGTGAAACTCTCATCGAGCCTCTCACGCTGCAGGACGTCTCAGCTGAGCTTGACCGACGCGCCGAGACGCAACACGTCCCGGCCGCCCCAGGCGTCACTGTCAGCACCCTGCACTCAGCAAAAGGCTTGGAGTGGGACGCCGTTGCACTGCTCGGCATTCACGAGGGATCACTTCCGTTTGTCCTCGCCACCACGCCGGAGCAGATTAGCGAGGAACAGCGGCTGCTCTATGTCGGCGTTACCCGCGCCCGGCGATTGCTCCGCATCTCCTGGTCGAGAACCCGAAACGGCAACGGCCACTCCCGTACGCCGTCACGTTTCCTGCAGCCGGTGCTGCCAGACGCGCTGAGGGCGCCGGCCAACGGGCAACGATCGCTCCGGCGTACCCGCCGCTCGGCTCTCTCCTTGCATTGCCGGTCCTGCGGCCGATCGGTTACCGGAGCGGCAGAACGCAAGATCGGCCGGCATCTGGATTGCCCGGCGACCTACGACGAGCACACCATGGCGCTGCTACGCGAGTGGCGACGCCAGGAAGCCTCGGACCAGAAATTGCCGGCATATTGTGTCTTCACTGACGCCACGCTGATCGCCATAGCCGAGGCGCGCCCCCGCAGCCTGCCGGATTTGATCAAGGTGCAAGGCCTCGGTCATGCGAAGGCAGACAAGTACGGTGAACACCTCTTGGCGATTATCGCGACGGAGGCAGAGCGGGCAAGATCATCTTCCTAATACGGCAAGCGTCACCAAAAAAGTGTTTGCAAGGCTTTGCGATACTGCCCTAGGGTTGACGAGGACCTTAATGCTCGGCCTGAGCAAGGCCGCCCATCGCCAGCCTGAATACCGAGAGGAGGAGTGCGGTGGACAGCAATCGAAGCAGCGGCGCCCATGCACGCACAGTTGTGCTGACCATGCCCGAACTCCAGTCCTCGCGTGTGCTCATGCCGGCTGTACCGGCCGTTGCGGTTCTCGTCCACGGCGGGCCACACGCCCATCTCCGCCATCCAATGACCAATGGGTCCCGGTGGCGTGGCATGGGTGAAGTCTGCCCTCAGAGCACCGTTACGGCAGCCGTAGCACAAGGCGGACGTATTGCCGGACAGGGCGCATACGACGTCACCGATACCAAGTTCTCGACCAGCATGGGACCACCTTCCTGTAGTCCGCCGGTGTAAATGCACCGACCGCCTCCAGGGCCGTGGCTCCCAGAACCGGGAATCACGGCCTTCGTGTTTCCCGGCCAGATTCGAGGAGCCCAATGCCCATTCGACTGGGCCAGGGCACCTCATGATCAGCAAAGTAGGCCGACATGTATGACGCAGGAGGTGGCCCGATGGTCGTTCCCCACAGGGGGCGGTTGGGCATCGCCGAGCTGCCCTGCCGACTAGTGGACCCGGATCTGTTCTTCGCTGAGGCGCCCGCTGATGTGGAGCTGGCCAAGGCGCTGTGCCTGGACTGCCCGATCCGAGAGGCGTGCCTGGCTGGTGCGCTGAAGCGGCGTGAGCCCTGGGGCGTCTGGGGCGGAGAGCTGTTCGTGGCCGGTGTCGTTGTCGCCCACAAGCGGCCAAGGGGGCGGCCTCGGAAGTACCCGGTCGCTGATCCTTTCGCTCCCGCGGCGAAGGACGAGGCCGCGGCATGACCCGTACGGGACACGCCGACGCAAGAAATTACGGCGATTCTCCCCAAATGCGGGTCTACGTGCCGATAACATCGGCGATGTTTGAGAGCTGCTTGCGTCTGCCGACGCGGGCAGCTAAGAAAGCGGTTTGCACCATCAATTTGCGGCACAGTTTGAGGCTCCCCTTCGGGTCGACCGTGGAGTCCTGGCTACCCCAAGCCAAGCGCGTGCCCGCGACCTAGCCCCCACGCTGTGCCGCGCGTTGATGGTGCAAGCCGCTTCCGCTTGTCGGCCTTACTCCCCGGTCAATTCCTCGGCATAGCCGGGAAGGAATTCCTCAAGCACGTCGCCGAAGGCTGCTTTGGCATTGAGCTGCGACAAGACGGCCAGACCTCCCAGCCACACTCGATGGATGAGCAGATAGCCGGGTGGCAGATTCAGCTTCATCGCCACTCCGCCTGAGGCGTGGGGATCGCGTACCCGGATGAACTGCTCTCGCATCCAGTCGCGATTGAACTGAAACTCCGGCACCGCCGCAGGCTCCACGAACGGGCTCAAATAGTCGAGCAAATCTTCTGCCTCAATCTCAGACGCAACAAAGCCCTGCTCCCGCAAGCCCTCGGCTACCCGATGAGCGTCGCCCTGCTGCGCAATCCTCAAAATCCGTCCCATCGCCGGTGGCAGGCCGTCTGGAAGTCGTGCCACCAGCCCGAAGTCGACCACACCTAGCCGGCCATCCTTCATGAGCTTGAAGTTGCCGGGGTGAGGGTCTGCATGCAGCAGCCCCACCACGCTCGGCCCGGCAAACAGGAATCGCACATACTGCAGGGCGGCCGCATTGCGCTTCTTCGCTGACAGACGTGCCGCTGAGGAGAGTGGTGCACCGTCGACCCACTCACTCACCATGACCCTGGGCGTACTCGCCAACACGAGTGGTACGTAAAACTCCTTGCTCCCTGCAAATCCCTCAGCCGCCTGCTGCTGGGAATCCGCCTCGAGCGTGTAATCGAGTTCTTCAGTCACCCTGGCGGTGAGCTCGTCCACCAGTGCGCTGACATCCATGCCACCCGCCAATGGCGCGAAGACCTTGGAAAGCCGCCCAATCTGCCGTAGGTCAGAGCGCAATGCTTCGTCGGCCCCCGGGTACTGAACTTTGACCGCGACCGTACGGCCGTCGGACCAGGTGGCCCGATGGACTTGACCGATTGATGCGGCGGCCGCTGGCAGCGGGTCGAAATCACTGAACGAGTCGCGCCAGGCAGCGCCGAACTCCCGGGCAAGTACGGCGTGCACCCTTGAGGTCGGCATCGGCGGTGCGGCATCTTGCAGCCGCGACAGATGTGCCCGGTACGGCGCTGCAACCTCCTCGGGCAGCACCGACTCGAACAAGCTCAAGGCTTGGCCGAACTTCATCGCCCCGCCCTTGAGCTCGCCGAGAACTCGGAAAAGCTGCTCAGCCGCGCGCTGCTGCAGCTGCTCACTGACCTCTTCGGCCGGAGCACCACCCAATCGCTTACCGAGTCCGAGCGTCGCGCGGCCGGCGAAGCCGAGCGGCAGGGAGGCAAGTTTTGCGCCTCGGCGAAATGCGGAGCGAGCCAGCGAACTGCCGTCGCCCGCGGCGGCCAGATGCCGTTCCGCGCCATTGGCCCGCTTGGCCGGCTGGTCGCTCATGGCCCCCATTCTGTATGGCTCAGCCAACCGCAGCCACAGCCGGGATGAGCTGCCCAGCGCCGCAGCCGTGTCACGAAACCGGGCCAGCTGAGTTCCAGTGTGGAACCAGCGGACTCGGGCAGCTCACCGTACAAGAATGCCAGCGTTTGGGTAGCAGCAACCGAGGCGGCCCAGGCATGCAGCGACGGCGGGGTGTCGATCTGCAGCCGCGACAGCTGTCTGAGAACACCCGGCCACTGCGGGTCTGCATCGCTGCGAGACAGATCAGCGCAACGCAGACACGATGTCTGACCGGGAACTATCAGCGGCCCGACGCTTACGCCATTGCCCCAACAGCGCACGAGCAGATGAGGTTGATCATTGCGCACCAGATGATCACTGATCGCTCGGTCGGGCTCGGGTCGCTCGCAGGCGACGACAGTGAGATCCAGGGCAACGGTTTCTGGTTTGGACCAATGGCTCAGCGTGGCAATTCTGGCGCCGGTGTCTGCCAGCGCGGCGCGCAGCGCCTCCGCCTGCGAAGCCAGCACACCGGCGGCCGGATACAAGGCCAGATTCGGCGGCTGGCTGTCGTAAACGTAGAGCGTGCCGAGTCCGCTGGCCAGGAGTAGCCGAGCGAGCTGACAGCCCACAGCCCCGGCACCAATCAGCCGTACCTTCGACGAAACTAGGGAGTCCAGGTACGGCGCCGAGCCCTGTTGGGTGAGTAGGCCTGCCGCGGCGAGGGCGTCCAACGCCCCAGTGACCTGGTCGGTGGTCAGACCGGCGGTGCGACCACCGCGTCGGACAGCGCTGACGGGATGGGAGCCGTCTAACAGCTCCAGCAGGGTGGCAAAGCCGGGGCCGCGAAAGACCAGCGCGGTAACGGGATCGATACCCACCTGGATCTCGTCGGTCGCCCGCCGAATGACGGGTGCGTACGGCGCGAGTCGCGGATGCTCAGGCCGAACGGTCGATTGTGATCGGGATTGGAGGGAGGTCACCGGGCAAGTTTGTGGTTATGTGCCGGACACGCCAGCGCTATCCACAGCCCAATTTGATATCAATCGAAGGTCCACAACCTGGCTCAGACGTGCAATCAGGGACGGTCGCGGACCGACCGTCCCTGATCGAATTGCGCTGTGTGGCTGCTAGGCCCTGCCGAGAATGCGGTTCAGGTTCGTGCCACATACCGGACACTTCGCCTTAGCCATCCGGGTGCCCTTGTCGTTGACGTGCACCTCGCCCGAGGCCTCGCGCTTTGCCTTGCATTTCACGCAGTAGAACTCGCCGCTGTACGTCTCCGCCATGACTTCTCCTTGTTCGCTGTTCCTCCGCACCTGGTCACAGTTGCGGGACCGCGCGCTGGGTCATCGACCGCCTGGCGGCCACATATTTGAAGGGCGACCGTTACCGCGACCAACGCCATACCGCTTGGACGCGGGTAACTCTACGCGAGCGCGCCCTACGCGCTGGCAGACCCGACAAAAGAAAGGACGAAACCTCCAGGGACATCGGGATCGCTAGCCTTCCCCTGCGAGCGTGCCGACCATCTGGAGGTTTCGTGCTCGGAACGCTATCCGCGCCCGCAGGTCGCGTCAAACGGTTCTGACAAATTCACTTTCCACCGAATGTGGACAACTGTGTGGAAACGATGTGCACCGTCGGCTGCTGCTTTGTGGACCAAAAGTCGCGATCAGATCACTGCACGGTGGAAGCCATGTGGAAACCTGTGAGAGCAGTGGTCTCATCTAATTTGTCAGGCTATGTATCTCCTACTCTCAAGTGCTTATTTAGGCTTCGCTGCCTTCCTCCCGAAAGTGGTCGAAGCCGACCGGCGACATCGCGTGTTGCATGCTGGCTGCGACCACTTTTGGACGGGTAGGTTGGCTCGTGCCATCCAAGGAGGACATCGTGAATCAACCACGACTGCCTCTGTCCCAGCCAGGGGCGAGGAGGAGGCAACGTCGCCCACAGTCGCCGACACCTCGCCGCCGGCCGACCAGCAGCGAGGCCACGCAGACAGCGATCGATAGTCCTGGGTTGGATCAATCCACTCCGCAGGTTGAGGTGCGACGGAGCAGCCGCCGTACCCGAACAGTGACCGCGTACCGAGACCGCGACACCATCGTCGTATTGATTCCACAACGCATGTCGAAGGCTGACGAACAGACCTTCGTTAGCGACATGGTCGAGAGAGTCCTCGCTCGCGAGGCCCGGGCATTGGCACCGCGTGGCGATGAGGCACTGGTAGCCCGAGCGCGCGACCTTGCGGCGACCTACCTGGCGCCGGCTCTGGATCACATGCCCGAGCCGGCCGGAGTTTCCTGGGTCACCAACCAGCAGCAGCGCTGGGGATCGTGTACGCCGAGCACCGGCCTTATCCGGCTCTCGCACCGCCTGCAGCCGACGCCAGCCTGGGTGGTTGATTACGTCCTGCTTCACGAGCTGGCACATCTGGTAGAGCCGAGTCATTCCGATCGCTTCTGGCGCTTGGTTGGCCGCTACCCGGCGACCGAGAAGGCCAAGGGCTACCTCGAGGGCTATCTCGCTGGGCAAGGCAGGCAAGCCGATGAATTCGATGTCGACTGAGGGAACAGCTCGTCGCCGGGCAGCGGTCGTTCTGGCTCGATATGACGCCTCACCTGCAGCGCCAGAGGGCATGGATCCAGAGACTTTCGCCGAGGCCTGCCTGCTGGATTCGTACGAGGTGGTGGCCGATCTGATCGACGTCCGATCGGGCATCGCGGGTCCGGCTTCGGTTGCCGAGCTGCTCTGGCCTGGAGCGTTGCATCTTCCGGCGGACATCACGGTGTCTGCGATCGCGCGTCAGTTGAGTGACGAGGCCGATGAGCTTGTCGTGGTGCCGGCGGATGTGCCGGACCTGCCAGGACTCGTACTGGCCAAGTTGTTCAAGGTGCTCCATCGGACCGATATTGCGGTTGCGCCCGAGCAAGGCGGAAGCGGGTGCGTCGCGATTGGCATATCGCTGCCATTGGCCGACTGGATTCCCCAGGACGCGTTCGACCTTGATCAGAACCCGTTTGCGCGACTCAGCGCCATTGCGCCGCGCCGAAGCCGGTGCACGCTGACACCGACCTGGCACCGACTGCGGACGCCGGCGGACGTGGCTCAGCTCGACCCCAATCTGGAGGGATGGGAAGAGACCAGGGCCCTGCTCTCAGGTCGGGCACTGGCAAGCGAGTAGTGGCTAATCCACCGGCCAGAGCCGCGTCTCACTGGGATGCCGGGGAAACTCTGGCCGAACGCTTCCGAGCGCATGCCCGCGACGCCGAGCACCTGTACGGGTACGCCATCCGGGGCATGGCCGATGATTGGGACGCCGGCGGCCCCGTCCGCGAGCTGTGTCGCGGATATGAGCATGCACCGCGCGGGGCAGTGGTCCACCTTCGGCTGCTGGCCGGCGTATTCCGTCTCGTACTCACCGGCCGGGCTCCGGAACTCGTGCGGTTCTATCCCTGCCTCGGCGGCACTGCGCCCGCTTCGCAAGTCTGGCCGGTCATGCGTGATGTGATCGGCGCGCACGTCGAGGAGATGCATGCTGCCCTTGCGGTACCCCCGCAGACCAACGAGGTCGGTCGATCGGCTGCGTTGCTCGCTGGACTGTTTGATCTGGTCGCTGCCTCGGGCGTACGCCGTATCCGGCTGCTAGAGCTTGGGGCGAGCGCGGGTCTCAACCTGCTGCTCGACTACTACGCGTTTCGCGGCACATCCTGGCATTTCGGCGCTATCGATTCGAAGCTCCAGTTCGTCGACCCTATCGAGGGTCCCGTTCAGCCTGAAGGATTCGTGATCACTGACCGTGGGGGTTGCGATCTTCATCCCGTGGACGCCGGCACTGCCGACGGCCGGCTGTTGCTCACGTCCTTTGTCTGGCCCTTCGACCTGCATCGTCATGACCGCCTCAGGTCGGCATTGGCAGTGGCGGCGATTCACCCGGTGCACATCGACAAGGGGACGGCAAGCAGCTGGTTGCTCAACGCGCTGGAGGCCGATCGTGATGGACTACAGGTTGTCTGGCACTCGGTCACCCAGATGTATTGGCCGACTGAGGAAATCACCGCCGTCAGGAGCATTCTGACGAACTACGGCGCACAGCAGCGGCTCGGGGAAGTGAGTTTGGAATACGACTTTCATGATCAACGGGCCGTCAAGCCTGAGCTGCGTACCCGGCTATGGAATCCGAATGCTGGCACCTCGATTCGGGAGCGCCTGATCGGGACCGCCCACGACCACGGGATCCCAGTAACGATCGCAGCCGATCCAAGCTGACCAGGTAGTTGCCTCTTGCTCTAATTCTGCCGTGCAGGACTTCCGGCAGGCGTCGGATCAAGTCAGCATTGCGCGGTGAAGTCATCACCGTCACCAGTGCTCCTCGACCAGCTTTCGAACGTTCAACTGAACGCGTCACAGCCGATCATTTACGACCGCCCAATCGGAGTCCGACTGCTCTATCAGGATCCTGTGTCAGGCGTTACTGCCAGCCGAGCCGTACGCCAGCAGCTCGTACCAGCGCCAGCACCGAGTCGTCCACCTCTGGCAGCCGATGATGAGCAAACCAGCGCACGTCCAGCGACTCCGCGCCGATATTCGGGCTGCCCATCCGATTCGCGATCACTAGGTACTGCACATCGAGGTGATAGGTGGGTCGTACCGGGCCGCAGGGCACCTCGTGCTTGGACAGCAGCAGCGGACTCGGCTCCAGCGAAAGATCGGCTAGCCCGCTCTCTTCGTGGGCCTCGCGAATTGCGGCCGCCTCCAGGGTCGGGTCAGTTGATTCGATGTGACCACCGGTTTGCAGCCAGCGTCCGATCCGGGAATGCAGCGTCAACAACACCTTGCTCTCGGCGGCGGCACAGATCAACGAGCTTGCCGTCAAATGCGCGCCAGCGCAGGTACGCGACCAACCGTCAGACTGCTTGCCAAGATGATCAAGGTAGTGGAGCCGCAGTTGATCTTGCTCGGAATCGGGGGGCGGCCAGGTCTCGAGTGTGCGCTGACAGCTGATCTGCAGGTTTGTGGGCGACTCAGCTGCTCTGATCGTCGTCGCCCTCGGTGCTCTCGCCCTTGAGCAGCTTCTCAATGGCCGCGTCCAAGCCCTCCTCGCCCTCAGACCGACCCTCGCCGGCGACAAAACCCAACGGATCATCAAGATCAGCTGAGGTTGGCACCAAGTCTGGATGCGACCAGACTGCGTCCCGACCTTCCATACCGCGGGCGTCGCGCAGTGCCGCCCACAGGTTGGCGGCATCGCGCATCCGTCGCGGCCGCAACTCGAGTCCGACGAGGGTGGCAAACGTCTCCTCTGCCGGACCGCCAGTCGCGCGAGCCCGGCGTACCGCTTCGGCCAACGCAGGTGCTGAGGGCATCATGTCCGCTGTCGCCTGAGTGACCACCTCGTCCACCCAGCCCTCGACCAGAGCCAGCATCGTTTCCAGCCGCTCCAAAGTTGCCAGCTGCTCAGGCGTCTTCTGCGGCTCGAACAAGCCGCCCTCCAGCGAAGAGCTCAGCTCCTCCAGATTGCTGGCGTCCAATTGGCCAACCGCCTGCTCCAACGCAGACGTGTCGATGGTGATGCCGCTTGCATACTGCTCAACAAGCGTCAGCATCTGGACCCGCAGCCAGCCAGCGGAGGCAAAGAGTCGTTGCCGTGCGCACTCTCGCAACGCGAGATAGAGCGTGACATCCGAACTGGACTGTTCAAGACCCTCGCCGAAGGCTTTGATATTGGTCGGCAGCAGCGCCACATGTCCAGGTTCGCTCAGCGGCAAGCCGATATCGGTTGCGCCAACCACTTCAGTCGCCAGCTGGCCTAGCCCCTGCCCGAGCTGGAGGCCGAACATGCTCGCCCCCGAAGTACGCAGCATTGGGCGAAGCATCTGTTCCATACCGGCCATTCCGGGCAGGCTGGCACTCTCCTCGCCGCCGTCGAAGTTAAGTGCGCCTTCCATTGCGTCGGCAATGTGCAGCGCAACCGGTTCTACAAGCCGCCGCCAGACCGGCATCGTTTGCTCGATCCAGTCGGCGCGGCTCCAGGCCGTCACGGTAGTACTTACGCGCGGAAAGGGCGTCGCCTGATAGAGCCAGACCTCTGCGAGCTCGACCGCTTCACTGATGGCACGCTGTTGCCCAGCGTCTGGGGTGGGGTCTGGACCGAGTGAGGCGACGGTCTTACGCGCAGTGTTCTTCGTGACCTCCCAATTCACGCCCGAGCCCGATTCGGTAGGCCCACTGGTGAACATCGAGCTGGCACCACCGAGCATTGCAAATGCGCTCTGCAGCTGCGCCGCGAGCGCATTCACGTCACCGCCAGCCAGCGATGAGAGGAACGCCTCGAACGGGTTGTCGGGTTCTCCGCCGCTCTTTCCCGATGGACCTTGAGGCGTCTTCCCCGATCCTCCAGAACCGCCCAGACGATACGGTTCGGGCGGTTTTTCCCGACGCTGCGTCTCGTCATCCTCGGGCTGATCGGCCGGGTCTGGCGTTCGATCCTCGGCCATGCTGACTCCTGACTGGTTGCCTGCTTCTGATTCACTCAACCGTACGCGGCTGGCTGCGACTTGACCCGCAAGCGCCCCGCTGATCGCTGACAGCTCAATCTGATTGCTTCGCTCGCTGCGCTCGCTCAGCGCGGATCGCGCGTTGCAGCCGCTGCCTTCCTCACTCCCTCGCAGCCAGCAGCTGGTGCAGAAGCCGATCTGCTACGGAAGCTGGCTGCTCGCTCGTTCGTCCAGGCAGCGGCGCGCGATCCGGGTCCCGCTGGGCTGACAACGTAAGGGCGCTGGTTCCCACGTACTAAGGTCGAGCCATGCCATCGAAGATCCGTCAGGTCGGCATTAGCGAGTCTCCGCTCGATGTCGCCAAGGCGCTCGGGCTCGTCTCGGGGCCGGAAGTCGGTGGCATCGCATTGTTCGTCGGTACCGTGCGCAACCGCGACCATGAGTCGGAGGTCGTCTCGCTGGATTACACCCAGCATCCCAGCGCGGTTGACGTCTTGACAAAGTGTGCGGAGCAGACGGCCGATCAGCACGACGTGTTGGCCATTGCCGTCGAGCACCGCGTCGGGCACCTGGAGATCGGCGACATTGCCGTGGTGGTAGCTGTCGGCGCAGTTCATCGTGGTGAAGCATTAGCTGCATGCGCACACCTGATCAACACCGTCAAGGCCGAGGTGCCGATCTGGAAGGAGCAGCACTTTACGTCTGGGGATTCAGAGTGGGTGGGACTGCCCAGCGAAGACGACGAAATGCGGGCTGAACCCCTTCGACGGCCTCAGGGCACAGCGCGGCAAGCTCAGGGCGTAATCGGGTAGGCCGTGACCCGTCAGACCTGGACCGCATTCGTCTCGGCGCTAGCGTTTATCTGCTTGGCCGTACTGCTCGTTCTGGTTCCAGTGCCATTTGTGAGCTGGAGCCCCGGCGGCACTCGCGACACTCTGGGCAATGTGGGCCAGGAGCCGATGATCAAGGTGCAGGGGATTGACACCTATCCCACCACCGGCCAGCTCGACATGACGATTGTTGCGGTTACCCCGGCCGACGCCCGGCTCAGCTTGCCGCAAGCCCTACTTTCCTACTGGCTGCCGCATCGCGACGTGTTGCCGCGGGATGCGGTTTACGCGCCTGGGAAGTCGGCGGAGGAAGTGGAGAATGAGGACGCCGACATGATGGAGACGGCGCAGGACGACGCCGTGGTAGCCGCCTTACGCGCCGACAGTCGGCCGGTCACGGAAATGCCGGCCATCTATTCGGTGACGGTAGGTGGCCCGGCCCACAAGCTGCTGCTGCCGGGGGATCTGGTGGTATCAGTCGATGGCGTTCCCACGCCCGATGATGAAGCGGTGGCCAAGCGGATACGCGCCCACAGCATCGGTGAAAGAGTGCGGTTCGTGGTCATCCGCAACAAGGTGAAGACAGACGTCAGCGTGACCACCGTCGAGTCCAACGTCCAGTCCGACGTTCCAGTCGTCGGCATCACCTTGGCCACCGGATATCGCTACGACCCTGACATCTCCTTCGACCTCGGACAGCAGATTGGCGGCCCTAGCGCGGGCCTGGTCTTCGCTTTGGCGATCTATGACAAGATCACCAACGGCCCCTTGCTGGCTGGCCGTCACCTCGCTGGAACCGGAAAGATCACCCCCAATGGAGATGTCCAGGCCATCGGTGGTGTCCAAGAGAAGATCGCCTCAGCCGAGAAGGCCGGTGCGGTAGCCTTTTTCGTCCCTGCCGCTAATTGCCGGGACCTGGAAGACGTGCGTACCGGCATGGCGTTGATCAAAATCGCCACTTTGACTGATGCCATCAAGGCAGTTCAGGCACTCAATGTGTCAGGCGACACCAGCATGCTTCCGCACTGCTGATGCCGAGATTTTGGATTTGGAACTGAGCGCCGTGGGGGCGCATACGCTGACATGAGGACGAGCACCGCGGAACCGCTCGGACCAGTCGAGTCGTTGCCGAGACGACACGTGTGACCCAGAGCGGTTGAGGAGAGATGAGTTTGAGCAGCCTGCGGATTGGCCGGCGACGGAGCGCCATTCTGCCGACGTTGGTCATCGTCGCGATTTTGATTGTGGCGTTTGCCATTTTCACCAGCGTATGGACCGATCGCTTGTGGTACGGCTCCTTTGGATACGCCTCGGTTTTCAGCAAGATGCTGCTGACCAGGATCGCGCTGTTCCTATCGTTCGGCTTGATCATGGCAACCTGCGTCGTCGCAAATGCGGCCATCGCCTACCGGTTGCGGCCGCGGTTGGGAGCCCAGGTTCCGAGCAGCCCGCTGCTAGAGCGCTATCGCGAGATGCTGGAATCCCGGTTCGTCTGGGTGCTCGTTGCTGCTGGTGTTGTGGTCGGGCTTTTTGCCGGCGGCGCAGCCAGCGGCCATGTGCTGGAGTACCTTGCCTGGCGAAACGCACAACCGTTCAACATCACCGACCCGCGGTTCGGGCTCGACGTTGGTTTCTTCGTTTTTTCCTATCCGTGGTGGCGGTTCGTCTTGTCCTTCGCATTCGCGGCACTGGTCTTCAGCACCATCGTCGCCGCCATCGTCCACTACACCATGGGCGGCTTGCGATTCAGCGGGCCTCGTCGCGGTGGCAGCCGAGCCGCTCAGGCGCACCTGTCGATCCTGGTTGGCCTGGCGGTGATCGTGAAAGGTCTCAGCTACTGGTTTGACCAGTACGCGCTGGCCATTGAACGCTCCAACCGTTTGTTTACCGGCATTTCCTACACCGCAGACAAGGCCACAGTGACCGCCAAGATGATCTTGGCCATTATTGCGGCGATTTGCGCACTGCTGTTTTTCGCCAATGCGCTACTCCGCCGGTGGATGGTCCCGACCATCGGGCTGATCTTGTTGCTGCTCTCCGCGATTGTGCTGGGTTTGGTTTATCCGGGCGCAGTGCAGTACTTCAGCGTGCGACCGGATGAGCCGGACAAGGAACGTAGCTATATCAAAACCAATATCGAAGCGACCCGGGCCGCGTACGGGGTGGACAAGGTCGAGATCACCGACTACTCGGCAAAGACGACGGCCACTGCCGGTCAACTGAGGGCTGATGCCGAAGCATTGCCGGGAATCCGGCTCATCGATCCAAATGTGGTTAGTCCAACGTTCGAGCAGCTGCAGCAGGTGCGGGGTTACTATGCGTTTCCCAAGAACCTCGACGTGGACCGCTACACCATCAGCGGCAGGGAAACCGATGCTGTCGTCGCTGTCCGCGAAATGGATCTGAGCGGCGTGGAGGATAACTGGAACAACCGGAAAACCGTCTATACCCACGGCTACGGCCTGGTTGCGGCGTACGGCAACAAGCGCCAACCTGGCGGTGAACCGGAATGGATCGCTAAGGATATCCCGCCGACCGGGCTGATCGAGGAGCACGAGCCGCGCATCTACTTCGGAGAGTTGCAGGGTCAGCGGCCGGATCAATACTCCATTGTGGGAGCACCCGCTGGCACACCGCCCATCGAGCTGGACACCCCTGGCGGCGGCGAGGGCGGCAACCCGAAGACCTACACCTACACCGGTAAGGGTGGGGTCAAGATCGGCAGCATGTGGAACCGGTTGCTCTACGCCGCCAAGTTCGCCGACGTCAACATTCTGCTTTCCGATCGTGTCCATCCGCAGTCCAAGATCATCTACGACCGCACGCCACGGCAACTGGTGCAGGGCGCCGCACCGTGGCTCAAGGTTGACGGCGATACCTACCCGGCCGTTGTGGACGGCAGGATCGTCTGGATTGTCGACGGCTACACCACGTCGAACTCCTATCCCAATAGCGAGCGGGTGAACCTCAACGAGGTCACCTCGGACGCCCAGACGAGCGCCGGCGGCACTGTAGTGGCCCAACCGCAGGACGACATCAACTACATGCGGAACTCGGTCAAGGCAGTCGTCGATGCTTACGACGGCAGTGTCAAGCTCTATGCCTGGGACGACACCGATCCGGTACTGAAGGCTTGGTCGCAGGCCTTCCCGAACGTGGTGCAACCCAAATCGGCGATCTCGAAAGACCTGCTGGATCACCTGCGCTATCCGCAAGACTTCTTCAAGGTGCAGCGGCAGATCTTGGCCCGGTACCACATGACCAACCCCGATAACTGGTACCAGCGGTCAAGCCTGTGGGACGTCCCGAACGATCCAGTGGCGGGCGCGTCAGCCCAGACCAAGGAACCGCCGTTCTACCTGTCGGTGAAGTGGCCGGGGGACAACGACCCGATCTTCTCGCTGACCAGCTCGTATGTGCCGTTCAAGCGCTCCAATCTGGCGGCGTACATGGCGGTCAACGCTGATGCCAGCAGCCCTGAGTACGGCCGGATGCGGATCCTGCAGATGTCGGATACGTCCCAGATCGATGGACCGGGGCAATCGTTCAACGCCATGACGACCAATGAGACGGTCGCTGATCGGCTTCGACCGTTCCTGAACCAGGGCGCGGCAAGCGCGACATTCGGCAATCTGCTCACCTTGCCGGTGGGTGGCGGGCTGCTGTACGTGACGCCGGTTTACACCCAGCGTCAGGGCAGCACCGGGTCCTATCCCGCGTTGCGCTTCGTTGTGGTTCGCTTCGGTCAATCGGTCGGAATTGGCGACACCCTGCAACAGGCGCTGGACCAGGTCTTCCAGGGCAGCTCGGGCGGCAACACCCAGGAAGGCAGCGCCGATGGCAACACTCCGTCAGGCACTGGCAAACCTGACAACCCGGCCGCTACCAAGGCTCTGAGCGAAGCGCAGGCAGCCTTCGAGGCGGCGGATAAAGCCCTGACAACTGGGGATCTAGCGGCGTATCAGAAGAAGATCGACGAAGCTCATAATGCGGTGCAGCGAGCGCTGCGCGCGCTCGGCGGCTGACTGTCGGAAGCTGATCGACCTCTAGCTCAACTGGATTCTGACAGGTCGGCTGGCGAGCGAACTTCGAGGTCTGTGAATCCGAGGGCCTGGATGGGTTCTGCGAGTCGCTCGGCGTCTCCCACGACGACGAGGGTCAGCTCATCTGGATGCACGACTGACTGGTACGCCTCGGTGGCGGCTTCCGGGGTTACAGAACGCAGCAGCGCGAGACTCCTGTCGACGTAATCGTCGGGAAGCCCGGCGAGAACCTGAGTGGCCGCCTGATCGGCGACACCGTCGGCGGTGGCGTACCGCAGCGGAGAGACGCCGGTGAAGAAGGCGACAGCGTCGTTGACCTCTTGGCTGCTGAATGGCGCGCTGTCAACCTTGATCAAGTCACGGGTGATCGCCAGCGCGTCGACAACGACTTCGGTTCGGAATGAACCCTGCACCGCGAACGAACCGCCCGTTCGTAACGGTCCGAAGTTCATCCGTACGCCGTATGTGTAGCCTCTCTCCTCCCGGAGCACCGCGTTCAGCCGTGACAAGAAAGCACCCCCCATCGCGTACGACGCGATGCTGATCGCGGCCCATCGGGGATCAAGTCGGTCGATGCCGAAGCTGCCGAACCGCACGTCGGCTTGGACGGCGCCCGGCCGGTCGATCAGCACGGTGCGTCGTGGCGCCGGTGCTGGCTCCTCGATCATGACCTTCCGCTGATCGTCGTTGCGCCACGATCCGAGGCTGCGCTCGGCCGCGGCGACCGGGTCGTCAGCGAAGTCACCAGCCAAGATCAGCGTGGCCCCAGCCGGCCCGAAGTGATCAGAATGAAACGCGCCGACTGCCTCCGGAGTCACATTGCTGACCGTCTGGGGCTCACCGCCGTTCATCCGAGCGGCTCGCTTACCCTGCTCGAATATCGCGGCCCGGAAGGCGATGCTGGCGGCTTGCGCGGGATTGGCCTGGGCCTGCTCGATCTCGGCCAACCGGAGCTGTACATGACGGTTGACATCACGGTCGGCGAGCGACGGCTCGGCTACCGCCTCGGCGAACAGCGCGAGAGCGCGATCAAGATGTGATGCCGGGACGTCGAGAACGATTTGTGTTCCCGAAAGCGACAGATCAATGCCAAAACCCGCCCCTTCGGTCTCCAGTTGCTCGGCGAACTCCTCGCCGTTGTGACGAAGGGTCCCTTCATCAAGTGTTCTGGCGCAGATGGTCGCAACCCCCTCGGTATCGCGGGGTTCCGCGTTAAGTGGGAGGTCCAAGACCAGATGTGCCGAGATCACGTGCTGGCCAGGAAGATCGAAGATCATTACCGGGATGTCGTTACTCAGCTGAGTCCGCCGTGGCGCCGGAAAGGCCCAGACAACTGCCGGGGCAATCGCGGGACGCGGCAGGAATTCCCTCATTCCGCCTCCTGCCGGTAAATCAAGGTGGCTCGCTGATCCGGCCGTAGCCATTGCTGCATAGCGCTTTGCAGATCTCCGTTGTCGATCGCCGTGATCTCTGCGATCCGGGAGTTGATCAGTTGCGGATCTCCATGCAGCGTCGCGTATTCACCAAGCGCATCGGCGCGAGAGTCGACGCGGGCTAACTCGTGCAACCAGTGTCGTTCGAATTGGGCTTTTGCACGCCGCAGCTCCTCCTCGCTGGATCCCTCATTGAGCAGCTGGTCGATCACATCCACCGTCTCTTGCTCGAGCTGTTCAGGGCTCACGCCGTCGCGGGCTCGGGCGTAGCTGAAGCCGAAAGAGTTGCCGCCAATGAGACCCATCGTTGAGGCCCCGGTGCCCTCGGCGTGCTCGGTGCTGCGGATCAACTGTTTGTGTAACCGGGAGGTCTGGCCATGGCCAAGGATGCTGAATGCTAAGTCGAGGGCGTCGAAATCCCGGCCGCCGCGCGCCGGAAGCCGCCAGGAGAAGTAGACCGCGTCAGCTGGCACCTTGTCCGAGGCCTCCGTGCGAGGCATATCAGCCAGTGGTCCCAGTGGCCCGCCATCCGGTTTAGGTGGCTTGGCACCGGCTGCGAGATGTCCGAAGTAGATCTCGGCGCGCTCGAAGGCATCCTCGGGTTCGACATCACCAACGATCGACAAGACTGCGTTGTTCGGCACGTAGTGGCGGCGGAAGAAATCGTGCACATCCTCCAGCGTTGCCGCGTCCAGATCTTCCATCGAGCCGATTGTGGTGTGCCCGTACGGATGGTCTGGCGGGAACGTGAGGGTGTTGAGGAGCTCCATCACATCCCCGTACGGCACGTTGTCGTAGCGCTGCCGCTTCTCCTCCTTGACGACCTCACGCTGATTGTCCAAGTTCTCCTGCGTTAGGGCATCCAGCAGCGTGGCCATTCGGTCGGCTTCCAACCACAGCGCCAGGTCGAGCCCGCCGGTCGGCAAGGTTTCGAAGTAGTTCGTCCGGTCGAACCAGGTGGTGGCATTGACAACGGCCCCGGCCGCTTGCAGCAAGGCAATGTGCTGGCCGGAAGCCACATGTGCCGAGCCCTGGAACATCACATGCTCAAAGAGATGGGCGAATCCGGTGCGGCCTTGCTCCTCGTCTCGGGAACCGACGTCGTACCAGATGTTGACGGCCACTGACGGCGCAATGTGGTCTGGGCTGGAGATGACGCGAAGCCCGTTATCCAGGGTGTGCTCGACAATCGGGTAGCCAAGAGTGGTGAGCGCGCCCGCAGTCATGCCCCACATCACAGCACATCCGCCGCGCGGCATCTGCCGCTGGGGGCCGCCCCGAGCTAGGTGATCACTCCGGCGACTTTCGCAGGCTCCGCGTACGCCTGGGCCAGGCTGGTGATCGTCTGGTGAGCGTTGAGTCCACTGGGATTGGGCACCACCCAAACCCGGGCGCCCATCAATGGCTCGGCTTGTTCGCCTTCCTTGGCCTCCGGGGCGGCGAAGGCTACCCGGTACGCGGTGACGCCAGCGATGGCGACGACTACCGGCTGATGCTGGGTGAGGAATTCCTCGAGCCGGGTGCGTCCGGCCCTCAGCTCGGCGGCAGCGAGTTCACTTGCCCGGGCGGTCGCGCGATTGACCAGATTGGTTATGCCGATGCCACGTTCGACGAAGTACGCCCGATCCGCCTCCGTCATTGGGCGGCCTCGATCAAGATCACGATCGATGATGCCGGCCAGGCGTAGCGCGGGATAGAAACGATTGCCCGGATGTGCGAAATGAGTCTGTGTCGCTGCTGTCCAGAGGCCGGGATTGATGCCGACGAAGAGCAACTTCAGCCCCGGCCCAACCAGGTCGGGAACCGACGCGTTTCGAAATGACTGCAACTCGGCTTGGGTGAAGCCCACAAATGGCACCGTAATGGGCATAGTCACGATCGGGGAGATGCTGCCAAGTTCGTACGGCTCGCTCCGTCACTCTCGGCCCGCGAGTGTCGGACTGGAACTTCATCCTTCGGAGAGGTGCACGGCTAGCCTTTTGCCGTGACTGCAAGCGCAGACCTTGGTGCCGACGCCCCACGTGACCGCCGGCGCCGGTTTCGCCGAGTTTCGCTGACGCTCCTCAGAGCATTGGCATCTACGGTCGCGCTGGTCGTGATCTACTACCTGCTGCCCTTGGACACCACCTCAGTGGGTTTCGCCGTCGCGATGTTGGTCATTGGCCTTGTGGCGCTTGTTGGGCTGGTGGCCTTTCAGGTGCGCTCCATCGTCCGGGCCACCTATCCGGCGCTGCGAGCGGTCGGAGCTCTTGCGACGAGCGCACCACTGTTTCTGCTGCTGTTTGCCGGCACGTATTTCGTCATGGACACGATTTCTGCCGGCAGTTTCAGCGAGCCGCTTACGCGCACGGACGCCTTGTATTTCACCGTGACCGTGTTCGTAACCGTTGGGTTCGGAGACATTACGGCCACTACCGAAGTGACTCGTGTGCTGGTTACCGCTCAGATGGTTGCCGGCATTGTGACAGTCGGGATTGGCGCCAGGATCATCGTTGACGCGGTCAAGCACGGACGGGAGCAGCAGCCAGAGAAAGGGGTCGAGCAAGAGCCCGATGTAGAAAACCCTCTGAACTAGGCCTCGCACGTCGTTGTTTCGCAGGCGGCGTCCCGGAACCCAATCTCGTCTACGACGCAGGCCCCGGGGTCTTAGGACCCGGAACGGGCAACACGTTACTGATGACAAAGGAGACGGCCACCGCGACCACAACCTGCGGTGTCACGATCACACCATCGATACCCATCAGCAGGACTGCGAGGAGAGTCGAGGTCAACGGCAGCCGCAGCATGGCGGCACACATGGCCCCAATGCCCATGCCAATCGCTGCTGCCAAGTTCATGCCGGGCAATCCACTTGCGGCAATACCCACCGCTGCACCAATGAACATCGAAGGGAAGACCGGGCCACCGCGAAAGGCGCTAAGCGAAAGTCCATATGCCAAGGCCTTGCAGACAATGAGCAGAACGACTACCGGCAGCGAGTAGTCGGCGGCGTGCTCGACGAGTTCGGGCAGTGCGTCTTGGCCAGAAAACAGCACCTGCGTGAAACTCTGTCCGGACACAAGCTGGTACGCCATCGCGATGAGACCAATCAGCAGGCCGAGCGCCGAGGTCACCAGCACCCGATTCAGGTGCACGATCGGGCGAAGCCAGAGTGCGAGAGCCCTGATCAACCATGCCAGAAGGGCGCCAGTCGCTCCCATGACCAACGCCCACGCCATGGTGGCCAACGTCGGAGGCATCGCGGGCGGTACCGCCGGCAGCGCGAGCGAGAAAGTGCCGAGACCGGTCCACTGGTCCATCCCTACGAAGACCAGCGCCCCAATGCCGGATGCAAGGAGGCCCGGCAACGCAACGAGGCTCAGGGCGGCACCGCCAATTCCGGAGACCTCCATGATCAGGAACGCGCCGAGCACGGGGGAGCCGAGCAACGTGCTCACCGCTGCAAAGCTGCCGGCCGAGGCCATGACCGTCAGCGCCATCGGAGGAGCATCCTTCCTCGCAAGCCGTACCGCGAGGGCCGCGAGTCCACCACCGATCGCGATCAGAGGCGCTTCTGGGCCCAGCACTGCACCAAGGCCGAGGGTGGTCAGTGCGGCGAGGGCGATGCCTGGGAGTTCGCGTCCCGTGGCTGGACCTCCACCCGTCGTAAAGCCAAATGCCGGTGAGTGCCCCCCATTGCCTGGCAGGTAACGGATGGTCAAGGCTGTCAACAGTCCACACAGCACCAGCCAGGGCAGTGGCCACCACGCGGGTGCAGGGCTACCAAAGACCTGATCCGGCAGCCAGGAGAACAGGAAGTGCTGGATCGCCGCAACCAGTGCCAGAAAGCCGTAGGCGACAGCTGAGATCGGAATGCCCAAGATCGCCGCCAGCACGAGCGCTGAGATGTACCCCTTGGAACGGATGACCGCGACTGGATCGATCGCGGCACGCCCGCCGACCGGCGCCGCGGTTGTGTCAGCGTTCGCCTGAGGAGCTGCGCCCCTCCTCGGGCCCTTGGACTCTGTCATCACACGCAGCCTCTCTTCAGATCGGTGGCAAGAGGAAGCAACACGCCGGATCGGAAGGGTTAAGCGACCCGGCGCGGTGCTGCGAGACCGCCTGACAGACGTTACGCGTCTAGTCCTCGACTTGGGGCGCCGGCTTGACTTGCGCTGGTGTCGCCGTTCGCCGACGCGTGTCTTCGGAATGGTAATCGGCGAGTAGTTGCGATTCCTGCTCCCTCCTGGGGAAAAGGAAGAACACGATCGCCGCGCCGATGATGATCGCCGTGATCCCGGCGGCATACGCCCAGTCGGCGCCGGAGAGGAACGACGACTTCGCAGCGGTGATGATCTGCTCGGAATATTGCGGATATCGCTGAGCGATATCCGCAGCGCTAGCGAACGACTTGGTCAACTGACTCTGGACGTTGGCAGAAACCTGATCAGCGTTGGGCGATGCTGCGATCTTGGACGTGAACGCCGAGGCGTATCCAGCGGTGAGCAGCGCACCGAAGATCGATTGCATAATCGCCCCACCAAGGTCACGCTGCAGGTCGGCGGTGCCGGAAGCCATTCCGGCGCGCTGCACCGGGACCGATCCCGTGAGTGAATGGGATGCCGGCGTGCCCGCAAAGCCCACGCCAATCCCGATGAACGCATAGGCCAGCCCGATCTGCCAATAGGGGCTGCCGTCTGACCAGAGCAGGAGCATCCACGCGAAGGCCAGAAACAAGAACACGTAGCCGGTGAGGAGCGTGAACCTGGCACCCCGGCTCTCGACAAGCTTGGCCGAGCGCGGCGCGACCAAGATCATGAAGATCACAGCAGGCAGGAAGGCGGCTCCGGCTTCGAGGGTCGAATAGCCGTTCACGTTCTGGAGGTACTGCTGGCTGACGAATGCCGACCCCATCAGGGAACCGAAAACGATGATCCCCGCGCAGGCCGCCACCCAGAAAATGCGACGCCTTGCGACATGCAGGTCGTACAACGGGTTCTTTGCCCTGCGTTGGCGGATAACGAACGCAATTGCTGCGGCGACCGCGATGGCGGCCAGGCCGAGTGCCAGCGTTCCCTTGTTCGGTACTGGGGCGAAATTGATCGACAGAATCAGGGTGCCCACCAAAACGACTGACAGCACGCCGCCGAGGTTGTCCACCGGGTCGGTCGTTTCGTTCACATGGCTCGGCACGAAGATGACCGCGAGCACCAGCGCGATTGCTGCTAGCGGAAGAGTGATCAGAAAAACCGACCCCCACCAGAACCTCTCAAGCAAGGCTCCCGCGACGAGGGGCCCGAGCGCAGCAATGCCACCGCCGATCGCCGACCACAGCGCGATCGACTTGGTACGCCCCGGGCCGGACCAGAGCGCTGCGATGAGAGCCAGTGTTGTTGGGTACGCCATGCCTGCGGAGACTCCACCGAGTACGCGTGCTCCAAAAAGCACGGCGTCGGAAGGGGCATAGCAGCAAGCAGGCAGGCAGGCACCGAAAGTGCCATGCCGAGGATGAGCATCAACTTCCGCCCGTAGCGGTCGCCCAGTGCACCGAGATAGAGGACCGAAGCGGCCAACCCGAGCGAGTAACCGACCGCGATTGGGTCCAAAGTTGTCTGCGAGGAGTCGAACGCTCTGCCGATCGAGAGCAGCGCGACATTGGCAACCGACAGGTTCAAAGTCGCGACCGCCGCAACGGCAATGAGCGAAATCAGTACTAAGCCCGCGCGCGCCGGCTGCTCAGCGGTTGGAGGCGCTGCTGTGCTCTGATCTGGCGTTTGTCAGGTTGGCCCACGACTCAGCCCTATCCGAACGGGTCGATCCAGGCATCACCCACCAGGGTATGAGATCTCAATCGTCCGATGGGACCGCTGCAAGTCGATCAGTCTGTCCGCGGGCACCCTTGCGTGGATCGGTTATCCGGGCACGAGAATCCCACGGCCCTGAAGACGTCCAGCGTCGAGATCGTCCATGGCCTCGTTAACAGCGTCGAGCGGATATGTCCGAGTGTGAAGTTGTACTTTGCCCTGCGCCGTAAGCGTCATCAGCTCGGCAAGATCGTTGTAAGTCCCGACCAGGTTGCCGACGATGTTCCGTTCGCTTGAAATGACGTCTATGGCGGGGACGGTTATGGTGCCGCCGTACCCGATGATGTAATGCGACCCGCCTCGCCCGGTTAGATTCCAGCCCAGCGCTTCGGCGCCCTGCTCGGCAACGAAGTCGAAGACGACTTCGGCGCCCTGACCATCGGTGAGGTCGAGGATCTTCTGGGCCGCGCCGTCGTCGGCAAGTACGGTGTGGTTCGGGCCATACCCGCGCACTAGATCGAGCGCAGCCTGATTGCGGTCGAGGACGATAACTGTGGCGGCGCTCATGGCCTTCAGTGCCTGGACACCGATATGGCCAAGCCCGCCAGCTCCGATAATGAGCGCAGTCGTCCCGGGGTAGAGCAAAGGCAGGGCCTTCTTGACCGCGTGATAGGCGGTTAGACCGGCGTCAGCGAGCGCGGCGACATCGGCTGGCTGAAGGGACGGGTCTAGTTTCACGACCGACCGCGCGTCGGTGAGCAGATAGTTCGCCATCCCGCCATCGGTGCCGTCTACGCCGGGGAACCTGCTGCTCGTACAGTGCATCTCGTTGCCAGCCCGGCAGTAGCGGCACAATCCGCAGGTGATGTGCGGGTGCAAGATCACCGTGTCACCGGCCGCGAGGTTGGACACGGCCGATCCGACCTCCTCGACCCAGCCTGCGTTCTCATGACCGAGGGTGAACGGCAGCTGGGGATGCGTCAGATGCTCCCACTGGCCCTCATAGATGTGCAGGTCGGTCCGACAGAGTCCAGCCGCTCCAATGCGCACCAAGACATCGAGGGGCCCCTTTATTGCGGGCTCAGGGACCTCGTCGACGGACGGACGTTCATGGTACCTGTGAAGCCGTACTGCTTTCATGAATCCTCCTTCTGGCTTCCTGAGTCCTTGGGCCTATTGTGGGGCTGGATAGGCAGGTATTGAGATGTGGTACCGGACTAGCGCTGACCTTGTGGTTTTGGTCCACCTGCTCTTCATCTGCTTCATTGTGGGTGGCGTCTTTCTCACTTGGCGGTGGCCTTGGGTCATCTGGGTGCATCTCCCCGCGGTGGTGTACGGCGCTCTGATCGAGTTCGCTGGCTTCAGCTGCCCGCTCACGGTGCTGGAAAACGACCTACGGGTACGCGCCGGAGAGGCGGGCTACAGCGGCGGATTCATTGAGCACTACCTGGTCAGGATGATCTATCCACCGGGACTCACACGTGGGATGCAAATCGGGCTTGGTCTGTTTGTGCTATTCGTGGCGGTCCTCGGATATTGGGGTTTCCTGCGCCGACATGGCTGGGGCAGGGTGTCGCGAAAGCCTTGGCTACCGGGCGTCCGAATTCAGAAACCGTCCATCCATGGGCATCACCGAGTCCATCGGGTCTGATTCGCTAGAGCGCCTGCGGGGTTGAGTACGTCTCGGTACGCTGCCGCGTGGGCAAGCACAAGTCGAGCGCCCCTTCGACAAGCTCAGGGCGCTCGCGCTTGTGAGCTGACATAGCCCGAACACCAATCCACCAGGGAGGATGCTCGGTGCGAACCCACGCCTCAGAAGATGCCGTGACGTCGGAAGACATGGGCAATGGCGGGCCGCTCACCCGACGCAGGTTCCTTACCTACGTTGTCGCAGCCCCGGTGCTTACCGTTGCCGCCACCAGCGTCGGCGACCTGATAGCCCCCAGCCGGGCGTACGCCGTCGTGCCGAGCCCGCCGCAGCCGGAGAACATCGCCGATCTAGGCGAGGTAATGGTGGCGGCAACGAAGGCAGCTCAGCACCTTTTCGTGCTCGAAGTGACGGTCGATAACCGAGTCGTCTTCCGGGTGCCGCGCGCGGAGGTCGGGCAAGGCATTACGACGGCGCTTGCCATCGTGGTTGCCGACGAGATAGACGCGCGCCTCGTGGATGTTGATGCTCCGTTGGAGGACGCTCGACAGGACATCGGAACTGCGCAGTCCACCGGCGGCTCGTCTTCGGTTCGCTCACTGTGGGACCCGGTGCGCTCGATTGCGGCGGACGCGCGTGCCCGGCTCGTCACCGCGGCGGCGGAGAAGTGGGACCTGCCGGCACGTGACCTCACCACGCGGGACACCAAGGTCTGGGCCCCTGATGGGCGCTCCGCGACGTACGGATCACTGACCGAAGCGGCCGCCAAGGTCACCGTGCCAGCAGTGTCCACCGATCCGAAGTCTGCATCGGAATACCGCCTCATCGGCACGGCGACGACCAGGATCGACGCCCGCAGCATCGTGACCGGTGCGGCGAAGTACGCGCTCGACCTCGATGTGCCGGGTGCCCTACCGACAGTCGTGATCAGACCGCCTACGCTCAAGGGCAAGGTCAAGTCCTACGACGCATCTGCTGCTCTCAAGCTGCCCGGCGTCGTAGCCGTCACCCAGTTGCCGAGCGGGGTCGCGGTAAGCGCGAAAACCTTCGACCAGGCGTTGAAGGCACGATCGGCGGTTCAGGTGTCCTGGGGCTCCGGCACGGTTGACGGCGTCTCCGACGCGGATATCAAGAGTCGACTCGCGGCAGCGATCCCACCGATGACGCCGGCGCCTCCGCTGACCCAAGGGGTGGATGCGACCTTTACGTTCGCATTCGTCAACCACGCCCCGATGGAGGTCGGTAGCGCGGTGGCCGATGTCCAATCCGGGTCGGCAGAGATCTGGGTGGCGTCCAAGTCGCCGACCGGCGCACAGTCCGCCGTCGCCGACGCCGTAGGCCTCGAGGCGGACGACGTGACCCTGCACGTAGTCCGAGCGGGCGGCTCGTTCGGACGGCGGATCTACTACGAGCCGGCAGTTGAGGCAGCGCGTGTGTCGAAGGCGATCGGCAAGCCTGTGAAGCTTATGTGGACTCGCAACGATGACATGCGGCATGGTCGGGTACGGCCCCGCAGCCATCACCAGTTGCGCGCCGTGCACGCAGGGGGCGAGGTGCTGACCTATGAGCACCGCGCGTCATGCGTGGAGCTGGATATGGGAAGCGGCACCGGGCAGGCGCTCGTCGATGCGGGCTACGTCAGCCCGACGATCGGTTCAGCGTTCTTCAACATCAGCGAGGCCTGCCCGTACAACTTCGGAGTCGTCACCGAAACCCTCAACGAGGTGTCCTACGACATGCCGACTGCGGCATGGCGGTCGGTCTACTCCGCCCAGGCGCGTACGGCTGAGGAGATCCTCGTCGACGAGATCGCGAAAGCCCTCGGAACCGACCCGGTCGCGATGCGCCGGAAGTTCCTCAAAACCGCCGATGCTCGCGCCGTGCTCGACAAGGTCGCCACCGAGGGCAAGTGGGGCCGGTCAATGTCGTCCGGAACTGCTCAGGGAGTAGCGCTGCATGCTGAGTACCGGTCGATCGCGGCATGCCTGGTCGAGATCAACTGCAATGGCGACAAGCCGCGGATCACCAAAGCCGTCATGGCACTGGACGTGGGGCGCCAGGTGAATCCGAGTGGTCTGCGGGCCCAGGCCATGGGCAGCCTCACGGACGGGATTAGCACCGTGCTGCTGGCAGGTAATCATCTGGATGACGGCGCCTTCCGGGAGG
>Ga0307294_10000008_pt1 | contig 60033 bp, 53 predicted proteins | sample ER_DNA_151_FD_194468 | JGI IMG/M metagenome (GOLD analysis project Ga0307294, IMG submission 194468) | Bulk soil microbial communities from the East River watershed near Crested Butte, Colorado, United States - ER_DNA_151 | ecosystem: Environmental > Terrestrial > Soil > Floodplain | place... | reverse complement strand
TGGGCCGACGACGGTCACCTCGGCTCCTCCAAGAAGCTGTTCGGACCCTCGGTGGGCCGGAGTGGAGTGTAATTCCCCAGCGACGGGGGTCGTCCTGAATAGCCTCAGCGGAGCATCACCCGGTGGGGCAACATCGGTCGGCCTAACCCGGCTCTGGCGCTGGCCGACCGGCGTCATTGTCCCGCTCGCCGACCACGCCAAACGCTCCTATCCCTGACGACGCCAGCTGCTCCACGATCTAGCCACCCACAACGCTGACTATGAGAAGCGTGCCGTGCTGAGGACTCGCACACCGGCCAGCCAGTCGGGTTCCGCTACCACTATCGGAAGTACCCCCTCAATCCGCGCAAGCATCATGTTGGACACACCCCATGCACCGCCGGAAGTTGCTCGGGTCAGCCTGACCGCCCCGGCGGTATGTACCCCCTTCGGGTGGGTGTGACGATGAGCCTCCACAAGCTCACAGCGGGGGCCGGGTATGACTACTTGACCCGGCAGGTCGCGGCGCTGGACGCGACCGAGAAGGGTCACACCGGGCTGGCGTCTTACTACACCGAACGGGGTGAGACGCCCGGGATGTGGACCGGTTCCGGCTTGGACGGGATCGACGGCCTAAGCGTCGGCGACCCGGTGACCGCCGAGCAGATGCGAGCGTTGTTCGGCTGCGGCCTCCACCCGCTTGCCGAAGTGCGACAGGAGCAGCTGGAAGGACCGGACCTCTCCCCTGGCGACTATCAGGATGCGGCCCGTCTTGGAGCTCCGTTCAGGATCGTCGATGGTGTCGTCAGCCCGTTCCGGCTCGAGGTGGCGAAACGCATCGGGGCGATCAATGCGGCGGCCGGCCTTCCGGCCGATGCGCCGCTGCCGGCTGCCGATCGGGCGCGGGTGCGGACCGAGGTGGCCCGTGAGTTCTTCCTGACCGAGCATGGCCGGGAGCCCATGGATGCCCGGGAGCTGGCGGGACAGATCGCGAAAGACTCGCGGCCGCGAACCCAGACTGTGGCTGGTTATGACCTGACGTTCTCACCGGTGAAGTCAGTCTCGACTTTATGGGCGGTCGCTGATCCGGCGGTGGCAGCCGTCATCGAACGCGCCCACCACGCTGCGGTCCAGGACGCTTTGGCGTTCATTGAGAAGCATGCCCTGTTCACCCGGACCGGGCCGCAAGGCATCCGGCAGGTCAACGTCCGAGGCCTCGTCGCCGCCGCGTTCACCCATCGGGACAGCCGGGCGGGCGATCCGGATCTGCACACCCACGTTGCGGTGGCGAACAAGGTGCAGACTCTTGACGGACGGTGGCTGTCCATCGACGGCCGTGTGTTGTTCAAGGCCAACGTCGCCGCATCCGAGACCTACAACACCGCGCTGGAGCAGCATCTTCGCGACACGTTAGGCGTGCGGTTCGCCGAACGCCCCGGTAGCGATCCGGCGAAGCGGCCGATCCGCGAGATCGTCGGTGTCGATCCCCGACTGAACCAGCGCTGGTCGACCCGCCGCGCCCACATCGAGGTCCGCCGCGGTGAGCTGGCCATCCAATTCCAAAAAGATCATGGCCGACCGCCGACACCGGTCGAAGCGCTGCAGTTAGCGCAGCAGGCCACGTTGGAGACCCGGGACGCCAAGCACGAACCCCGGTCCCTGGCCGAGCAACGCGCGACATGGCTCAACGAGGCCGCGACCGTGCTGGGCGGACCTGACGCTGTCGCGTCGATGGTGCGGACGGCACTGGCACCGCACGCCGGGACCGATCCGCTCGCCGACTCCTACTGGGTCGCCCAGAGGGCTGATCACATCCTGAGCGTGATCGAGGCGAGCCGCTCGACTTGGCAGATGTGGCATGTCCGGGCCGAAGCGCAGCGGCAGGTCCGCACCACCGACGTGACGGCAGAACGCGTAGGTGCTTTGGTGGATCTGTTGGTCGATGAGGTGCTCGATCATCGATCGGTTGCCTTGACCGCGCCGCACGACGGCATCGAGGAACCCGAGGTGTTGCGGCGGGTCGATGGGTCGTCGGTCTACACCGTCGCCGGCGCCAATCTCTACACCTCGCAGCGGATCCTCGACGCCGAACAGCGCCTCCTCACCACCGCCGGACGATGCGACGGGTCAGCCGTCGATCAGGTGGCAGTGGATCTAGCGTTGCTGGAGATGGCGGCGAACGGCAGCGCCCTCGATGTGGGACAGGCGTCCCTGATCCGCCAGATGTGCACCTCGGGGGCACGGCTGCAGCTAGGGATCGCTCCCGCCGGCGCCGGCAAGACCACCGCGATGCGCGCCCTCGCCCTGGCCTGGACCCAAGACGGCGGCCACATAATCGGCCTCGCCCCCTCGGCGGCAGCGGCTGCCGTCCTCGGCGAGCAGACCGGCATTCGCACCGAGACGCTCGCGAAACTCACCTGGTCACTTGATCATGGCGAGCTCCCGGACTGGGCGGCAGCGGTCGGACCATCGACCTTGTTGATCATCGACGAAGCCGGCATGGCCGACACCCTCTGCCTCGACACCGCCGTCCAGTTCGCCATCGGTTGCGGTGCCAGTGTGCGCCTTGTCGGTGATGATCAACAACTCGCCGCCATCGGCGCCGGCGGCGTCCTCCGCGACATCACCCACACCTACGGCGCTCTCCACCTGACCGAGCTGCACCGCTTCACCGACCCCGCCGAAGCCGCAGCCACACTCGCCGTCCGCGAAGGCAAACCCGAGGCACTCAACTTCTACCTTGATCACGGCCGGATTCATGTCGGCGACCTCGCCACCACGACCCAAGATGTCTTCGCGGCCTGGGTTTCCGACCGGACCGCCGGACTGGACGCGATCATGCTCGCCCCCATCCGAAAGCTGGTCAACGAACTCAATCGACAAGCTCGTGATCATCTCCTCGGCGGTCACCCGGCCGGCCGACAAGTGCGTCTAGCGGATGGAAACCAGGCAAGTGTCGGCGATGTGATCATCACCCGCACCAACGACCGCCGACTCCACCTCGCGCCAACCGACTGGGTCAAAAACGGCGACCGCTGGACCATCACCCATGTCGGCAAATGCGGCGACGCCGCCGTGCGACACAACCGAAGTCATCGCACCGTCCGGCTGCCAGCCGACTACGTCCGCACGTCAACCGGTCTCGGCTACGCCACCACCATTCACGCCGCCCAAGGCGTCACCGCCGACACCATGCACGGCCTACTCACTGGGGAGGAATCCCGGCAGCAGCTGTATACGATGCTCACCCGCGGTCGGGTCGCGAATCACCTCTACCTGCAGGTGGTCGGCGACGGCGACCCGCACACCCTCATCCGACCCGACACTGTCGCACCCCGCACCCCGACCGAGACCATGCAGCAGATCCTCACTCGTGACGAGGCTCCTATCTCAGCCAGCACAATGCTGCGAGAACTCAGCGACCCGGCTGCCGGGCTGTTCGAGGCCGTTCAGCGCTACACCGACGGGCTCAACGTGGCAGCCGAGCAAGTCGTCGGACCAGCAGTTGTGGACGTGCTCGACAGCCGAGCCGAACAGGTCATTCCTGAACTCACGAGCGAGCCGGCCTGGCCAACCCTCAGAGCACACCTGCTCACGTTGGCGGCTGAAACCGGTGAGCACCCACTCCTGCACCTTTACGAAGCCGCACTGGGGCGCGATCTCAGCACGGCTGAAGACATGGCCGCTGTACTCGACTGGCGCCTCCCGGAGCCCGCATCCATTGACCCAGGACCGCTACCCTGGCTTCCCGGCATACCGTCAACCCTTCATGATCATCACGTTTGGGCCGAGTACCTGGCGAAGCGGTCACAGCTTGTTTCCGGCCTTGCAGATCAGGTCCGAGACTGCGCCCGCCGTAGCCGTGAACAGCCGGTATGGGCACCGCCGGGCGGCCATCCGACCGCCGCCATCCTTGGTGAAGTCGCCGTCTGGCGAGCCGCCGTCGGCGTCGACCCCCAAGACCGCCGCGCTACCGGACCGGAACAGCTGCAGATCTCTTTGGCTGAATGGCAACGACGTCTCGAACGAAGGACCCACGCTAGCGACGACCCGACCAACTCGGATTTCCGGCAGGAAGTTGGTTCCAGGTTCGAAGTTCGCCGTGACAAAGATCAATACCACTGGCCCCGGCCATCCGAAAACGACCGGAGGTCGGGTCCGCCCCGCCTTGGACGCTAGCGAAATCTGCCATATGGCCACGGCACACGAATCGACGCTGCGGTGATGCAAGTCACCCGCGGTCAATCGGTCCGACCACATGATGATTGTGGTCGAGCTTTTGCGGACATCCGGCCAGGTAGCCAGCGCTTCGCGACTTCCCCCTTGCTCAGTAGAAAAAGGTGCCGAGACACTGACCACCAACGCGAGCTTTCTCTCCTTCGGGCGGTAAGAGAGGCTGGTCTGACCCAGCCTGACTCGCGAAGACATCCACAGGAGCTGCACCACGCTGGCGGCAAATCAGTCAACGTGAATGAATGCCCCTGGTGGACAAGGGAAGGAGCTACCGGTGTACTTCAAGATCGGACCGCTGCCTCCCGTCTCGAATCTTGAGCGCTGGTTGTCCAAGTTCTGCTGGCCGGAGGCCATGACGTGAGCCCGAAGCGTCCTCCGCTGGGGGTGCGGTTGACAGCGGACATTGAGGAGGTCCGTGCTCCGCGTGGCACGGTGTGGTGGGCACGGGTTCGCTGGCACGATCCGGAATCGGGGCGGCGGGAAAGCATAAAACGCTCGCATTCCACGCACGAGGCCGCAGCGACCTGGATCACACAGATGCAGAACGCGTCGCGGACGGGCGTTGACGTTACGCAGACACTGGCCGAGTACGTGACCTTCATCGGCGACCGCTGGACCAGAGGAATCGACCCCACGTCGACCTACGACCCATACTCGGCCGGTCTCCGTCGTCGCGTCCTTCCGACGCTCGGTCATCTTCCGGTCGCGATGATCACCGCGGGCCTGGTCGACCGCGCGATCGACCAGTGGGAGACCGAGTTCGGCCGGTCGACGATCAAGAACACGGTCTCTGCGCTGGTCCTGGTGCTCAACGAGGCGGTCCGCGACGGCATCATCCCTCGCAACCCGGCAACGGACCGAGCCCGTCGCCGCACGGTCGGCCGTTCTTCCGGCAACTCCGAACCGAGCACACCCCGTGACCTCGCTCTTCCCAACGTCGCCATTCTTGAGCAGCTGGTAGCCCGCGTCGTCGAGACCGGGAAGGACCAGTCGTGGGGCGACGTGGTGACGATCCTTGCTACGACAGCCCTCCGGATCAGCGAGGTGTCAGGCCTCCGCGTTGGTGATATCGATCTGGTCCGAGGACTTATTCACGTCCATCGGCAGACATACCCAGGCCACGGCGGCCTGGTGACGAAGGAGACCAAGGGCCGTCGGCGGAGGACGGTTCCAATCATTGACCCGCTACGTCCAACGCTCGTCCGGCTGACCGCCGGCCGACGCTCGGAGGAACGACTGGTCCTCGGTCCCCGCGGCGGGGTGATCACCACCGCCACCTTGCGGGACGCGACCGGCTGGGACGCGCTGGTCACCGAGCTCGGGCAACCGGGCCTGGTCCGCCACGGCCTACGGCACACCGCCCTGACGTGGATGGCCGACGCTGGCATCGATCTGCACATCCTGCAGCGGGTCGCCGGACATCAGGATCCGGCAGTCACGGCGCGCTACCTGCATCCCGATGTGCAGGCCATGCTGGAGGCTGGCACTGCGTTTTCGGCCTGGTGGTCCGTAGCTGGTCCGGAGCGGCCGTCGCTGGGCGTTATCGACGGCGGCAAGAATGTCGGTTGAATACCGATCCGACTAGGTCGGATGGCGTGCATCGGTTTAGTCGGGCTGGCGAGATTTGAACTCGCGACCCCTTGACCCCCAGTCAAGTGCGCTACCAAGCTGCGCCACAGCCCGTTGACGGTGCTCCAAGGAGCACCAGCCACGAGCGGGAACTCTACTACGGCGGACGCTCTGAGCAGTAGCGGTGGTTTCTGCGGCACAATCGGCCGCGTGGCGCGTTGGGTATGCCCGAACTGTGAGCGGGAGTTTGCGTCTGCTAACCAAGCGCACGTCTGTGTTCCTGGCATCACGGTGAGCGAGCTCCTCCGCCGGCATCCCAGCTGGGTGAGTGAGATCTACAACGCTGTCATCGAGCATCTGACCACCCTCGGCCCGGTCCATGAGGACGCCGTCAACGTTGGCATCTTCCTCAAGAGCGACCGCAAGATCGCCTCGTTCCGGCCGCGAGTGCGGTCGGTACTGCTGAGCTTCTTTCTGCCGTACGAACTGACCGATCCTCGGATCACCCGCGCGCTGCCGGTTGCAGCGGGGCGGATCGCACACATGATCAACTTAATGAGCGCTGATCAAGTCGATGATCAACTTCGGCAGTGGCTGAGTGAGGCCTACGACTTCAATACCGACTAGCATCGAACGGCTCGTAGCAGTCGTACGCCTCCTGCCGGATGATCTTGTCGTCGTGGAAGGTGAAGATCAGCACGCTGTACGTGTGAAGCCGCTGACCTCGGCGTAACGGACCGGCGTCCTTCGCCAGGTAAGCATGCCACTCGGCCTGGCAGACGACAGTGCCTTCGCTCTCGATCCAGCGGCTTACGTCGTAGCGCTGGAATGCCAGCATCCCCGCACCCAACTCGCTGGCGGCGATCATGCCGTCCAGGCGGCGACGCCCAACCCGAGGGTCCACCAGGCTCGGATACTCGACCTGCTCGGCGTCCTCGTGGAAGAAGCGGCGCAGCTCCTCACCGTGCACGCCGGACTCGAGCGCCTGCATCAGCTCAATCACGAGCGCCTGCCGCTCACTCACGTGTATGTCGTCGCTCGTCACTTCCGCCTTCTCTTCTCCCGCGCTCGTACCTCAAGATGGATCGGCGTGCCATGGAAGCCGAACTCCTCACGGAGCCGACGCTTCAAGAAGCGCAGGTAACCAGGTTCGAGCTGCCCCGAGGTGAACAGCACGAAGGTAGGCGGGCCGGCGTGAGCCTGAGTCCCAAACAGGATGCGAGGCTGCTTGCCGCCTCGCACCGGATGTGGGTGTGCCGCAACGATCCGGCCCAGGAATGCGTTCAACCTCCCAGTCGAAATGCGGGTCTCCCAACCAGCCAATGCTTCCTGGATCGCCACACCAAGGCGGTCAACATGACGGCCGGTGAGGGCGGAGATGTTGATCTTGGTTGCCCACTCGAACTGGACCAGATCGCGCTCGATCTCTCGCCCCAGGTAACGGCGTCGTTCATCATCGGTCAGGTCCCACTTGTTGAACGCGATCACTAGTGCACGCCCTGCCTCCTCCACAGATGTCAGGATGCGGAGGTCCTGTTCGGTGAGTGGCTCGCTCGCATCCACCACCACTACGCACACCTCGGCGCGCTCGATGGCGCCGTGCGTACGCAGGCTCGCGTAGTACTCGTGTCCGGAAACCTCTTTCACCCGGCGCCGGATCCCGGCGGTGTCGATGAACCGATAGATCTCGCCACCGACCTCAACGAGCTCATCGACCGGATCCACCGTAGTCCCCGCGACCTCATCGACGATCGCCCGCTGTTGTCCGGCGATCTTGTTGAGGAGGCTCGACTTCCCGACGTTGGGCTTTCCCACGATGGCAACCCGACGCGGACCCCGCACCAGGTCATCCAGTGTTCGCGGCGCCTCGGGAATCGCCGCCAGAATCGCATCCAGCAGGTCACCACTCCCCCGGCCGTGCAGGGCGGACACGGCGAAGGGCTCGCCGAGGCCGAGCCGCCACATGGCGGCCGCCTCGCCCTCGGTGCGCTGATCGTCGACCTTGTTGGCAGCCAGGATCACCGGCTTCCCGCTGCGACGCAGCACTTTCACGACGGCCTCGTCGACGTCCTGCATCCCAACGGTCGCATCGACGACAAAGACGACGGCATCGGCCGCCGCGACGGCCAGCTCGGCCTGCTCTGTCACCTGGGCAGCCATTCCCTTGGCATCCGGAGCCCAGCCCCCGGTGTCCACCAGCACAAACTGGCGTCCGTTCCAGATGGCGTCATAGGAGACCCGATCACGAGTCACTCCTGGCACGTCTTGGACCACAGCCTCGCGGCGACCGATCATGCGGTTCACCAAAGTCGACTTACCGACATTGGGCCGGCCAACAACCGCCACCACAGGTAAGACCTGCGACTCCTCAGCAGTCGCGATGTCACTCATGTTTGCTTCGCTTAGGACTCTGGAGCCTGCTGGCTGCTCGTGATTAGGCGCTGGAGAGGGCGGATTTGATCTTCGGTGGCCCCGGCAAGGGTAGCCCGGTCAGACCCTGCGCTGCGACCACATGATCGGCCAGCCGTTCGCGGACGACCTGGGTCCACTTCGTGACTGCGGTCTTGCGGCGGGGCCACGAAGATCGGGGTACGGTGAATGGCTCGCCGTAGACCAGGTGGATTGGTCTTCGTAGGCGGGGTATCTGATTCTTCCGCTGCCCGGGCTCGCGAGTACCCAGAATGGCCACCGGAACAACGGGCGCTCCCGAGACCATCGCCAGGTAGGCGGCGCCTCCCTTCGCCCACGCGACCTCGCCGCCACCCCGTACTCCTTCGGGGAAGACCGCCAACACCTTGCCGGCACGCAGCACCTGGACTGCCTTACGGATGGCTTGGGGATCAATCTCGCGACGGTTGAGGGAGATCTGGCCTATGTGAATGAGGAACTGGCCGACCGCGCCAGTAAAGGCCTCGTGCTTCACCATGGCAAACGTGAGCCGCCTGGTTAGTGCCACGACGGCCGGCCCATCCAAGAGGCCGATGTGGTTCGCCGCCAAGATCACCGGCCCGGAGCGGGGAACCTGCTGAGCACCATGCACCTTGACCCGCCAACCCAACCGCAGCCCAAGCCGTACCAGCGGCCTGGTGAGCCGCAAGACCCACTCGTTCGACGCCGGCAGTGGATCGGTGTGCGGAAGATCGGGGCTAACCCCTTCGATCACGCCTGTCTCCGAGTGCCCGGACCGGAACGAATGCGCAAATCGTTTCGATCACCTCCTCCAGGCTAAGCAAAGTGGAGTCGACTACGTGCACTCCGGGAGCCGCCGATTCAAACTCGGCGACCAAGGAGTCGTCACGGTCGCGTCGGATCACCTGGTCTGTCACCTCGTCTACGTCCATTTGATGCTCTGCGAGTTCGGCATGCCGCCGCGCCACTCGCGCGGCGGGGTCGGCAACCAAAAGCACACGTACCTCGGCGTCAGGCGCCACCACAGTCGTAATGTCTCGTCCCTCAGCGACGATGCCGTCCAGTGCCTCGGCGATCAGCTTCTTCTGCCGCGCGACCAAATCAGTGCGAATGTCGAGATTGGTGGCGACGGCACTCACAGCCACCGATACCTCAGGCGCTCGGATCGCCTCGGTGACATCGACCCCATTGATCGCAATCGCGGGGCTTCGGGGGTCTTGGTCAATGTCCATTGAGGCATGGGCTAGCAACTCCGCGACCGCCGACTGGTCGTCCAGGTCGACGCCTTCTTGCAGCGCCAGCCAGGTGATGGCCCGGTACATCGCACCAGTGTCCAGAAAGGCCAACCCGAGCCGCTCTGCGACTCCTCTAGCCGTACTCGACTTGCCTGAACCACTGGGCCCGTCGATGGCAATAACGAGCGGCCGACTCGACCCCGCGGCCCGACTGGGCTTCACCGGGGTCTGATACTGGTCGGTCATCGCTGCCTCAGACACGCGCCTCAGCGTACCGGCCGCACGTCAGGAAACGGTCCAGCCGCGCGACAGCATGGTCTCGACCAGCGCGTCCGCGTGCTCAGGTGCAACCGACAAGGCAAGATAGCCGAGCTCCCTGACCGGATCGTGTTCGATCGAGATGTCTTCCACGTTCACGCCTGCAGCGCTGACGTCACCGAACAGTCGGGCCAGCGCTCCCGGCTCATCCGGAATCGCAACGACAACCTCGCTGTAGCGGATCGCCGCCGCCCCATGTTTGCCCGCGATCTTGCGTGTCCCGGCGACTGCGCGCTCCAGCTGGCTCCGCAAGTCGTTGGTAGCCGGCGTCGCCTCGACAGCCTTGATCAACAAGCCGAGCTGGTCCTGCACGCCGCGCAGCTCCTCGAGCACGGCGTCGGAGTTGGCGCCGACAATCTGCTCCCAGAGCGCTGGATCGCTGCTGGCGATGCGCGTCACGTCACGCAGACCTTGGCCAGCCAGGGTGAGGTCGCGCTCTGGAATCGCGATGAGGCGACTCGCGATCAACACCGACATCAGGTGCGGCAAGTGGGACACCCGAGCGACCGCGGCATCATGATCGTCAACGTCCATGATCATCTCGCGGGCGCGGCAGGCTCGGACTGCGGCGCGGACCCGTTCCACCGATTCGGTTGCCGACCTGCGGTGTGGGGTGACGACCCAGGCACGGTCAACGAATAGGTCAGGATGGGCGGTCATCGGTCCTGAATGATGCGAGCCAGCCATGGGGTGCGAGCCGACGTAGCGACTGAGATCCACACCGCGCCGCCACAAGGTGTCGAGCACCCCTGCCTTCACCGAGCCGACGTCAGTGACCGTCGCGTTCGGATAGACCTGGAGACTGTGAACAACAAGATCAGGAATGGCGCCCGGCGGCACGGCTACTACAACGAGGGCCACGTCGGCGGACACGGCAGGGTCGACTGTGCCGGCGCCCAGGCCAGCGGCGACCCTAGCGTGGCTGATCTTGTGGTCACGCAGGTGCACCGCGTAACCGGCCGCTGACAATGCGCACCCGATCGAGGCTCCGATGAGCCCCGTGCCGATGATCACGACGCGGCTGACCTGGCGCTGCTGAGCGTCGGTGGGTGCCGTGGTCTCGTTCACGTAGCGGGCTTCTGCGGGCGCGCCTCCGCGCCGTCATCGGCCGTCGCCTCGGGTCCATCAGCGAGCAAGACTGCAAGCCGATCACCCTTGATACGCCGGAACTTACGGGGCATCGCCCTGTTCCGATCCAGAACGGCGACCTCCAAAGCCTCCACGCCAAGCACCCGTGGTGCCGCATTCGGCCCTCCGTCGGACCCGAGCCCGCGGACCGCGAGCTCGGCCGCCTCGGCGAGGTTGAGGCCGGAGCTGAATCCGCGACTGACCACTTCAGCTATCACATCGGCTGACCCGCCCATGACGGCGAAGTTCGCCTCGTCGGCCACCGAACCGTCATAGGTCAGACGGTAGATCTGGTCCTGCGCCGGTGTTGCGCCCAATTCGGCCACCACGATCTCCACCTCGTACGGCTTTTCAGCGCCCGAAGAAAAGATGGTGCCAAGCAGCTGGGCGTATGCGTTAGCCAGTCCGCGAACAGTCACATCGGTCCGGTCGTAGGTGTAGCCGCGTACGTCGGCGTAGCGGATCCCGGCCTGGCGCAGGTTCTCGAACTCGTTGTATCGGCCGACGGCCGCGAACGCGATGCGATCGTAGATCTCGCTGACCTTGTGCAGCGCCTGTGACCGGTTCTCGGCCACAAACAAAATGCCGTCGGTGTAGTGCAGGACGATCACTGAACGGCCGCGAGCGATGCCTTTGCGTGCGTAGTCCGCCCGATCCTTCATCTGCTGCTCGGGGGCGACGTAGAACGGCATGCTCATCGGTGCGTCCTAAGCAAGTGGAGCCCCGGGTCCGTCGGGTCGTTCGGCGCGGCTTTCCATGAGCTGGCCGATCAGGTCGGTGATCTGCTCATCGCTCAAACGCTGAACGCCGTCCTCGGTCGCGGCCAGAACCATCGGAAAGATCTTTCGCGCCATATCCGGTCCCCCGGTCGCCGAGTCGTCGTCGGCAGCGTCATACAACGCCTGGATCACTGCCATGGCTGCCTCGCTCGCGTCGAAATCAGGCCGATAGAGCTTCTTCAGCGATCCTCGGGCGAAAACTGAGCCGGATCCAACCGAGAAGTAAGCGTGCTCCTCGTAGCGGCCGCCGGTCGCGTCATAGGAAAAGATTCGACCTTCCCCCGTTGTCTCATCCCAGCCGGCGAATAGGGGCACGACCACCAGGCCTTGCATGGCAAGGCCGAGATTCAAACGGATCATGGTGGCCAGCCGGTTCGCCTTGCCGACCAGGGAGAGCGGGGCGCCCTCGATCTTCTCGTAGTGCTCCAGCTCGACCTGAAACAGGCCAACCAGCTCAACCGCTAGGCCAGCAGCCCCGGCAATTCCGATGATCGAAAACTCATCGGCGGGAAACACTTTCTCGATATCACGTTGGGCGATGATGTTTCCCATGGTGGCTCTGCGGTCACCGGCCATCACAACTCCGCCAGGGAAGGTCGCGGCCACGATGGTTGTGCCGTGGGGCGAGAGGTCACCGAGCCCGCCAGTGGCCGTACGCGACGACGGCAGGACGTCCGGAGCCACGCGTGAGGCGAAGTCGGTAAAGGAAGAAGACCCGATACGAAAGAACTCTGAGGTCAGTTCAACGACTCGTCCGTCGGTCACTGGCCGCCCTTCTGAACGAACGAGCGCACGAACTCCTCGGCATTGACCTCGAGCACGTCGTCGATTTCGTCCAGCAGCGAGTCCACCTCTGAGTCCAGTTCCGCCTTGTGCGCCGCATCAGCAGGCGCCAGCTCCTCGACCTCGCGATCGTCGGCTCGCCGTGCCTTACGTTGGCTCTGCTCTGACTCAGCCATACCTGCTCCTCGTCTGTGCTGGCCTCAAGCGTAACCAACGCCACCCACAAGGCCATGACATTCCAGCGTGTAGCAGCGGGTGGCCGTTAACGACCCAGGGCTGCGAACAGCTCCGTGACGGAATTGCATTCGTCGATCATCTGGCCAACCTGTTCCCGGGTGCCTCGCAGCGGGTCCAGCAGAGGCAGCCGCTGCAGCGCAGGACGTTCGGGGACGTCGAAGATCACCGAGTCCCAGGAAGCAGCGACAATCGAGGACCCAAACTTTTCCATCACCCGGCCCCTGAAGTAGGCCCGAGTGTCATCCGGCGGGGAGGTGCGAGCCCGCTCGATCTCGTCATCGGTAACCAGTCGCCGCATCTTCCCATTGGCCAGCAGCGCCCGATAGAGGCTGCGCCTTGGGTCGACGTCGGCGTACTGCAGATCGATCAGAGCCAGCTTCGGGGCGGACCAGCTCAATCCGTCGCGCTGGCGATAGGACTCCAACAGCTTGAGCTTCGCGACCCAGTCGAGCTGGTCGGCCAGGCTGAAAATGTCGGTGCGAAGCGCATCAAGACAATCCTGCCAACGGCTGAATATGTCCTTCGCCTCAATCCGAGCCGTTTCGGTGAGATCGCCGGCAATCCGTTCGTAGTGGTTGCGGCATGCGTCCAGATACACCTCTTGGAGGTCCACGGCGGTCATGCTGGGCCCATCGAGCAAGTACAGGGGTTCCCTAACCAGCAGATCGTGGCTGACCGTACGCATGGCGGCCACTGGTCCGTCAAGTCGAACGTCAGCGCCCAGCTCGCCTGCCTCGATCACCCGCAGTACCCAAGACGCGGTACCGAGTTTGAGATAGGTCGAGATCTCCGACAGGTTGGCATCCCCGGTGATCACGTGCAGTCTGCGATGCCGGCTCGCGTCGGCGTGCGGCTCGTCGCGGGTGTTGATGATCGGCCTGTTGAGCGTGGTCTCCAGACCTACCTCAGCCTCGAAGAAATCCGCGCGTTGGCTGATTTGGAAGCCCGGAGTCTGGCTGGATTGACCCACGCCAACTCGGCCCGCTCCGGTGATCACCTGCCGCGAGACGAGAAAAGCGGTGAACTGCGTCACAATCCGGTCGAAGGGTGTGCTGCGTTGCAACAGGTAGTTCTCGTGGGTGCCGTACGAGGCACCCTTGCCGTCGGTGTTGTTCTTGTAGAGCCGGACCGAGCGCCCCAATGACTGCGTGGCGCGCTGCGCGGCGATCGCCATCACGGCCTCGCCAGCCTTGTCGTAGCGCACCGCATCGAGGGCGCACGTCACCTCGGGACTGGAATACTCCGGATGCGCATGATCGACATACAGCCGCGCACCGTTGGTCAAGATGACGTTGGCCATGCCGAGATCGGTGTCGGTCAGCTGGTCCGGGTGGGCAGCGGCACGGGAGATCTCATACCCGCGGATGTCCCGCAGCGGAGTCTCGGTCTCGTAGTCCCAACCGGCCGGCTGGCCGGGGGCTGAGGCGCCGTAGGCCTTGACGACATGGTTGGACAGCTGCATGGGATGCAGATCGTCCTCGACGAACGCATTGCCGAATCCAGTGGGGACTGGCGACGCCGGTGCGAGCGCGCTGATGCCGTACTCGGTCTCGATGCCCATGACCCGCGTGGTCAAGCGGGCAGCCAGCTCCGAGCCCGCGGCAGCGGACTCATCACGATCGGCTGTGGAAGCCATGGCCTCAGCGTAGTGTGAGGTTCATGCAGATCCTTCCAGCGATTGCGGTGGACGTGATCTGCATCACGATATTTGCGATCATCGGACGCAGCAGCCACCAGGAAGCGACCGACCTGCTCGGCGTGGTGCACACGGCTTGGCCATTTCTCGCCGGGTGCCTAGTTGGGACCGTCATTGGACGCACCTGGCGGCATCCACTTTCGCTAACCTCCGGGGTTGCGGTTTGGCTGGGCGCCGTGGTGGGCGGGATGACCCTTCGGCTGGTCACTGGCGCTGGCGTACAGCTGTCATTCGTCCTCGTTGCCAGCTTCGTACTCGCCCTCCTTCTCATCGGCTGGCGCGCCGGGCTTCGGCTCATCCAGCACGCCAGGGCGAGGAGTTCAACGGAGCCACCCGCTAGGCATCTCATCTCACGCAGTTAGTCGCGCTGAGGCTCACGCAAGCACCAGGCGAGCGCAGCGAGCCGCTGAATTCCATGAGCGTCGGAATCGCGTGCCGAGCAAGGCCCGTAAACCCTTCCTGAGCGTCGGAGATCGCGCGACGAGGAGTGCAGGAGGCTTGACGAAACACGCTTTTCGTTGCGCTCAAGGCGACGAACGACTCGGCACTGAGCGCGATCGTGCGCGAAGGAAGGCCTATAAATATTGACCTGTATTAGAAACGGTGTCGATGGACCGGCCTGGTTGGGTGCCCTGCTTGGAGGAGATGAGCGTCCGGATGAAGACGATCCGCTCACCCTTCTTCCCAGAGATCTTTGCCCAGTCGTCCGGGTTGGTGGTGTTGGGTAGATCCTCGTTCTCGGCGAACTCATCCAGGCAGGCCTGCAGCAGGTGGCCGATCCGCAAGCCCCGTACGGCGGTTTCCAGGAAGTCCTTGATCGCCATCTTCTTGGCCCGATCCACGATGTTTTGGATCATCGCTCCGGAGTTGAAGTCCTTGAAGTAGAGGACCTCCTTGTCTCCGCCGGCATAGGTGACTTCCAGGAACTGGTTCTCCTCCGACTCCTCATACATCCGGCCAACCGTGCGGTCGATCATCGCCTGCACGCACATCTGCGGATCATGATCGAATTCGGCGAGATCCTCCCGATGCAGCGGCAACGTCGGAGTGAGGTACTTGCTGAAGATCTCCCGCGCGGCCTCTGCATCCGGCCGCTCGATCTTGATCTTCACGTCCAGGCGCCCGGGCCTCAGGATTGCCGGATCGATCATGTCCTCCCGGTTCGAGGCGCCGATGATGATCACGTTGTCCAAACCCTCGACGCCGTCTATCTCACTCAACAGCTGCGGCACGATGGTGTTCTCGACGTCGGAGGAGACGCCAGACCCACGAGTCCGGAACAGCGAATCCATCTCGTCGAAGAAAACGATCACCGGCATGCCATCGGTCGCCTTGTCGCGGGCCCGCTGGAAGACCAACCGGATGTGCCGCTCAGTCTCACCGACGTACTTGTTCAGCAGCTCAGGGCCCTTGATATTAAGGAAGAAACTGCGCCCTTCCTCCCCAGTTCGCTCGCTGACCTTCTTCGCCAACGAGTTGGCGACGGCCTTGGCGATCAAGGTCTTGCCACAGCCGGGCGGTCCATAAAGCAGGATGCCCTTGGGGGCCTTGAGCTCGTGCTCGGCGAAGAGTTCCTTGTGCAGGAAAGGCAGCTCGACCGCATCCCGGATCGCCTCGATCTGGTTGCCCAGACCGCCGATCACCGAGTAGTCGATGTCAGGCACCTCCTCCAGCACCAGCTCCTCGACGTCCAGCTTGGGGATCCGCTCGTACGCGAAATGCACCCGACGGTCGATCAGCAGGGAATCGCCGGAGCGCAGGTGTTGATCACGAAGCCGATAGGCGAGGCGGACGACGCTTTCCTCATCGCCATGGCCGATCACCAGCGCCCGGTCGCCGTCCTCGAGCATCTCCTTGAGCAGTACAACCTCACCGACCTCGTCGAACTCCAGGACCTTCACCACGTTCATCGCCTCGTTGACCATCACCTCCTTGCCAGGCGTCAGTGCTTCAAGATCAACATCAGGACTCACGCTGACTCGCATCTTGCGCCCAGCTGTAAAGATGTCCGCGGTGTGCTCCTCACGCGCGGCGAGGAAGACTGCGAAGCTGGCCGGAGGCTGCGCCAGGCGATCAACTTCATTTTTCAAGGACACGATTTGGTCCCGCGCCTCGCGCAGCGTGGCTGCAAGGCGCTCGTTGTTGGCGGCGGTGGTCCGGGCATCAGAACGGGCGTCGGCTAGGCGTCGCTCGAGCATTGCGATGTCGTGCGGGTGCGACGAAGCCCGATCTCGTAGTCGATCAAGCTCGTCTCTGAGCACACCAATTTGGGCTATCAAAGCTTCGCGGTCCTCATACGGAGCGCGATCGTGGATAGGTCCGGTCAAGACACACCTCCTGTCGAGACCCTACCCGGGCTGGCTGCGCGGTCCTTTGTAATCTTCTCCGTACGCGCCGCGTGCTGGGCGACGTTTGCGTAACGGTGCTGTGAACCCTGGCGCCAGTCGCCGTGCTGTGATCACAAATCCAGTGTGGCCCACCATATCGTGCCGCGGTCGTACCGCCAGCCCCTCAACGTGCCAGGCCCGGACTAGTGACTCGGTGGCCTCCGGCTCGGTGAAACCGCTGTGGACACGCAACGTCTCCACCGTTTCGGCAAGCTGAGTCGTGGTCGAAACGTAGGCGCACAACACCCCGCCCGGAACGAGCACCTCGGCCAACGCCGCAACACACTGCCACGGCGCGAGCATGTCGAGGATCACGCGGTCGAGGGGTTCCTCGATGCGCGACTCGAGTAGATCAGCCACACGCAGGTCCCAGCTGGGTGGGCTCTCGCCGAAGAAGTTCTCCACGTTGCGTCGGGCGATGGTTGCGAAGTCTGCGCGCCGCTCGTAGGAGATCAATCGCCCGCTTGGACCGATCGCGCGCAGCAGGCTGCAGGTCAGGGCACCGGATCCAGCGCCCGCCTCGAGTACCCGGGCGCCGGGAAAGATGTCGGCTGCCATCAGGATCTGGGCAGCGTCCTTCGGGTAGATCACCGCAGCGCCGCGCGGCATGCTCACGGTGAACTCCTTCAGCAGGGGTCTCGTGGCCAAGAATTGTGTGCCGCCCGTCGAACTCACGACAATCCCCTCTGGGTGCGAGATGAGCTCGTCGTGACTGACAGCACCCTTGGCGGTGTGGAACTGTCCACCCTCCGTGAGCACGATTGAGTGTCGGCGCCCTTTCGGATCGGTGAGGGTAATCCGCTCCCCCGCCTGGAATAGCCCCTGCCGGACGCCGGAGAGTTGGAGCGGCTCAGCCATTGCTGATACCGAAGAATCCCAGCTGCATGCCGGGGCCGTAGGACCCGCCGCTCATCTCCACGCCCCGCCGCACGTAGACATGCTCGTCAGACTGGCTGATCGGCAGCACGATCAGGTCCACAGCCGCTTGCTTCTGTAGCGCGGCCAGGTGACTGTCTGCGGTGTCAGCATCCGTGGTAGCCCGAAACTCGGTTTCGACGGTCCTTACCGTCGACGCGACGGCTGGCAGCGGCGCATCGAGATAGGGCTGCATCCATGCCAGGGCTGTCGCGGTCCAAGCCTTCCGATCGATGAGATTCAGGTCCGCGTTCAGCACTCCGGGCTTGAGTTGCACGCTCAGCCCGCCGGTGTTCTCCAGACGCCCGCGGATCTGAGTTGCGAGGTCTTGGCCATTGGGCATGGAGGCGTCGTAACCCAATGTGAGGTTGATACGGCTCTTCCAGGTCACCTTGGGCTTGGCCTTTCCCCCGAGCGGAAAAGCAGCGGTATGTCCGACCACACCGTTCGGAACGATGGAATCGGACGTGCGGTCCCGTTGCAGGGCAACCGCTATCGCCTGTCGCAACGCCTTGTTCGACCGCATCGGCGAGTTCGGCGACCATTCAAGCTGCAGCACCCGCGCGCCGCCCAGCACGTGCTGGGTAAAGCCGTTGGTGGTCTCATGATTGGGGTTCTGGCCTACTTGCTGGCTGAATCGGGTGACCGCTGGCGTATCGAGACCTCTCCAGACGACGTCGACGACACCTTTAGTCATCGCGTCCTCGATCGTCGGCGAGTCGGCGACACTGCGGTAAACCAGATCCGAAAGCTGGGCGCGGTTACGGCCGACGTAGTCCTCGTAGCGGCTGAGCTGCAGCTGGTTTCCGGTGTACTTGTTCACCACGAAGGGACCCGACCCGACGATGGGATCATTCAGGTCCCGCACCCGATCCGCGTCGTAGATCTCCTCATCGACTATCGATGCCGCTGGTGAAGCCAACGCCCAGCCGAACTGGGTGTCCACCCGGCTCAGTACAAACCGTACGGTCTTCTGGTCCGGCGTCTGGACCCTGCGTAGGGAGGATAAAGCCGCCGCTGACGAGCCGGGAACCTTGAGGCGGTAAGCCCGCTCGATGCTGAACTTCACGTCGCTGGAGGTCAACGGATGGCCGTTGTGGAACGCCAGTTTTTCATTAAGGGTGCAGGTGTAGGTGGTTGAGGAGGTGAACAGGCAGTCCCGTGCCGCATCCGGCTTCAGGACGGAGCCTCCGGGATCGGCCGTCATCAGCCGCTGAAACACGTTGAGCGCGAGCACGGTTGATGCGGCATCAGTGATGGCTGCCGGATCAGTGACACGGATGAGGTCGGTCGACATCACCGTGAACGGTCTCGGCGTCGAGCTTGCGGTGGGGGTTGGGGCCGGCGGCTCCCCAGGAGTACGACATGCGCCGAGAAGCAACAAGACGGCAGCTCCGGCAAGCACGCGGCGCGCGAGACCCTTTCTCACAGAGGGATCAGCCGTCATTGAACTGCTCTAGCATTCTCGCCACGGCTGCCGCATCCAGCTCAGCGAGGGAATCGACGTGGAGTCGTCGCGGAGCCTCGGGGATCACGACGCGGTTGGGCACGGCGACCACCAATGCTCCGGCGGCGTTCCCGGCACGACAGCCTGTCTCGGAGTCTTCGAGGACCACGCAATGCCGCGGGGACACCCCCAGGGCCGTACAGGCCTTCTCGTACGGTTCCGGATGTGGCTTGCCACGCCTGACCTCGTCCCCAGCCACCGATAGCTGGAATGTTCCCTCGGGCAGTTGGCCGAGGGCCGCGTCCAGTAGCACCCGGTACGACGCTGATACCAATGCGCACGGAATACCCGCCGCGGCGAAGGAGTCGAGTAGCTCGATCGCCCCGGGGCGCCAGACGATCGGGTGCTGCCGAATGTGGTCGACGACGTCGGTAAGCAGCTGTTCGACGACCCACGCCGGGCTGAGATCGACTCGGCCAATCGCGTTCAGGATGTAGGAACCCGAGTCCAGCAGCGAGTTGCCCACCAGCTGCTCTGCATGCTCTTCCGACCAGGTGCCTCCCAGATGAGAGATCAGGTCGTACTCCGCGGCGATCCAGAGCGGCTCGGTGTCGGCCAACGTGCCGTCGAAATCCCAGAGGGCAGCCGCCAGCGTTGAGGTTGTCGTGTCGCTCATGGCGCGGCCATTCTTCCAGCCGCTGACGCTGTGGCAAATCCATCGCACTCTGACGTTGGCGAAGCGGGCCGCCCGTCATAGTGCGGTATTAGCGTGCGTTGAAGTACTTCGCCTCGGGATGATGCACGATCAGAGCATCGGTGGACTGCTCGGGATGCAGCTGGAGCTCCTCAGATAGCTCAACGCCGATCCGTTCTGGGCGGAGCAGCGACACCAGCTTGCGCCGGTCGCCCAACTCGGGGCAGGCCGGATAACCGAAGGAATATCGCGAGCCCCGGTAGGCCTGGTCACGGATCATGTCCTCCATCTGGCCGTCCTCGGGAGCGAAGCCCAGGTCCGCGCGCACCCTGGCGTGCCACATCTCAGCAAGTGCCTCAGTCAGTTGCACGCTGAGCCCGTGCAACTCGAGATAGTCCCGGTAGGCGTTCTGCTCGAACAGGCTGGCCGTCACCTTCGCGACCTGCGACCCCATCGTCACTAGATGGAACGCCACCACGTCCGGACCCTTGAGTTCAGCCAACTGCCGATCACGGAAGAAGTCGGCGAGGCAGAGGAACCGACCACGGGTTTGCCGTGGGAAGGCGTAGCGGTGAAGTTCTGCGGCGGGGTCGGCAGCAGCCCCTCCAGGGCGGAGCACGACCAGCTCGTTGCCGTCGCTGTAGCAGGGCCAGTAGCCATAGACCACGGCGAACTCCGCGATCGCGTCGGTCTGGATGCGGTCCAGCCAAGCGCGCAGCCGGGGTCGGCCTTCGGTCTCGACGAGCTCCTCGTACGACACCCCACCACCGCGCGAGCGGGCGGGGGGTTCAAGGGGGGTCGCCCCCCCTTGCTCATATGCGCGGGAGCCCTTGAGACCCCATTGACCCATGAAGGTCGCCCGCTCGTCGAGGTAGGCCGCGACATCGGCCAGCGAAATGCCCTTGACGATCCGGTCGCCCCAAAACGGCGGAGTCGGCACATCAATGTCGACCGCGACGTCGGAACGCTTAGCGACTTCGGACTCGATCCGCTCCTCAACTATGGTCGCCCCGCGAGCTTTGACCCGCCGCTCCCTGGGCGCCGGCAGCGCAGCCCCTTCCTCACCGCGCTTGACCGCCATCAGCGCGTCCATCAGGCGAAGCCCTTCGAAGGCGTCTCGGGCGTAGCGGACCTCGCCAGCGAAAATCTCACGGAGATCTTGCTCGACGTAGGCGCGGGTGAGGGCCGCTCCGCCCAGGAACACTGGATACGCCGTTGCAATCCCCCGCCGGTTGAGCTCCTCTAGGTTCTCCTTCATCACGACGGTGGACTTCACCAGCAGCCCCGACATGCCGATGGCGTCAGCGTGGTGCTCCTCTGCTGCATCGATGATCGCGCCGACAGGCTGCTTGATCCCAAGATTCACCACGGTGTAGCCGTTGTTGGTGAGGATGATGTCGACCAGGTTCTTGCCGATGTCGTGCACATCACCCTTCACCGTGGCCAGCACGATGGTGCCCTTCCCGCGAGCGTCGGTCTTCTCCAGGTGCGGCTCGAGGTAGGCGACCGCCGTCTTCATCACCTCGGCCGACTGCAGCACGAACGGCAGCTGCATCTGGCCGGACCCGAAGAGCTCACCGACCACCCGCATACCGGCCAACAGGTCGGAGTTGATGATCTCCAGGGCCGGTTTGCCCTCAGCGAGGGCGGCATCAAGATCATCCGATAGGCCCTTGGCCTCGCCGTCGATGATGCGACGCTGCAGTCGTTCGCTGACAGGCAGCTTGAGCAGCTCCGCGGCCCGCTCGGCCTTGGTATCGGCTGTCGTCACTCCTTCAAAGAGCTCGAGGAAGCGTTGCAGCGGGTCGTAGGCGGACTCAGTGGCGGTGGCGGGCCGGCGCCGGTCGTAGACCATGTCGAGCGCCACTTCTCGTTGCTCATCAGGGATCCGGGCAATGGGGATGATCTTGGCTGCGTGAACGATGGCGGAGTCCAGGCCGGCCTCGATACATTCGTTGAGGAAGACGGAGTTGAGCACGACTCGAGCAGCCGGATTGAGACCGAAGGAGATGTTGGACAGCCCGAGCGTGGTCTGCACGTCCGGGAAGAGCCGCTTGACCTCGCGGATGGCATCGATGGTCTCGATGCCGTCCCGGCGGGTCTCCTCCTGGCCGGTAGCAATGGGGAAGGTGAGGCAGTCGATGATGATGTCGCTTTGGCGCAGTCCCCAGTTCTGTGTGATGTCGGTGATCGCTCGTGCAGCGACGCGTACCTTCCATTCCGCCGTACGCGCCTGCCCTTCCTCGTCGATGGTCAACACGATCACTGCCGCACCATGCTCGGCGACCAGTTCCATGACCCGGCTGAATCGGGAGTCGGGCCCGTCGCCGTCCTCGTAGTTCGCGGAGTTGATCACCGCGCGTCCACCCAGACATTCCAGACCTGCTTGCAGCACGGCCGGTTCGGTGGAGTCCAGCACGATGGGCAATGTCGAAGCAGTCGCCAGTCGGAACGCCAGCTCTCGCATGTCGGCGACACCGTCTCGGGCCACGTAGTCGACATTGAGATCGAGCATGTGGGCGCCGTCCCGGATCTGGGACCGCGCGATCTCGATGCAGTCGTCCCAGCGCTCGTCCAACAGCGCCTCACGGAAGGCCTTAGACCCGTTGGCGTTGGTCCGTTCCCCGATCGAGAGGTAGCTGGTGTCCTGGCGGAAGGGCACCTCGGCGTACAGCGAGGCTGCGGCAGGGACATGGCTCGGTGAACGGACACCAACTGGGCGGCCTTCTAGGCGCATGACAACTTGCCGCAGATGCTCCGGTCCGGTACCGCAGCAGCCGCCGACCAGGCCGAGTCCGAACTCACCGACAAACTGTTCCAGCGCATCAGCCAGCTCGATCGGCTGCAGGGGGTAGAACGCACCGTCGGCCGTCAGCTGCGGCAGCCCGGCGTTCGGCATGCAGCTCACGCCGATCTGCGCATGCCGGGACAAGTGCCGGAGGTGCTCGCTCATTTCCGCCGGGCCGGTCGCGCAATTGAGACCGATCAGATCGATGTCGAGCGGCTCGAGAGCGGTGAGCGCGGCACCAATCTCCGAGCCGAGCAGCATCGTGCCCGTGGTCTCGACAGTCACATGCACGATCACCGGGAGATCGCGACCCGCGTACGCCAACGCCTTTTTCGCGCCGAGCGTGGCCGCCTTCGTCTGCAGCAGATCCTGTGAGGTCTCGATCAAGACCGCGTCGACCCCACCAGCAATCAAGCCCTCGACCTGCTGCTGATAGGCGTCCCGCAGCCGGGCGTAGGAGACGTGCCCGAGGGTTGGCAACTTGGTGCCAGGGCCGACGCTACCGAGCACCCACCGCTGCCGATCCGGTGTGCTGTACGCGTCGGCCGACTCGCGTGCGAGCCGAGCGCCAGCCTGCGCCACCTCGGTAATCTGGTCGGCGATGCCGTACTCACCCAGAGCGGAGAGATTTGCGCCGAAGGTGTTGGTCTCGACGGCGTCCACTCCGACTTCGAAGTACGCGTCGTGGATTGCGCGCACGATGTCGGGGCGGGTGAGGTTCAAGATCTCGTTGCAGCCCTCGAGTTGGTGGAAGTCTTCTAGCGTCAGGTCATGACGTTGCAGCATGGTGCCCATTGCGCCGTCAGCGATCACGACGCGTCGCGACAACGTCGCGCGAAGATCGGTTGGCGACAGCGTCGCGCGAAGATCGGTTGGCGACAACGTCGCGCGGTGATCAGCCGGGGACGGAACGGCACGCCTGCCATAGGGCATCTCGTGAGAATAATCGCCACGGCTGACCGCGTGGGCTGACTACCACCATGTGGAGCGACGCTGCATCACTTGCCCGACGGCTACAGTGATTGCCATGCCCGACTCCCCCAGCTCGGCCGGCCGTGATCTCCGTGATCTGGTCGACCCGGTGGTAGTAGTGGCATTCGGTGGCTGGAACGACGCGGGGAACGCGGCAACCGGAGCCATAGAGCACCTCGCAGAGGCCTACGAGGCCGAACCGGTGTTCGCGCTCGACCCAGACGACTTTTACGACTTTCAGGTCAACCGGCCGCGGGTGGAATTCGCCGAGGACGATGAGCGCGAGATCACCTGGCCCACCACGGAACTCAAGATCGCTCAGCTGCCGGACGGCCGCGACCTGATCTTGGTCGAAGGCCTGGAGCCCAACCTGCGGTGGCGCCAGTTCAGCACCATGATCGCGTCCGCGCTCAGCTCGGCAAACGTGACTCGGGTACACCTGCTGGGGGCGCTGCTTGCCGACACCCCACACACTCGCCCTATCCCGGTGTCGGTGTCGACCACCAATCGGGAGTTGATGAAGCAGCTCGGCCTGGCGCCAGCGACGTACGAGGGTCCGACGGGCATCATTGGCGTGCTCGGTGACACCCTGACGCGCGGCGGAGTCGAGGTCCTCACGCTCTGGTCGGCAATCCCGCACTATGTCTCGCATCCGCCCTGCCCCAAGGCCACGCTCGCGCTACTTTCCCAGTTGGAACAGGTGCTGGACGCATCGTTCGATCTCGGTGAGCTGACCGAGCTTGCCAGGGCCTGGGAGCGCGGCGTAGATGAACTGGCGGCCGAAGACTCCGAGGTCGCTGAGTACGTTGCCTCGCTGGAGCAGATGCAGGATGCAACTGAGCTGCCGGAGGCGAGCGGCGATGCCATCGCGGCGGAGTTCGAGCGCTACCTGCGGCGCCGCCAGGGCTAGGACCCTTCGTCGGCGGTCTGCATGGGTTGCAACCCGTGCAGACCGTCAGAAACCTGGGTCAACCCAGGTTTCCGCAAGAGAGTCGTGAATTTCTGAGCAGGATGCTCAGGCCGCTGTAGCCGCCAGGTCGCGCAGCTTGGCCACCATGGCGTCGGGATTTTCGGCGCCAAAAATCGATGAGCCGGCCACAAAGGCGTCAGCGCCGGCTGCCGCGCATCGTTCGATGGTCTCGGCCGAGACACCGCCGTCGATCTGCAGCCAGATGTCGCCACCCAGCTTGTCCAGCATCGCGCGCGTCCGAGTGATCTTGGGCAGGCACATGTCGAGAAAGCTCTGGCCGCCGAAGCCCGGTTCCACGGTCATGATCAACACCATGTCGAGCTCGGGCAGCAGGTCCTCGTACGGCTCGATCGGCGTGGCCGGCTTGAGGGCCATGGCCGCCCGCGCCCCGAGGCTGCGCAGCTGCCGGGCCAGCCTCACCGGCGCCGCGGCCGCCTCGATGTGAAAGGTGACCGACTCCGCTCCCGCCTCGGCGTACGCCGGCGCCCAGCGGTCGGGTTCCTCGATCATCAGGTGAATGTCCAACATCTTGTCGGTGACCTTGCGAATGGATTCCACGACTGGCAGGCCCAGCGTGAGATTCGGGACGAAATGGTTGTCCATCACGTCGACGTGCAGAGCGTCTGAGCTCAGCACTTTTTCAATCGAGCTCTGCAGGTTAGCGAAGTCGGCCGCAAGCAGGCTCGGCATGATTCTCAGGGCCACGAGGTCGACTCTAGTGTGAGCGGGTTTTGCGTAGGTAGCCCGCAAACATGGCGTCTGTGCCGTGTCGGTGGGGCCAGAGCTGCAGATACGGCCCGAGAGCAGCATCCGGGACCTCAGGCAGCAGCTCCGCTGCGGGGATCACTGCGACGTCGTCACGTGCAGCGAGGGTTTCGTTCAGCACGTCGCTGGTTTCCCGGCGGTGCGGCGAGCACGTCACGTAGCCGATGACGCCGCCTGGAGTAGCGCTGGCGATGGCTGACGCGAGCAGTGCCAGCTGCAACGCGTGCAGTTGCTCCAGATCCGCCGGATTGCGTCGCCAGCGAGATTCCGGCCGGCGTCGCAGGGCGCCGAGGCCGGAGCATGGGGCATCCACAAGCACCCGGGTAAACGAGCCAGGCCGCCACGCTGGCCGGGTGCCGTCGGCCACTATGATGCTCGCAGCCGCTCCCTGCCCGGCATACGCCCGAACCGCGCCTGCAACCAGACTCGCCCGATGCGGTGCCAGATCCGATGCCAGCAGGCGGCTGCCGTTCAGCCGTGTCAAACCGGCCAGCAGGGCGGACTTGCCGCCGGGGCCAGCACACAGGTCGAGCCACCATCCGGACGGAGCGGTCATTTTGGTGAGGGCCCAAGTGACGAGCTGCGAGCCCTCGTCCTGCACTCCGGCTCTGCCGTCACGGACGAGCGGAAGATCGGCTGGGTCACCTCGCCAACGAGCCGCGAAAGGTGAGTAGGGACTGGGCTGCGCCCCGGCGCGTATCAGGTCTGACACATCGGCCAATCCAGGTCGGACGGCCAAGCAGACCTGCGGGCTGAGATTATTGGCGCTCAGCCCCTGCTCGAGCTCCGTCGGAGGCAGAAGTTCGGCGTACGCGTCGACGATCCAGCGCGGGTGTGCCGTCCGCAGTGCCAGACGATCATGGTCATCAAGCCCGTGGGACAACTGGTCGAACCAGTCGTCGAGACTCCTTTCGGCAACTCGTCGAAGCACTGCATTGACGAGGCCGGTGACCCGCTCCCCGACCGTCACCGCAGCCAGCTCAACTGAAGCCGCGACAGCGGCACGCGCCGGGACGCGCATGGACAGGATCTGGTGCGTCCCAAGTCGCAGCAAATCCAGCACGGCTGGCTGGAACTCGCTCAGTGGTCGACCAGCAGCCGCAGCAATGATCGCGTCGTAGCTGCCTTGCCAGCGGCAGGTGCCAGCCAACAGTTCGGTGGCGAAGGCAGCATCGCGGCCCGACAGGCCGCGTTCGCGAAGCAGAGCCGGCAGTACGAGGTTGGCGTAGGCCCCGTCGGCGTTCACCGCACGCAGCGCGTCGAAAGCAGCCCGCCTGGCCCGATCTGCCCGACGACGTCGCTGGTTGCGGGCGCTGACTGGACCGCTCACTCAGGTACCGAGCTTGGGCTCTGTGTCGAACGTGACGCCGCGTGCCCAGTCGGCGGCAGTCATGGGCTTCTTGCCCTGTGCCTGAACCTCCCCGAGCTGGAGCGCACGCGTCCCGGTGCCGACCCGCACGGATCGTTTGCTGATCTCCATCACTCCGGGAGGCAGGACAGCATCGGAGATGTGCGCCGAGTTGATCTTCAAACGTTCACCGCGGAAGGTGGTCCACGCTCCCGGCGCTGGGGCGCAGGCACGCACCAGCCGGTCCACCACCTCGGCAGGTTGGGTCCACTCGATCCGAGCATCCTCGACATTGATCTTGGACGCGTAGCTCACCTGGGCATCGGTTTCTGGCTGTGGTGTCGGCATCAGCGTGCCGTCCTCGATCCCGTCCAGGGTGTCGACCAGGAGCCGAGCACCGTTCAGCGAGAGCCTGTGCAACAAGTCACCAGCAGTGTCATCCGGGCGGATCGGTTCCGTGACCGTGGCGAAGATGGGCCCAGCATCGAGCTCGAGCACAATCTGGAAGGTCGTCGCGCCCGTCATCTGGTCACCGGCCAGGATGGCGTGCTGGACCGGCGCCGCCCCACGCCAGGCGGGCAGCAACGAGAAGTGCAGGTTGACCCAACCGTGCCGCGGTATGTCGAGGACGCGCTGCGGCAGCAGTGCGCCATAAGCGACCACCGGGCAGCACTCTGGCGCAATCTGTGCAAGCCGGGTGACGAACTCCTCGTCTCGAGGACGCTGCGGCTTCAAGACCTCGATGCCGAGCTCGGTGGCACGCTGGGCAACCGGGCTGGCGGTGAGCCTCTTGCCGCGACCGCTCGGGGCATCTGGCCGGGTGACGACGGCGGCCAGCTCGTGGCGGGAATCGGCGAGCGCATCTAACGACGGGATCGCGACGTCGGGCGTACCACCAAAGACGATTCGCACCGCAGGAGTCTAGGGCGTTCCACTCGATCCCGGGTCGACGCCAGACGTCGGCCCGGACGTCACGTGCCGCACATAGCGACCGCTGAGATCTTCCAGCTGTTCTCGAAGATCGGCGAAAAGTGGGACGCTCAGGTTCCCCGGCCAGTCGGCCGGCAGCCACGCGGCGGGCAGTCCGGGGTCGACGTAGGGAATGACCCGCCACGAGTCCAAGCACCCGATCCAGGCCGCGAATGCCTGCTGGGGTGTCAAGTCCTCCCCCACCACGGATCGGTACGCCGCCAGGAAAGCTTGGTGGCGGGCGGCGATGGCTGGAAGGTCCCACCATCGCCCGATAGCGCGCTCGAGCCCACCGTCCACCCGCGCCTCATCGGCCAGAAAGATCGAGGCTGATGCGCGTACGCCGAGATCGGTGAGGATTCCTTCCACTTCGCTCGTCAGGTACTCCGGGCAGATCCAGAGCGCGGCCGTAACGGTGCCACATCCGATCCACGACAGCCGGCGGCGTAGCTGATGCCGCAGCTGACGCTGGCTCTCCGGGATCGAGTACGAGATCAGGCACCAGCGGTCCGACGTGACCATCTGGCGCGCTGAGTAGATGCGCCGGTCACCTCTCACCAGCCCCGGAATGGCGGTGGGCTGCAGCGCGTAACCGGCGCGTCCGTATCGTACGTCGGGGGCGAGTATCCCCTTGCCCCGCGCCCGGAGAATGGCGGTCCTGGTACGAGTGTGGTTGACGCCGACTGCCGCCATCAGCTCCATCAACGCTGGGGCCGCAATCCAGCCACCCAGGCGTCGCAGATAGCAGCCGACGATGGTGCGAAGCAGTGAGGTCGCGCTGCCGGGACGCGAGTCAGCATCGTCCAGGACGGCTGGGGTCGCTGATGACAGCGGCGCGGCTAGCTGGCCTGCTGCCACAGCACTTCCCGTACGGCGAGAAGCCCGCGGTGCACCTCGTCAAAGCTGGTGCTCAACGGCGAAAGGCCGATCCGGAGCCCGTCAGGTGGCCGGAAGTCTGGAATGACGCCCAGCTCCCAAAGTCGCGCTGTCGCGACGCGGAACTCAGGATGCTCCAAAGTGATATGACTCCCGCGTACCGCAGGGTCGCGCGGCGAGCCGACCTCTACACCCAGCGGGCCGAGCAGCCGGTCGGAGACCTCGATCGCGAACTCGGTCAGTGCGACGGATTTCGCCCGGATCGCCTCCAGACCCGCCTGTTCAATGAGCGCCAGCATGTCCTGCATGGCGAGCATCCCCATGATCGACGGAGTACCGCTGAGGAAGCGACGGATGCCGTCGGAGGGCGTGTAGTGCTCGGCCATCGCGAACGGCTCGACCGCCCCCATCCAGCCCTGGATTGGCTGCCGAAGACGATCCTGAAGATCGACACGCAGATAACCGAAGGCGGGCGAACCGGGTCCGCCATTGAGGTACTTGTAGGTGCAGCCGACGGCCAGGTCGACCCGCCAGTCGTCGAGCCGTCGCGGGATCACTCCCGCCGAGTGACACACATCCCACAGCACGAGCACGCCATGATCGTGAGCCAGCGCAGTGACGGCCGCAACGTCGGTCAGATACCCGGATCGATAGGCCACGTCGCTGAGCACGATGAGGGCGGTGCGCGACCCGATCACCTCGCTCACCTGATCGACGGTGACGCCGCTCCTCCGGTCCGCGTCAAGCCATCTCAGACGCATTCCACGTTCGGATGCGATCCCTTCGACCACAAAACGGTCGGTCGGAAAGTTGCCGACGTCGACGATGATCTCGTCTCGCCCGGATTGGCTGGCCAGGGCGGCCCGAATCCACTTGTAGAGCATCACGCTGGTCGAGTCACCGACCACAGTCTGACCGGGCGCCGCGCCTAACACCACGTGCCCGATCTTGTCACCGACGCGCATCGGATCGTCCATCCAACCCTCATCCCAGGCACGGATGAGCCGCCTCCCCCACACCTGTTCAACAAAGCCGCAGATCCGATCGCGGGTAGCTCGGAGCGGACGACCCAGGGAGTTGCCATCGAGGTAGGCAATGATCGTGGGATCGTCTGAGCCGATGAATTGATTGCGGAAGTCTGCCAACGGGTCGGCTGCATCCAGCGCGACGGCTCGGTCGGCCAGGTCGTCGGCGCCGTTCTCCAGGCGGTCAAGTCCTGCAGCCCCAGTGCGTCTTTCGGTCATGCAATGGCACCTTCCTGCGCTGCGGCTGCCAGCCTGTGCGCCTGGCTCATCCACACCGCCGCCTCGTCGGCACCAACGGGCAGCGGCAGCGGCGACCAGACAGCGGCCGCAACCCGCAGATGATCACCAGCTGGGCCGGTCAGCGACTCAAGCAGTGCATCGCCGGCCAGGCCCGCTTGACCCAACGCACTGATCTCCTCCGGACGCGGCCCAGCCGGCGTTGGGCCCCTGTACAGGTCATTGCCCATGTCTGTGCCGTAGTGAAGCCGTCCTCCGAGCCGGATGAACCGGCGGGCATTGTCCAGCGCTCTGCCACGGTCTGCGTCGGGGTGGATCGCAAACGTGGAGATCCACATCATCGAGCGCGCCATCGCAGCCAGCAGATCCTTGGGCAGCGATTCGGTCCATGGCACATGGACGAGGATGTCGGCACCGGCCTCGAATGCACGGCGGGCCTGACCCTTGCCCTCGGCATGGACGCCAACCGGCAGCCGATGCCGGTGTGCGGCAAGGACCACCGCATGCAGCGTCGCGTCATCGAGCAGCGCGGCACTGCTGTGCAGTACCACCTTGATCAAATCGTGTTCATGAGCGGCGGCCTCCTCGACCGCGCGTACGCCGTCGGATGCTCCTGCCAGTTCACACACGGAGCCCGAGGGCGCCCAGGCCCGATCGGCCGGGTACCCGCCGACCGCCGTGAGGAACGGTCCAGCGATCTTGACCCGGCCTCCCGTGGGCGGATCGACCTTCCAGCCGCGTGCGATGCGCGGCACCCAACCCAGGTCGTGGACCTCAACCACCGCGGTGTCCGCGAGTGCGCCGGCATTCACCAGACCAAGGTGGACATGCCGGTCAACCAGGCCGGGCATCAGCGCGCCCGGAAGCTTCGGCACACTAGCCCGCTGCACAGCCGCGTGCCCGTACGCGATCGGCCGCAGCTCACCGCCAACCTGCTCGAGCACAGTCGGTCCGAGCCGCCGGCCGATCCACAGGTCGTCAACAGCAAACCGCATGGGCAGTGTCCTACTTGCCGATCTCGGTCCGGACTGCGTACAGCTCTGGGAAGAAGGTCAGATCCAGCGCCTTCTGCAGGAAGCGCACGCCAGATGAGCCGCCGGTACCGGTCTTGAAGCCGATGGTGCGCTGCACGGTCCGCAGGTGACGGAATCGCCACAACTGGAAGTTGTCCTCCAGATCAACCAGGGACTCGCACGCTTCGTAGAGGTCGAAGGTTCGGTCGGCGGCACCGTAGATCGACTGGAAAACCGGAATCAACCCCGGCTGCAGGACCCACGGTCGCCGTACGTCACGCTGTAACACATCGCTGGGAATGTCGAGCCCGCGGCGGGCAAGAAAACGCAGGAAGGCGTCGTAGACAGAGGGCTGATCCAACAGCTCCAACAGCATGGCGTACGCGACCTGATCGGAGGCGAAGACCTTGAGCATGTGCTCGTTCTTGTTGCCAAGAATGAACTCGACGGCTCGGTACTGCGCTGACTGAAAGCCTGAGGCGGTGCCGAGCGTTCCGCGAAACTCTGCATATTCACTCGGCGTCAGAGTGGCCAGCACCGACCACTGCTCGATCAGCGTGCGCTGAATGTGCTTGACGCGGGCCAGGCATTTCAACGCGTGGTGCACGTGGTCGGCAGCGAGGTAGCCACGCGTCGCGCGGAGCTCGTGGAGGATCAGTTTCAGCCACAACTCGGTGGTCTGGTGTTGCACGATGAACAGCAGCTCGTCGTGATGAGGTGGATCACTCTTCGGGTGCTGCGCGGCCAGCAGCGTGTCCAGCTCCAGGTAGTCGGCGTAGCTCATGGCTTCGGTGAAGTCGGTATGCACCGCCGCCTCGATGGGCCGGAACCCTTCACGCACGGTCATCTGGGGCTCCTTCGCTCGTTGCCTCCGACCGTATCACTTTCCTGACGACCGTCACGATCGTGAAATGCGACGGCTCTGGTCAGCTCAAGTCGACTGGATCCACCCTGAGCCGGAGCGGTCCGTCACTTTTCCGCGCAGTCCGGATCGCAGCCGCCTCTTTGGCGGCACGCACCAGTGGGACGCCTTCAGCCAAGGGCGCCCGCACCGTGAGGCGCTGGATCAGCGGTTCTGACGCGTCGCCGATTTCTGACCGCCGCGTCGCAAGCTCCACAGGGCCGAGGAACTCGGAGTGGTCGGGTGCTTGCACAAGTGAGGAGAACTCGGCCAGGGCCTCGCCGTAGCCCTCGATCGTGATCAGTTTGGCCGCGGGCGGAAACCTTGCGGCAGCTCGTTCGCCCAACTCGCGTGCGGCGAAACCGCCTGGATCGATCCGCACCAGGGCCTGCAGCGCTCGTCCCGCGCTCTCCCCGACCGCGATGACCGAACCGCCGTCCGCACCGCTGCGGACCAGCGCGACCACATTGAGCCAGCGGCGTAAGGCTTCCTCGGCTGCTCGCAGGTTCTGGCGCAGCAGCAGCAATGGCGTGTCGAGCAGCACCGCACCGGCATACCCGCCCACGGCCGGCGGCTCGGCTCCTGGTGTGGCGATCACGATCGCCGAGCTGTCGGTCACGGTGGCAATCCGCTTGCCACCGATGGATTGCCGAACCGGCGTCTGGGGAAACGCCTTGCCCAGTTCTTCGGCCGTCCGGTCGGCACCCACGATGGGGGACCTCACCCGGCGCGAGCCACAGATCGGGCATTCCCAGTCGACCTGCGGTCGGCCGCACCAGCCGCAGCTCACCCGAGCCTTCGGTACCTCGCCGGCCCCATCGGCAGGAACTCTGGTGGGGCCGCCGCAGAAGACACACCGTGCCGGCTCGCGGCAGTCCTGGCAGACCAGCACCACGAGGTAACCAGCTCGAGGAACCTGGACCAGCACGGGTCCTTGCGGCAAGGTCGCTCGCATCAGCTCGAACACTTCGTGCGGCAACCGCGCCGCACGCGCCGCAGGATCGCGGGCCAGCGCGAAGTCGGAGTCGGCCGTCACCCTCACCCTGGGAGCGGCATGCCGTACGCTGACCCGATCTTCAGCCAGCTCGAGCAGCCAGCCGCGTTCCAGCCAGGCTTGCATCTCCGCCGTCCTGGCGTAGCTCGCGAACAGCACAGCGGCGTGCGCACCATCGGCACGCAGCGCCAGCACGTCCCTGGTGTGAGGATATGGAGCGCGCTGCTCGGCGAGCAGGTCGTCGCCATCGTCCCAGAGCGCAACCAGCCCAAGATCACGAACCGGCGCGTACGCGGCGGCTCGGTTGCCGATCACGACACGTACGTCACCACGCAGAGCTGCCAGGAACGCCCGGTACCGCGCAGCCGGCCCGGCCTCGGCCACCAGAACCGCGAAGCCGGTGGCACCGAGTACCTGGGTACAGGCGTCGCTGAGTCGATCAAGATCAGCCTGATCAGGCACGATGATCACTGCACCGCGCTCGCTGTCCGCGCAGGCGCGAGCGGCGGTGGCCAGCCCGAGTGCCCAGTCGCCGCTGGGAGCCGCGGTCGGGGTCACTTGCCACATCGCGCGGGGACTGAGCTCGTCACGGAGCGCGGCCAGAAAGCCTGCTCCGGTGGGATAGTCGACCAATGGCCCAGCTGGATGATCAGCAGGCAACTGGCGGTGGGTCCGGCCTTTCGCGGCCAGCTCGGTCGCGGCATGGCGAGGCGGCACTGCCAGCCGCATCACATCGGCGAACGTTCCGGCGTAGTGATCGGCAACCTTCCTGATCAACGTCGCGATCTCCGGCGTCAGGACCGGCTCACTGGAGACGATCTTGGACAGCGGAGCCAAGGCTCCTTCATGATCTCCGGTGGCAACCCGATCGAGGATGAACCCATCCCGGAGGCGGCCGGCGAACCGCACCCGCACCCGAGCGCCCGTTACTGCCTCAGCGTCTTGCTCAGCCGTCACCGCATAGTCGAACGGACGGTCCAGGTGACTGAGCGGGATATCGACAGCCACCCTGGCAACCGGGAGTTCGGGTTCGCTCGGTTCGGGCACACCAGATGATAGGCAGCGAGCCCTGACAGTCCGGGCTAAGAACAGCTGGGGAGATCAGCCCCGCACCGCGGCGGCTAGTGCATCCGCCCGATCAAGACTCTCCCAGCTGACGCCTGGCAGCTCGCGGCCGAAGTGCCCGTAGGCCGCGACCTGGGCATACACGGGCCGCTTGAGATCAAGATCCCGGATGATCGCCGCCGGGCGCAGATCGAAGACGTCGAGCACCGCTTGCTGGATCTGCTCCACTGGCACTCGTTCGGTGCCGAATGTCTCCACATAGAACCCGACGGGATGGGCCTTGCCGATCGCGTACGCCACCTGTACCTCGCAGCGGTCAGCGAGCCCTGCTACCACCACGTTCTTGGCCACCCAGCGCATCGCGTACGCTCCGGAGCGGTCCACCTTCGACGGGTCCTTTCCGGAGAACGCCCCACCGCCGTGTCGCGACATTCCGCCGTAGCTGTCCACGATGATCTTGCGGCCGGTCAGACCCGCGTCACCCATCGGGCCGCCGATCTCGAAGCGCCCCGTGGGGTTCACCAGCAGCCGATAGTCCTCGGAGTCAACCTCATAGCGTTCCAGGATCGGGTCCACGACATGTTTGCGGACATCGGGAGCCAGCAGTGCGTCGAGGTCGATGTCGGCGGCGTGCTGGCTCGACAAGACGACGGTGTCGACCCGCAGCGGGCGATCGCCGTCATACTCGACGGTCACCTGGGTCTTGCCGTCGGGACGCAGGTACGGCATGGTGCCGTCCTTGCGGACCGCAGCAAGCTGTTCGGCGAGTCGGTGCGCCAAGTCGATCGGCAGCGGCATCAACGACGGCGTTTCGCTGCAGGCGTAGCCGAACATCAGACCCTGGTCGCCGGCGCCTTGCAGATCGAGCACATCGCGGGACTCGCCGGTGCGGCTCTCAAACGCCATGTCGACACCCTGAGCGATGTCAGGTGACTGCTGGCCGATCGCGATGGCGACGCCACAGGAGCCACCGTCGAAGCCCTTGGTCGAGGAATCGTAGCCAATGTCGATGATGCGCTCACGGACGACTCGCGGAATCTCCACGTAGGACTCGGTGGTGACCTCGCCGGCCACTACGACGAGCCCCGTCGTCACCAGACATTCCACCGCTACCCGGCTGTTCGGATCCTGCCGCAGCAGCTCGTCGAGCACAGAATCGCTGATCTGGTCGGCGATCTTGTCGGGATGCCCCTCCGTCACCGACTCCGAGGTGAAAAGTCTGCGAGCCATGAGATGAGAACCTACCGGCGTGACCGCTGCACCAGAGCTTCATCCCAAATGTGATGCGCAAGCGTGTCCTTGCTCCCCGAGATCGGCCCGGTCACGCTTTCCGCGCTTAGGAGCGTTACCTGGCTGTTAGGTTGACCGAAGACCAGATTGTGACCCACCTCGTTGAGGACTAGCAGGTCGCAACCCTTACGCGCGAGCTTGGCACGGCCCAGGTCGAGCAGCGTCTCGCCGGCACCGGGGGTTTCGGCTGCAAAGCCGACAAGGATCTGGCGCGGGTCGGTCCGGGCCGCCACCAGACCGGCGAGTACGTCGGTGGTCTGCACTAGCGTGAGCTCGAGCCCTCCGTCGGGCGATTTCTTGATCTTGGTCTGACTGGTGCTGGCCGGTGTGAAGTCGGCAGGTGCCGCCGCCATGATCGCGATGTCGGACTCCTTGGCAGCTACGGCCATGGCCTGGGCCAGGTCAGCAGTCGAGCTCACCGCCTCGATCTCAGTGGCGGGTGGCGCAGGAAAGCCGACATTGGCCGCAACCAGGCGGACCTCGGCGCCGCGCAGCACGGCGGCACGGGCGAGCGCCCAACCCATCAGCCCCGAGGAGGAATTGCCGATGAAGCGCACCGGATCCAGATGCTCGCGGGTGCCTCCGGCGCTGACAACGACCTTGAGTCCTGCCATGTCCTGACCGGCAGCCCGTGCCGCAATGCTGGGGTCGGCGAGCACCGCGACAGCGACCGCAAAGAGTTCGGCGGGGTCAGGAAGCCGACCTGGTCCGGCGTCCGCCGCCCCGGTCAGCCTTCCGGTGTCTGGTCGCACCACAACGGCGCCGCGGCTCCGCAGGGTGGTCACATTCGCCTGGGTCGCAGGGTGCAGCCACATCTCGCTGTGCATGGCGGGGGCAAAGACAACTGGGCAGTGGGCAGTCAGCAGCACATTGGTCAGCAGGTCATCCGCGTGTCCCGCAGCGGCCCGAGCAAGCAGATCAGCGGTCGCGGGTGCGATGAAGACCAGGTCGATCTCCTGCCCGATCTTGACGTGCGGCACCAGATGCACATCGTCGAAGACCGACGTGTGCACGGGCCGGCCAGAAAGCGCGGCCCAGGTGCTCACGCCGACAAACTCCAGCGCCGCCGCAGTCGGCACCACGGTGACCTCGTGGCCGGCGCCTTGCAGCCGACGCAACAGCTCGCAGGCCTTGTACGCGGCGATGCCGCCAGACACCCCGAGGACGATGCGACTCATAGCGCCCTCTTGTCGGTCATGGGCGGGAGCTGGTCAGGCAGTCTCGAAGGGTGACTCGGTATCCTCGTCCACCGGTGCTTCGGGGTCGATATCGATGCATACCAGCTTGCCCTCGTTGACCTCACGCAGCGCAATCGAGAGAGGCTTCTCCTGCACCGTGGTCTCGACCAGCGGCCCCACGTGATCGAGCAGCCCCTCGCCGAGCTGGGAATAGTAGGCGTTGATCTGTCGCGCGCGCTTGGCCGCGAACAGAACCAGCTTGTACTTGGAATCTGACTTCGTCAGAAGCTCGTCGATCGGCGGATTGGTGATTCCCTCAGCAAGCAGATGCTTTCCAGACACGTATAAACCTTCGGTTGGGGTAACAAGCCAGGCCGCGATTGGCATCGGCTGCGCCAAGTCAGTTGGAACAGAATCAGCGCACACGCCAAAGCGCCTGTACGACTACAGACAGACCAAGGCTACCAAGTCTTCGACCGCTTGGCCGATTTCGCCGTTCACGACCACGAAGTCGAACTCCGCCTGAGCTGCCATCTCAGCCCGAGCCGTCTCCAGCCGCCGCTCCCGTTGGGCTGCCGACTCAGTGCCGCGCCCGACCAGCCGGCGTACCAGCTCCTCCCACGATGGTGGCGCAAGGAAGACGAACCGAGCGTCAGGACAGTTGGCCCGAACCTGCCGGGCACCCTGCAGATCGATCTCCAACAAGGCGGGACGTCCTTCGGCGACCGCTTGCAGGACGGGTGCGCGTGGAGTGCCGTAGCGGTGCACACCGTGCACAATCGCCCACTCCAGCAGCGCATCTTCGGCGATCAGCGCATCGAACTCATCAACAGACACGAAGTGGTAGTGCACACCGTCGATCTCACCCGGCCGTGGCGGGCGGGTGGTGACCGAAATCGAGACGAAGATCTCTGGATGTTCCTGGGAGAGGCGCTTGACGAGAGTTCCCTTGCCCACCGCGGTCGGACCCGAGACCACGGTGAGACGCGTCGGGGTCACGAGTCTCGAGGCGGCGTGGATCGGTCGGAGAACTCGGCGATCAGGGCCGCAGTCTGGTGCTTGCCCAACCCCCGTAACCGGCGGTTGGCGGCGATATCGAGCCGTTCCATCACCTTGCTGGCACGCACCGTGCCCACTCGAGGCAGCGCCTTCAGGACATCGATGACCTTGGCATGCGCGATGACGTCGTCATCCTCGGCACGGTCCAGCACCTGGGCAAGGCTCTGCTCGCCGGAGCGGAGTGCCTGCTTCATCTCGGCGCGGCGTCGTCGGGCCTCGGTCGCGGCATGCCGCGCTTGCTGGCGCTGCTCGTCGCTCAAGGGGGGAATCGTCACAGCTCGCGTCCTCATCTGGCGGCCAGGCAGTGGGATCCGCCGATCCGCGGCGAATCAGTCGGAGATTTGAGAACTTACCTCAACCCGATGGCTGCTTTCATCTCACCCAGCACCCGTGTCGCTGCAGCCTGCAGGCCAGCTGGGGTTGGTCCGGCCGACATGACCTCGCGACTGGTCGACGGCAGCACGAATTGGGTCGCATCCTTGAAGACTGCAGCGAGATCTGCGGCAGTACCGCCTTGTGCGCCGATGCCGGGAGCAAGGATCGACCCGGCTAGGGACGTGAAGTCGGTTCCGGTCTCTCCGATGGTCGCGCCGACTACGACTCCGACCGGCCCGAAGACGGCCCCCGGCTTGCGACGAGCGGCGTTGCGGCTGGCAGCCTCATCAATGACGATCTGGCCCACCGTGCGCCCGTCGGTCGTACGGGCGTGCTGAATCTGGGGACCTTCAGGATTGCTGGTCAAGGCGAGCACGTAGACGCCGCGCCCCCCACGATCCGCCAGCTCAATGGCGCCGTCCAGTGAGCCGAAGCCGAGATACGGGCTCAGCGTGATTGCATCAGCGGCCAGCGGCGAGCCATCGCTGAGATAGGCCGCCGCGTACGCGTCCATAGTTGAGCCGATGTCACCGCGTTTCACATCGAGCAGCGAAAGGGCTCCGGACGCATTGATGTCAGCCAAGGTGCGTTCCAGGACTGCGATCCCCGCCGCGCCGTACGCCTCGAAGAACGCCGACTGCGGCTTGAAGACCGGCACGATGCCGCCCAGCGCCTCGATCATGCCGCGAGCACAGCGTTCCAGGCCCTGCGCGTTCGCGGCAAGGCCCCACGAGGCAAGCAGGCTGAGGTGCGGATCCACACCGACGCAGAGCGGACCTCGTTCGGTCAGCAAGGTCGCCAGCCGTTCACCGTAGGAGCTGATCAGGTGCTCCTTTCCACCGTGCTCGGTGTTCAATTGCTCGCTCCGCTCGCTGCGGATCGCGCTCGGAACCCGCCTACTTCGTCGTCGCTCGCAGACGAAAAGCGTGTCCGCTCGCTCCTCCTCAGCACGGCGGTGCGCGATCCGGCGCCGTCATTCGGTTCAGATCATCGATCAGCGCAGGACCGCCGTAGACGTGACCGGTGTAGATCTGCAGCAAGCTCGCCCCTGCATCCAGCATCGCCTGGCCATCATCGCGGCTCATGATGCCGCCGACGCCAATGATCGGCAACGTGGTGCGCTCAGCCAGAAACCGCACCACCTCGCGGGCGCGTCTGGTGAGCGGCGCTCCCGAGAGACCACCAGCCTCGCCGGCCAGAGGCTGGTGGGCTGCGATGCCGTCGCGGCCCAAGGTCGTATTGGTCGCGATAAGACCCTCTGCACCGGCCTCGGTACACACCCCGACGACCTCTTCCAGTGCTGCCTCGGTCAGGTCGGGCGCCACCTTGACGAAGATCGGCACCGGCGGGCCGCCGTCGGCGAGCCGCCACGCCTCGTTCACCAGCGTCGAGATCAGCTCAGCCAGGGTCCTGGGATCTTGCAGGGACCGCAAGCCCGGGGTGTTGGGGCTGGAGACGTTGATGGCGAGATAGTCCGCGTATCGGGCAACCGTACGGAGTGAAGTGAGGTAGTCCTGGGCCGCCTCTGCCAGCGGCACTGTCTTGGTCTTGCCGATGGAGATGCCGATCGGAATGCCGACGGCGAGGTTGCCCCGGCTGACGCCGGCGCCTGCCAGCCGGTCGGCCAGGGCTGATGCGCCGAGGTTGTTGAAACCCATCCGGTTGATGATCGCGCGGCTCTCGGGCAGTCGGAACAGCCGCGGCCTGTCATTGCCTGGCTGCGTCTGCGCGGTGACCGTGCCCAGTTCGATGTAGCCGAAGCCGAGGGACGCCCAGGTCTTGATGCCAACCCCGTCCTTGTCCATCCCAGCAGCGAGCCCGACGATGCCTGGAAATTGGATGCCGGCGACAGTGGCCGGCGCACGGTGTCTGGCACACAGAGCGGCAAGAGCCGCGAGTGCCGGCCTGCTCCGCCCGATCCGAGCAACTGCGGCCAGGGTTTGCTCGTGAACACGCTCCGCGTCCCCGCCGTACGCCCGGAACAGTAGCGGCCTCAGGACCCTGCGGTAACCCAGATCGATGATCACGCCGCGGGCAGCTCAGGAGGCATCGATGCTGCTCCAGGACTGCAGGGACCGGACGCCTACATTGCCGGCAATGATCGCTTCGATGCCTTGTACTGCGGCAGCGAGGCCCTGCACTGTGGTGACACAAGGGATGTTGCGCAGCACCGCCGCAGTGCGAATCTCGTACCCATCGAACCGTGGGCGTCCGTGCGGACTCAGCCCATGGGGGGTATTGAAGATCATGTCCACCTGGCCGTCCAAGATCGCCTGCACAATGGTCTTCTCCCCGTCCGGCCCGACGCCCTGGCTGAACTTCCGGACCGTGGTCACCACCACGCCATGGCGGCGCAGCATCGACGCTGTCCCTTCAGTTGCCAGGATCTCGAAACCAAGATCAGCGAGGCGTTTCACGGGGAAGATCACGAATCGCTTGTCGCGGTTGGCTACGGAGATGAAGACGGTGCCTTTGGTAGGTAGCGGCCCAAAACCGGCAACCTGACTCTTGGCAAAGGCGGTGCCAAAACTGAGATCGACGCCCATGACCTCGCCGGTCGATTTCATCTCCGGACCGAGGACTGTGTCGACCGAAATCCCTTCAACAGTGCGGAAGCGGTTGAAGGGCATCACCGCCTCCTTGACCGCAATCGGTGCCGATGAGTTCTCGGTGCAGCCGTCGCCGGTTGCTCGCAGCAGCCCTTCGGCCCGCAGCTGCTGCACGGTCGTACCCAGCATGATCCGGGCGGCCGCCTTGGCGAGCGGGATCCCTGTGGCCTTGGAGACGAAGGGCACCGTACGCGAGGCGCGCGGGTTGGCCTCCAGGACGAACAGGGTGTCGCCGGCCATCGCAAACTGGATGTTGATCAAGCCGCACACCCCGACGCCCTGCGCGATCGCCTCGGTCGAGGAACGAATTCGGTCCACAACCTCGGCACCGAGAGTGATCGGCGGGAGTGCGCAGGCCGAGTCACCGGAGTGGATGCCTGCCTCCTCGATGTGCTCCATGACGCCGCCGAGGTAGAGATCGGTGCCGTCGTAGAGCGCGTCGACATCGATCTCGACCGCATCATCGAGGAAGTGGTCGACCAGCACGGGGTGGGCTGGTGAGACTTCGGTGGCGCGTTCGATGTACGCCGACAGCGTCGACTCGTCGTAGACGATTTCCATGCCGCGGCCGCCGAGCACGTAGGACGGCCGCACAAGCACGGGGTAGCCGATCTCGTCGGCGATGCTCTTCGCCTCCGCAAACGAGCGAGCCAGTCCGTGCTTGGGAGCAGGCAGGTTGGCCTCGGCCAGGACCTGACCAAAGGCCCCGCGCTCCTCCGCGAGATGGATAGCTTCGGGACTGGTGCCCACAATCGGAACGCCCGCATCCTTGAGGGCCTGAGCGAGTCGGAGCGGGGTCTGTCCGCCGAGCTGGACGATGACTCCCGCTACCGGTCCGGCTGCCTGCTCGGCGTGCACGACCTCCAGTACGTCTTCGAGCGTCAGTGGCTCGAAGTACAGCCGGTCGGCCGTGTCGTAGTCGGTTGAGACGGTCTCGGGGTTGCAGTTGACCATGATCGTCTCGTAGCCGGCTGAGGACAGCGACATCGCCGCGTGCACGCAGGAGTAGTCGAACTCGATGCCCTGGCCAATGCGGTTCGGGCCGCTGCCCAAGATCAACACCGCAGGCTTCTGGCGCGGGGCGACCTCGGTCTCCAGGTCGTAGCAGCTGTAGTGGTACGGAGTCCTGGCGGCGAACTCCGCGGCACAGGTATCGACGGTCTTGTAGACCGGACGGACGCCGAGCGCCCACCGCACGCCGCGTACCACGTCCTCACTCAGGTGCCGCAGACCGGCGATCTGGACGTCTGAGAAGCCGTGCCGTTTGGCCGTACGCAGCAGGTCCACGTCGAGCTCCGGCGCCGACTTGATCATGGTGGCGATCTCCAGCAGCAACACAAGCTGGTCGACGAACCAGGGATCGATCTTGGTCGCCTGGTGCACCTGCTCCGGGGTGGCGCCGGCGCGGAGCGCTTGCATGACGACGTTGAGCCGGCCGTCGTGCGGCCGGGCTGCCCTGGCCAGCAGCTCCTCGATCGACTCGGTGATCTCATCAGCGAAGCGGAACGGCGCCTGGGCATCCTCGAGGCTGCGCAGCGCCTTGCCCAGCGCCTCGGTGAAGTTCCGGCCGATGGCCATCGCCTCGCCGACGCTCTTCATGTGCGTGGTCAGGGTGGAGTCGGCCGAGGGGAACTTTTCGAATGCGAATCTCGGGACCTTGACCACGACGTAGTCCAGGGTCGGCTCGAAGCTGGCCGGTGTCTGCTGAGTTATGTCATTCGGGATCTCGTCGAGGGTGTAGCCAATGGCGACCTTCGCGGCGATCTTGGCAATGGGAAAGCCTGTCGCCTTCGAGGCCAAGGCCGACGACCGCGATACCCGCGGGTTCATCTCGATCACGATCATGCGCCCATCGGCTGGGTTGATCGCGAACTGGATGTTGCAGCCGCCGGTATCCACCCCAACCGCACGGATGATGCCGATCGCGACATCGCGCATCCGCTGGTATTCGCGGTCGGTGAGGGTCATTGCCGGGGCCACGGTGATCGAATCGCCGGTATGCACTCCCATCGGGTCCAGATTCTCGATGGAGCAGACGATCACCACGTTGTCGGCCTTGTCGCGCATGACCTCGAGCTCGTATTCTTTCCAGCCCAAGATCGACTCCTCGATCAGCACTTCGCTGGTGGGGCTGGCAGACAGCCCGGCACCGGCCATCCGGCGAAGATCAGCTTCGTCGTAGGCGAGGCCCGAGCCCATTCCACCCATGGTGAAGCTGGGCCGGACCACCAGCGGGTAACCAAGATCATCCGCTGCGCCCAGCACATCCTCGATGGAGTGACAGATCCGGCTACCCGCCACCTCGGCGGGACCGCCCGCAATACCAGTGAGTGCCTCGACGATCGCCTTGAACTGCTGACGGTTCTCGCCGCGCTGAATGGCCTCGATGGACGCACCGATGAGCTCCACGCCGTAGCGCTCGAGGACGCCGTTCTCATGAAGGGCGACTGCGGTGTTGAGTGCAGTTTGACCACCGAGGGTCGCCAAGAGGGCGTCTGGCTGCTCCTTGGCGATGACCATCTCGACGAACTCCGGCGTGATGGGCTCGACGTAGGTCGCGTCCGCGAATTCGGGATCGGTCATGATCGTCGCCGGGTTGGAGTTGACCAAGATCACCCGGAAGCCCTCGTCCCGCAGCACGCGGCAGGCCTGTGTACCGGAATAGTCGAACTCGCAGGCCTGCCCGATCACGATGGGACCAGAGCCGATGACGAGAATTGACTCGATATCAGTACGTCTCGGCATTACACACCCCCTTCGGGGGTGGAGAGGCGTGGAGAACGCTGCGCGTTCACGTCTTCTCTGTTCCGACCAAGCAGGCCCTCCTGCGTCGGGCGCTTGGTCGGCGAATCCTCCTGCGTCGGATTTGGCCCTTCGGGAGTGTGGGTCGCCATGAGTGCGACGAACCTGTCGAAGAGATAGCTGGCGTCATGGGGGCCGGCGGCTGCTTCTGGGTGGTACTGCACCGAAAACGCCAGCAGTCTGCCGTCCGAATCGGTGAGCTGCAAACCCTCCACGACGTCGTCGTTGAGGCAGATGTGGCTGACCTCAGCGGTGCCGTACGGCGTCTGGTGCAGTTCCCCAGGGGCGGCGGCCACGGCAAACCCGTGGTTATGCGCAGTGACCTCGACCTTGCGAGTGGTGAGATCCATCACTGGCTGGTTGATGCCGCGATGTCCGTAGCCCAGCTTGAAGGTGCCGAAGCCAAGCGCCCGACCGAAGAGTTGATTGCCGAAGCAGATGCCGAAGTAGGGGATACGGGCCGCCAGTACGGACCTGAGAACGGCAACCTGCGGATCGGCCGCTTCCGGGTCGCCGGGGCCGTTGGAGAAGAACACCCCGTCGGGACGCAGCGCTTCCAGCTCGCTCCACGAGATCGTGGACGGCACCACGTGAACCTCGAGACCGCGCTCGGCCATCCGAGCCGGAGTCATGGATTTGATGCCAAGGTCAACCGCCACTACACGGAATCGCGGTTCACCGTCTGGCCTGACGACGTACGGCTCGGTGGTGCTCACCTCATCGGCAAGATGAGCGCCCACCATCGACGGCTGGGCGTGGACACGTGCCAATAGCGCGGCAGCACTGGTCTCCACGCTCGAGACGCCCACCCGCATCGCCCCCCGCTCGCGGATGTGGCGCGTCAGGGCGCGGGTATCGACGTCACGCATCCCGACGATGCCCTGGGCCTGAAGCTCCGAATCGAGGCTCCGGCGGGAACGCCAGCTGGAAGGAACCCGAGCGGCGTCGCGGACCACGTAGCCAGCGACCCAAATTCGGTCTGACTCGCTGTCCTCGTCATTCCATCCGGTATTGCCAATGTGCGGGGCTGTCGCGATTACCACCTGGCGGTGGTAGCTGGGATCAGTCAGGGTCTCCTGATAACCAGACATGCCCGTCGCGAAGACTGCTTCACCAAAGGTCTCACCAATGGCGCCAAAGGCCCGTCCGTGGAAGGTGCGGCCGTCCTCAAGCACCAGGAGCGCTGGCGGAGGAGACTCAACCACCGAGGTTTCCGGGGGCGCTATCGGTTGCAAACATGACCGCCCTTTCGTTCCTCGGAGGACCGGACGTGGGGTTGGTAGGCCGCAACAGAGGTTACCAACGAATCCAGCATCAGCCGGACAAACGAGACGACGACCATGCGAGACCGACGCCAGGCAACGCGCTGTAAGGAGACGGCTGACCGGCTGCCGGTCAAGCCTGCGACACCCGTCGCATCAGGTATCTGCGCTCGACCGGGTTCGTGACGAGATCCAGAGCTCGTCGATACGCCAGCTTCGCCTCGGCGGTACGCCCGCTCCGGCGGAGAAGGTCAGCCCTGGCTGCGTGGTAGAGGTGATACCGGTCCAAGTCGTCGGCGAGCTGTTCCATGAGCGCGAGTCCCGCATCGGGTCCGTCGGCCATTGCGACCGCGACCGCTCGGTTCAGCTCGATCACAGGCGACGGCCACATCGCCGTCAGGCCGCGGTAGAGGGTCGCGATCTGTGGCCAGTCGGTGTCCTCGGGTCGTGGTGCCCGCGCGTGCAGCGCTGCGATCGCCGCCTGCACCTGGTAAGGGCCAGGCCGCCGGATCTCCACCGCGGTGTCGATCATGGCGAGCCCTTCGTCGATCATGTCCTGGTCCCAACGAGCGCGATCCTGGTCCTCCAGCAGCACCAGATCGCCGTGTTCGTCCACCCGAGCTTGGCGTCGGGAGTGCTGCAGCAGCATCAGCGCAAGCAAGCCCATGGTCTCGGGCTCGGCTGGCATGAGCCGATCCACGACGCGTACCAGCCAAATCGCCTCATCGCAGAGCTCAACGCGCAGCAACTCGCCCTCGGTCGAGGTGTAGCCCTCGTTGAACACCAGATACAGGACAGCCAGCACGCCGCTCAGCCGCTCGGGCAGGAGCTCCTGCGGCGGCACTCGGTACGGGATTCCGGCATCGCGGATCTTGCGCTTCGCCCGCACCAAGCGCTGCTGCACCGTCGGCTCGGTCAGCAAGAACGCGCGAGCGATCTCACGCGATGAGAGACCCCCGACTGTGCGGAGCGTCAGCGCGACCCGCGCCTCCATCGGTAGGGCGGGATGACAACAGGTGAAGATCAGTCGGAGGCGCTCGTCGGGAAATTGCTGCACGTCGTCTCCCAACCTTTCGAGCGCGCGCAACTCTTCAGCTTCTCCCGCCTTGGCAACTCCGACGCGTTCGCGTCGGAGGCGATCGATCGCCTTGTTGCGAGCCGTGAGGACGATCCACGCTGCGGGGTTGTTGGGCACTCCCCGGCCCGGCCACGTGCGCAGCGCCTGCACGAATGCGTCTTGGACTGCCTCTTCGGCCAAGTCGAAGCTGCCGGTCGCTCGGATCAGGGCGGCGACCGCCCGTCCCGCCTCACGGCGGAACAGGAGGTCGATGTCCCCATGTGTGCCTGCCGTGGTCTCAGCCCTGCGGTTGGGGCGGGAACTCCTGAATCGGACGCAGCTCGATCGTGCCGTACCTCGCTCCCGGACAACGGCTTCCCGCTTCGATCGCCTCGTCGACATTGGCGACATCAAGCACGTAATAGCCGCCAAGCTGCTCCTTCGTCTCCGCGAAGGGCCCGTCAGTCACGATGGGCTTGCCGTCGGCTGCACGGACCGACGTTGCAGTGGAAGTTGGCTGCAGTGCGTCGCCGGCTACGAACCAGCCCTTCTCGGTGAGCCAGTCGCCGTAGTCGTACCAGGGCTTTATCTGCTCAGCTTGTTGGTCGGTCGGGGGATCCGCCATCGCCGCCGCAGCTGCCTCGTCGTTGTAGATCAGCAGCAGGTACTTCATGCGCACTCCTTTGCTCCGGGCGGTCCTGTCCGCCCTCTCACCTTAGTGACGAACGCGCGAGCCATTCCTCGACCGATTGCCGCACGACGGCGGAAGTCTGCTGCGCACAACTCACGACCTGATAAAGGACTGGATCGCCGCGGCAGTTTGATCTGACCCCTCACCCAGCCACAGCAGGTGAGTAGGTGTGTGAACCTCGACAAGGGTCGAGTCGGGCAGCGTCGCGGCGAGGTACTCCGCATGATCGAAGCTCACCGCGCCATCATTCCGGGTGGCCACGATCAAGGTCGGTTGCGCGACGTCACTACTGATATCAGTCGGAGCCCGAAGGTCGACCAGAAAACCGCGACCGGACTGGCAGCACAACAAGAACTCGATGACCTCCCCGACGTCAGCCCCCAACCGGCGTATCGCCACTTCCCCGTCGAGGGTGGTGAGGTTCTCAAGAATGCCGGCCAGATACTTCCCGGCGTCCTTGCGCAGTAAGTAGTGCAACGTGCCCCACGTCGCGCGTCGGACTCCCGGTGCGAATGCTGCGTATGCGAGCCGGCGCCCCCGCGGATCAGGCCATGGGCAGAAGCTCGTCGGGCACATCAAGATCACCCGCTGCACCAGCTCCGGATAGAACGCGGCCAGGGCCATCGCCGTTCGGGCGCCCAGGGAAATCCCAATGACGGTCAGGTTTCCAAGACCCAGCAGGCGACACAGTCCTGCCAGGCGAACAGCAAATTCGGGCGCCGATGGTCCGGCGCCAACGGCCGTTCGGCCGTATCCCGGGCGGGACGTGACGAGTACCGTGCAGCCGGCCTCAAGAAAGGTTTCTTCGCCGAACCGGCAACGCGCGGACATGTGCCCGCCGTGCAAGATCAACGCTGTGGCATCCCCGCGGCGCTCAAGCCGGTACTCGATCGCATGACCGTCGATAGTGATCACATTCGAGTTGGGCGCGTCGCTCACAGACCAGATTCTGCTTGCACCCAGCTAAGCTGGTCCGCTGGGAGGCGGCGGATATCATGCATAGCCCATTTGCCGAACGCGGAAGTGGCCCTCGGGTTAGCGGATTGGACGCAGTGCCCGGGCCGCGCGGGTCGCGCTGGCTGGGCATGGCTGGGCACCTGCAGCGCGATCAGCTCGGCACGTACGAGCGGGTGGTGGCCGAGTACGGCGATGTCGTACGCCTCGTCGTGGGACCGCCGGGACTGCGCCGCGAGCTCTATCTCGTGACTCACCCGGACGGCGTCGAACAAGTGCTGGCCGGCGACCCGGACGGCTACACCAAGAACACGCCCTACTACGACGAGATCGCCGCGTACCTTGGCAACGGCCTGCTCACCAGCCGCGGGCTACGTTGGCGGCAGCAGCGCCGGACGGTCGCGCCGCTGTTTTCGCATCGGCACATCAACGGTTACGTCGACGTCATGGCCGACGAGGCCGCGCGACTGGCAGATCGATTCAGCGTGGCCGCCGTAGGCGGCGGGTCCGTCGACGTCAGCGCCGCGATGATCGATTTCACGCTGCGGACCGTCGGCCGAGTGCTGTTCGGCGCCGATGTCAACGACGCCGTACCGGTGATCCGTGCGACGTTCCCAGTGCTGAACGAGCATGTGCGCCGCCGCGGCATCACCCCGCTGCGGCTCCCCCGGCGGTGGCCGACGCCGGCGCAGGTCCGAGCAGCTAAGGCCCAGCGGGCGCTGTACCGCACGGTCGACGACATCATCGAGCGGCGGTCCCGGACGTCGACGTCTGGTCCAGACCTGATCTCTCGGCTGCTCGCCGCTCGCGACCCGGAGACCGGCGCGCCGATGAGCGATCAGGAGATACGCGACCAAGTCTTGATCTTCTTGCTGGCCGGGCACGAGACGACGTCGACGGCGCTGACATTCACGATGCACCTCCTTGGTCGCCATCCCGACGTGCAAGCCGCCGTGCACCGCGAGATCGCCGATGTGCTCGGCGGCCGAGCGCCACACGCTGCCGACATTGCCCGGCTCACCCTCACCGAGATGGCCGTAAAGGAGGCGATGCGGCTTTATCCACCGGCGTACGGGCTCGGCAGGCTTGCCGAGCATGAGGTAACCATCTCGGGCTACCGCGTGCCGGCCGGGTCCATCATCCTGCTCAGCCCGTGGGCTACCCACCGGCGTCCGGACCTCTGGCCTGAACCAGAACGGTTTGATCCCGCGCGCTTCGAACCAGCTGCCGAGCAGGCCCGCCCGCGATACGCCTACTTCCCGTTCGCGGGCGGTCTCCGCGGCTGCATTGGGGGCCACTTCGCCATGACCGAGGCTGTCATCTCAATCGCCACGCTGCTCGCACGGTTTTCGGTTGCGTCCGAGTCGTCCGACATCCCCCTGCACACCAACATCACGCTACGACCCGCCGGGCCTGTACGGTGCCGGCTCGATCTCCGGCAGCCCGCTCCGGCGTCGCGGTAGCCGCCATGTTCGACCCGTCCTCGACTGATTTCACGGTCCGCCCGATAGGACGCGTAGAGAGTCCCCTCACTTCGACGGCGGACGCTCCGCGCCAGGGAGATGAAGGGGCGCCCGATGCGTACGTGATTGTGAATCCTGATGTTCAGGCAGGCTTGAACGGCCTTGCAGTCGGGGACCAGATCATGGTGTTGACCTGGTTGCATGAGGCCGACCGCACTGTCTTGAGGGTGCATCCGCGCGGAGACTTGAGTCGGCCTGAGGCGGGTGTCTTCAGCACAAGGGCATCCAGCCGGCCCAATCCGATTGGCCTGCATCGCGTAAGCGTTCTCGGCCTGGATGGCGTACGCGTCCACGTCAGCGGCCTGGAAGCGATCGACGGGACTCCCGTCGTGGACATCAAGCCCGTGCTGTCCAGCATCGAGGAGCGCTAGCCGTCGAACACTGCCCCCTCAGCCAACATTGGACGCCACTACGGCGCTCAGTACCCCGTTCACGAACGACGGCGAGTCGTCGGTCGACAGCTCGGAGACGAGCCGGACCGCTTCGGAGATGGCGACTGCATCAGGTACCTCGCCGTAGCCGATTTCGAAAACAGCGATCCGTAGCGCGTTGCGATCGACCCGAGGCATTCGTGGCAGAGTCCAGCCAGGGGCCAGGCAGGCGCTGATCCGGGCATCGATCTCGCTGGCGTGAGCGGCTACGCCGCGTACTAGCTTCGCTGTGTACTCGCGAACCGGCGGATCAGCAGCAGCCGCCCGCTCTTCCAGAGTCGCGACAGGGTCTGCTCCGCGAAGCTCAGCCTCGAACAAGATGTCCAGCGCGCGCTTGCGCGCCTTGCTGCGCGACGAGCTCTGAGCCGCCATCAGCTGCCGACGCGGCTGAGATACTCGCCCGATCGGGTGTCGACCTTGACCTTCTCGCCGGTGGTCAGGAACAGCGGAACCTGGATCTGCAAACCTGTCTCGACCGTAGCCGGCTTGGTGCCGCCGGTGCTGCGGTCACCTTGCAGGCCGGGCTCGGTGTAGGTGACCACCAGCTCGACCGACGCGGGGAGTTCAAGGTAGAGCGGGGTGCCGTCGTGGATTGCGACCGTTGCCACCTGTCCCTCGAGCAGGTAATTCCTTGCGTCCCCGACGGTCTCGTCAGCAAGGGTCATCTGGTCGTAGGTGCTGGTGTCCATGAACACGAAACCGGACCCGTCGTGGTAGAGGTATTGCATATCCCGCCGGTCGACGTTTGCCGTGTCCACCTTGGTGTCAGCGTTGAAGGTCTTGTCGACGACCTTGCCGGATAGCACATGCTTCAGCTTGGTGCGTACCACGGTGTTGCCTTTGCCCGGCTTGTGGTGCTGGAACCACACCACGGACCAGAGCTGCCCGTCCAGGTCCAAGACCATGCCGTTCTTCAGATCGTTTGTCGACGCCACCATGCTTACCCTTCTAGTTGCCGCCCGCTGATCGGCAGCGGCCCAGTCTAGACCCTGGGTGCAGATGGTCAGACGACGCTGAAACCGGGGCTCAGAGTGGCCCGGCCAGTGAGCGCGAGCAGCAGCTCGACGCCACGGCCACGCAGCACCACCGCCGTAGCGGCCACCCTGGCTACTTCGCTCAGCAACTGGTCGCTGAACTCTGGCGGTTCGATGTCTGGTACGGCAGCGGCGATGTCCAGGCTGTGCACGACCAGCTCAAAGGTGCGCGTCGAAAGGTAGTTCTCGAGGCGCATACCACCTGCCGCTGTTTGGATGAGCGGATTGCCAGCAGTGTCCACTTGTGCCAGCACGCGTTTTCGGAGCGCGTCCACGAACTCGGTGGGATTCCCACCGAGAGCTTGACCCGCCTGACGGCCGCGGTCAGCTACGGCCGCATTGTCGATATTGGCGATCGCAACGTAGTACGCCGCGGCGGTGGGCACTTCCTCGATATCGGCAGGCTGACCCAGGTATGTCTCGACTGTTATCAGCGAGCGCGAGGTATGCCCGACCAGTGAACGCAGATCCCACTCCCCCAGTCCAGGGCCGTCCCACGGGCCTGCTGGGATGCGCCGGACCAGGTCGGTGAAAGTCCGGGCCGCCTCCGCGAACGTTTGGCGGACGTTGAGCTCTCCCCAGGCTTCGATCATGCTCGACATCCTCGCCCTTTATTGCCCTGCTCGCGCATCGCGCTTGGGAATCCGCGCGCGATTCCGACGCTCGCAGCGCCTACGCCGCGACGGCGGCGTACGCGGCGCGCAGCAGGTCATGGTCCGGTGCCGCGAGGATCTCAGCGCTGGCCAGGCCATTCAAGATCACAAACCGCAGTGTCGCGCCGCGGGTTTTCTTGTCGAGGGCCATGGTGTGCAGCAGGTCGTCGAACGCGTCGGCCGGGTAGCTTGTCGGCAACCCCACGCTCGACAGCACCATCCGATGGCGCTCAGCCGTTTCCTGGTCGAGCCGGCCCGTGAGGCGGGCCAGCTCAGCAGCGAAGATCATGCCCACGCTGACGGCGTCACCATGGCGCCAGCCGAAGCCTTCTCGCCGCTCGATCGCGTGAGCCAGACTGTGGCCATAGTTGAGTAGCTCCCGGCCCACCGCAGGTCCCGTCGATGTCGTCTCCCGAAGATCGGCAGAGACAACTCGTGCCTTGACCGAGACCGCGCGCTCCACCAGATCGCGGAGCATCGGCGAATCGGGGCGTACTGCTGAAATCGGATCGGATTCGATCATGGTCAAGATCTCGGGGTCTGCGATGAACCCGCACTTGATCACCTCCGCCAGACCGGCAACGAGGTGTGGAGTCGGCAATGTTGCCAGCAGATCAAGATCACAGACCACACCGGCCGGCTCGTAGAAGCAGCCGACGAGGTTCTTGCCTTCCGCGGTGTTGATGCCAGTCTTGCCGCCCACAGCGGCATCAACCATGCCCAGCAGGCTGGTCGGAACCATGACCACTCGTACCCCGCGCAGCCAGGTAGCGGCCACGAACCCAGCAAGATCGGTGGTGGCACCGCCGCCGAGGCCGACCACGCCGTCGGAGCGGGTGAAACCAGCGTTCCCGAGAATCGACCAGCAACGTTCGGCGACCGCGACACTTTTCGCCGCCTCGGCATCGGGCACATCAATTCGCACCAGGTCCAGGCCCGCTTCCGCTAGCAGGTGCGACAGCAGCTCTGCCGTCTTGATCATCGTCGGCGGATGCAGCAGCGCGACCCGTTGCACGCCCGCACCGAGCAGGCCGGGCACCTCGGCCAGCAGTCCGTAGCCCACGAGCACCTGGTAGGGCCGCTCCGCCTCCACAGCGATCCAGGACGGCTCAGCGATAGGCAACATGCGTGTTCATGATCATCTCCACGACCTCGGCCGGGGTCGTGTCATCGGTGTCGACCACCTCGGTTGCTAGCTCGGAGTAGAGCGCGGCTCGCTCGTTGAGCAGCTTGAGCAGTCGGCCGCGGACGTTGCCGAGGAGCAACGGGCGAGCGGTGTCCAGACCTATCCGCTTCACCGACTGCGTCAGGCCGACCCTCAGCCAGACCACTCGATGACCACGCAGTGCTGCCCGGGTGGCGGCAGACAACACCGCACCGCCACCGAGCGACAAGACGCCGGGCAGCGCCACGAGTTCCGCCGCTATCTGTTCCTCCAGGGCCCGGAATACCGCCTCTCCGTCATCAGTGAAGATCTCGGCGATTGATTTTCCGGCTCGCTCGACGATGACGGTGTCGGCGTCGCGGAACGTCACGCCCAGACGTTCGGCGAGCAGGGCTCCGACCGTGCTCTTGCCAGACCCCGGGGCACCGATCAACACAATGGGCCCTTCGACGAGCTGGGGATGCAGGTCTGATGCGGGCTGGGTGCTCATGGCTGGGGCCGGACCTGGAGTCCGCGATCGGCCAGTTGCTTGAGGTAACTCTCGTAGTTGCGCCTGGTTTCGCCCACCGAGTCACCGCCGAACTTCTCCAGTGCTGCGTTGCCGAGCACCAGGGCGACCATCGCCTCGGCGACGACACCCGCCGCCGGTACGGCACAAACGTCTGAGCGCTGGTGATGCGCGACCGCAGCCTCGCCGGTCGCGACGTCGACGGTACGCAGGGCGCGCGGCACTGTCGAAATCGGCTTCATCGCCGCACGGACCCGCAACACCTCACCGGTGCTCATGCCGCCCTCGGTGCCGCCTGACCGGTGCGACGCCCGGGCGACGCCCTGCTCACCCGGCACGATCTCGTCGTGGGCCGCGCTGCCTCGGCTGCGAGCCAGCTCGAATCCGTCGCCCACCTCGACACCCTTGATCGCATGGATGCCCATCAACGCACCCGCAAGCTGCGCGTCCAGGCGGCGATCCCAGTGAACGTGGGAGCCCAGCCCGGGCGGCAGACCCCAGACAACGACCTCGACAACACCGCCGAGCGTGTCGCCGTCACTCTGGGCCTGCTCCACCTCAGCGACCATCGCGGCGCTCGCGTTCCGGTCGAAACAGCGAACCGGGTCATCATCGATGGCGGCGAGGTCGGCTGCCGTCGGGATGACTCCGGCCGGGGCCCTTGCGGTACCGAGCTCAACGACATGGCTCAACAGACTGACGCCGAGCGCCTGCTGCAGGAAGGCGGACGCCACCCGTCCCAGCGCTACTCGGGCCGCCGTCTCTCGGGCGCTAGCACGTTCCAAAACCGGCCGGGACTCCTCGAAGTCGTACTTCTGCATTCCCACCAGGTCAGCGTGGCCAGGACGGGGTCGGGTCAGGGGCGCGTTGCGGGCCTGACCCTCGAGCTCCGACGGTGGCACCGGGTCGGCCGCCATCACCGACTGCCACTTCGGCCACTCACTGTTGGCCACCTGAATGGCGATCGGGCCGCCTTGCGTCTCACCATGGCGGATACCGCCCAGGATCGTGACCGCGTCCGCCTCGAACTTCATCCGCGCGCCACGTCCGAACCCCAGCCGCCGGCGTGCTAGGGCATCGGCAATGTCGCTCGTGGTGATGAGCACGTGCGCCGGCAGCCCTTCCAGGATTGCCACCAGCGCCGGACCGTGCGACTCGCCAGCCGTGAGCCATCTGAGCATGATCAGAAGTCTGGCACGCGTCGTCGCCCGGCCGACTCTGATTCCACCGCCGAGTTGTCGGCGGCGAGGGCGGCGTAGAGGACGTCAGCTGCAACGGAACGGCAGGTCATCAGCTCGATTTGCAGCAACGCCTGGCCAACCAGCAGATCGAGGCCGCTGACGACCGCGCAGCCTGCTCGCTTGGCGGCCGCGGCAAGGACAGTTGGCCACGGATCGTAGATGATGTCGACGATCAGCGGGGCGCTGTCCGCCACAGCCTGTGCGATGCTATCGGCGGCTCCGGAGACGACCGTCGAAACGACAACGTCAGCATTCGGAAGCTGCCCTGACCACGGCCTGATGTCCAGCCTGACACCCAACTCGTCACCTAGCCTTCGAAGCGCCTCGGCTCGGGCCGGCGTACGCGCCACGACGGTCACCAGCTGCGCGCCGAGCTGGATGGCGGCGAGCAGCGCCGCTCGGGCGGTTGCTCCCGTGCCCAGAATGGTCACCCGTGGCAGTGGCGCCGCGGCCACCTGACCGACTGCCCAGACCAAGCCGCCCACGTCGGTGTTGTAGACCCAACGTTCGCCACCTTCCAGGATGAGCGTGTTACCTGCCTCGGCTAGCTTCGCCAGCTCATCCACCTGACCGAGCTTCAGAACGGCAACCTTGAGCGGCATGGTCAGGCTAAGGCCGCGCCACGAGGCGTCCAGGCCCGAGACGAATGGGGCGAGCCGCTGCTCATCAACCTCAACGCGGTCGTAAGTCCAGCTCAGGCCGAGATCGGTGTAGGCGGCGCGGTGCAGAGCGGGCGAAAGCGAATGTTCGATGGGCGAGCCGAGAACCGCACAATGCCGAACTTCACCCAGCGAGCTGAGGTCAGCTGTCACAGCGGCCGGGGTGGGACTGGCACCAGGATTGGAACTCCTGCCGGATCTTCTCGAAGTCCGCCTGGTTGTCGGCGAACTTTGTCTCACCGGTGTCGAAGTTCACCGTGACGAAATAGAGCCACTTGCCCTTGTCGGGGTTCGCCGCAGCCTCGAGTGCGGCCTTGCCGGGGCCGGAGATGGGCCCAGGCGGCAATCCCTTGTAGCGATAGGTGTTGTACTTCGACTTGCTCTTGCGGTCTTCCTTCGTCGTTGTGTTCGTCTTGAGCTTCTCGGCATAGATCACCGTCGAGTCGAGCCTGAGCTTCATGCCCTTGTCGAGCCGGTTGTAGAGAACCCGCGCCACCCTCGGCCGGTACTCCTCCCGATTCACCTCGCGTTCGATGATGCTGGCCACGATGAGTACCTCATATGGTGACCGCTTGAGCTTCTTCGCTGCAGCCTCAAACTCGATCTCGCGTGTCACTGACTTGTACTGAGAGACCATTTGTTTCAGCGTCGAGGTCGCCGTCGAGTCCGCCGTCAGCTCATAGGTTTCGGGAAAGAGGAAACCTTCCGGTCGCTTCTTGGCGTACTTGGGCAGTTTGAGCGCCTTTGGCTTGTCCAAGGCTCGTTCGTACGCCGACTTCTTGATCTTGGTGCCCTTCACCAAGGCGTCCACCTGGGACGTGAGCCGGAGTCCTTCTGGAATGGTGAACTGCAGACGAATCTTCGAGCTGCCCGGATTGATCAACAGCCGAAGTGCGTCAATGGCCGTCATTTGGGTCTTCATGAGATACCTGCCGGCCTGAACGCTGGTCGCCCGCTCCTCAGTGCGGACCGCTCTGTCCCAGGCCTTTCTGGACTTGATCACGTCTTTTTCGACGAGGATCCCGCCGATCACATCCAGCGAGGCGCCTTCGGGAACGTCAACAGTGATCTTGGTGTTGCCCGGCCCCGGATAGTCAGGAATCTCACCAAATGTGGACAAAAAGGTGCTGGCCTTGTCCCAGACGAAGTAGCCGCCGAGGAGGAGCACCGTGGCGGCAACAAACACTGCGAGGCAACCCTTGGCGGTGCGCGCGATCTCTTTCGCCTGACTCGGCGGGAACTCCGGGTCGAGCATCGATGACACGCTGGCTGATCTCCCTCAGGTCTGCAGAGGCCTCTCCTGCCCTGAGCCGCCAGGCAGGTCCGGCCCGTTAGTGACCGGGCCGCCAGGAGCTGATACTAGCTCCCCTGGTGGCTACCGAGAGACCCCTAGCCAAACGACACTTGAAAGCCACTTCACTGGCCCTCTGCTAACGGATTGCTAACCGACGTCCAAAACAGCGCCGCAACTTGCTCGGCCGCTTCCTTGTCCAGCCCAGCGATGACGTGGCTGTAGGTGTCGAGCGTGATGCCGATATTGGCGTGGCCTAACCGCTCCTGCACCACCTTCGGATGAATGCCAGCCTGCAGCGCCATTGTTGCCCAGCCATGCCTTAGATCGTGCAGCCGGATACGCGGCAGCCCGATCCTGGCCACCGTCTCCAGGAAGCCACGCGAGAACCGCTCAGGGTGCACCATGGTCCCGTCTGGATGGCAGAACACAAGGTCGTTGTCGGTCCAGCCGGCGCCCATCAGCAGCCGCTCAGCAGCCTGTCGTTTACGGTGCTCGCGCAGCGCTGTGACGGTGCCACTGTCAAGGGTGACGGTACGCCGCCCCTTCTTCGTCTTCGGCGTACTGATCATCACCGTGTGCTTGATGGCGATCACGGTTTGCCGGATTGATGCCTTGTCGTTGTCGAGGTCAAGATCTTGCCAGCGCAGGCCCAACGCCTCGCCGCGCCGCAATCCCGTTGTTGCGATCAGGTGGTACGCGGCCGCAAATCGACTCGTACGGGTTCGCTCGAGGAAGGTGCGCAACTGGGCCGCGGTCCAGACGGTCGACTCTGGACGGCTATCCGCTGTCGCCTTGGGCGGATCCGCCGCATCCGCAGGATTCCGGACTAGCCTCCCCCACTTCACAGCATCCCTGAGTGTGCGACGGACGATCGCGTGGATGTGTTGCACCGAACGCGGCGACAATCCCCCACCTGCATAGTTCTTCCGGCCATTTGCCAGGAGCGCCGCACACAAGGTGTTGAGTGTGCCCGCATCGATGTGGCGTAGCTGCACGGAACCGAGCTGCGGCAGCACGTGCAACGTCAAGTTCCGACTGTATGAGTGATGTGTGGATGGGCGGATCGTCGGCTTGATCGCTACAAGCCACTCGCGGGCGAATTCGCTGAGCGTCTGCTTGGTCGGCTCTAGATAGTTGCCGGCGTGCACCGAGGCGACTATCTCACTTAACGCTCGCTCAGCGTCCCGCTTGGTTCGGTAGCCGCTGTGCCACCGCTGCCGTCGCTTGTTGGTAATCGGGTCCTTGTCGAGCTCAACGACGACCGAGTAGCCGTTGCCGCGCTTGACGACACTGCCTCTCATCAGTGCTGTTCCTTATCGACGATGTGGAGATGGCTGATCCAGTGGTCATCCCACTCGGCGACCAGGTACGGGTCGCTGGGATGCGTGCAAACCAGCGCCGGCACCGCCGTAGGAGGTAGAACTATGTGGAACGGCGTGCGCTCGGTGGGATCCTCGGATCGGTCGTAAAGCGCCAAGTGGGGCCCGCGTATGCGCTCGGGTCCACGCGTGTCGAGTAGCTGTTCGATGGTGGTTCCCAGCGCGAGCGCCAGCTTCAGCAGTTCCGCAACCGTCACGTTGCGTTCGCCGCGCTCCACCTCGGACACGGTGACCCGGCTCCACGACATGCTGAGCGAGTACATTCGGCGGGCTAAATCGGCTTGGTCCATGCTGCGGAGTTGCCGGAAGGCGCGGACGTTACCCGCGACCGTCTCCTTGACCGTCCTGTCGTCTGCCGCTGTGAACTCGGTCACTCAATCACCCCTCGCTCGTGCTCTCTGGTGTCGTCACGTCCAACAGTGTGGCACCTAATAGCATCATCTCGCAAGAGATCACGTCACACGGCTTTGAAACTCGCCAGTCAAGTCGTCTTTAATTTAGTCATGAAGGATTTTCCGACACAGGAGACCCGATGACTACAGCATTCGTCCCTGACCCCGCCGTCGAACCGACCATGCACATGGACAAGGTCGCCAAGGCGTTCGGCCTCAGCAGGGCCGCTGCATACAACGGGGTACAGACCGGGGAAATCCCCTCAATCAGGGTCGGTCGCCGCATCGTCGTCCCCACAGCTGCGGTGCGCCGCATGCTGCAACTCGACGGCGGTGCAGACGGCTGATGCCGGGGGATGACGAAGGCCGGCCACCTCAAGGTGTACCGGCCCACATCGAAGCTCTGCGACAAACAGAACCACCAACTAGCAGTGATTCTAACGCAGACAGCCGACAGAACATCAACTACGCCGCTGCGCTTGAAGTCGCCGCTGCCGCGTGGGAAGTGTTCCCCTGCAAATGGACTGGCCCATACGCAAAAGCGCCGATGACGATCAACGGTCACCTCAACGCCACCACCGACCCCGACAAGATCAAAATCTGGTGGACGAAGTGGCCCAACGCCATGATCGGCGCCAAGGTGCCCGACTCGCTACTAGTGATCGACCTCGATCCTAGAAACGGCGGAGATCTTGAAAAGCTAGTCGCGTTGGTTGGTGATCTTCCGCCGACCTTGACAGTCTGGTCGGGCCGCAACGACGGCGGCCGGCATCTTTACTTCCTCAGACCGTACGGGCCGCTGACCAGCACTCGCCTGCCGCAAGGCATTGACCTCAAGGTCAACGGGTACTGCATCGTGCCTCCGAGCATCCACCCCGCAACAGGGCTCCCGTATCGGTGGGAGTCGCGTGAGCCGGCGGCCTTGCCGTACAGGCTTCAGGAACTGCTAACCCCGCTACCGCCGAGGCCGATCACGCGAGTGGGTTCGAACGGGTCCGCTGCTGTTGGGCTGGTGCGCAAAGTCGCGGCTGCCCAGGAAGGCAACCGAAACAAGGTGCTGTTCTGGGCAGCCTGCCGCGCAGCCGAAGCCGGCACTCTCAACCTAATCGAAGATCAACTACTTGCAGCGGCAACCTCAGCAGGCGAAAACGAAGCCAAAGCGCGCCGCACCATCGCATCAGCTCGAAGGACGACAACATGACCAAGAAGCCTGAGCCACTTGACCCAGAAGAGTTCGATCGCATCGCCGCGACGCTCGAGGCGCTTGGCATCCTGTACCCCTCGCCCAGCAAACCGATGCCTGTGGCACGCAAGCTGATGAAGGCGCGAGAGTTCCGCGGCCTGCCGACACTGAAGCACTGGCGAGACTCCTGGATGCGCTGGGAAGAAGCGCACTGGGCCGAGGTCGAAGACCGCACGGTCCGCGCAGAGCTTTACGAGCGGCTGGAGGAAGCCAAGTACATGCAGCCGACTGGGAGGCGCCCTGGGAGCCGAACCGATACAAGATTAACGACGTGGTGGACGCACTGCGCGGCATCACCCATCTGCCCCAGTCGTATAACCCGCCGTGCTGGCTACCAGGCACCACTGGCACCGACGCGCCAGTGATCGCTGCAACCAATGGGCTGCTCAATGTTCACACTCGTGAGCTGCGGCCGCTCACACCTGCGTTCTTCAACCTCGTGTCGGTGCCATTCCCGTACAACCCAGAGGCGCCAACCCCGACCTGTTGGCTGGAGTTCCTTCACCAGCTTTGGCCAGACGACGAAGAAGCGGTCGACGCGCTCCAGGACTGGTTTGGCTACGTGCTGAGCGGCAGAACCGATCTCCAAAAGATCTTTGTGATCATCGGCCCAATCAGGTCTGGTAAAGGCACGATCGCACGGATCCTCACGGCCATGATCGGTGCAGGGCACGTCGCGAACCCGACGCTATCCAGCCTTGCCACCGAGTTCGGACTCGCGCCGCTGCTCGGTAAGTCGCTCGCGATCATTGCTGATGCACGGTTGAGCAATAAGACCGACACCCGAGCAGTTATTGAGCGGCTCCTGTCGATCTCAGGTGAAGACTCAATCACAGTCAACCGCAAGTTCAGAGATCAGGTGTCAGCTCGGCTGCCAACCCGTTTCCTGATCATCTCCAATGAGTTGCCCGCGTTCGGTGACGCGAGCGGAGCGATCGCCTCAAGGTTCATTCTCACGACTCTGACCGAGTCCTTCCTCGGCCAGGAAGACACCGAGCTAGAGGGGAAGCTGATCGCCGAGTTGCCTGGCATCTTGAACTGGGCACTCGTCGGGCTGGAGCGCATCAGCCGTCAGCGCTTCACTGTGCCGAAGTCGTCAGCGAAGGCCGTCGCGCAGCTTCAGGACCTGGTGAGCCCGATGAGCAAGTTCGTCCGTGAATGTTGTGACCAAGGTCCTGGCAAGACAGTGGTGATCGACACCCTGTACGAGCGCTATCGAGAGTGGTGCTACGGCGAGAACGAGAAAGTACTGCCAAAGACGCTGTTTGGACGCGATCTCCGAGCCGTGCTCCCTCGGTTGGACGATGAAAAGCCGCACGGTCAGCAGCGCCAGTACGTCGGCATTGCACTGAAACCGCACCAATGGGGCCGCTCTATAGAGACCCAAATTGCAGTTTCATTCGGTTCAAGTGGTTCAAGTGGTTCAACGACCGATTTCGAACCAGATGAACCGCATGAACCGCATGACAGTCCATTGCAGCCACCTATAGACGACGTGCGTG
>Ga0307294_10000007_pt1 | contig 60960 bp, 56 predicted proteins | sample ER_DNA_151_FD_194468 | JGI IMG/M metagenome (GOLD analysis project Ga0307294, IMG submission 194468) | Bulk soil microbial communities from the East River watershed near Crested Butte, Colorado, United States - ER_DNA_151 | ecosystem: Environmental > Terrestrial > Soil > Floodplain | place... | reverse complement strand
TTGGCGGTCACGATGTCGAGGCGTGCGTTGAGGACGAGGGCGGGCGTGCCGATCATGGAGTCGAGGACGCGTTGCACCGTGGACCGGACCCGCTCAGGGGTTGACCGACGGACTGTGCGGGCGGTGCCGGCGGCGCGGATCAGATCGACGAGATGTGTGCGCTCCGCCTCGTCCAGCTGCAGTGCGCGAGCGATGCCGTCGATGACGCTGTCGGAGATGCCGGTGGCGTTGCCGCGCTCGAGCTTGGTGTAGTACTGGCTTGAGATACCGGCCAGGAGGGCGACCTCGTCGCGGCGCAGGCCCGAGACCCGTCGACGCTCTCCGCCATAGGCGGGGAGCCCGGCCTGCTCGGGGCTGATCCGGGCCCGTCTCGTGGTCAGAAATGTCTGGATCTCCCCGCGTACGCCGCTGCGGGCCTCGCTCGGGATGCCGTCACTGGTGTCACGATCGCTGCTGCCACCTGCCATGCCGTCCACCCTACGAGCGGTTGGATGCGGCTGAGGGTCCTTGTCAGTAGCCCCATCATCAGGGGCTCCCACCAACCCGAACGCGGTGGTTGGGTAGTCAGAGCCCGGCCGAATGTGGCCGCCGCCACACGAAGATCAACTGAGATCAGGTATGACACCGGTCAGGTTGCCCCTGGTCACCGGCGCCAGCTCGGGCATCGGGCGGGCCGCCGCGCAGGCGTTCGCCGAGGCGGGCGCCGCTGTCGTGCTCGCTGACATCAACACCGACGCCCTTGACACCGCGACCGCTGGGCTGACCGCCGCGGGCCGCCAGGCGATCGGGGTCACCTGCGACGTGGGCGGAGGAGGCGCAGGCCGCCGCCATGGTCGAGCACACCGTCGCTACCTATGGTCGGTTGGACATGGCGTTCAAGAACGCCGGCATCGTCGGCTTCACCGGCGACCTCGCAGAGGCCAGCCCGACGAGGTCGCCGCGGCAGCACTGTGGCTGTGGAGCCCGGCCGCCAGCCTCGTGCTCGGCGTGGCCCTCCCAGTCGACGGCGGCTTCACGGCGCACTTAGTTCAGCCTGGCCCTGTTCGATGTTGCCAGGGACGAATTGAAGGAGTTGACGGCATGAAGATCGGTATCGCGATGTTCCCCACCGTCGATGCCCCGGCACCAGGTCGGCTCGCTCAGATGATCGACGATCGGGGCTTGGAGTCCTTGTGGTTCGCCGAGTACTCGCATCTGCCAGTCGGACCGGTTTGCACGGTTGCAGGACTGCACCGACAAACCACTCGAGCTCACCGCCAGCGGTCCCGATCCTGATCGCCGAACGCTCAGGCGTCTGCGGGACCGCGGCGCACATCGGGCGCTCGTGTGGCTCCCGCAGGACGCCGCTGGCGCGATCAGCGTCAGCGACACCGAACGATTCCTCGACGACCTCGTGGCCAACACCACTCACTGAGTGAGGCTGAGGCGATACCGATCACGCTCTCGCGGACGGGCTCGTGGTGGTAGGGGTCTCTGTCAGTAGCCCCATCATCAGGGGCTCCCACAGGCGGCCGACGCGTGGTTCTGTAGCAGTGCACCGCCGATAAGGCGGTGCCTAGGACGACCTGTGGATCAAGGAAAAGGAGTGCAGCAGCATGACTGACGAGAATGTCTGGTTCGTCACCGGAGCCGGCCGCGGCATGGGTGTCGACATTGCCAAGGCAGCCCTGGCTGCCGGTCACGCCGTCGTCGCTACCGGACGCAACCCCGAGAAGGTCGCCTCCGTGCTCGGCGCGCACGACGACCTCATCGTCGTAGCTCTTGACGTTACCGACCCCGCGAGCGCCGAGGCCGCTGTGCAGGCGGGCGTGGACCGGTTCGGCCGGATCGATGTGTTGGTCAACAACGCGGGCAATTTCAACGCCGGGTTCTTCGAGGAGCTCGCCTCTGAGGAGTTCCGCGCGCAGATTGAGACCACCCTGTTCGGTCCGGTCAACGTCACCCGCGCGACCCTTCCAGTCATGCGCGGCCAGCGCTCCGGGCTTGTCGTCACGATCTCCTCGACCGCCGGCATTGTGGGCGGAGAGTTCCTGACCGCGTACGCTGCCTCGAAGTTCGGGGTGGAGGGCTGGATGGAGTCGCTGGCCCCGGAGGTTGCGCCGTTCGGGATCCGAACGATGCTTGTCGAGCCCGGCTTCTTCCGCACCGAGCTGCTATCGCCGGAGTCGACGAGGTACGCCGAGTCCTCGATCGCCGACTACGCCGAGCGCACCGAGCAGACCGTAACCGCCTGGAAGAGCATGAACGGCCAGCAGGGCGGCGACCCCGCCAAACTCGCCGACGCCCTGGTCCGCCTCGCCAGCCAGGACGAGCCGCCGCTGCGCTTCCCGGCTGGCGCCGACGCGGTCACCACGTTCGAGAACAGGGCCAGGCTACTCCTTGAGCAAGCCGACGCGAACCGCGAGCTGTCCAGCAACCTCGCCCACGACAACGCCTGACTCGCGGGCGAATGAAGGACGGCAGAGAAGCGTGGAATACATACGACAGGGGTCACGCATGGCCTCACAAGTCGGGACGGATCAGGCGACCATTCGTTCGTCTCCAACCACCCGAAGTACAACGCGCTCTAGCGGGTTATCGAGCCGGAGGTCGTGTGACATTTCCGCCGATGCGACCGAACGCAAGGTATGCGATAGGCCCGACAGGCTGAACGACGCAACCCAGAACCCATAAAGGCTTGGGGCCGCGCACCTGCGCGCGCGGACGCCGGGCTAAGTCCGCCAGCGCCACACTGGTCAATACCACCTCAATGGCCGAAGCGACGATGATGGCCGCTTGCTGACCGCTGCTGAAGTCGCTCCACCGCTTCTTGGTCCCCATGATTGCCACGCTACTGCCAAGCTGGTGTAGCGATCCCGAGGGCCGCCTCGGTCCCGGCGAGTCCCCAACACACGACCGCGAGCTCACCGGGCAGAAGTGGCATGAGAAGAATGGGGCGAAGCGCTGCACCGTAGCCATCTTGAAGCCCAGCCGCAGCCCGACCTCACCAAAATTCAGCGCTAGGCATCGGGCGCACTCCTTAGAGACCTCAAGACCGGTACTGAAGGGGCCCGTCGGGCTCAGTCCCTCCCCTTTTGAGAGCGTTTCTCTTGCGTTTTCCTTCCATTAATCATTCGTTCCAATTGATTTTGCATTTTATTCATCTTATATAGTGCTAGACAATTGGTCGTCTGTCGCTATGCAATTGATTCATGATTAGTGAGCCCACCTCAATTATCGCCGCATTCGCCATTGGTTGGTTGTGCCATGCGATATTGCTACGGTTCGGCGAGCCTGTCCGGCAGCAGCGGCATCGCCGACCTGCCAATAGCCGACAAGTGCAGCTAAGGCGTCCCTGCTTTGCCCACAGTCAGCCCATGGGTTGGGCCAGCCTGAGCAGCAGTTACTACCGAGACCCGAGAGGTGCAGCTGTTGCGGGCCAAGCTGGCAGCAGCGTCCGAGGTATGTGAGGTGGCAGGGCGAGGGCAGCAGTTGGAGTCAGTGCTGGCCGAGCTGGATGGTGGGAAGCCGTGAGTAAGCAGCAAGTGTTGGGACCGGCTGAGCGCGTCAAAGCCCGGGCCATGCAAGCCACGGCATGCGAGATCGAAGGTCAGCGAAGGGCAATCAAGTCTCGAAACGCTAGACAGCGTGCAGATCATGATCGGAAAAGGCTGTAGCAAGTCATTGCAGAGCAGGATCACACTGGGAAAGACTAGGGCGGCGAAATGAGCAAACACGGATCCGGACGTCTGTTCATTCGGGTGGTCTGCACCGACATGTACATCGATCGGCAGACTGGCATCAGGTGTGCACGGCACCAGCAATTCAGGCTCGGTCGGTTGCCGGTGTTCGTCGAGAAGGACCAGGACGGCAATGCCTTGCCGGGCACGGAGCATGTCGGATACCCCCAGGACGCGCACGTTAACCCCCGCATGCCAGCCCACCGTTGCCCAAAATGCGGGCGAGCGTTGCCAGGGGCTGCGCGATACTCCGATGAAGGCGGGGCGTGGAGCCGCATCATCCGGCACTGGCTGGACGCGGACCCCAAACGCTCCGTCCTTGTGGTGGACATCTCAGACCCGGCTTATGCCTGGTAGCGGGTCGCAGCAAAAAGAATGATGAGCGAGGCCCACCGGGGTCACCTCGATACGCCAAGCCGCCCCAGCATGCAATATGACACCAGCGGCCCACGCCGCGCTAGTTTCAGCCCTTGTGCCCAGGACACCTGGGCGCCCCTTCGCGAACCACGGTCGCACGGCCGGCCTGGTGCTGGCCGAGGGTCTTGCAGGACCCCTGCTGGGAGACGAGGACACCGTGGCCGGCACGCGAACAAGATCGCAGCCTGGCCACGGCCATCCTTGACGCTGCCGCGCATGCCGCCGCTCGCTCAGGCCGGGACCACAAACTACTGGCACACCAGCTTCGGCCCGACCAACGTCGTGGCCAACTTCGGGTTGTCGCCGCCAGCGCCGGCGGCGTCCAAACCCTGCGCGAAGGACTGATCGAGAGTGCGAATAGCGTTGCCAAACTGGCCCTGGGCATTGCTGACAACTGCCCTGACCGTCCTGTGCGAGTCCGTCGCCACCATGCCGATGATCATCTTCCCGCGCGTCAACGCCGCCCACGCAAGACGGCCAGCATGGAGCGACCATCTCGACCGCCTCCGCTCGGCCGGTGTCCAGCTCATCTGCGGCGAGGACGCATGGCCCCTCCGCCTCGCTCGCTGCGGTCCGTGTCCTCGGGAGACCCCCTGAGACCGGCACGGGCCCGCTACGTGATGCACCTCGCTAGCAGCCGTCACCGGCGATCGACAGCCTCTCGCGCGCCGGAGCGCCGCCGAACCGCGGGCAGCCGATAGCTTCCTTCTGTCGAGCAGCGGAGGCTGAGGCATGTATGCCCTGGCGTTTAAGGTAGAAGCGGCCTGCTGGCGACGGCAGCCAGTTCGCTTCGAGATCCAGGCCCGGACTCTCCTTCTGGATGTACAAAGTCAACGACCCGTCCTCGCCGAAGCGCAGGCCCGGAGTGCGGTCGCTGATCGAGTAACGCTCGATCGGTGCCGTGACCCGAACCGCTGCGATGCGCGAACGGAAGCCGTCGGAATCGCTGCGAGGGTGCGCGTGAGTCCCGCCCTCGCAGCGATTCTCTTGATTATCGTTGTGGACCCGGCGAAGCACTTATTGAGGCGTCGATGCGAAAAAAGGGATAAGGTCCAAGCGAGCATCTCGGGGGAGGATCACACATGTCTCGACTCTTGCGCGCGCGAGCGTGGTCCGTTCTGGCGTTGCTCGCCGGTATCACATCTGTCTGGGCGGGCGATGTGCTATGGCTGCGACTCGCCTGCGCTGCTGGACTGGTCATCGGGATCGCGCAGCAGCTGGCGCTGCTCGCGCTCAGCATCCGCAAGCGCATGCTGGGGACCTTCTGGGTTCGGTTGAGCGCGGCCACCCTGCTGTGCGCTGGAGTTGCCTGCTGGTATCTGGCGAACTCCCCGCGGTTGCCGTTCCTAGTCGTTGCTGGCTTGCTTGTGGTGCTTGCTGGGCTGTGGTGGTTTTGCAACGCCCTAACAGACGCTGATGTCGTGCAACTACAGGTCCGGAATCTGCCAGGAGCTCCCGAAAAGCCGGTTGACCCTCCGCGCTGGCCGTATGGGTGGGCCGGGGCCGTGATTTGCGGGTTTCTTGTACTCGGCTTTGTCGCTGCCACGCTCTCGCTGCCAGCGCCGGTGTTCCCAGTGCTTGCAGTGTTAGCCGTAGCAATGTTGGCTGTGATTGGGGTGCCGCTTGCACGCTTCACCCGGTACAAGCTGGAGGTGCTCGACAAGCTTCGGGCATACCGTCCGGTCCTGACGATGCCTTATAACGGGCATGCCGGATTCCACATCGGTTTGTGGTCACCGTATCTGGAGAGAACCGGGCAGCGCTTTACCGTCGTGACGACCGACGCACTCGCATTCCAGCGCGTGGCCGAGAGGTACACGATGCCCGTGATCTACGCGCCGAGGGGGGATCTTCGGGCAATCCGAGCGATGTTGCCAAAGACAGTCCGTGCCGCGCTCTACGTCTACAGCCGCGACAACGCCGATTTCAGGAAGGTCCGGCGTATCACTCATGTCTGGCTCCACCACGGGGACAGCGATAAAGAGGCTTGTTTCCGGCAAAAGTCAGCGGCCTACGACGTCCTCGTTGTGGCTGGTCGGGCAGCGATCGAGCGCTACGCCGCACACGGGGTCCACATCCCGTCGGAGAAGTTCAAGATTCTTGGTCGTCCCCAAATCGAGAACATCGAAACAGCGACGGCCTCAATCTCAACCATCGACAATCCGGTCGTGCTCTACGCACCGACCTGGTACGCCGCCGATTACAAGAACAACCACTCCTCTCTTCCTATTGGCACAGCTATCGTCTCCGCCTTACTCGCACGCAATGCGACAGTGATCTTCAGGCCGCACCCGGCCAACCGCAAGCTGCCGGAGGCCGCCGCCGCGATTACGGCAATTCACGAGCTCCTCCAAGCCGATGCCGAGGCCACATCACGGCCGCATCGCTGGGGCGCGGCGGCATCCGACCCGACGTTTGCTGAGCTAACCAACGCTGCGGACGCCATGGTGGCCGATGTCTCGGGGGTCGTCACGGACTTCATGCAGTCGCTCAAGCCATTCGCGATGGTTTCCACGGGCGACAAGACAGATACCTTCCGAGCCCGATTCCCCTCCAGCCGCTCTGCTTACGTCATCGAGTGGGACCTGTCGACCCTCGACGATGCGCTCGACGCCATGCTGGGCGAGGATCCGCTCGCACCCATTCGAGTCAAACGTCGCGAGTACTACCTCGGTGGCTATGAAAACGGAGAATCGGCTCGCGCCTTTGTCAGGTACCTGCAATCGCTGATCGCGGATCCGACGCCTATGAAAGCTGTGCTGGCAAAGCCGCCAGTTCGCGCACGAACCACGCAAAAGCGTCTGCAGCCTACTGGCCAGTAAGCCTCCGAGGACGTATTTCGCCGGAGGTCCGTTGGGCAGGCAGAGCGCGCTCGGAAGCTGGCTACCGGCTTGGGAGCGATCGCGGTAGCCCGAACCATGGGAGCACGCTGTTGTCGAAGCGGGTCATGCCGGAGATCCGGTCGCCGGTGAGAGTGAGGACGAGGAGGCCGGTCCCGTGGCTGATGCCGGTAGGGCCGCGCAGGTAGGCCCCGAACGCCGGCTGACCGTTGGCTCGCGTCGGGACGAGGTCAAACCTTCGGCCCGAGCCGAAGATGCTGGCGCACAGGCGGGCCACGACGTCGCGGCCTTGGTATTCGAGGGGAATCGGTGGCATGGAGCTGAAGACATCGTCTGTCAGCAGGGCCACCAGCGCATCGAGATCGGCGGACTCGTACGCGCGGACGAACTTCGCCACGATCGCATCCTCGGAGGGTGAGTCCGGGGCGGGAGGCGGCCCGTACTCTGCGATCGGCGACCGTCGGCGCTGCAGGCTGGCGCGCGCACGTTTGAGGGCGCTGTTGACCGATTCGACGGTCGAGTCCAGCATGTCAGCGACCTCGTTCGCGCGGAATCCGAGCACGTCGCGCAAGATGACGACGGCGAGCTGGCGAGGTGGCAGGACCTGAAGAGCGGTCACGAAGGCCAAGGAGATGGCTTCGCTCTGCTCGTAGCGGGCCTCGGGGCCGAGCGGCACGTCGATCGCCCCCTCGAGAAGGGCGTCGGGAAATGGCTCGAGCCACACGACTTCGCCGAGCCGGGTCGGCTCGGGCGGTTTAACTTCGGGCACGTCCCACTCCTTGGCGGGGCGTCGGCTGGCTGAGCGAAGCGCGTTGAGGCACCGGTTCGTGGCGATCCGGTAGAGCCAGGTGCGGATCGACGCACGGCCCTCGAACCCTCCCAGGCCCTGCCAGGCGGCCACCAGCGTGTCCTGGAGGGTATCCTCGGCGTCCTGGAAGGATCCAAGCATCCGATAGCAGTGCACCTGTAGCTCTCGGCGGTGCGGCTCGGTCAGCGCTCGGAACGCCTCGCCGTCCCCAGCCCGCGCCCTTGAGATCAGGTCGGCTGTCACCAGCTCCACCTCTTCTTAAGCTGCTTGCGCATCGCGCTCTTGAATCCGCCGGCGTCGTCGCTCGCCGACGAAAAGCATGTCGGCTCGGTCCTCCTCCGCGCGGCGGCGCGCGATTGCCGACGCTCGCAGCTCTACCCGCACCTTGTCGCACTTCCATCCTGTATAGACACCGGCCGATTGGCGAACTGGGCGGTTGGCGGGCGCCCACCTTGCCGACATCGCGGTGTCTACATCATTGACGGCTCGAACGAGGTGTTCACTCATGAGGTGGGCGGGTGACCACCCGGCGCAAGAAGGAACCAGAGATGATGCTGAAGGACAAGGTTGCGGTGATCTACGGAGCCGGAGGCGCGATCGGCAGCGCTGTCGTACGCGCCTTTGCGTCTGAGGGAGCCAATCTTTTTCTCACCGGCCGCTATCTGGCATCCGTCGAAGCGGTCGCCAAGGACGTCATTTCCGCTGGCGGATCCGCCGACGCGGCGCAGGTCAACGCTCTCGATGAACAGGCCGTGGACAAGCATCTACAGTCCGTGACCGATAAGGCGGGACGCGTCGATATCTCGTTCAACGCAGTCGGCATCCCGGATACGAGGATTCTGGGTGTGCCTCTGGTCGAGCTGGATGTCGAGCAGTTCTCCCTGCCGATCGCGACCTACACGAGATCGTACTTTCTGACCGCGCGCCTGGCCGCAAGGCACATGATTCGGAATAAATCGGGAGTGATCATGAGAGTCACCGCACTCCACTCCCGGACGGGCATCCCATTGGTGGGAGGCTACGGTCCGGCGATGGCCGCCATGGAGGCACTTACTCGAGAGTTATCCGCCGAGCTCGCACCTCAGGGCATTCGCGTGGTCGGTCTACGACCACAGGCCATGCCGGAGACAGACACGATCAAGGAAGCCTTCGAGCCTCGAGCCCAGGCATTGGGAATGACTTGGGAACAATGGCAAGAGTTGCTCGCCAGCAGGACCCACGCACGACGGCTTATGACGCTCCAGGAGATGGCTCACGTGGCGGTCTTCATGGCTTCCGACAAGGCGAGCGGGATGACCGGAACTACCGTCAATTTGACCCTGGGCAGCCTGGACGACTAGCGGCTAAGCGACCGAGGCTCTGCTAAAGCGAGCGCGCTGTAGCCCGGGGCCGGACCTGTCGGTCAGCGAAGGCGGCCAGGCTCTTCGCCCTCCGGCACGTCGTTCAGCGTTGGCGTCGCGACGATCTCTTCCTCTGCCTCCTTAACTTCCTCCGCCTCTTCCATAATCGGATCGGGTTCCGGCTGCTCGGGACGCTCAATCCCGTGCTGCCGGCGGGCCACCCGTACCCCCTGGGCGACGCCGTGCCACAGGTGGTCCTCGCCCAACCGGGCGCGAAACCCCGTACGCGCGAGGACCGTCCGGACCGGCCACCGTACTCGCACGAGGTACAGGTCGACATTGCGCTCGGCAAGCTGATCGCGCAGCTCGGACAGCATGTCTGCGCTGGTCGTTTCGAGCTGGTCGGTCGACTCCAGGTCAAGAATCAACGCCTTGGTATCCGGTGCCGCATCGACCGCCTGGAGGATCGCCTCCTGCACTTCAGCGGCGTTGACCCAAAACAGCGAGACGTCGACCCGGAGCACCAAGATGCCCGGGATCGTGGTGCGGTCCGGATGCTGGCGTACGCCGCCCCAGGCCGCCTTCTCGCCCGGGATCTTGCCCAGAACCTCCACGTCCACCCGACTCGACCGGTACACCAGGCCGAGAAGGGACTGCCCTATTGCAATCACCAGGCCGAGCATGGGTCCGGCAATAAGCACGCCGACGGCGGCCACCAGGGCAGCGATGCCGTCGTTCTTGCGCACCTTCATGTAGCGGCGGATCGCGCCCAGGTCCAGGAGCCCCCACACGGCGTTGATCACGATAGCGCTGAGGACGGCCTTTGGCAGGGCCGACAGTGCCGGCGCAACGAGGACGATCGCGATGATCGCGATGGCCGCGGCCGAGAGGCCGCTGACCTGCGACGTGCCGCCGGCCCGATCCACGGCGGCAGTCTTGGACAGGCTTCCGGCCACTCCCAGGCCGCCGAACAGGCTCGAGCCGATATTGGCGCCGCCGGCGGCGATGAGCTCCTGGTCGGTGTCCAGCCGATAGCCACCTTTGGTGGCATACAGTCGTCCGGCACTCAACCCCTCGGCAAGACCGACGACCGCGATGGCGGCCCCGGCGAGAGCGACGTCGACCAGCTGAGTCGGCGGCACGACCGGGACGCTTGGCGTGGGCAACCCTTTCGGCACTTGACCGACGACGGCCACGCCGTGAGCGGCGAGCTCCAGCCAGTGCGATGCCGTGAGCCCCAGGATGAGGACGACCAGCGCCCACGGCACCCGCGGCAATAGGCGAGACCCGATGAACAGCACGGCCAGTGCACTGAGACCCACCGCGGCTGTCAGCAAGTCGATCTGGTCGATATTGAGTGCGAGCACCGATATTCGGTGCAGGACGTCGCCTGGCGTGACTTGGATGCCGAGAAGATTGGGCAGCTCACCGATGACCACGAGAATGGTGAGGCCGAAGACGAAACCAGTGACGATGGGCTTGGACAGGAACTCCGCGACCCAGCCCACGCGGAGGAACCCGGCAAGAACCAGGACGACGCCCGCCGCTAGTGCGATGGCTGACGTGTAAGTCACTGCCTGGGCAAGATTGGCCGGATGCAGGCTGGCGACAAGCGTCGCGGATAAGACCGAGACGGTGGACACGGGTCCGACAATCAGCTGCGGCGAGCTGCCGAGCGCTGCATAAGCCAGGAGGGCGATGGGGATGGCGTACAGCCCTACCTGAACAGGCACCCCAGCGATGGACGCGTACCCGAGGGACTGGGGTACCGCGAGGGCGGCGACGACCACGCCGGCCACGATGTCGTGGCGCAGACGTGCCCGGTCATACAGGGGGAGCCAGGTCAGGATAGGGAGGCGGCGATGCAGTCCCCGGCGAATCCCGTGCCCGACCGACGAGGTCATCGGACCGGGCCCATGCCCTCGAAGTGGACGCGCAAGGCGAGCGTTTCGGGGAGCATCTGCTGGGGTGAGATCTCTGCCATGACGTCGTCTGCGGTGATCGTCTGCCTCATCAGGTACGCGATCCCCACTCCTGGCACGAACAATACTGAACCGCGCTAACAAGGCAGGATAGCGTCGGGCCGGTGAAGTCGCGGCGGGATGCGGGGCTCACTGCGCTGTTCCTCGGGTTCTTCGCGGCCGCCTGGTTCGGCTGGGCGCAGGCGGAGTCAACGCGGAGGTGGCTGCTGGTCGGCAGCATCGTCTCCCTCGTGATAGCGGCCCTCGGCGCCGTTGTCGGCTTCCGGCGACCGCGTGACGAGTCAGCGTTGCACGACCGCGCGAAGTATCGACGTTACGGAATCATCGTGGGCATTGAGTTCGCGTTTGCTGGCATCGGCGCGGCCATTCTCGGGATCTCCGGCGCGGCCGCCGTACATCCCGATCTGGGTCTGCTTGGTGGTGGGCGTCCACTTCTTCCCGCTCGCTCCGGTTCTCGATGATCCAGGACTGCGCCCGCTCGGGGCGGCAATGATCGCGGTCAGCGTCGCCGCACTCGTCGTCACACTGACTAAGGGCGTTCCACCCAGCACCATCACTGGTATCAGCGCCGGACTACTCCTGCTTGGGTACGCGGTCATGGCGCTCGTCCGGGCGGTGCGGACCTAGCTCGACCCATCAGTCGGCGTATGTGACTTCTCTGGCTTACGAGCGGTGATCTTGCCCAGCCAACTGAGGTTCGTACCTTTACTCCTGGCGTCCGTGAATCCGGATGCACTGACGAGCTGGAACGCTTTGTCGAGCATGTCCACTCCGGAATGCCGAAGCCATCTCGGGCCCACATGGCGACGCCTTTGTCCCTTGTGGAACTCGGCGATCAGGAGTCGTCCATTGGGCTTGAGCACCCGGTACATCGCTTCGACAGCGGTGTGTTGCTGGTCCTCAGCCACGTGGTGCAGAGCGAGGGTGCACGCGACCGCGTCGAAGGTGGCGTCCGCGAACGGGAGGTCTTGCGCGCGCGCGACCTGGAACGTTGCCGGTACTCCGCGCCTGCGCGCCCGGCTGCTGGCGCGATTGATCATCTCAACTGCCGCATCAATGCCGTCGACCGAGCCGGTGGGTGCCACCCGTTCGGCGAAGACGATCGCAAGGCGACCAGGGCCGCAGCCCACGTCCAGGACCCGATCGCCGGGCTGGAGCTGAAGATCGTCGGCCAGCGTGGCGCGGAGGCGCTTCCCGCGTCGGCCGAGCATCCCCGTCCCGAAGTCGTAGATACGCGCCCAGCGGATGAGCCGGTCGTGGCTGTGGTGATGGGTATGGGCGGAGGCGTGGGCCATTGGCACAGTCTGCCCGGAGTTGCCGGCTTTAGCCTCTGCTGGCCAAGCTTCGTTGGCACCCGTCAGAACGATCACGCTGTTTGCATGGCGTTCGCCGCCCCGGATTGGACATGATCAACTCAACATTTTTTGGGCTGAAAACTCAGCCGGTGAGGTCCCGCCGCGTTGACCCGGGCGAAGCCGGTCCTCGAGTGCCCGCTCGAAGGCGTCACGAGCCCTAGACGCGTCGCCGGCCCGCAGCGCGGCCCTGCCTTCCTCGATCATCAAGTTGATGATGGGACGCTGCTACGGGGCCTGGAGATCGACATCGAATGGCTGGTTGTCGATCACCGGCTAGCGTAGGTCCGTGCGGTTGGCTACCTGGAACGTGAACTCGATCAAGCAGCGCGTACCGCGGCTGCTGCCGTGGCTGGACCAGCGGCAGCCTGACGCGGTGTGCCTGCAGGAGACCAAGCTCGCCGACGAGGCATTCACTGGGCTGCTGGGAGAGCAGCTGACAAGCCGTGGCTACGAATACGCCCTGCACGGTGAGGTGCAATGGAATGGCGTGGCGATCCTGTCGAAGGTCGGCCTGGGCGACGTCATGACGGGTTTTGCCGGTGCGCCCGGCTTTCCGCATCCGGAGGCACGCGCGGTGTCGGCTACATGCCGCGGCATCCGGGTGCACTCGGTATATGTGCCGAACGGGCGAGTCCCTGATTCGGACCATTACCGGTACAAGCTGGACTGGCTGGCCGCCCTCGCCGAGTACGTCGGTGGTAGTCAAGGGGAGGCCGTCGTGTGTGGCGACATGAACATCGCGCCGGCCGATGAGGATGTGTTCGACCCCGAGGCCTATGTTGGCCAGACCCACGTGACCGCGCCGGAGCGGGAGGCGTTGGCGCGGCTGCAGGCGCTTGGCCTGCGGGACGTTGTCAGAGATCGCTGGCCGGGCAAGCGAGTGTTTACCTACTGGGACTACCGCGCTGGCATGTTCCACCAGGACTTGGGCATGCGGATCGACCTGGTGCTGGCCACCGCGCCGGTCGCTGAACGCGTGCGTGCAGCGTGGGTAGACCGGCACGCCCGCAAAGGCTCCGGGCCGAGCGACCACGCCCCGGTGATCGTGGACCTTGACGAGGCTCCCGACGGCGATATCGGCCCGGTGGTCCCGCCGCCCTCCGCGCCGGCCACTCGGCGGGTGAGATTGCCGCAGAGCCGTGGACGCTGAGGTCAAACCGCACCCCGACCTCCCGTAAACCAGAGTTTGAAGGCGAAACACTTCGTTCTCGCGGGCCCTAGCGTTAGTGAGGTGGACATGGTAGCGGCTGGCCTCACATTCCACCCGTACGGCATTACGCACTGGGTCGTGCTAATGGCGACCGTCGTGGGATCCGTGCTGCTGGCACGGCTCGGCCACCGCCATCGCGATACACCGGCCGGGGAGACATTTTCGCGGATCTTTGCCATTGTTCAGCTGACGGTGACGCTCGGCTTCATGATCATCTGGCTGGTTCCAGCACTTTTCGACCTGCAACAGTCGCTCCCGCTGCACCTGTCTGACATCCTCCGGCTTGTGACGGCCTACGCCCTGTGGAGCCGGAGGCCGTGGGCGTCTGCCCTCACCTACTACTGGGGTCTGACCTTCAATTCCCAGGCGATGCTCACCCCGGACCTGCATCTAAACGTGGCACCGGTCCTGGAGTTCGCCTCGTACTGGTTGCAGCACGTGCTAGTGATGTGGGCCGCGGTCTACCTGACCTGGGGTCTCGGACTGCACCCGACATGGCGGAGCTACCGACTGGCGCTGGGGGTTACCGTCGGGTGGGCCGCGATAGTTTTTGCCATCAACCGTGCGCTCGGGACCAACTACGGCTATCTGAACGCCAAGCCGGTTGGCGCCACCTTGCTGGACCTGATGGGCGAGTGGCCTTGGTATCTCGTTGTGGTCTTAGCTTTGCTGGCTGCCTTCTGGGCGCTGATCACATGGCCTTGGACATCCCGTGCGCGAGCGCGGTGATCTGATGGTAAGGATTCAAGAAAGCTTGCCCGATCGACCAAATCGTTGAGCACTTTTCCGTATTGACGCAGACATCCTGCGGTCGTAACGTCCGGAGAGCAGAGCATTTTCAAATTCCCCAAGCATTGATCGGAGGCTCCGGCATGTTCGTTCAACTTATCCAGGGCAGGACGTCCAACCCGCAGGCATTGGATGCCGCCATTAATCAGTGGCTCACCGATCTTGCGCCAGGCGCGACTGGATGGCTTGGCAGCACGAGCGGGGTCACTGAAGATGGTCGGGCGATCGCGGTTGTGCGCTTCGAATCCGAGGAGGACGCCCGCCGCAATAGCAATCGGCCCGAGCAGGACCAGTGGTGGTCGGAGACCTCGAGGCTTTTCGACGGCGAACCCACGTTCCGTGACAGCACGGACGTCTCCGTTGATGTTCAGGGCGATCCCGACCAGGCGGGTTTCGTGCAGATCATGCAGGGCCGCAGCAACGATCCGGAACGAGCCCGGCAACTGATGGACCAGGACGCCGACAAGTGGAGCGCGTTCCGTCCCGATGTCGTCGGTAGCGTCGCCATAGGCCATGAGGGCGGCGCCTACACCATGGTCATGTACTTCACCTCCGAAGCCGAAGCACGCGAAGCCGAACGCAAGGAGCCGCCGCCGGAGTTGCAGGCGCAGATGGAAGAAATGAACAAACTCAGTGTTGGAGAGACTGAGTTCTTCGACCTCAAGAGGCCCGTGATCATCTCTCCTAAGTGATCAAGAACTTCGCGTGCACCAGCCTTGGAGCTTGATCAACTTTTTGCCCCGATAACATCAGCTGCATGATGACGGTGCGGCCGGTCGCTCTTAACACGGCGATCGCGTTGCTGTTCATCGTTGGCTCGGCACTATTCGTCCTAGGATCCGTGCCGGCATACGTCAACGCAGTGGGAGCGACCGCCGACGGCATCACCTATTTCGTTGGCTCGATCTTCTTCACGGCGGCATCGTTCGCTCAACTCTTGCAGGCGCAGAGTCCGGCGATGACGAACGTCGATGTGGATTCCCAGTACGCGCGGGCACCGGTACGGCGCTGGGCCCGGCTGCCGCATGATCGAAATTGGCTTGCTGCCATCACACAGTTTCCCGGCACGCTGTACTTCAACATCAGCACCCTTGCGGCGCTGATACGCAATGCCACGGTGAAACAGCAGGACCGGCACGTTTGGCGTCCTGACTTCTTCGGGTCCACGCTGTTCTTGATCGCGAGCGTCTTCGGCATTCTCGCGTTGGGGCGCTTCCTCAGCCTGCAGCTGCGCTCGTTGCCGTGGTGGATTGCCTGGTTGAACATGATCGGCTCCATCTTGTTCATGTTCTCCGCGTTGGCCAGCTACGTGCTTCCGACGACGGGCGAATACATCAACAGTTCCGTCTCTGTCGCCGGCACGCTATTCGGGGCGTCCTGCTTCCTGGTTGGAGCGATCTTGATGTTCCCGGCGTGGAGACAGGCGGTTCGAGCAAGACAACCCTCGCGCCCTGAAGACTCACAGCGTCGTGAGGTCCCTTGATCACTTACGCAAGCTGACAACCCGCCCGACGCTGAGCCAGCACAGCACCCCAGGTATCCATCCAGCTGGCGCCGACCGAAGGAGAAGCCTCATGACCACACCCTCAAACCCCATGCCTGACGCGGTGCTCTTCGGCAATCGTTTCGCCACCCAGGAGGTGCCGAGCCGCGAATTCCCGGACACCGGCATGAGTTCCGTGGATGCCATGCGGCTGGTGGCCGAAGATCTCGTACTCGAGGGCGATCCCGCCCGCAACCTTGCGACCTTCGTCACCACCTGGATGGAGCCCGAAGCACAACGGATCATCGCCGAGAACCTGCACCGCAACTTCATCGACCACGCCGAGTATCCGCGTACGGCCGAGATCGAGCAGCGCTGCATCCGAATGCTCGCAGACCTGTTCCACGCCCCGGGCGAGACGACCGGCGCACGTACCCAGGGCTCGTCTGAGGCGATCATGCTCGGCGGCCTCTCCCTCAAGTGGAATTGGCGCAAGCGGCGGGAGGCAGCAGGCGAATCGACGGCCAACCCGAACCTCGTGTTCGGCGGCGACGTGCATGTGGTGTGGGAGAAGTTCTGCCGTTACTTCGATGTCGAGCCACGGATTGTGCCGCTCGCGCCGGGCAAGTACACGATCGGCCCGGATGACGTTCAGCCTCACATCGACGAGAACACCATCGGTGTGGCCGCCGTCCTCGGAACGACATTCACCGGACACAAGGACGACGTCGTCGGCATCAACAACCTGCTGCTTCACATCAAGAAGGAGCGCGGACTTGACATCCCACTGCACGTAGATGGCGCGAGCGGCGGCTTCGTCTGGCCATTCCTCTACCCGCATTCGGAATGGGACTTCCGCCTCGAGCAGGTACATTCCATCAACGTCTCGGGCCACAAGTTCGGGCTGGTCTACCCAGGTATCGGCTGGCTGATCTTTCGCGAGAAGTCTGACCTCGCTCGAGACCTGGTGTTTGAAGAGAACTACCTCGGCAAGACCGACGCCACCTTCACACTGAACTTCTCCACCGGCTCATCGATGGTCCTGGCGCAGTATTACAACTTCGTCCGGTACGGCCGCGCCGGCTACGCCTACATCATGAAAAACATGCAGGAGAACGCGAGAGTGCTCGCTGAGAAGCTGGAATCGATGGGCCGCTTTGAGTTGATTGGCGCTGACGAGGAGCAGCTCCCTCTTGTTGCCTTCCGGCTCAAAGGAGACAACGACTTCGACGAGTTCGATGTCGCCTGGCAGCTGTCGGCCGAGCGCGGCTGGATGGTGCCGGCGTACACGCTTCCGCCCAACGCTCAGGACATCACGATCATGCGCGCTCTCGTCAAGGAGACCCTGAGTCGTGAGCACGTCGACACGCTGGCACGAGACATCGAGGAGGCCTGCGACACACTCGAGAAGAAGGGACATGCCCACGAGTCAGAACGCAAGAGGATCGTGACTGGCCCCGGCCACTGAGAGCCGGGCAGGACCCCGATGACCGAGCCGATCTGTGAGGTGATCATTACTGCTGACAGCGACGACTGGCTGATCAACTTCACCCGATCGCTGATCGAGGACCGGCTCGTCGCGTGCGCACAGCACATCGCGCCGATCAGATCCATCTATCGCTGGGACGCTACGATCCACGATGACCGCGAGATGCGGGTAGCGCTGCACACCCGCATCAGCCTCGTGCAGGAAGTCATCGACCGCACCCGGAAGGCACACCCATACGACGTGGCCTGCATCCTGGCCATCCCGGTTCAGACCGGGAATCCTGACTACCTCCAGTGGGTCATCAGCGAGACCACCGAGCCGGACGGTGATCATGCGGCCTGACGATTCCTCTTGATGCTTGCCAGGACGAGTTGAGGCGAGAATGCTTTCCCCATGGCGAATAGGAAAAGCAAGCCGCAGGCGCGGGTCGGTGCGCCGACCTCCCGTATCCGATCGACCCCGATCGGAGACTATGGGTTTTTGAGCGATGGCGAGGTGTCCGCCCTCGTAGCGCCCAATGGTGCTATGGAATGGATGTGCGTTCCGCGCTTCGACTCGCCCAGCGTGTTCGGACGGATCCTTGGACGGAACGCCGGCGTGTTCCGCGTCGCCCCGGTTGATGTTGCCGTGCCCGCCGATGTCCGTTATCTGCCAGGCACCGTGATCCTGGAGACGAGCTGGGGGACTCCGACCGGATGGATCATTGTTCGGGACGCCCTCCTGATCGGTCCCTGGCACCATCCCACCGACCGTTCCAAGACCTACCGTCGGACCCCCAACGACTACGAGGCAGAGCACATCTTCCTGCGCACCATCCGCTGTGCCTCCGGTGAGGTGCAGACCATGGTCGACTGTGAGCCGGTGTTGGACTACGGTCGGGCTCACGTCCGCTGGGAATACACCGACAACAGCTACTACCAAGGTGTCTGCTCGGCGGAGGGTGTGGATCTCAAACTGACTCTGACCAGCGACCTGCGGCTGGGGTTCGAGGGCGGCCAAGCCAACGCCCGAACGCTGCTCAAAGAGGGCGACGTCCGCTATGTCGCGCTTTCCTGGGGTGGCGCTCTGCCGCCGATGGACTTCGCCGATGCCTACAAGCGCCAGGTCTGGACCGCGCATCACTGGCAGCACTGGCTGGCCCGCGGGCAGTTCCCTGATCACCCCTGGCGCGGTTATCTGCAGCGCAGCGCGTTGACTCTGAAGGGGCTGACCTACGCTCCGACCGGCGCGATTGCAGCCGCCGGCTCGACGTCACTTCCCGAGACTCCCGGTGGAAACCGCAACTACGACTACCGCTTTACCTGGATCCGGGACGCCACGTTCGCCCTATGGGGTCTGTACACGTTGGGTTTCGACTGGGAGGCAGTTGACTTCTTCGCCTTCATCGCCGATCTGGTGGAGGGTGAGGACGACATCCAGATCATGTACGGCATCGGGGGCGAGAAAGAGCTCAGTGAGCGCGAGCTCGACCACCTGCCGGGGTATGCCAACTCCAGTCCGGTCAGGGTCGGAAACGCCGCGTACGCGCAGAAGCAGCACGATGTCTGGGGTGCCCTCCTCGACTCGGTCTATCTTCATTTCAAGGCAGCCAACCGCCTGGACAACCGCATCTGGGAGATCTTGGACAAGCAGGTCAACGAGGCGTTGAAGTACTGGCGTGAGCCGGACGCAGGGATCTGGGAAGTGCGCGGTCAGTTGCAGCACTTCACCTCCTCCAAGATCATGTGCTGGGTCGCCGTCGACCGCGGCTCCAAGATCGCCCGGATGACGGGGGAGGACGGCAAGGCCGCGGAATGGGAGCTCGCGGCACAAGAGATCAAGGAAGACATCCTCGCCAACGGTGTTGACGAACGCGGCGTGCTAACCCAGTACTACGGCACCAAGGCCCTCGACGCGTCCTTGCTGCTGGCGCCGCTAGTGCGGTTCCTGCCTGCGGACCACCCTGTCATCCGGGCCACCGTGCTAGCGATTGCCGACGAGCTCACGGTGCACGATCTGGTGCTGCGCTACAAGGTCGAGGAAACCGACGACGGGTTCACCGGGGAGGAGGGCAGTTTTACGATCTGTTCCTTCTGGCTGGTGTCGGCGCTGTGCGAGATCGGTGAGTACGAGCGAGCCCGGAAGCTCTGTGCCAAGCTGCTGTCCTTCGCGGGGGCCCTTGATCTCTACGGCGAGGAGATCGACCCGCATACCAGTCAGCAACTTGGCAACTTCCCGCAGGCCTTCACCCACCTGGCGCTGATCAACGCCGTCATCCACGTGATCAAGCTCGAAGGGCGGCACCACGACCACGACCCCGGCACCTGGGCCGGCTCAATCGAGGAGGGACAGTAACAACTTGACGCAGACCGCGGCAGCGTGGGTGCCCGAGCACGCCGACATTGAGGAGCTCAAGCGAGCCGCAGAGGACTGTAGGGGTTGCGAGCTGTGGAAGCCCGCTACCCAAGTGGTCTTTTCAGCTGGGAATCCGCGGGCACCCCTGGCTCTCGTCGGAGAGCAACCCGGCGATGTCGAAGATCGCAAGGGCATTCCCTTTGTTGGTCCGGCCGGACGGCTGCTGCAAGATGCACTGGAGGAGGCTGGGGTGCCCAGGGAGAACATCTACGTCACGAATGCGGTCAAGCACTTTCGTTTCACCGAGCGGGGCAAGCGTCGAATTCACGCGACACCGCAGGTCACCCACATCAAGGCCTGCCGTCCATGGCTCGAGGCAGAGCTAACCCTGGTCGACCCCGCACTGATCGTGTGTTTGGGCGCTATCGCCGCCAAGTCGCTTCTCGGGACGACGTTTCGGGTAACCCAGCAGCGCGGTCAGGTGTTGGAACTCGACACCCCGATCGGCGTTCGGCGCGTGTTGGCAACTGTGCATCCGTCCGCAGTGTTACGGGCAGCCGGCGAAGACCGGAGCGAGGCGTTCGCTGGGCTCGTTGCCGACCTGCGTACCGCACGGACAGCAGTGGCCTAGATGCAGCGGGCGATTCGGTTCTGGTGATCGAACCATTTCCCTGACCTAGTCGTATAAACCGTATAGGCGGGCGTCCGGGCATCGTCCCCGGTGCCGCTCACCATTACCGTGAGGAGAGCCTGTGTTCGACAATCTCGGCAACCTTCCGCTCCATCCGCTGGTGGTCCATGCCGTCGTCGTCGGCATCCCGTTGGCTGCACTGCTGGCCTTCCTCTTCGCATTTCCCAAGACGCGGTCATGGGCGCGCTGGCCACTGGCCATAACCGTCATCGGCGCCACCGGCGCGACCTATGTCGCCAAGCAGAGCGGTCTGGCGCTGGAGGCAGCTCTCGGCATCAAGCCCCGAAACCCAGTGGGCGACCTGATCTTGAAGCATTCCCTGCTCGCCAGCCAGCTGTTCTGGATCATGATCGTTTTCTCGATCATCGGGTTGCTCAACGTGTTCGTCGTCTCTCGAGGTTCCGCTGGGAGTACAGACGGTGGAGGTTCCGCTGGGAGTACAGACGGTGGAGCTCGGCAGCCCGCCATCGTGCGCATTGTGCTACCGATCCTGTTGGTAGCAGCGGCGGTCGTTGCGTTGGTCTGGATCGTCCGCGTTGGAGACCTTGGAGCACATGCGGTATGGAATCCCACCGCACCGCCGATGATCCCGTTTTGATTTGAGGCACCGGGCCGAGACAGCGATGTGATCTAAAAATGTGACTGTTGTCACATCCATAACGGCTCGATAACAGTGGCGCACGGCGTCGGCCACTTCTAGTGTTCGCCGTGGGGACGGACTTCGAGCGGCAGCGGGGAACACAGCTTTCGACAAGTCTGGCCACCACACCCGGCCTAGAGGCGGCATCTGACCGCATCTGGGGAAGTCTGCATCGGGGGTGCCGCTCGGGGGCCACCGCCGATTCATGCTCTCCGAAAAGGAGCATTCGTGCGTGCTCAGCGCGTGGTCGCTGCGACCGCGGCCGTCGGTCTTGTCTCTGTCTGCTGCGCGGCAAGCATTTCGGCCGGCTCCGCCTCCACGTTGGGCCCGAGCAGCGGTGTCAAGGGGCTGCCTGGTTCGGACGTCAGCCAGACAACCATCACTAGGAGCCAGGACCGATCGAACACCCGCGAGAAGGCGGAGACCCGGCATACCAGCTTGAGGACGACCGGGCTGACCGAATCGACCAAACTCCGCACGCGCGAGGTCTTCAGCTCGAGCGAGAACCGGAATTCCCTCAAGTTGCGCGTGGGCACCTTCAATGTCCGCACTGCGCTTGCTCACGATCGCCGGAGCTGGCTGCAGCGCGCGCCTGATGTGGCACGTGAGATCGCGAGCCGTAGTCCTGGCGTCCTGGCAGTTCAGGAGCTCGGGCCGGGACGGGCGGATGGCTCCAAGGGAACCACGACAGGCCATCTGCGGCAGACGGTCAGCTTGGAGCGCTCGTTGAAGCACGTGGTCGGCGATGGCCGGTATCAGCTGGTTCGGACAACGTCATACTTCAAGCCGGGCACCAATCATGGAACCCAGGGCACCCGCATCCTCTATGACACCAGGAAGTTCAAGCTATTGAGCAACTGCCCGGAGAAGACCGGGAGGAAGAACTACAATCCCTCCTGCAGCATGAACCTGCCGCTCCTGAAGTCTGATAGCGGGTTGGGTCCCAGCGCCGCGTTTGCGAAGTTCGCCGACCGCAAGACCGGTATCCGCTTCTGGGTCGTGTCGGTGCATCTGGACGCTCGCCACAGCAGCACGCTCAGCAAGGAAAAGAGCTACAACGCACTACGCGGAAAGCAGGCCAGGGCCGCCTACCTCAAGGTCAACGGCCTGAGCAAGCCAGGCGAGAAGATCATTTACGCTGGCGACTTCAACTCCTGGAAGACGAACCGCGGTGGAGACGCGCCGCATGAGTATCTGGTGCACCAGGGCTTCCGCGACACCGTCGCCGCAGCCACCCGGATCAACATCAAGTACCCGACGGTGAATCACTTCAAGACCACGCTGCCAGCCAAGTCAGTCCGGCTGGACTACGTGATGATCAAGGGCATCAAGCGTGCGCTCAGGTACGAGAACGTTATGAAGCGTGTCGACTCCACGCGTCCGTCCGACCACAACTTGGTCGTCAGTGACGTCGTCTTGTAGAACGCTCCGCTAAGACCTCAGCTCCGCATCAGCCACTTGGTCTCCGCATCGTCTGCAGCTGACGCTGAGACCCAGTAGGTGATGCGGAGTTGGTGGAGTCGATGAATTGGGGGCATAGGTGACTGGATTATCCGTTGCCCAGCGCGGCCGGGCCCTCCTCGCGACGAATGTCGATGATATGGCCGGTCAGGTGAGAGAGCAACACATCCAGCGATTGCCGGGCAACCTGCTCTGAGGACAACAGAGTTCCCGGCGGCTCCTCGCCAAAGGCCTTGGTCCGCATGGGCGTACCAGTGCGCTCGGGGTTGACACAGTTGACCCGCACTCCCGAGGCGGCCCATTCGTCAGCGAGTGCCTGGGTGAGGTTCACGATCGCCGCCTTGGCTGAGGAGTACAGCGAATAGCCCGATCGTCCGCGGGTGTAGGAAGAGGAGGTGAAGAGCAGCAGTGAGCCGCAGGAGGCGGCGAGGTGCGGAAAGAACTCCTGAGCGACGAAGATCGGCGCCAGATAATTGACGTCGGTCGAGGAGTAGATCGTCTCCTCTGAGGTCTCGGCCAGCTCGCCGCGAACCAGGACGCCAGCGGTATTGACCACAAAATCGATGCGCCCCGTTTCGTCGAGCACCTGCTGGGCCACGCGGGCAACGTCGGCTCGCTTCTCGACGTGGGTGCCGGTGGTCGATCGTGAGAAGGTCTTGACGTCTGCCCCGTACTTGCGTGCGAGCTGGGCGATGTCACCGCCAATGCCGTATGAGCCGCCGAACACGACGACCGTCCGACCGTCAAGCCGGGCGTGGTACTGCTCATCGGTCAGCGGGGTGGGCCGGTCGGCAGAGGTCAGTTGGAACAGCTTGTCGGCGATGTAGACGTCGATTGGCTCGGTGACCTTCATGTTGCGTTCGTGTCCGGCCACGACTGCAATCGATACCTCGGGAAGGTAGCGGAGCACCACTGTGCAGTCATCGGTCGCAGTGAAGTTGGAATCCTTCGCAGCGTTCGCGTACGCGGCCCGGATCGTGGAAAGGCGGAAGGATTGAGGCGTCTGACCGCGCCGCAGCAGATGTCGGGGCAGCACGTCGGCGAGACTGTCCTGGTCTGGCTTGACCTGGATCACCGTGTCCGCAGACGGGATTGCGGTGTCGACAGCCTCGTGCGTCTGTAGCGCTTCCACGTTGGCCGCGATGATCGTCTGCGAGACGAGCGGACGCACCGCATCGTGCAGCAGAACGTTGCACTCCACATCACCGAGCGCGGCGAGCGCGGCCGCCGTTGTCTCGTTGCGAGTCTCGGCACCTTCCAGAATCTGCGTGACCTTGGAGTACTCGCCCTTCTTGACAATGGCGCGCACCTCATCCAGGTGACCAGGCGCCATCATCACCACGATCTCGTCCACCAGCGGCGACTGCTGCATCGCGGCGATGGTGTGCTCGATGATCGGCTTGCCAGCAATCTTGATCAGCTGTTTGGGAATGTTCAAACCAATACGGGTGCCAGTGCCGCCCGCAAGGATCACGGCAACGTTGCGCAATCTGGTCACCGGCCGACCTTACCGTGTTTGATTGCTCCACTCGCTCCGCGCGGATCGCGCCTGGCAGCCGCCTACTTCGTCGTCACTTGGGGACGAAAAGCGTGTCCCCTCGTTCCATGTACATTGCTCGCTTCGCTCGCTGAGGCTGGCGCTTGTGGGCCGCTGCCTTCCTCACTGGCTCGCAGGCGAAAGGCATGCCTGCTCGCTCGCTCGTCCAGGACAGCGGCACGCCAGCCTGGCTCAGCACGGCGGCGCGGGATCCGTATTTCACTGCGGCCTACCGACGCTCGCAGAGCAAGCTTGTTGGTCTGCGTAGGGTCGCGATGCAGGCGGAAGCCTGAGATTGCCAGCGGTCGGAGTGGACTGAACGACCGAAACCGAGCCTTGTGAAAGAGTCAACCGCATGCTCAATGTGAGCGTCGTGATCCCGGTATACAACCCCGGGGAGTACTTCACGCCGTGCATTGAATCGCTGACCTCGCAGACCCTGCCCCAGGACGAATTCGAGATTATCTGTGTCGACGACGGCTCCACGGATGACACGCCAGCGCGCCTCGACGAGCTCGCAGCGATGTACCCCAACATTCGGGTGATTCATCAGCCGAACTCCGGCTGGCCCGGGCAGCCGCGCAATGTCGGCCTGGATGCCGCTCAGGGCGAATACGTGTTCTTCTGCGACCATGACGACTGGCTTGGTACCGAGGCCCTCGAGCGGCTGCACGCCTTCGCGACCAGTTGTGGATCCGACATCGTGATCCCCAAGATGGCTGGGCTTTCGAGGCCCGTGCCGCGCGCCATGTTCGACGAAACAGTCACGCGCGGCAGCCTTGGCGATTCTCCGATTATCAACAGCTTGACGCCACATAAGCTTTTCCGTCGCGAGTTCCTGAACGAACACCGTATTCGCTTTGCCGAAGGGCGCCGGCGACTTGAAGATCAGCTCTTCGTGGTCACGAGCTATCTCATGGCGAGAGTGGTCAGTATCTACGGGGACTACACCTGCTACTTCCTCATTCGGCGCGCCGACTCCGGCAACGCCGGCTATCACATCATCAACTGGCACGGCTACTTCAACAACCTGTCGGAAGCCATCGAGGTCGTTGTGGCACATACCGAACCCGGGGAGCTGAGGGACCGCATCTTTCGACGCTGGCTTCAAGTCGAGATTGTGCAACGCCTCAGCGGGAGCCGGAGACTGAGCCTCGCAGACGATGAGGCAGCCGAGCTTTTCAGCAACGCACACCGCATCGCGTCGCGCTATTTCAGCGAAGGCGCTGTCACGCTACTCCAGCCCATGCAACAACAAGTCGCCCGCGCGATCATTGCAGGGGACTCGGAGAAGGTACGTCATACGGCTGAAATGGCCGTGCCATGGAGTGTTTACCCGAGCGTCCTACAGGCCGCATGGGTTCGTGGCCGCCTTCAGATCAGCGGCACTGTCCAGCTATCCGATGTCACCCCTGCGGGCACGACCCCTGTCGGGGATTCCGGCGCCGGGGCTGAGCGCGACATCGGCGAAGAAGCAGATGCGATCTTTGCCGAAATGCCTGAGGAGCCGTTGGCGGAGAAGCGGTTTGCCACACTGCTGGATGAGCCTGCGCCCGAGGTGCTGTGGCTGGGCATGGCCGACTCGACGATGCGATTGGATTTGACTGAACGCAATACGGGCGAGACCTGGCCCGTGGCAGCCGCGATCCATCGCATGGGTCTTGCCGGATCCTTCTCGGCCGAGATCGATCCGAATACCCTCGCGGCGGGCGCCAGACTGGCGGATGGGCTGTGGGACCTCTACATCTATTTCGGCGTCCTTGGGGTGGGCATGCGCCGGCGCGTAAGACTGACGCCGGAGCGACGTCCTGGTCGTGTTCTTCCGGAGCCTGTCAAGAATGGGCCCCCGACAATGGCGGTCTACTTCACGCGGCAGGCCTCAGGACTGTGTCTTGATGTGGGTCTGGTGAAACACCCAAAGCTGCGTATCCAGCCGAAGCCAGTTGCGGTGCCAGCAAAGAAGCCATCGTTCGCCCGCCGGGTGCGTCGTAAGCTCCGGCGGCTCTCCGCTCGTAGGTCTGTCCAACGCAACGATCGATGAACGACCACAAAAGACCACTCACCGACCTTGCCCGCCGCTTCGCGCGTCGGCTCCCAGCCCCGATCCAGTCGCGACTGCGGCGGCTCGTGAGGTGGGCTGGGAGGGGGGCCTCTGCTGACCCGGCACCGGTACTGAGTGTGGTTGTCGTCGCAAGCAATGCCGAGTCCTACCTGAGCGAGTGTCTGGACAGCTTGCGATCGCAGACTTTGAAGAGGATCGAAGTGCTTATCGTCGACAACGGCTCGACAGATTGCACCGCGGCACTTGCGCACGAGGTAGCGGCCGAGGATCCCCGGTTTCAGGTTCTGCGGCATCCGCGACTCGGATTGACCGCATCACGCAATGCGGGGGCTCGGTCGGCGCGCGGTAGATTTCTGACTTTTGTGGACGCGACCGACACTGTGCCACGTGCCGCCTATACCACCTTGACTAACTCGCTACGTCAGACCAACTCGGACTTTGCCGCGGGGAGCGTACGCAGCGTCCTCCGAGGAAGGAGACGGCGGCCCTCCTGGGCCACAGTGACCCATGACCTCAACCGACCGGCCCAAACGCTCAGTGAATTCCCGCTCGCAATGCTCGACACCTGCGTTACCAACCGGGTCTTCCGGAGGGACTTCTGGGACCTCGCCGTCGGGGCTATTCCGGCTTCGGCTGATGGCGGGACATTCGCGATCGTCAGCGCCACTCTCCAAGCCAAGCAGTTCGATCTGCTCCAGGCAGTCAGCTGCGTACAGCGCGCTCGGCTCAATCCCGGAAAGCTGCTGGCGGATCCGCCTACGGTGACCGATCTCGAGTCGCGCCTCCACTGGCTCTGGGCAACCTGGCGGCTGGTCCGGGACTTTGCGGATCAAACGGTTGCCGGTGCCTGGCTCGGCGGCCTGATCGACGGCGACCTCGGTGACTTCGCTGCTGATGCTCACCGAGCCGACGCCTCGTACCGAAGCAAACTTCAAAAGGCCGCCGAAGACTGCCTTGCCGTGGTTGACGACACCGCGTGGCCCTACGTACGCGTCGACAGGAAACTAAGTCTCTGGCTAGTCGCGAACGGACGCTGGACCGAGCTTGAACAACTCCTTCAGCATGTCCGGCTTCATGGATCGATTCCCGAGACTGAGGTGCGGGACGGACGTCTGTACGCTGTGGTCGAGCAGCTGCCCGGCGCCGCCGGAGCTCCCGTGAACTGCCTGGAACTCAGCGACAGTCAGACTGCGCTCGCGGCCTGCATCGAACGCGTCGTCTGGCACAATGACCGACTCGAGGTCCATGGTTGGGGATTCATTCGTGGACTCGACCTGGCCAACGTTGTGCCGCAGCTGACTGCCTCGCTGATCGAACCCGTAACTGGCGTGTCCCACACGTGCGAGGTGAACCAGCTCCTCAGGGTCGCAGCCAACGAATGGTCAATGTTCCGCTTCCAGGACGTGGCACCTGGGGGCTTCGTCATCAGCATCGACACTCGGCGCATTGACCGCAATCCCGGCCGCTGGCAGCTCCGGCTCACGGTTCGGGCGCACGGCCTGGAGCGAACGGGCCCCATACAGGCCGTGGCACCAGGTGGCGTTGGTCACTTGATGTGGGGCCGCAACCTCCGCGGATTCGGTGACACGACCCGTGTCGTCCCGAAGCTCGATCCACAACGCGGCTTTGCCCTCCATGTCCGCCCCGAGCTTGTCCAGGCGGGACTGCTCACCACCGACGGTGCAGGCAAGGCAGCGGGTACGCTCCGGCTCGTCGATTCGGGGCTCGGCAGACTGGTATCAGTCGCGGCCGACAGCCCGTCCGGTCACATCGCAGGAGAGCTCACCAGAGCCGGCGCCGACGGCTCACAGCGGTTCGAGCTGAACCTCCCGGTGGAGGTAGGTGCAGCCTCTGGATGGGAGTTCCGTGCCGTCGACGCGAATGGCGGTAAGCATCGGGTCTCCTGGCCAGCCGAGGCCATGCACGGGCTTAAGGTAGGCGGCGGCGTGGGAGATGCGTGCTGGCAGCGATCCATCACCGGATACTGCAAGCTGATGACGGACTGGGTGGTCGCCGAAGCCGACAATGTGGCGGTAGGCGAGGACGAGCTAAGCATCGAGCTTCGGCTCATCGGGCTCAACCCTTCCGACTGTGAGGGCGCTCGCCTGTCGGGCCGGCTTGCCGAGGTGCAGGTGCGGCGCGTGGAACCGGCAGCCACTGGGGTACGACTGGTATTTCCTTTGTTCGGCAGCCGCTGGGGCGCACCGGAGCTTCCGCTGCCCACCGGTGACTACCGGGTCGTTTTGGCCGGGGCCGCGCGCGTGCTCTGCTCCGACCAGCTGGCCGTCCGACTACCAGATGAAGGCCTGACCATCAACCACCATTACCGGCTGGCGCGCAACCGCCCGACCGAGTTGGTGATAAGTCTGGCGGCGCCTCTGACCGATGAGGAGCGAAGCCGAGTCGCCCAGCAGCGGCTAGCCAGGTGGTACCAACAGTCCTCCTTCACCCCAAGCGAGAGCGTGCTCCTGCAGAGCTATCGGGGCGAGTTCGCCACGGACAGCCAGCTGGCAATTCATGCTGAGTTGCGTACCCGGCGACCCGAAGTGGGGCTGGTGTGGGGAGTCATGGACCGGTCCGTCGCCGTGCCAGAGGGTGGCCGCGCGCTGCTGATCGAAAGTCGCGAGTGGTACGCCGCGCTCGGCAGCAGCCGATACCTGTGCCGGAACATCGAATTTGAGCGCTACTTCCGAAAAAGGCCTTATCAGCGCTACCTGCAGACCTTCCACGGCTATCCCTTCAAGTCGATGGGCGCTTCCCTATGGCGGGCCCAGGGTCGGGCTGAGTCCGTTATCGCCAATGAGTGTGCCCGCCGCAGTAGTGTCTGGGACGCGATCGTGGTGCCCGAATCCTTCTGCGTCGACCTGTATCGGCGCGAGTACGGATTTGCCGGCACGGCATTGACCACCGGCTACCCGCGGAATGACACTTTGGTCGCCGCCGACACGGCCGCGGTCCGTTCCCGCGTGCTCGCGCAGCTTGGCATCGATGAGGACCGGATCGTGGTGTTGTACGCCCCGACCTGGCGAGACGCTGTGGCGACCAGCCCTTGGTCGGCGAAACTGTTCGATGGTCTGGACTTCGAATCGCTTGCCGAGCGGCTTGGCAAGCGCTATTCCGTTTTGCTGCGCGGGCACAATTACAACCTGCGGGAAGGACACTCGCACCTCACCGGGAAGGTCTGGGACGTGTCCGCCTATCCGGAAATCAACGACCTTTTGCTGGCAGCCGACGTGGCAGTGCTTGACTATTCTTCTATTCGCTTCGACTGGCTGATCACCGGCAAACCGGTGGTGTTCTTCGTGCCTGACCTGGAGGACTATCTGAGCTCGCGGAAGGTTTTGTTTGACTTCCAGCCGACAGCGCCCGGGCCACTGCTGGCTACCACCGACGAGGTAGTAGCAGCATTACTCGACTTGGGTACGGTCGTCTCCGAGTACGCTGCCGCCCGGGAATTGTTGAACAAGGAGTTCAACAGGCTTCACGACGGGCATGCGACGGAACGGGTCATCAATGCGTTTTTCTAGCTCATCGGCGGCCAAGCGGGTCGTTGATGTCGTCCTCGACTGTCTCATCGTCTTGCTGGCCTTTGTCGGGGCCCTGTTCGCCCTGGCTGGCTCGCCGTGGGCACCGCTATGGGTGCTGGGATCAGTCCTGGCGATTGCCGGGCAGCTCGTCCAAGCCGCGCTCGAGCGGGCAGAAGAGTGGAGCCCGCTAGGTCGGTCATTGGTTCTGCGCGGGACTGCTGTGGCGGCGACGGCACTATGCCTGGCGAGCTCCGCACCAGGTCGGCAGCAGGCTCTGGGTGGGGCGGTAGCCGCGGCGATCTTGGTCGGCTCCCTCGCAGTTGAGCCGATCGTCGCTCGGGCCACCCGCTTTAGGGTGCCGATTGCCGTGCGACTGGCGAACCTACCAACTCGGCGCTCCCTTCGTGATCTTGGCCCGCTCGCGGTCGCTGCGAGCGCGGTGACGACCGTGGCCGGGCTGCTGCTCACCGCCCTCGGTGCATCGTCGTGGTGGTGGGCGGTGATCAGCCTGCTCGCGGTTGCGCCAGTCGCAATGCTCGCCGTCGATGGCCGCGGCAAGATCGTCCTGGCCCGCCGGCTGCGGAGGCTGGTTCCGCGAGCCGTTGCTGCGTACGCACCCGACTTCGTGGTCTACACCTCACGTCCCGACGACGCGTCGTACCAGGTGCTGATGTGGTTGCCTTACCTGCAACGCGCTGGGCTGCGCTTCATCATCATCGCCCGCAACGCCCTCCCGGCTGCGGTGTTGGCGGAGCTGACCGATGTCCCCGTCGTCGAGGCCCGCGGCATCGCTGATCTTGATGCTCTGGTGGTCCCGTCGCTGAGAGCCGCCTTTTATGTCAACGCCTCCTCCGGTAACGGGGCGTTGGTTCGCTTTCAGCACCTCACCCATATTTATCTGGGACATGGCGACTCCGATAAGCCGCCTTCGTACAACCCGACGCATGCGATGTACGACCAGATCTTCGCCGCAGGTCCGGCCGCCACTCGCCGCTACGCCGCTCATGGGGTGCGGATCCCGAGTGAAAAGTTCACAATCGTGGGCCGGCCGCAAGTCGAGAATGTCAAGCAGAGCACGACTCGCATCGCAGACGTCCCGGAGCCCACGGTGCTGTACGCGCCGACCTGGCGGGGGCACGTCGAGGAGACCATGCTCTACTCGCTGCCGTTGGGGGAGCGGATCGTGTCCGCGCTGCTGGCGCGGGGCGCGACGGTGATCTTCCGACCGCACCCTTTCAGTTACGACTTCCCGGACGACGCGGCAACCATCGCACGGATCAGCTCGTTACTCGAGGCCGACCGGCGTAAGACCGGACGGCCGCATCTGTGGGGAGCCGCGGCCGAGAAGGACCGCAGCATCCTCGACTGCATCAATGACTCCGACGCCATGGTGTCGGACGTTTCGAGCGTGGTGTCGGACTATCTGTTCTCCGGCAAGCCTTTCGCCATGATGGCGGTACCTACCGAGCCCGAGGTGTTCGTCGAGGAGTATCCGGTCGCGCGAGCGTCGTACGTCATCCGGGCCGATCTCGCGGATCTGGATGTACAGCTGGAGAACATGCTCGGCGCCGATCCGCTGACAGGTCAACGAGCGGATATCCGCGCGGACTATTTGGGTGATTTTCCCGCCGACAACTATGCCGCGGCCTTCGTCGATGCGATACGCCACGTGTCACGCAAATCCATGGCGGACATGGAGGACGACCAGTCTGAGGATGTTGGTGCAGAACGGGACAGTCGAGAAGAGGACGACAAGCCACCCGAGGACGACGACGACGGTGCGCTACCGGGACGCAGCTGGTCCAAGTACGCTCAGCTCGCCGCCCGGGTCGGGCTCGATCTCCTGGGAACGGCGATCGCCCTGCTCGCCTTGGCAGTTGCCCTCGTCGTCGGCCCGGTATGGCTGACCACGGTGTTGGTTGCTCTGGCATTGTGGGCGGCGTTTCAGTCGGTATCCAGCACCGTTCTCACGCCGAATCGATGGTCACGGTTGCTCACCGAGGGCGATGCGACCCGCGCTGTTTTGGTGGTGACCCTGGCAGTAGCCGCGCACAATGCTGGCCAGCTGTCCTGGGAGGTCGCCGCAGCATGCGGCATGCTGCTGCTGGCCATCGTCGTCGAGCGAAGAATCCGAGCGGCCTGGGGGAGTGCGCCACTCGGCCAGAACCTGCCTGGTGCGCTTCGCGAGATCTCCGATCTCATCCCCCGGGGTCTGCTGCCCATCGTGGATAGTGTGGTGATCATCATCGGCTTCCTGCTGATCTTGGCCGGCGCCCCTCCGATGATCTTGTTGGTGCTCGTTGGGATCGTCTTCATTGGTGCTCTCGAGATCACTGTTCGAGCGGTCCGGCGAGAAACCGAGAACGAGCGCGGTGAGCTGCGGTTGCGGGCTGCGCTTGAGGCGTACCGACCGCAGTTTGTCGTGTACTTCGCCTCAACAGTTGGAGCCAACTATCAGGTGGGCATGTGGCTGCCCTACTTTGTCCGGATCGGTCGGCCGTTCATCATCGTCACTCGGACGGCACCGATGTTGGCTCAGATCAGCGGGATCTGTGAGGAGCAGGGCATCAACGTGCCGGTGATCCACCGGCGGACGCTGCGCAGCATCGAGGAGATCATCGTCGACTCGATGACAACGGCGTTCTATGTCAACAACGCTGCTCGCAACACTCACCTCGTGGAGCGACGCGAGTTAACGCACGTCTGGCTCAACCACGGAGACTCTGAGAAGCCAGCATGTTTCAACCCGGTGCACGCTATCTATGACTTGATCTTTGCCGCCGGACAGGCTGGGATAGATCGGTACGCCCGCCATGGGGTACACATCCCGGGCGAAAAGTTCAAGATCGTTGGTCGCCCTCAGGTGGAATTGATCACTCCGGCCCGCGGACCAATTAACAAGATCGAACAGCCCACGGTGCTGTACGCCCCAACCTGGCAAGGGCCGTTTGCCGACAGCCGTGTCTACTCCTTACCGGTCGGGCGGCAGATCGTCGAACAGCTTCTTGCCCATGGTGCCAGGGTGATCTTCCGGGCACACCCGTTCAACTACCGCTATCCCGAAGCCGAGAAGATGATCGAGGACATTGGCGCCGTTCTTGATGCTGATCGCGAGGTGAGTGGCCGGGAGCACCTGTGGGGGCCTGCGGCTGAGCAAGAGATGAGCGTCGAGGATTGCTTCAACGCTTCTGACGCCATGGTCAGCGATGTGTCTGCTGTGGTGTCGGACTATCTCCATTCGGACAAGCCGTTCGCGATGGTGTCGGTGGGGCGTACGCCCGAGCAGCTGTTAGTTGATGCACCGGCCGCAAGAGCCGCGTACGTGGTTCGGGACGATCTGTCGAACCTCGCTGAGGTGTGCGACGACCTGCTTGGCGCGGATCCGCTCGCCTCCGTGCGGAATGAGACCAAGATCTATTACCTCGGCGACTTCCCGGACGAGAACTACGCCGACGGATTCCTTGTGGCAGCGCGTCAGGTGATCGCGGGCCGCCGTAGTCCGGCTAAGGTGCCGTGAGCCAGTTGGATAGCGGGTGATTTTTTGAGCGGGATCGCGGGTATCGGCGACACCCCGGTCGTTCGGCTAGACCGACTAGCTGGCGACGGGGTCGAAGTTTGGGTGAAACTCGAGGCGGCCAACCCCACCGGCTCCTACAAGGACCGGATGGCCCTGGCCATGATCGAGGGTGCCGAGCGAGATGGGCGCCTGCGGCCGGGTCAGCCGGTCGTCGATTACAGCGGAGGCAGCACCGGCTCATCGCTCGCGTTTGTCTGCTCGGTGAAAGGTTATCCGCTACGCATCGTGTCCTCCGATGCCTTCGCCACTGAGAAGATCCGGACGATGCAGGCATTCGGCGCCGATGTCGAGCTGATACCTAGCCCTCAGGGCATTACGCCGCAACTAATTCCGGCCATGGTGGGCCGGGCCCGGCAGATCGCCCTGGAGACCGGAGCGTTCTGGACAGATCAGTTCAACAACACCGACATGATCAACGGATATCGACATCTCGGCGAAGAACTGCTCAAACAGCTTCCCGGCCCTCCGCCCATGGCGGCGTTTTGCAGCTACGTCGGCACGGCCGGATGTTTCCTCGGCACTACCAGCATGCTGAGGGCCAAGCTCGCTACGCTCCATCGCGTGGTGGTCGAGCCAGCGGAATCGGCGGTGCTGTCCGGCGGCATCCCAGGCACCCACCACATCGAAGGGGGCGGCATCGGGTCGTGGCCACCGCTGCTGCGGCCACAGGACTTCGACGAGGTAGTGACCGTGCCCGAAGCAGACGCGTTCGCAATGGCCCGACGGGCTGCCCAAGCCGAGGGCATCTTCTCCGGCCCATCGACCGGTGCCAACCTCGTCGCCGCCCTCCAGGTCGCCTCCCGCCTCGGCGCCGGTCATGCTGTTGTCACGGTTGAGGTCGACAGCGGCCTTAAGTATCTCGGCGGACCGCTTTATCGATGACTCTGCGGGGAGCTGTTCGATGCGATCGCCCAACGCCCAGCCTTGGCTGGCTCTGAGTTGGTCATTGAGCCTGTCGAACGGCGGGTTGGGTGACGCGGCGGCAGATCGCTTAGCATGCTGTCGATGGGGTCCGGGTAGTGACCTACCGAAGAGCTGGCCGTAGGGGTTAGCCCAGCCGCGCTGGAAGCGTAAAGCTAACGAGTCGCACCCCATTGTCCACCCGGGCCCATCTTGTGGTGATCTTGTTTGCCTTCGACTTGTGATTCGGCTTCGTGATCATGATCCGTCCCGGTTGATCTTGACCTGGCTTTGGGGTTGATCTTGGCCAGGGGTGCAAGATCAAGATCCGGGGGAATGTTGGGGAGTGGCTTGTCCAGAGGTTGAGTGAGCGGTTGAGTGCAAGCTTCCAGGGTGTAACTTTCCTTATTTTGTTGAGAAACAGCTTGCCTTCGAACACATGTTTGAATAGAATAAGTGTATGGAACTCGGGGATCCAACAGCACAGCAGCGCACGGAGCGCCGCCGGCTGGATGTGGTCCTCGACAAACTCAACGACAGTACACGTCCTCGCTGAGGTTGGTCATCGAGCGCATGACGTTCCGGCCAGGGTAGGTCGAGCCGGCATATCCACCGTGTGAAGTAGGCCATGGTGGCCTCGTCATCGGTCGTGCCGGCCGCCCACGACCTGGTACCACGTGCGGTATCCCCGGAACGGCACGGTGCCCTCGTACGCCGTCGACACGGTGATCGCCTCCTAGCTCAAGTCAACTCTTGATGGCGTGAGTTGTCAGTCGTTGTATTCGGCTCATGGCAGCCAGACGGGCAGCTACCAGGGAGTCCTGCTAGTGGGAAGGCTGTGATCAAGTACTCCCGATTGTTGCGTACGACCCGGACAAGGACTTGATCGTTGTGCCCTGCCTGATCGCTTGACGGGGAGGTCGGCGGTGCGAAGCTCGGGGCGTAAGGGACGGGTCGCCGCAGGCGACTCCGCTCAGACTGACGCCGAATAGGTCTGCAAGGAGAGGTCCGCCATCCTCCGGTAAAGGTCAGGCGGGTTTTAGCCGTCCAGAGACTCTGGGGTCAGTGTTCGACATGCAGCAAGTCCGCATATCGGTCGATCATCATGTCTCTGCCCTTGATCTGGGAAGTGAGTTCGGCGGTGCCGATGTCTTCTTGGCCGGGCAGCTGACTCGCACCCCCGGCAGGTCCGAGGGGAAGCAAGATCACCGGGGGTCCGGGCGTGTATGTGGCCCGCTCCTCCGAGCCGGAGATCTGGGCCTTGATGTTCGCGGCAACCACCGGCGCCTGACGGGCGGCCACGCCGGCCCTGTTGATGTCGATGCCGGCGATGTCGCCGAGGGCGTAGACGTATTCAAAGCCCCGGACTTGCAGCTGAGGTGTGACCTCGAGGTAGCCGTCGGAGGTCAACGCCGTGGCCAGGTCGTCTGCCAGGTAGTCGGTCACCGGCGCGATGCCGTGGCTCCGGAACCAGATGTCGGCCTCAATCCGCGTACCCACCTCAGTGGTGACGGTGAAGGCACCGACCTCACCCGTGGGCTGGTCCGGCAGCTGGAGCAGCCCGCTGCCAAGGACCCGCTCGACGCCGAGCTCCTCCAGCTGGCGGTTGAGTTCGTCGCGTAACCGCTGATCGAACGGACCGGGCAGGATGCGGTCAGCAATGTCGACGAGCACCACGTGCTTGTCCGGCCAGGCGGCCGCGATCTCCCCGGCCAACTCGAGGCCCACCGCGCCGGCGCCGACCAGCATCACTCGACTGGCCCGCTCCAGAGCCGCATGCGTCCGGCGGTAGCGATCGACTGAGTCGCCGGCTTTGGGGTGATCAGTCTTGGCCGGGAACGGATAGGTCGAACCGGTCGCCAGGACGAGAAAGTCCGGAGACAACCGCTGGCCGGACGCGAGCTCAACACCACGCGCGTCGGCGCGAACTGCCACGTCGTGGATCACCGTGCCGCTCGCGAGGAGACGGTCGTATGGCAGGAAGATCTGTGGCGCCCACCCTGGCTGGACCAGGGCCCGCAACGCCCCGACGTTGTGCACGAACGTGTCCCTCCGTTCCACGAGGGTCACGTCGGCGTCCTCATCGAGCGCGGCGGCTACGCCAATGCCCGCGTAGCCGCCGCCGATAACGACTACCGAAGGCCGTTGCACTGCAGCATTCATCTCAGGTCCTTTTGGTCGACAGCAGTAGGTATACCAATCATTGGTGAGTCATAATCATTGTAAAATACCAATGGTCGGTGGACGGTTATAGTCTTCTGAGTGAGATGGCTGAGCAGTCGCAGGCAGGTACGCACGTAAGCACGTCGGTTCAACCGGCTGCCGACTGCGACCGGCTGGGGTTTCTGCTCGCCCGTCACGGTCGGATCATGAACGTACGGCTTCGCCAGGCGCTCGGCGTGACAGGCCTTGGCCCGCGCCACGCGGCGACCCTGATGCGGCTCGCCCGCGCGGGCCGCACCAGCCAGCAGAATCTGATTGAGGTCTTAGCTACCGACGCCAGTGCACTCGTGACGATTCTCAACGACCTGGAAGGCGGCGGGCTCGTGCAACGGCGCCGCGATCCCGCCGATCGCCGCAGACACATCGTGGAGATCACGAGCCGCGGTGCTTCCGCGGTCCGCTCGGTCGAGCTTGCTGTCGCCGAAGTAGAGCAAGACGCCGTCACATCACTGAGTGAAGCAGAGGTCGGTCAGCTCCAGATGTTGCTATCCCGGCTGCACTCCGGGCAGTCCGAGGCGGAGTGCGACTCTGACTGATCCTGCATCCGGCCTCACGACAGCTCAAGTCCATAATCGATGGAGCGCAGGATCCGTCGGAGGCGAAAGTCCAAACCGGACCCGGCGGTGTGTCCTTGGTCTCGAAGCGCACCGTCACCCGGCCCAGGCCCGAGCCCCATACCCAGCGAGCCCTCCGCCGGCCCGACGCGCAGGGCTCATCGACACCCATGTTCATCTTGTTGCGGACAGCGAGGTGGGTGCCTTGGATCGCGTCCCCGGACTCGGCGACGATGAGCTGGACGCGGTGATCACTGAGGGACTGCGGCGTCAGCTGGCGGCCGGGGTGACGACGGTTCGTGACCTGGGTGACCTCTGGTACGGGGTGGTGAAATCGGTCGCGACGTGCAACGCGCCGGTAGGACGCGGGAGCCGGAGCCGACAATTGTGGCGTCGGGTCCGCCCTTAACAAGCGTTGGCGGGCACTGCCATTTCCTGGGCGGCGAGGTCGCGAACAGGGATCAGATCTCAACAGGCATGCGGGAGCGCGTCCAGCGCGGGGTTGACGTCGTCAAGGTGATGGCCAGTGGCGGCATGACCACACCCGGAAGCGATGTCATGGGAACTCAGTTCAGTGCCGACGAGATGCACTTGCTGGTTGAGCTGGCCCATGAGGCCGGACTGCCGATCACGGCGCATGCGCACAGCCTGGCAGCTGTCGAGCGGTCGGTCGATGCTGGGGTTGACTGCATCGAACATTGCAGCTGCCTGACCGAGAAGGTATCCGTACTCTCGAGGAACTTGTGGCCAGCATTGCCGATCGGGACATCGCTATTAGCGGTGTGCTCACCCCAATCCGCAAATCGATCTCAGCCAAGCTCCGCCAGCTATCCGAAAGCTGATCGCGGCCACCGGATGGACTCCACAGCGGATGCGCGAGCGTCGCGTTGACATGCTGCATCGACTACACGCTGGGGGCGTGCGCATTGTCACCGGAATTGACGCCGGAACCAATGCCTGGGTGGCTCATGGAAACCTTCACCGTGGGGTGTCGCAGCTCGAGGACGCAGGCTTCTCACCGGGGGAAGCTGTCGCCGCGGCCACTTCGGAAGCGGCCCGTGTTTGTGGGCTGAAGCATCGGAAGGGGCTGCTCCGGAAGGGCTATGACGCCGATCTGATTGTCGTCGATGGCGATCTAAAGACTGATCTCACTGCCCTGCAACGGGTGCGCTTGGTCGTGCTCGCTGGGAAATCGGTCGGTTAAAGGGCGCGGCCCGTATCTCGTCATTGCTCTCGTGGCCCAGCGCGCGCTCGGCTCGACTGCAACGTGATGACCACGCCGAAGCGGCGCCCCCGATCTTGCATGGCGCGTACCCGAGACCTCTCGTCAGCGTGCACGACAGCGGTGCGATTTCGGGTAGGGGTGGTCAGGGTGATGCCGTCTCGCCAGCCGTCAATGGCCGAGCCCGGCCTATCAGCACCTCGGCGAGGACGTCCCACAGGTACCGCCGTGGCGATCGGCGCAGTTTGACGAAGGCGACCGTCTGGACGCGCCAGTTCATGCCGGTTACTGAGCGGAACCACGATCGGTGCACCGATTCGATCCGCCCCTGACCTGTCGCATAGGCCACCGCCACGTGCGGCCAGTAGCCGTTCACCTCGGGTAATGACACCAGGCGAGCACGCCCCTCGCCGAGTGGCATCGTGTGTGGCCTCGAACCGCTGCTTTGGCAATACATCGCAGAACACGCCGCCGTATCCGACAACCGGTTCGGCGAGTGACCACGGCCGCTATCCTCATCGACTCCGCATCAATTGCTTGGACTTGGCTCATCTGCAGATAGCACGGAGCACAAGTGACTAGAGCCAAGTGGCTCAAGCGGGAAGCTTAACCCGCAGTACCGTCTCTCCAGGCCGAGAGTCGATCATGATCTGACCCCGGTGACGCTCCACAATGATGCGGCGCGCAATGTCAAGACCCAAGCCAGTGCCCTTGCCGACGTCCTTTGTTGTATAGAAGGGCTCGAACGCGCGGGCCGCCACATCCGGCGGCATGCCCGGACCTGTGTCGGCAATCTCGATCACGACCTCGCCGTCCTCAACCCGCGTCGCGACCCGCAGCGTGCCCGACTCGCCCATCGCATCGACTGCGTTGTCGATGAGGTTCGTCCACACCTGGTTCAGCTCGCCGGCGTACGCCTCGATCATGGGCACGTCCGTGCCGAACTCGCGCACGACGGTCACGCCGCGAAGTCGGTGCCCAAGCATCACCAGCGTGCTGTTCAGTCCGTCCGTCACGTCAACGCGCTGCATCGAGGCGCGGTCCATTTGCGTGTACGAGCGGACAGCGGCGACAAGCTCGGAGATGCGTCGGGTGGACTCCTTCGCCTCCGACAGCAGCGTGGCGACCGAGAAGGTACTCGCCACCCACTCCAGGCCAGGTTCGAGGGCCGATCCCTCGAGAATCGTTGCAGCCCGGGCGCACCAAGCAAGATCAACTCCGGCAGCGGCGAGCTGCGGAGCGATGATCCACGCCCGCGCCACCCGATTGCGATTCAGCCACGTCACAAGCTCCTGCTCGCGATCGGCCCGAGCCAGCGGATCCAAGTCCGCTGGCTGGAGCTCGCTGCGCAGCGCATCCAGCTCAGCGAACTCCTCCGGCGAAATGTCGTTCTGGGCAAGTTGGCGTTCGGACAACAGCAGAGAGCGAAACTCCATCTCGAGGCCAACGACCGCGCGGCTCGCGGCCGCCGCCGGATTGTTGATCTCATGCGCAATGCCGGCGGCAAGGGTGCCCAGGGTGACCAGAGACTCGCGCTGACGCGCCGTTGATTCGATCGAGCGCGCGGTGCGGTAAAGACCTGCGATGAGGTGCCCGCCGAACGGAAACAAGCCGTTGGACCAATCGCGCAGCACCTCCGCCGGGACCCTCAGCACTCGGCCGATGCTCGCTCCTCTGCCAGTTGCGAGATAGGTTCCGTGCTCATCCCAGGCGCGGAACCCGCCTGCCCAACGCCCAGGCACGTCCATCCTTGCGACCACGGTGTCCTCGCGCCCGACATGCCGGATGAGATCGATGGCGCCTTCGATCAGCAACCACCAAAAGTCTGCATGATCTCCCTCGTGAAAGAGATCGACACCTGGCTCAATGGAAACTTCAGTTCCGCCCTTGATCAAATCGGTGAGTTGATCATCTGTCAGGCCGTCGAAGATGCTCAGCGAGCGGAGCTCATCAGCGCGCATCAGATCGTGGCCAGGTAGCGGTGAGTGAGGTACACCGACATCGCACCTTCACCGACTGCCGACGCGACCCGTTTCATCGAGTTGAGCCGTACGTCGCCGGCTGCGAAGACGCCAGGCACACTCGTCTCGAGTGTGAATGGGGGGCGGGCGAGTGGCCACCGCTGGGCGTAGTCGCGACCCAGCAGCTCGTGGCCCGTGACGACAAACCCCTTGTCGTCGCGGGCGATGTCGGGACCCAGCCACTCGGTGCGGGGCGATGCGCCGATGAAGATGAACAACCAGCTCGACGGCACGTCCTCGGTGTCGCCGGTTTCGGTGTCGGCAACTGTGAGCGCCTCGAGATGGCCCTCGCCGCGGACCGCCACGACCTCGCTGTGATACCGCACCGTGATGTTGGCGGCGGATATGATCCTTGTCACGAGGTAGGAAGACATCGTCTCTGCAAGTGACGCGGCCCGAACCACCAGCACCACGCGCTCGGCAAAACGGCACAGATTGAGCGCAGCCTGGCCCGCCGAGTTGGCCGCGCCGACGATATAAACCACATCTCCTTTGCACAGGTTCGCTTCACCGACGTACAGGCCGTAGTAGATGCCGCGGCCGGTGAGCTGATGGAGCCCCTTGGCTTCAAGCCGCCGGTACGCCACCCCGGTTGCAACGATGAGCGCGCGACTCTCGATCGCCCCAGAGCCGTCGAAGAGAACCGCCCGTACGGGTCCCCGCGTCTCGAAGCCGACGACGTCGCGCGGCAGCACCATCTCGGCACCGAACCGGGAAACCTGCGCAATCGCGCGCTGGGCGAGGTCCGAACCGCTCAGGCCCCTCGGGAAACCCAGGTAATTCTCGATTGCTGCGCTCTGACCTGCCTGCCCGCCAGGCGCCTCGCGCTCCACGATAACGGTGCTCAGGCCCTCTGACGCCGCGTACACCGCGGCAGCCAAGCCAGCCGGGCCGCCGCCGACGATGCACAGGTCGTAGAGCGGCTGCTGAGCGCTGGTATGCAGCCCCAGCGCTGCCGCGAGACCGAGGGTCGAAGGAGAGCGCAGCGTCTCACCGTCAGGCACGAGTACAAGCGGCAGGTCGGCTGGTGACGCGTCGGCGAGTCCGCGCAGCCGCTCACCCTCGGCGTCACGCTCGACGTCGTACCAGCGGTACGGCACGTGGTTACGCGCCAGGAACATCTTGATCTTGTGGCTACGGTCGGACCACTGGTGCCCGATCACCCGGACGTCAGAGGTGTGATCGGGGTGGTCCCTGATCCAGTCACCGAGCAAGTCGTCAATGATGGGGTAGAGCCGTTCTTCGGGAGGGTCCCAGGGCTTGAGCAGGTAGTAGTCGAGCTCGATGTCGTTGATCGCCTTGATTGCTACGTCGGTGTCGGCGTACGCCGTGAGCAGCAGGGTTTTCGCACCCGGCGCGTGCACCCGTGCTTGATCGAGCATCTCGATGCCGGTCATCTGCGGCATCCGTTGGTCCGCCGCGATCAAGGCCACCGGGTCGTCACGGAGCGCTAGCGTGCTCAGCACTCCCAGCGCCTCCGGCCCCGATGAAGCACCGATGACTCGGTAGTCGGCACCGTACTGGTTGGCCAGGTCGCGGGTGATCGCCGCCGAGACCTGGGGATCGTCGTCGACCGTCAAGATCGTCGGTTTGCTCATAGGCCAGCCTTCCGGCGACAGGGACGGCTCACAGGGTACTCGGGTCGCCCAGCTTCACCACGTTCAGCATCGCGGTGGGACCGCCTCCGAAGGAGGTAAGTCGCCGGCGGGCCGTCGCGGGCAGCTGGGGGAGCAGGCGGATCGCCTGAGCGGTCGCCCACACTTGCGGGTGCGAGCGTGGAATCAGGGTCTTGAGGACGGCCGGTCCGACGGTCTGACTGTGCTGGACGGCGGGCGCAACGACTGCTCGTACGCCGCCAACCCGCGAACATGATCACCGCTCGATACCGCCAGTTCCGAGGCCAGGACGTACGCGCCGACGACGGTGACGCCGGTGCCACCGCCGACCGCAGGGCCAGGGGTACTCGACAACGTCCCTAAGTCGGTTGTGCCAGCATTTATCGTTGCCGCCCGGGTGGGCGGAAAGGCTGGCGTGCGGGACCTCGCCCGGCGTAGTTTTCGGTGGCGGGTGCCGCTGCGCTGGTATCTGATCAGCCTGCGACACCGACCTCTACCGCAAACGGCAGCACAGCATCGAGCCCGTCTTCGGCAACCTCAAAGCGAACCTCGGATACCGCCGATTCACCCGCCGCGGACTCACAGCGGTGCAAAGCGAATGGCGCTTGATCTGCGCAGCGCACAACATGCTGAAGCTCAAGCAGACCCGCCCGGCCTGAGAGGCCCGACCAGGGCCGGAGGCCCCGTTGCACCAGCCACAGCGCACCCCGCTCGCGGCCCCATGAAGCAGATTCACGCGACAGCCTCTGCTCTGCAGATATCACCACAACCACTTTCTGCAGAAAGGGTTGGACCTGCCGGATGAACGCCGACGGTTTGCCGGAATGGATACCGCCCTGGTGGATCGACCACGACCAGCGACCGCAAGTCAACTCCCGCATCCGACGCCTCCACGCCCAACAAGGCAACCTCCGTCACCGCCGCCAACGAACACCCGCCGCCGCATGAAGAACCGTCAGCTCGTGCCGAGCCGCTTGTTGAGCTCTGCAGTGAACTCAGAGACATCCGGAAGCGCTCTGCCGTCGACGGCAGTGATCGGAACCGCACCGCTGAGGCTGCTGGTCCAGAAGGCGCCGCGTGACTGGCGTAACTCCTGCACCGAGCAACGTCGGATTTGTGCCGTCGTCCCCCGGTCATCGAGCAGGTCCAGCACCTCGCGCCGAGTTACCCCTGGCAGCACCTGCTGGTCCAGCGGCGGCGTGCACCAGAAGCCGTCCTGGTCTTGCATGAAGAGGTTTCCACGGGCTGTTTCGGTGACGTGGTGCGGCCGAGCTCGAGAGGTGAAGAAGGGCTGTGCCGGCCTCACTGCCGCCTCTGCATCACGCAGCGCGGAGCGTTCGTTCCACTTGTGCCTCCACGAGTGGTCGGGTCGGGATTGGTAGCGCAGGGTCGAACTGGCCGGTCGCGGGCCGAGTGGGCTGGCCTGGAGACTGAAGTCAAGCCTGCCTTCGCTGGGCCGGGCAAGGACGCGGATCGCGAGTCGTTGCTGGTCGGCGTGGACGCTCGCGAGCTGGTGCGCCGCGCCAGCGAGATCATCTGGGACCCCGTGTCTGTACAGCTCGCGACAGGACCTGTCCAGTCGCGCGAGATGGGCGGCCAGGCGGATGATCTTTCCTCGTATCACCAAGATCGACTCGAACACTCCGTACGCCAACAGATCCGGGTCATGCGCCTCCGGCTCCTCGACCAGTTCCCGATCGATCACCGACCCTGCCGCGGCAACCAGTGGTGCAGCCTTCTGCAGGCATTCGTTCCACTCCAGCATGGGCACGCTGTCGACCGTGATGCCGCCACCCACACCCAGTTCCAGGTGACCATCGTGGAGCTCGAAGGTCCGGATGATCACGTTGAAGTCGGCCCCAGCAAGCGGACTGACCAGGCCGATGCTGCCCGTATACGCGCCGCGCGGTTCGACTTCAAGATCGGCGATCCCTTGCTGCGCAGAGATTTTGGGTGCACCCGTCACCGATCCGGGTGGAAACGCTGCGGCAAGCACCTGTGCCATTGTCGTCTGCGCGCTCAGCTCGCCGCGAATGGCTGACACCAAATGCCAGACCCCAGGGTGCGGCTGGATGGTTAGCAGGTCCTGGACCGCCACCGTGCCCGGGAGGCAGACCCGGGACAGGTCGTTGCGCATCAGGTCGACGATCATGATGTTCTCGGCCGCATCCTTCGCCGAGGCACGCAACGCCGCAGCACCGGTGTTAGCCGCTCGGGGTGCCGTGCCTTTGATCGGAGCGGTCAGTACGCTGCGGTCTCGAATTCGTAGGAAGAGCTCCGGGCTGAAGCTAGTGATCATGCGTGCCGAACCGTGGCTCAGCGGGCCAGTGATCAAACTACCAAACGCGGGCTGCAACTGTTCGCACAGCTGCCCGAACACGACTGGTGCGCGGCTGCCAACCGCAGCGTGCAATCGAATGCAGAGGTTCAGCTGGTAGAAGCGACCGTGGTCAATGCGGCTGATCACGTCTTCGACAGCAGCGAGATAGCCAACTTGGGCGGATTCAGCATCCGCTGCGACGCCAAAGGGTCCGACCTGCAGGGGCCTGTTCGGTGCAGCCGGCGCGGAGTTCAGTAGCACTGTCCAGTCCTGCAGCGCTGACGCATTCTCCAGTTCGCGCCCGCTGAGACCCAGGGACTCGAAAGACCACCCACTGTCTCGCTGCCATCGCAGCAGGGAGTCGTAGAAGGCCAAGGTCGTGGTCTTGGAGTCATATCCGAAGCAGGCAAGCCATCCGCCGCCAACAATGCTGGGACCCACGACAGATCCAGAGCGCGCCAGTCGCGGCTGCTCGTCCAGATACCCGAAACCCTCAGGCGCAGTGACCGGCTCCAGTACCCGCAAGGGACGGTGAAAGATCAACACCCCACCCCCGAACCAGTCGCCCCACAAGGCACCGGGGCGATCGTCCTCGCGAAGCTGGGCAATGACCGCAGCGGGGGTGGCATTCGAAGCAAGCGCCAGATGATAAGGGCGTGCTGTCATCGCCCCTAACTGCGGTGAACCGGGCACGGCACTAGCGTCCTACGGGTCTTTGGCCAGGCTGGCCAGGACCCGCTCGGCGCTGCCACGCAGTCCCAACAGTTCGGTCAGCTCGGCAAACACCTCGGGTTTGGCCGGTGCCGTAGGGCAGACAAGATCATCAAAGGTGATACCAAGATCAAGATCGCGTGCCACGGCAACCACCGTCGGGGCGACAGCCAGATAGTCGATCGCCGCCCTCAGCTTGGCTGACACCGAGCCACTGATCTTGGGTTTGGGACCGCTGGCCGCCGCGAGGATTTCTTCGAGATTGCGATAGGAATTCAGCAGCGTGGCCGCCGTCTTGTCTCCAATCCCGGAAACACCCGGGAGCCCATCAGAGGCATCGCCGCGCAGCGTGGCGTAGTCGACGTACGCCGCAGCTGGTATCCCGTACCTTGCCTGCACCCACGCGTTATCGACCACCTCATGCTTGCCGACGCCTCGAGCGATGTAGAGCACGCGGACCTGGCGTTCGTCGTCGACGACCTGGAAGAGGTCACGGTCCCCGGTGACGACATCGACAGGCATCGGCGCCGTGCTCGCGAGCGTCCCGATTACGTCGTCAGCCTCATAGCCGTCCTTCCCGACGACGGCGATGCCCAGGGAGTCGAGCACAGCCAAGATCAACGGGACCTGCACTGCTAGCCCTTCGGGCGCGCCCTCGGCTGCAGTGCTCGCAGAGCTAGTCATCTCGGCCACAACGGCGTCGCCGGACTTCGCGACGCGATGAGCCTTGTACGAGGGGATCAGATCCACTCGCCACTGCGGGCGCCAGTCGTTGTCCCAGCAACACACCAGGTGGGAGGGGGAGTAGCTGTCGACCAATCGGCTGATGAAGTCGAGCAGTCCTCGCAACGCGTTCACGGGTGTACCGTCCGGGCCACGAAATGAATCGGGCACGCCATAAAAAGCACGAAAGTACAGCGAAGCCGTGTCCAAAAGCATAATTTTGCGTGAGCGCACATGCGAAATACTGGCACGATAGCCCCCATGGAAAAGCTCGACCGTCGTATTCTCTCGCTGCTGGCGCGCGACGGCCGGATGTCCTACACAGACATCGGCAAGGAGACAGGACTGTCAACTTCCGCTGCCCAGCAACGGGTTCGGCGCCTGGAACAGCGTGGCGTGATCAAGGGCTATACCGCCATTCTCGACGCCACTGAGTTAGGTCTGCTGGTTACTGCCTTCGTCGCGATCAAGCCTTTTGATCCGAGCCAGCCAGATGACGCACCGGAACGTTTGCAACACATTGAAGAGATTGTTTCCTGCTATTCCGTGGCCGGAGAAGCGAGCTATCTGCTGAAGGTCCAAGCTCCCACGATGGGACATCTAGAATCCACGCTGGCCCGCATCCGAGCGGCGGGTAAGGTGTCCACGGACACCACGACGGTCCTCTCGATTCCCTTCGAGGACCGCCCTCAAATCTGACCAAAACGTTCGGCTCGGACTAACTTGTGATCTTCGTCGGGGGACGCGTCTACGCTCCTGGCCACCCAGGCGCGACTGCTGTCGTGACCGACGGAGATGTGATCAGCTTCGTCGGCAGCGATGACGCGGCCCGACGGTCAGCGCCGGGGCAAACCGAAGTTGATCTTTGTGGCCGGCTGCTCACGCCAGCCTTTGTCGATGCCCATGTGCATCTCATCCAGACTGGCCTGGCCATGGCAGGCCTCGGCTTGCACGACGCTACAAGCAGGGTTGACGCCGTGGAGCGGGTTGCGACGTATGCCCGCCACCATCCGGATGTGCAGGTCATCATTGGCCACGGCTGGGACGAACGGGCCTGGCCGGAGCCGCTGCCCCCGACTCGAACCGAACTCGACCGAGCCGCTGGCGGGGTCGCGGTCTACCTGGCCCGGGTCGACGTCCACTCTGCCGTTGTTTCGTCCACTCTTCTTGATCGACTTCCGGGTGTCTCAGAGACGATCGGATATCGCGCGGACGGGCTGCTCACTCGCGAGGCTCACCATCTGTGCCGCGGCAGCCTGGACCGGCTGTTGACCGACCACCAGCGTCGATCCGCTGCACACACGGCGCTGCGGGCTGCGGCGGCGCAGGGCGTGGCTACGGTGCATGAGCTGGGTGGCCCGCACCTCGGACCGATTGAGGACCTGACCCGTGTCCGTGAGGTGGCATCGGATCTTGGTATGGGCGTCGTGCTGTATTGGGGCGATCTCGCCACCGAGCCGACCATCGAGTGGGCACAGCGAGCTGGGGTTGCAGGGCTCGCCGGTGACCTGTGTATCGACGGCGCCATCGGCTCCCGTACCGCATCACTACAAGAGCCGTACGCCGATGCCGAAACGTGCGGTGCCCGTTACCTGTCCGAGCAGCAGATCGCCGATCACATGATCGCCTGCACGCTGGCTGGACTGCAAGCCGGCTTTCACTGCATCGGAGACGACGCCGTGGCGGTTGCCGTGTCCGGTATGCGCCGGGCGGCAGCGACACTTGGGGTCCCACGTATCCGCGCTGCGCGGCATCGCTTGGAGCATGTAGAGATGATCTCCGACGCCGACATCGCAACCTTGGCCGAGCTGGGTGTGGTGGCCAGCATGCAGCCGGCCTTCGACGCGGCCTGGGGTAGGCCGGGGGAGTTGTACGCGCAACGTCTCGGTCCGAACCGTGCCCAGGCCATGAACCGTTTCGGCACTCTCGAGCGCGCCGGCGTACCGCTCGCGTTTGGCACCGACGCCCCAGTAACGCCACTTGCTGGCTGGGCCACTGTGCAGGCCGCGCTGCAGCATTGGCAGCCGCGCGAGCGGTTGAGCATCAGCTCGGCCTTCGATGCGGCGACCAAAGGCGCGCACTGGGCAGCTTTCGCGGACAACGCGGGCACCGTGCAGCTCGGAGCTGCGGCCAGCCTCGCCGTATGGGACGTCGAGGCAGGCAGTCTGGAAGGCGAGGCACCGCTGCCTGCGTTGCGCGATGGTGCGCTCCCGACGTGCGCGGCCACGATCGCCGCTGGCCAGCTCATTTATCGATCTGAGTGGTTCGAGGTTGGGTAGGCTCGGTCCGTGTCCCGGCCCTTCGCGTCTCTGACGCGCTCGTTCGCCAAAGGGACGCCAACAGCACCCGTGCCCGCGCAGGTGTCAGTGCTGCTCCGGGTTGTGGTCGTGCTGCTTGCCGGAGCCGCAGTCGGGCTGAGCTGGCAGCCTTACGGCTTGTGGCCGCTGCTGCTGGTCGGCATTCCCGCATTCACGCTGGCGACCCGGGCGGTCCGGCCGGCTGTTGCGGTCGGGCTCGGGTATCTGTTTGGGCTGACCATGCTGACGCTCGCTGTCAGCTGGGTGCACGTGCTCGGGACCTGGATCGCCGCCGTGCTGATCATTTTCATGGCGCTGTTCTTCGGCCTTCTTGGACTGACCCTGACACTGGTGAGCCGGCTGCGGTGGTGGCCACTGGCCGCCGCCTGCTGCTGGGTGCTCATCGAGTACGCCTACGCGCGCATCCCGTTCGGCGGTTTTGGCTGGAGCCGGATCGCATACGCGGTCGTCGACACACCGCTGGCCGGGTTCTTTCCGATCATTGGAGTCGCCGGAGTTTCCTTCGTCGTAGCCCTGCTCGGTCAGCTCATTGCATGGGTCGTTTTCTCGTTGTGGACGGCTCGGCGGGGCAACCCGACGCGACGAACCGACGTACTCATCGCCGTCGCAGCGGCTCTCAGCCTGGTCCTGCTTGGCTCAGCCCTGCGGCTCTACCAGGTCGAGCCCGAGGTCAGCCCGGCCGGAAGCGTGCGGGTCGGCATCGTGCAGGGCAATATCCCGGGCCGTGGCATTGAGGCCATGGGTCGTGCCCGATCGGTCACCAACAACCACTTGTCTGAGACGATCCGGTTGATGACCAAGGCGCGCCTCGGCGAGGTCCCGGAGCCGGACTTCCTGCTCTGGCCGGAGAACTCCACCGACATTGACCCGACCGTCGACCCGCTCACCAGACTCATCGTGCAAGCCGCTGTGGAGGTGGTTGATCGCCCAATCCTGGTTGGCGCTGTGATGCAAGGGCCGGGTGCTGACGAACGCCAGACCGCAGCGCTGTGGTGGGACCCTGATCGCGGTGTCCTCGCCAGGTACGACAAACAGAACCTGGTGCCATTCGGTGAGTGGATTCCCTTCCGCGCCCAGCTGCTGCCGCTCATCCCGCTGCTGCAGCAGGTGGGCGCCCAGTCGGTCCCGGGAGCGGGCCCGGGCGTTCTCGATGTCGCGGTGGACGGGCGGCCGATCAAGATCGGCGACGTGATCTGCTTTGAGCTCGCCTATGACCGGACGCTTTACCGCTCACTCATCGGTGGGAGCCAGATACTGATGGTGCAGAGCAACAACGCGACCTACGGCGGCACCGGCCAGATTGAGCAACAGTTCGCTATCACCCGGGCGCGCGCTATGGAGAGTCGCCGGGAAATCGCGGTGGCCACCACGAATAGCGTGTCTGGTTTCATCACACGAGATGGAGCGGTCGCGACGCGCACCCAGGAGTTCACAGCACAGAGCATGGTCGTCGAGATGCCCTTGCGGAGCGCCCTAACGCCGGCCATCCGAGTTGCCCCGTGGTTGGAAAGGGGCCTGGCGCTTGTGGCGGTCCTGGCCTGCCTGGCCGCGCTGATGGGTGCAACCCGGCGATCACGTAGAGCAGCAGTGAACCATCGCTCAATCCGCGCTGAGCGGAGCGAAGCAATCAACCCAGAGACAACCGAGAAAGAGATTCCCGTTGAGCCAACCGACACCGCCGACAACCAACAACCAGATGGGAGGGGAGGCACCGATCTCCAAGGCCCTCGGACCGACTCTGGTGATCATCCCGACTTACAACGAGTCGGAGAACATCGCACGCATCATCAGCCGGACTCGTAAGGCGGTTCCGGATGCCCACATCCTGATCGCCGACGACAATTCGCCCGACGGCACCGGCCAGCTGGCTGATGACATCGCGAGCACTGACGACCACGTGCATGTCATGCACCGGCTCGGCAAGGAAGGCCTGGGTGCTGCGTACCTCGCTGGTTTTGAATGGGGCCTGAATGCCGGCTACGACGTGTTGGTCGAAATGGATGCCGATGGCTCACATCAGCCAGAGCAGCTCCCGGAGCTCCTGACAGCGCTCGCCAATGCTGATCTTGTTCTCGGATCACGCTGGGTGACGGGCGGCAAGGTGGTCAACTGGCCGAAGTCGCGTGAGGTACTCTCCCGCGGTGGGAACCTCTGGACGCGGATGATGCTCGGCATCCCGCTGCGCGACGCTACCGGCGGCTTCCGCGCGTTTCGCCGGGAGACACTGCTCGGGCTGGGATTGGACAATGTCGCCTCCGCGGGCTACTGCTTCCAGGTCGATCTCGCCTGGCGAGCGTTGAAGGCCGGCTTTCGGGTGGTCGAGGTGCCGATCACTTTCATCGAGCGGGAGTACGGCGCTTCGAAGATGAACCAGCGAATCGTCGTCGAGGCACTGGCCCGGACCACACTGTGGGGCGTGGCACACCGCACCAAGCAGCTGCGCCGAGTCGTGACGAAGCGGAAAGTTCTGACCTCATGAGGCTTCGTCACGGATGGCCACTGGTCCTCTTGGGAGCGCTGCTGGTCGCGATCCCGATCTTCGAGGTCTGGCTACTGGTTCAGGTCGGCCAGCACCTCGGGCTGCTGCCGACGGTGCTCATCCTCCTCGTGGAAGCGGTCGTCGGCGTTCTCTTGATGCGTCACGAGGGATCGCGCGCCTGGAAGGCACTGAACGACGCATTTACCCAGGGCAAAGTGCCGACTGGCGAACTTGCCGACGCTGCGCTCATCTTGGTCGGTGGGGTCCTGCTGATGCTGCCCGGCTTCCTGACCGACGTCATAGGGTTCCTGTTTCTGCTGCGCTGGACTCGGCCGGCTGCGCGGAAGATGATCGCTTTCTTCGTGGCACGTCGGATCAACAGGTTGGGCATTCCGGTGATGAGGGCGCGATTCGATACGGACAACCTCATTGAGGGAGAGACCGTGGAGCCACCAGCTAATGGACACAAGTCGGAGGACCCGACCATCATCTCAGGCGAGATTGAGGAGCCTTCTCAGCCAGGACACCCGGACGAACCTCGCTCTTAGTCGAAGCTCTTAGTCGAAAAGGGCCGCCCTCTCGTGTCCGCGCCGCTGATCGGGGGACAGCAGCACCCGGCGAGAAGGCGGCCCACACTACGTTCGGCGGCTCTACCGACGCTCGCAGCTGTCGAGTCCGCCGGCTTTTATGCGGTCTTCTTCGATCGGGTGTTACGTGAGAATGCGGTCGAGCCCAGCTCGCCCGCACGAAGCAGGTTCAACCGTTCGGCGAGCAAGTCCTCGAGTTCGGCGATGGAGCGCCGCTCACGGAGCATGTCCCAATGCGTACGCGTCGGCTTCTCTTCCTTCAGCTCGGGCCGCTCACCGTCGGAACGGAGCGACTCCGCGCCGCACCGGGGGCACTCCCACACCGGAGGAATGTCGGCTTCAGCCGAAAACACGAGGCTGAAGTGGTGCTCTCGAGGGCAGTCGTAGCCGACCTCCTGCCGAGCAGCGAACTCAACACCTGCCTCGTCCTCAAAGCTCTTGGCCCCGAGACCGGTGCCCTTTAGTGAACGATCAGCCATGAGCACAACCTCCGTCTAGATTCCTGACGTTTCCCACACCCGAATGGTTCAACTCGCGGCCAAGCGAATATGTTCCATCGCTCCCGTACCTGCTGTCCGGTGATGCCCGCTATTCGGAGACCTGGACCTGTTGTCTTGGTGGTGATTTCACCCTGGCCAGCAACAATGCGCCGGCCAGCAGCACCAGAGCGATCCCCACGATACCGACGCGGTCTGAGAACAAACCTGAGAAGAGGGCGAAAAGTCCCGGCGCCAGGAAGGACGCGGCCCGGCCTGTGGTGGCGTACAACCCGAACATCTCGCCCTCCCGTCCAACCGGCGCTAGTCGTGCCATGAACGCCCGGGAGCTGGACTGCGCCGGGCCGACCCACAGGGTCAAGATCAGGCCAAAGATCCAAAACATCGTGGTGCCGTGGGCAAACAGCAGGATGATCGAAGTGGTGATCAGCCCGATCAGCGAGATCATGATCACCCTCTTGGGGCCGATCCGGTCCTCCACCGCGCCCATGCTGAGTGCTCCCAGAGCGGCAACGACGTTGGCGACGATGCCGAAGATCAGCACGGTTGACTGGGCCATGCCGTAGACGCTCACCGCCAGGATTGCCCCAAAGGCGAAGATCGCCGCCAGGCCGTCCCGATACAACGCTGAGGCGATGAGGAAGTGCACCGCGTTCCGATCGCGCCGGAAGAGAGCCTTGATGTCGTTGACAAGCAGCCCGTACGAGGCGAAGAAGCTCACTCGCCGGCGCTTGGGACCTGGCGGCGATTCGGGAACAGCCAGCAGCACCGGAATTGCGAAAACCGCGAACCAGCCGGCCGAGAAGACCGCGACGGCACGGATGTTGAGGCCACCGGCTGAGCTCACCCCGAACCAGCCGACCTCCGGGGCGATGAATCCGACGTAGCAAATCAACAGCAGGAAGATGCCGCCGAAGTAGCCCATCGCCCAGCCGAACCCCGACACCCGGCCGATCGTCTCTGGGGTCGAGACCTGCGGCAGCATCGCGTTGTAGGAGACGACGGCGAACTCTTGAAAGACAGCGCCGGCCGCTAGCAGGATCAGCGCGAGCCAGAGGTAGCGGGGATCGTTCTTCACGCTGAACATGCCCAACATCACGACAATGACCAGCGCGCTCCAGATGGCGAGGCTGCGTTTGCGATGGCCGCTCGCGTCGGCCCGCTGTCCGGTGATGGGGGCGATCGCCGCGACCAAAAGGCCCGCTGTCGCGGTCGAGATGCCCAACCAGGTGTTGGCGGTGAGGCCGCCTGGCTCGGCGTCTCCAACTACCCCACGTACGACGTAGGGACCGAAGACGAATGACGTGATGACAGCGCTGTATGCCGAGGATCCCCAGTCCCACAGACCCCACGCCAGCACGACTCGGCGTTTGATGCGGCTCCGTACCGCGAGCGGGGGCCCGATGTCCGCAGCGCGCTCGACGCTGTCACTGTCCGTCATGGCCCCTCGATCTATCGTTCAGCCCACAGGCCGCGCTGAGTGAGCACGTCCTTCAACGTGTCCACACGGTCAGTGAAGATACCGTCGACACCTGCATCGATAAGTCTTTCCATGGTTTCGGAGTCGTCCACGGTCCAGATTTGTACTTTCTTGCCGGCCCGATGAGCGGCCGCCACGAGTGCCGACGTCAGCACGGTGAGTTGACGACCGAGCATGGGCAGGGAGATGGGGATCTGCAATACCGGCGCGGGTGTGTTCAGTGCCCATGTCACCCACGGCAAGAACCGGTTCGCGGCGACTCCCAGCGCACTTGCGGCGGACGGCACGCGCCACCCGAGTCGTCGTCGCAGTTCATAGAGCCGGCGAATCCCAAACGAGCTGACACAGATCCTGTCGTACGCGTCGTACGCTTCGATCGTCGCAGCCAAGAGCGCCACTGCCGCCGGTGATTTCACGTCGACGTTGAACCGTGCATCAGGAAGCTCCTCCAACAACTCAGAGAGCCGCGGAATGGGGTCCAGTCCGTGGATCCTGGCCTCGGCAATCTGTGTGTAGGTCATCTCGGCAATCTCGCCCGTTTGGTCGGTAACGCGGTCGAGCACCCGATCATGGAATGCCAGCAGCACCCCATCACGGGTGGCGTGCACGTCAGTCTCCAGGTACCGGTAGCCGAGGGCCACCGCCTGCTTGAACGCGTGCAAACTGTTTTCGCGATAGCGGTTGGGCTCGTAAGTTGCTCCGCCGCGATGCGCGAAGGCTGTGAAGGGCACGTCGAAGAACGCATAGTCAGCGGCCCTCATGGGGCTCATTGTGCCCGGCTTTGCTCTCTGGTCCGGAAGTCAGAGCCCGGGCAGCCGCTGCAGAAGCACGTCGACCGATCCCGGCAGCCAGCCTGGAGGGCCGAGGGTCAGCAAGTAGAGATATCCAAGGACTCCACAACAGCCAAAGAATGCCACCCAGAACAGGATCTTCTTCGCACTAGACCAGGTCCGGTAGCGATGCAGCTCCGCCTTGAACCACTGCATCACCTGGTGGGCCCATTCGAACTCGCTGGACCAAACGGCCAGACCGAGCAAGACGAGCGGGATACCACCCGGGCCGGGGATCGGGCCGCTGACGAAGCCCAGAGCGACGAGGAAGAGGCCGAGTAGGGCGACTGCGATGCGATAGACAGCGAGCTTTCGCTTGTCCTGCCTGATCTTGCGACGCCAGCGCCAGCGGTCCTCTTGAGGCTCGATGAGGATGTGGTGATGGTGATGCTCGTGGTGAGGATCCTCGGCCGTGTGCGGAGTCTCGCTGGCATGCGGCAAGGTCGCGGTCGGGAGTTCAGCGTCGCGAGAGTCGTTGTCGTCGACGCTGGATGACATGGCCACCACTCTAAGATGGAGCGCCAAAATGCGCTGCGTGTGCCCAGATAGGCGTCCAGACCTCGGGATCGCTTGTGACGACGAAGTAGGCGGACCGCGAACATCGCAGCGAGCGGCAGCGAGCAATCAAACACGGCGATAATGACGCGCGTGACGACGATCTTGTCGATTCAGTCTTCGGTTGCTTACGGACACGTCGGCAACAGCGCCGTCACCTTCCCGTTGATGAGGATGGGCGTTGAGGTGTGGCCGGTGATCACCGTGCACTTCTCCAACCACACGGGCTATGGCGCCTGGCGGGGACCGCTGTTGAGCGCCGCAGATCTCCGCGATGTAGTGCGCGGTATTGACGAGCGCGGCGTACTGGGTGAGGTGGATGCGGTGCTGTCGGGCTACCAGGGCGGTGAGGACATTGGCGCGATGATCTTGGATGCGGTCGCATTGGTCAAGCTGCGCAACCCAGCTGCGATCTATTGCTGCGACCCAGTGCTGGGGGATGCGGACCGCGGGTGCTATGTCCGCCCGGGCATTCCTGAGCTGATGCGGAGGCAGGTCGTGCCTGCCGCACAGATCATCACTCCGAACCAGTTCGAGTTGGAGTCATTGACCGGCCAGCCAGTCTCGACCATGGAAGAGCTACTGAACGCCGCTGACGCGGCGCGCAGGCTGGGACCCGATGTCGTGTTGGTCACCAGCGTCGTACGCCGGGATGGCCCGGCAAAGACCATCGACATGGTCGCAGTCAACCGCGACGGGGCATGGCTGGTGACTACGCCGCGCCTGCCTCAAACATTCACTGGAAGCGGGGACGTCACGGCGGCGACCTTCCTGGCCACGCTGCTGCGTAGCGGGGATGTGCCGGGAGCGCTCGCGCACACGGCGGCGGTGATCTATGGGCTCCTCGTTGTCACGGCTGCTTCCGGTCGTGCTGAGCTGGCGTTGATCGCCGCTCAGGAGGAACTGGTCAATCCCAGCCACACCTTCGAACCAATGCGTCTGCGCTAGGGCGAGGACCGTTCAGTCTCGGAAGACCTCGATATTGGCGCCCAGGGCATTCAACCTGTTGGCCAAATCCTCGTACCCCCGGTTGATCACGTAGACGTCCCGCAGCATCGACTCTCCGCGAGCGGCGAGCATGCCGAGCAGGATGCATACCGCGGGCCGCAGCGCCGGGGGACAGACCACCTGCTGACCACGCCAGCGCGTCGGGCCTTCAACGATGACCCGATGGGGGTCCAGCAGCTGCACCCGTGCACCGAGCCGGTTGAGCTCGGTCAGGTAGATCGCCCGGTTCTCATACACCCAGTCGTGGATGATGGTTTTGCCATGCGCCGTCGCTGCGATCACTGCGAAGAACGGCAGGTTGTCGATATTGAGCCCGGGGAACGGCATCGGGTGGATTTTGTCGATGGGGGAGCGCAGCTCCGACGGCCGTACGGTCAGGTCCACCAACCGGGCGTGGCCATTCGCGGCCAGGTACTCCTCACTGAGGGAGAAGTCCAGACCCATTTCCTCCAAGATCGCGAGCTCGATTTCAAGGAATTCGATCGGTGCGCGTTGAATCGTCAGATCGGATTGGGTCACGATCGCGGCAGTGAGCAAGCTCATGGCCTCGATGGGATCCTCCGACGGAGCGAACTCCACATCGGTGTTGATGCTCTCAACGCCATGGACGCGCAAAGTGGTCGTCCCGATGCCGTCGATCTCGACTCCGAGGTGGGTCAGGAAGACGCAGAGGTCCTGAACCATGTAATTCGGGCTGGCGTTGCGCAGCACTGTCACCCCACGCGACAGCGACGCCGCGAGGAGGGCGTTTTCGGTGACGGTGTCGCCACGTTCGGTGAGGGTGATCGGCCGGGAACGCTCGACCGACTCATCCACCGTGCAGTGGTAGAAGCCGTCAGTTGGCACCACGTCCAAGCCGAAGCGCCGTAGCACCTGCAGATGCGGTTCGATAGTGCGCGCACCGAGATCGCAGCCGCCGGCGTACGGCAGCTTGAAGGATCTGTAGGAGTGCAGCAGCGGACCCAGGAACATGAGTACTGAGCGGGTATGGCGGGCGGCGTCGAGATCCATCTCGTCGAGAGAAAGTTCGGCGGGCCGCACCAGCTCAAGATCATTCCCGTCGGATGACCAGGTGACGCGAACACCGATGCTCGTCAGCACCTCGATGATCCGATTGACTTCCTCGATCTTGGCGATGCCGCGAATGACCGTGCGGCCGCGATTCAGCAGGCTCGCGCAGAGCAAGGCGACCGCGGCATTCTTCGATGACCGCACCTCAATCGAGCCGGACAGATTTGCCCCGCCCTGTACGCGCAGGTGCTGAGGTCCACTGCCGCCGACGGAGATCAGCGGCGAGTCGAGCGCCTCGGCGATGCGATTCACCATTTCCAGACTGAGGTTTTGGTTCCCTGCTTCGATGCGATGCACCGCGCTCTGGCTGGTGCCGAGAACGTCGGCAAGTTGGGTCTGGGTCAGACCACGATGCTTGCGTGCGTCTCGGATCAAGCCCCCGATCCGGTCCAAGTACGTTTCAGTCATGTTGGTCACTCAGGCACGATAACTCATATATGAGATAGTTTGGGGTCAACTCGCCGATTGGGCGTCGAGTTAGCAAGATCGGCCACCTGAGATAGTCGTTCGGTGACGGCCCCGACCATAGCAGGCCACTGGCCGACCCCCAAGGGCGGCCCCTACAGTTGGGCCATGAGCGCACACTTTGAGGTCGTCGTGCTGGGCGCGGGACCGGGCGGTTACGTGGCCGCCATTCGTGCCGCCCAGTTGGGTCTGAAGACCGCAATCATCGAGCTGAAGTACTGGGGTGGTGTCTGCAACAACGTCGGCTGCATCCCGACGAAGTCGCTGCTACGAAACGCCGAGATCGCCCACATCTTCAACCACGAGGCAGACGTCTTCGGCATCAGCGGCGACGTAACGTTCGACTTCGGGGTGGCATGGAAGCGCAGTCGCACTACGGCGGATCGGATGGCCAAGGGTGTGCACTACTTGATGAAGAAGAACAAGATCACCGAGATCGACGGCTGGGCCACGTTCACCGACGACCATACGTTCAGTGTCGAGGGGCCCAAGGGAACCGAGACGGTGACCTTCGACAACGTGATCATCTCCGCCGGGGCCACGACGCGCTTGCTCCCGGGAACATCACTGAGTGAACGCGTGGTCACCTATGAAGAGCTGATCATGACCGACAGCCTTCCGGAGTCCGTTGTGATAGCCGGCGCGGGCGCGATCGGGGTCGAGTTCGCATATGTGATGGCGAACTACGGCGTACAGGTCACCCTGGTGGAGTTCTTGGATCGTGTGGTGCCGCTGGAAGAGCCCGAGGTCTCCGTAGAGCTTGCCAAGGCGTACAAAAAACTCGGGGTAACGGTGCTCGCTGGTACCAAGGTCGAGGCCATCGACGACTCAGGCGACAAGGTCAAGGTCACGGTCTCGCCCGCTAAAGGCGGCGACAGCAGGGTCATCGAGACTGACAAGGTGCTGCAGGCGATCGGATTTGCTCCGCGTACCGAGGGCTACGGGCTCGAAATCACTGGCGTCAAGCTCAGCGATCGCGGCGCGGTCGAGATCGACGACTACATGCGTACCAACGTGCCGCACATCTACGCAATTGGCGACTGCACCGGCAAACTGCTGCTGGCGCACACCGCCGAAGCGCAAGGGGTGGTCGCTGCGGAGACCATCGCCGGCGCGGAAACCATGCCGGTCAACTACGACATGATCCCGCGGGCCACCTACTGCCAGCCACAGATTGGTTCCTTCGGCTACTCCGAGCAGCAAGCAAAGGACAAGGGCTACGACGTCAAGACGGCCAAGTTCCCGTTCTCTGCCAACGGCAAAGCACACGGACTGGGGGAGGCAACCGGCTTTGTCAAGATCGTCGCCGACGCCAAGTACGGCGAGATCCTGGGTCTGCACATGATCGGGCCGGATGTGACTGAGCTGCTGCCCGAGCTGACCCTGGCGCAGCTGTGGGATCTGACAGCGGATGAGGTCGCGCGCAACGTGCATGCGCACCCGACACTGTCGGAGGCGCTGAAGGAAGTGGCCCACGGCGTCTCCGGCCACATGATCAATTTCTGAAAACCGGATCGCGCGCCGCCGTGCTGAGCCAGGCTGGCGCGCCGCTGTCCTGGACGAGTGAGGGAGCAGACGCGTACCTCCAACTGCGAGCGCGGCGGGTTGTGGAGCAGAGGCGTTAGTCCGTCTGCGAGCGAACGAGGAAGGCAGCGGCTTCCCCGGCGCAATCCTCAGCGAGCGGAGCGAGCAATCAAGCGCGGAGCGAGCATCGAACACTGCTCAGCTGTGCGAGACGTAGCCCTCCAGTTGGTCGCGCTCGAACTCGATCTGGTCGATATGGCCCTTCACGACGTCACCGATGCTGACGATTCCCGCCAGGCACCCAAGATCATCCACAACCGGCAGGTGACGGATGCGCTGTTCGGTCATGGTGGTCATGAGGGATTGCACCGACTCATTCGGCCGACACGTGAGGACGTCGCTCGTCATCACGTCCGAGACCGGTGAGTCGAGAAAATCCGCTCCCTCAACGAGCCGACGCACAACGTCGCGCTCGGTGAGGATGCCGGAGATTTGCTTTCCGTCGTTGGATACCACGACGGCCCCGAGGTTGTATTTCTTCAGCAATGTGAGCGCTTCGGCCACGGCCGTCGTCGGCCGGACGGTGATGACATCGAAGCCTTTGCCGCGAAGCAGTTCATAGATTCGCATCGCCAACCTCCTGACGCAGAAGGTTAGCCTGGCTGTCGTCTCTTGGGTAGGTCGTGGTCACTTGGGTACGTTCAGATTCCATCACGACGGTCCGGCAAACCAAGGCCGTCATGGACAAGCCGAGGGGGGTGACGACTGTGACCATTGCCCGACGCGCGGTAGCGCCTCTGCTGGTCGTGCTGGCCTGCACAGCCTGCGGGGCGGCCCAGGATCCACTGGCACCCGATATCGGATCGGTCAGCTCGACGCCTGCTCTTAGCCAGGCGCCACGTCCAACCCCAACTTCACCTAGCAAACCTGCTGCCAAGCCCAGCACCACCCAGACGGCTCAGGCGACATTGCCGCGTGGCGGGCGCGAAGTATTTCCCCGGTACCGCCTGGTCGGCTATGCGGGCGTGACCGGAGCGTCAACTCTCGGCCGACTCGGGACAGGGCCGCTGAACGAGCGGGTGGCTGAGATTGAGCACAGAGCCAAGCCGTACGCGGCTGGCCGGGAAATCTTGCCGGTCGTGGAAGTGATCGCGGCCGTCGTCCAAGGCAGCCCTGGCCGTGGCGGCAAGTACCGGATTCGCCTGAGCGATGCGCAGATTGCGACGTACCACAAGGCCGCTCGCAAGCATCGGGCCGTGTTGTTGCTCAATCTCCAACCAGGCCGATCGGAGTTCTTGACTGAGGCGAAGGCCTTCGAGAAGTGGCTCAAGGAGCCAGATGTCGGCGTTGCCTTGGATCCGGAATGGGCCATGGATCGAGGTCAGCGTCCGGGTGCGGCATACGGGCATACGACCGGTGCCGAGCTGGACCAAGTTGCCGGCTATCTGGCCGGTCTCGTCAAGCGGTACGACCTTCCTGAAAAGGTGATGGTCTATCACCAAGTGGCGCGCAGCGTGGTACGGCAAGAATCTGGACTCAAAGCCCACGGCGGGGTAGCCATGATCAAGTCGATCGATGGACTCGGGCATCCTGGCCCCAAGAAGAACACGTATCGGGTGGTCAGCAAGACCACGCCCAAGTTCGTGCACCCAGGTTTCAAGCTGTTCTTCACCGAGGATCGTCGCCACGGCGGCCGGCTGATGACCCCGAAGGAGGTGCTTGGGTTGAAGCCGCGTCCTGAGTATGTGATGTTCGAGTAGCCGCGACCACTGTCCGGGTAGCGACCGATTTCGGCTCAGGCAGAATAGCCGGCATGACCAATCAATCCCTCTGGCTCACTGGCGATCCCGAGGCTGACGCCTTGCTTTCCGCCGACGACAACGCGCTGCTCATCGGGATGGTGCTCGACCAGCAGGTGCCGATGGAGAAAGCGTTCAGCGGGCCGCTGGTGATCGCGCGGCGGATGGGCGGGCGATTGGACGTTGCGAGGATTGCCACGATGAGTGAAGACGAGTTCATCGAACTGTGCTCGCGACCGCCGGCGATCCACCGATTCCCAGCAGCCATGGCCAAGCGCATCCGCCAGGTCTGCCAGGTGCTGACCGAGGCGTACGACGGCCAGGCAACAAATGTCTGGAAGGATGCTCGGTCCGGTGGCGAGGTCAAGGCCAATCTAGGGCGGCTACCTGGGTTTGGGCCGGACAAGGCGGCCATCTTCACCGCAGTGCTCGGCAAGCTGCGGGGGATCGCGCCCGAGGGTTGGCGTACCGCCGCCGGCTATTACGGTGAACCGGGCACATTCCGTTCGGTTGCCGACATCGTCGACTCCGACTCGCTGCAGAAGGTGCGCGAGACGAAGAAGTCTGTCAAGGCAGCCAAAAAGGCTTCACCGGAAAGGGATCCCGCTGTTCGGACCGGGCCATGATCAGCCCAAAGGATGCTGAAGCAGGGGTCGCTGAGGTCAGGCGTAGCCGGCCCTACCACGCGCTGGTCGGCATCGGGCTGGTCAGCTACGGAGTGCTGCATCTCCTGGTTGCTTGGATCGCTATCCAGCTGGTGCTCCGGAAGCGAGGCGATGCGTCGAGCGAAGGTGCC
>Ga0307294_10000005_pt1 | contig 71221 bp, 69 predicted proteins | sample ER_DNA_151_FD_194468 | JGI IMG/M metagenome (GOLD analysis project Ga0307294, IMG submission 194468) | Bulk soil microbial communities from the East River watershed near Crested Butte, Colorado, United States - ER_DNA_151 | ecosystem: Environmental > Terrestrial > Soil > Floodplain | place... | reverse complement strand
GCATCAACACCGACGGTCTGCCGGAATGGATACCGCCCTGGTGGATCGACCAACAACAACGACCCCAAATCAACGCCCGCATCCGACGCCTCCACGCCCAACGACAACAACACCCCCGGCGCCGCCGGCGAACACGCGTTGCCGCATGAAGGCACGCGTCCTGAGCCTTCGATGGTCGACCGTTGGCTTCGACAAGAAACAAGATGAACAATCTCGAAACGGCGCTGCCAGTCCTAGAATTAGCTGGCAACTGCCCACCGCTGGTAGATTGGCGGCGCCGTTTGACCGGCCGCGGATTTTCAAGAGCTCCCACTCACACCGTGTGAAAAGATCCCGAGAGGGCATCGGGAGCGCCGCGCAGCGGGAAACCGAGAGGAGAACGTAGTGTCAATCGACGCTGCAACCAAGAAGAAGATCATTGACGAGTACGCAACCAGCGACGGCGACACGGGTTCTCCGGAGGTCCAGGTCGCAATCCTCACCAAGCGGATCGCGCATCTCACCGAGCACCTCAAGGAGCACAAGCACGACCACCACAGCCGGCGCGGCCTGATGCTGTTGGTTGGACAACGCCGCCGCCTGCTCAACTACGTAGCCAAGACCGACATCGAGCGCTACCGGTCACTCATCGAACGGCTCGGACTCCGTCGGTAATCTGTCAAAGCGGCTCGGCCTGCTCGGCAGCACGCAGAGTGGGCCCTGCAACACCACAACTAAATACCCATATCACGTTCGAGATCGCATCTCGACACGGATGCTCGACGAGGAGAGGACTCGGTCCTCGGTAGTGGTTTTCGGGAGGAGCGTTCAGCTCTGGCCCGCGGACCTCGATCGAAGACCGGCCTCCACCACCTTTTGGGGGACTGCCGCGGGACACGCGTACCCGCCACGTCGAGCCTCATCCTGTGAGCGTGCGATCCCTGCTCAGGCACTGGCCGTGTGGCCAGCGCCGCAGAAAGGAATCCCGTGGAGGGATCAGATCTTCAGTTCACCGAGGCCGTTATCGACAACGGCGATCTCGGCCGTCATGTCGTCCGGTTCGAGTCGGGCCTACTAGCTCGGCAAGCCGCCGGATCGGCAACCGTCTATCTAGACGACGACACCATGGTGCTGTCGGCCACGACTGCGCAAAACAAGCCCCGCGAAGTCCTTGACTTCTTCCCACTCACGGTCGACGTCGAGGAACGGATGTACGCCGCCGGCCGCATACCCGGCTCGTTCTTCCGCCGTGAGGGCCGCCCATCCGAGGGCGCGATCCTTACCTGCCGGCTCATCGATCGCCCGCTGCGTCCCTGTTTCGTCAACGGTCTCCGCAACGAGGTCCAGGTCGTCGTCACCGTCATGGCGTTGAACCCGAACAAGGTCTACGACGTCGTCGCTATCAACGCGGCCTCGCTGTCTACTCAGCTGGGTGGCTTGCCGTTCAGCGGCCCGATTGGCGGCGTACGCGTCGCACTGATCGGTGACCGCTGGGTCGGCTTCCCCGACGTCGACCAGCTTGAAAAGGCTACTTTCGACATGGTGGTCGCCGGGCGAGTCACTCCTGCCGGCGATGTGGCCATCGCCATGGTTGAGGCAGAGTCCACGGAGCACACCTGGGATCTTGTGAAGGCAGGTGAAACCGCTCCCTCCGAGGAGGTGGTAGCAGCCGGTCTGGAGGCGGCGAAGCCGTTCATCCGCGCGTTGTGCGACGCGCAGATCGAGCTGGCAGCGAAGTTCCCGATGCCGATCGCTGAATTCCCGATCTTCCTCGAGTACGCCGATGACGTGTACGCCGCCGTTGAAGAGACGGCCACTGTGGAACTCAGCGAGGTCATGTCGATCGCCGACAAGCACACGCGTGAGCAGGCCGCCGATACCCTCAAGAACAAGATTGTCGAGCGTTTGGCGCCGCAGTTCGAGGGCCGCGAGAAAGAGATTACCGGCGCATACCGAGCTCTCACCAAGAAGCTGGTTCGGCAGCGGATCTTGACCGACAAGATCCGCATCGACGGTCGTGGCGTGACTGACATCCGCACCTTGTCGTGCGAGGTTGGCGTGGTTCCGCGGGTGCACGGGTCGGCGCTTTTCCAACGGGGCGAGACCCAGATTCTCGGCGTCTCGACGCTGAACATGTTGGGCATGGAGCAAAGGCTCGACACGCTCGCGCCGGAGACCACGAAGCGCTATATGCACAACTACAACTTCCCGCCTTACTCCACCGGTGAAACCGGCCGGGTCGGATCGCCCAAGCGGCGCGAGATCGGGCACGGTGCATTGGCCGAGCGGGCCCTCGTACCGGTACTGCCCACGCGTGAGGAGTTCCCGTACGCGATTCGGCAGGTCTCGGAAGCCCTGGGCTCCAACGGCTCTACCTCTATGGGCTCGGTATGCGCCTCAACGCTGGCGCTGCTCAACGCGGGTGTGCCGCTGCGCGCATCGGTTGCTGGCATTGCTATGGGCCTGGTCTCCGACACGGTGGACGGTCAGACCCGCTATGTGGCACTGACCGACATCCTCGGCGCAGAAGACGCGTACGGGGACATGGACTTCAAGGTCGCGGGTACCCGGGACTTCATCACCGCACTGCAGCTGGACACCAAGCTGGAGGGCGTTCCCGCCTCGGTGCTGGGAGACGCGCTGAACCAGGCCAAGGACGCCCGGAACACTCTGCTCGAGGTGATGGGTGAGGCCATCGACAGTCCTGACGAGATGAGCATCTACGCGCCGCGGATCATCACCATGAAGATCCCTGTCGACAAGATCGGTGAGGTCATCGGCCCGAAGGGCAAGGTGATCAACCAGATCCAGGACGACACCGGGGCAGAGATCAGCATCGAGGACGACGGGACGATCTATGTGGGCGCGGATCAGGCCGACAAGGCCGAGGCAGCGCGAGCCATGATCAACGCCATTGCCAACCCAACCAACCCCGAAAAGGGTGAGCGGTACCTCGGCACGGTTGTCAAGATCACCGCGTTCGGCGCCTTTGTCTCCCTGCTGCCGGGCAAGGACGGCCTGTTGCATATCTCCAAACTGCGCCCGCTCGCTGGCGGGCAAAGAGTTGAGAATGTTGAGGACGTGCTCAGCGTCGGACAGAAGATTCAAGTAGAGATCAATGAGATCGACGATCGCGGCAAGCTGTCGCTGATTCCTGTGGTTGAGGAGACGGTGCCGGCGTAGGCGGCGTCCGCACACTCGAGTCAGCGCCCATGCCCGTCGTTCCGCGCGGCCGTGCTGGACGGCGCCTTCCTCAGCTGGATGGCGCCGTCCGCCGTACGGTGCTGCAAAACGGCCTCCAGGTCGTGACCGAGGACATCCGGTCTACCAGTACCTACGCGCTGGGCGTCTTCGTCTCGGTCGGTTCGCGGCACGAGACGCCGAGCCTGCATGGCGCCTCGCACTTCTTGGAGCACCTGCTCTTCAAGGGAACACCGAATCGCACCGCGGAGCAGATCTCGGCCACAATCGAGTCCGTAGGCGGCGAGCTGAACGCGTACACAGCCAAGGAGCACACCTGCTTCTATGCTCGGGTGCTGCACAGTGACGCCGAGCTTGCCCTCGACGTGCTTACCGACATGATTGCTCACTCGCTGATCACGCCGCAGGATGTGGACGCCGAGCGCGCAGTGATCTTGGACGAAATCTCCATGCACAGCGATGATCCGGCCGAGCTCGCCGCTGAGGCGGTCTCAGCTGAGGTCTTCGGCAAGTCAGGGCTCGGTCGGCCCGTCATCGGATCCGCGCCCTCGGTGGTCGCCCTCACTCGACGGCAGATCGTGAATCACTGGAGGCGGCACTATCGGCCGGGTTGCTTGGTTGTCGCGGCAGCGGGCAAGGCCGACCACTACCGGCTCGTCGAGCGACTGAGCGCTCTCGAGGTGCAGCCGTCACCGGCTGCTCGACCACGACCAGGTCCAAGCGCGATCAGCCGTCGCGGAGGCCTACTCACGCGCCGCTTACCGCTCGAGCAATGCAGCGCGGTGCTGGCGTTCCCCAGCTCTGGCGTCTTCGACGCACGGCGATATCCGCTTGGCCTGCTCTCCCTGATCATTGGGGGCGGCATGGCGTCGCGGCTGTTTGTCGAGGTACGGGAGCGTCGCGGACTGACCTACACCATTGATGCCGGCGAGACGGCCTATTCCGATGCTGGTCTGTGGAGCGTGGAATGGCAGTGCGCACCCGGCAAGCTCGTGCAGATTCTGGAGCTCGTGCGGGCAACGCTTGCTGATGTGGCCGCCCATGGCGTTACAGAGGATGAGCTGGTGCGAGCCAAGGGCCAGATGCGCGGCCAAACGGCGCTCTCGTACGAGGGCCCGGGCAGCCGGATGAGCCGGCTTGGTGTGAACGCCATACTTGGCGATGAGAGGACGCTTGGCGAGCTGCTGCGCTGTTTCGATGAGGTGACATCCGATCAGGTACGGGCCGAGGCAGAGCTCCTCTTCACACATCCGCCGACGCTTGCCATCGCCGGAGCCCGGGTGCCAGCCCGGCGAATCGAGTCGGTCCTCTCTCAGTGGTAGAACCGAGTTGTCAGCATCTCAGCTCGCCATAGCCCGCTGTAAGTCTGACAAGTCGGAAGGTGGTTGCGGATGACACGGGTGGGCGTCTTCGGATCCCGTGGCCGGATGGGTGCTGAAGTGTGCCGTGCCGTCGACTCGGCCCCGGACTTGGAGCTCGTTGCGGCGCTCGACCTGGGGGATGACCGCACGCCCGCCGAAGCTGCGGAGGTCATCGTCGACTTCACTCATCCCGACGCGGTGATGGACAACCTCTCCTGGTGCCTCGACCACGGCATCCACGCCGTCGTGGGTACCACCGGCTTCACAGACGAGCGGTTGAATCAGCTGCGCACGATCCTTGCCGATCATGACGGTGTCGGCGTCCTGGTCGCTCCCAACTTCTCCATCGGAGCGGTCTTGATGATGCGTTTCGCGGAGCAGGCGGCCGCCTTCTATGAGAGCGCAGAAATCATCGAGCTGCATCACCCCGCCAAGGCCGATGCCCCGTCTGGCACCGCGGCGAATACGGCACGCAGGATAGGCGCTGCCCGTAACGCGGCCGCCCTCGGAGCGCCACCGGATGCGACGGCCCAGGAGTTGCCTGGCGCTCGGGGTGCTCAGGTTGACGGGATCAGGGTCCATGGCGTGCGGCTCCGCGGACTGGTTGCCCATCAGGAGGTGCTTTTCGGTGCGGAGGGTGAGACCTTGACCATCCGGCATGATTCGCTCGATCGAGTGTCCTTCATGCCAGGCGTGCTCGCAGCAGTCCGCGCCATCAGCACCAGGCCCGGGCTGACCGTCGGGATCGAATCCATTCTTGGGATCTGATGACGTGAACCGATCATGGACCAGCCGCCTACGGGGCTCGCCGCTGGTCGTCGTATTGATCGTCATCGCCAGCGTCGTGTTGCTCGGCGCAGGCCTCTATGCGGGCGATCGGTATGCTCACCGTCGCGCTGAGCAGCGGGTTGCGGCAGAACTGCAGCCCCAGTTGGGTACGCCCCAGCTACCTCAGGTCGACATCGAAGGGTTTCCGTTTCTGACTCAGATCGCGTCGGGCTCCATCGGCAAAGTGCATGTCGTGGCCGATCAGCTCGGCGAAACGACCAAAGCACCGCTGATCTTGGCGCATGCCGACCTCGTCATGACCGACGTCACGACCAATGACTGGTTCAAGACGATGAACGTGGCTCACGGCGAGGGCACTGCTCTGATCGACTACGCCAAACTCTCCGCAGTGGCTGGCGCACCCCTGACCTACGGCGGCGAGGGCCGGGCGGAGATTGTGGTCAAGACCACCGTCGTTCGCCGAGAAGTCGAGGCTGTGATCAGTGGCTCGCCGCGGCTGAACGCTAAGGAACAGACCATGACGCTGAGCGATGCCAGGATCGCCGTCGCCGGGGTGAACCTGCCTGACTTCACCGCCCAGGCCTTGCTGGCCGCGCTGCTCAAGCCGATCCCGCTCAAGGGGATGCCGCTCGGCCTGACGGTCACCCAGATCGTGGCGGCTGAAGACGGCGTGCATGTCGACCTGGCGGGCGACAACCTGACGGTCTCGTCCTAGCGGTTCGGCATGAGCATCAGCGGTCGGCCGCCAGATCGGTGTGGAGCCGGACCTGTTTGAGGCGTACGGACTCGTCATCGGGCCCGATCTCCCGTGTCGCCCCATCCGCAGCCCAACCAGCAGCTGTGAGGAACCGCCGGAGCGCCTCGTCGTTTGCGTTCACCCAGCAACTGGCACGGCCAAAGCCATCGACTCGCAGCGTGTCTGCGCAGGCGTTCAGCAGCCGCGAACCGTGGCCTCGATGTTGCGCCGCCGGATCCACGACGAACTGATCGATCGCGCCGTCCATACTCGGGTCGGCATCCTCATCCGGGCTGGGCAGGGTGGTGGCGAATCCCACGAGTCGGGTGCCGTCGGTCGCGGCCAGAACCCGGAACGCTGCCTGCGGGGGTCGCTCAATAGCCGAACGCCACGAGTCGGTCATCTCCGTCAATGAGACAGATGCGAGCATCAACTCGGCGAGATCGGCCGGCCATTGGGTGGCCCAGGACCGTCGCTGCAGCTCGGCAATGCTCGCCGCTTCGGCTGGCCAGGCAAGGCGTACGGAATCCGCGATCGGTTCACCGGAAGCTGAACTCACGGGCGTGATGCTATCCGGGCTGTACCCTTCCTCCCGTGGCAGCCAGTAGCTTGCAGATCCCGCCTTTGCTGGCACCAAACGCGATGCGCATTGTTTCGTTAGGCGGTTTGGGCGATGTCGGTCGCAATATGTCCGCGGTTGAGTTCGATGGCCAGCTGCTCCTGATCGACTGCGGCGTGCTGTTTCCCGAAGATGATCATCCGGGTGTCGATCTGATCTTGCCGGGCTTCGACGCAATCAGTGAGCGCCTTCAGGATGTGAGCGGCCTGGTGCTCACCCACGGCCACGAGGACCACATCGGCGCTGTGCCATACCTGTTGCGACAGCGACCCGACATCCCGCTCATCGGCTCCAAGCTGACGCTGGCGCTGCTGGCCGAGAAGCTGCGGGAGCACCACTTGAGGAACGTCTCGCAACGCGTCGTCACCGACGGTGACCGGATCAGCATCGGCAAATTCGATTGCGAGTTCATCGCGGTGAATCACTCGATCCCCGATTCCTTGGCCGTCGCCGTACGCACCCCCGCCGGTCTCATCTTGCACACGGGTGACTTCAAGCTCGACCAGTTGCCGCTCGACCACCGGATCACCGACCTGCGCGCGTTCGCCCGGCTCGGTGAGGAGGGTGTCGACTTGTTCATGGTCGATTCCACCAACGCTGAAGTGCCCGGCTTCACGACACCGGAGCGAGATATCGCTCCTGCACTTGATCGGGTGGTTGCCAGTAGCCGGCAGCGTGTGATCGTCGCGTGCTTCGCCTCCCACGTGCACCGCGTGCAGCAGGTGCTCGACGCGGCTGTTGCTCACCAGCGCAAGGCGGTCTATGTCGGCCGCTCGATGGTTCGCAACATGGGTGTCGCTCGAGATCTGGGCTACCTGAGGGTTCCTGCCAACACCTTGATCGAGCAACGCGACATCGACAATTACCCGCCCGAGGACGTGGTGATCATCTCCACCGGATCGCAAGGCGAGCCGCTCTCGGCGCTGTCACGGATGGCCAACCGTGAGCACCCAGTGATCCAGCTGAAGACCGGCGACACCGTGGTGCTCGCCAGCTCGCTCATCCCAGGCAACGAGAGCGCGGTCTATCGGGTCATCAACGGTCTCACCCGGCTCGGTGCCCATGTAGTGCACCGGGGGAATGCGCTCGTCCATGTGTCTGGACATGCCAGCGCGGGGGAGTTGCTCTACTGCTACAACATCGTCCAGCCACGTAACGTCATGCCAGTGCACGGCGAGGTCCGGCACCTGTCTGCCAACGGAGACCTGGCAGTTGCAACAGGCGTTCCGAGGGAACGCACCATCATTGCTGAAGACGGCATGGTCGTTGACGTCGAGCGAGGCAAAGCAAGGATCGTGGGCAAGGTCGATGCCGGCTACATCTTCGTCGATGGCACCACGATCGGTGATATCTCCGAGCTCTCATTGAGCGACAGGCGCATCCTCGGTGAGGAAGGCTTCATTTCGGTCGTCGCGGTGGTCAACACCCACGCCTCCCAGATCGTCAGCGGTCCGGACATCCACGCTCGCGGCTTCGTGGAAGACGACTCGGTGTTCGACGACGTGCGCCCACTTCTCGTCGCTGCCCTGGAGGCTGCGCTTCAGGAGGGCGTGGACGACACCTTCCGGCTTCAGCAGGTGGTCAGACGGCAGCTGGGCAGGTGGGTGAGCGACACCCACCGCCGTCGGCCGATGATCATTCCTGTCGTTATCCAGGCCTGAGAAACGAAACAGGCTCGACGCCTGAGCCGGCGTACCTGGTCAGGTCAGCGGGTTACTTTGCCGGCCTTGATGCAAGAGGTGCAGACATTGAGCCGCTTCGGGCTGCCGGACACGGTCGCGCGTACGCGTTGGATGTTCGGGTTCCAGCGCCGGTTGGTCTTCTTCTTCGACCAGGGCACGTTGTGGCCGAATCCGGGCCTCTTGCCGCATACGTCACATACCGCAGCCACTGGAGTTCGCTCCCAAATGAAGTCATACAGGATCTAGATGCCCGATGTGGGCAACCGGAAAAGAGTACCCGACGGCGCCAGCGCAGGCCAATCGCTGCCGGTTAGGGTGGGGGCGTGTCAGCCAGGCTCGGCGAGCAGGCGCCCACGCTCTGGGAGGCCTACGACGTTTGGCTGCGCCGGGCGACCAGCGTCATCGGTGATTCCGCCGACGCGTTGAACGCGATCAACGTCTTTCCCGTTCCCGATGCCGACACAGGCTCCAATCTCAAGCTGACCATGACCGGGATCTCCCAAGCGGTCCCCAACCTCGAGCGGGCCAGCCTGGATCCTGCCGTTCAGGCGGCGATCTTGTCCGCCCACGGCAACTCCGGAGCCATCGTCGCCGAGATGTTCGTCAGCGTCTGCCGGATGTTGGAGTACGACCTGCCGGCGTTGCGGTCCATGCCCCGCGGTGCCCTCGTTGCCACGCTGTTGCGGTCGGCGGCTGTCGCGGCCCGGCGCGCCGTTGCCCGTCCTGTCGCCGGTACGATCCTGACCGTTGCGGACGAGGCCGCGAGCGCTGCCGAGAAAGCGGCCACCAGCCATCCTGAGGACGCTCTGGCCGTCGTCTTGGCGGCACAGCACGACGCCCACGAAGCCTTGGCGCGTACGCCGCAGCAGCTCGATGTCCTGGCCTCGGCTGGGGTGGTCGATGCCGGCGGCCAGGCCTACGTCTTGTTGATCGATGTGCTGGCTGAAGTGCTGGGCGGGGCGCCCGCTCTGCCGTTGACAGCCGTCACTCCGCGCTTGCCGGGAAGGCAGTTCGAGGAGCGCAGCATGACGGGCGAGTACGAGGTGATGTACACGCTCCGCGGCACTCGGCCGTCGGATCTGGACGCGCTGCGCGAGCGACTGTCAGAGCTCGGCCGTAGCGTGGTCATCGTGGGTGACGAGGCCATCGCGCAGGTGCACGTTCACCTCGGCGAGGCCGGGCCGGCGGTCGAAGCCGCGCTCCCGCTGGGTGAGCTGAGCCAGATCCGAATTACTGCGCTGCCGCCGAGTTTGGGTGCGGGCCGGCGAAGTGTGTTGGCCGTGGTCGCCGGCTCTGGGCTGGCTCAGGCCGTTGCCTCGCTCGGTGGGGTGCCAGTGCTCGCCGCCGGAGGTGACGTCACAGTCGAGGAGCTGCAGGCTGCGGCGGATAGGACCTGCGGCGACTTGGTGATCTTGCCTAACGGCACCGAGAACCTCAAGAGTGCTGACCAGGTCGCGGCGGAGCTACGCCGCACCGGCCGGCGGGTCGGCATCATTCCCACTCTTGCTCAGGTGCAGGGCCTGGCCGCCATGGCAGTTCACGAGCCATCGGCGGACTTCGAGTCGGTCGTCGTCGCCATGAGTGGCGCCGCCGGCCATGCGCGACACGGCGCGGTCACTGTGGCTGAGAAGTCCGCGATGACTATGGCCGGACGCTGCGAGCCAGGTGACGTGCTCGGCGCAGTCCAAGGAGACGTGGTCGTCATCGGCACCTCAATGGCAGAGGTGGCATGGCAGGTCGTCGAGCGACTGCTAGCTGCCGGTGGAGAGCTGCTGACGCTAGTCCGCGGGCTCGGCGCTGCCGAAGACCTGGTGCCAGGTCTGACGGCCCGCGTACGGGAGCGGCCAAGCGCCATCGATGTCGAGGTCCTGGACGGGCAGCAGCCGCGTTACCCGCTGCTGCTCGGGGTGGAATGACCACACTGAAACCTGTCGGTTCACCGTGGCGAACCGACGCGTTCCACCGGCTGGGGACCCGTCTAGACAAGGTCGTCGGCTCTAAGACCGCCAAGCAGTTCGAGCCGCTGAAGATCTTCACCGTCGGCGATCTGATGCGGCATGTGCCGCGGCGCTATTTCTCCGGTACGGAGTTGAGCGACCTCGCGCTACTTCGCGAAGGTGAGGAAGTCGCGGTTATGGCGGAGGTCGTGGATGCCCGTACGTTCAACCTTCCTGACCGCACCGCCTATCGCCTGCCGAGCAAGCCGCGGCTGGAAGCCACTATCACTGATCATCGGGGAACCGTAACCTGTACCTTCTTCGGCCAGCCGCGGTTGATCAGCTATTGGCAGGGCCAGTTGCACCCGGGCGCGCGGGGGATTTTCGCGGGCAAGGTGACGCAGTTCAACCGCAGGCTGCAGCTCGCGCATCCGGATTTCGTCATCCTCGACGAACACGGTGCCGTGATTGGCGGCGCCAAACACAACGTCTCGTTGGCGTCGGCCTCCGGCGTCCCGCTCGTCGGCCTCTACCCGATGGCCGGCAAGCTGCGTACCTGGACGATCGCCGACTGTGCCGCCCTCGCCCTGGAGTTCCTGGCCGGCATGGAGGATCCGCTCCCGGAGTCGGTTCGCCAAGCGGCCAATGTGGTGGATCTTGAGGCGGCCTTCCGAGCCGTACACCAGCCGGCGGATCAGGCGGTCGCCGCCACGGGCCGGGACCGGCTGCGGTTCGACGAGGCGTTCGCTCTGCAGCTGACCATGGCGTACCGGCGGGCGGATGCCGCCTTGCATCGGGCGGTGCCACGGACACGGAAAGCCGGCGGCCTGCTCGATGCATTCGACGAGCGGTTGCCGTTCATCCTTACCGAGGGTCAGATCGCGGTCACTGAGGAGATCATGGCCGACCTTGGCCAGACCCATCCCATGCAACGACTGCTGCAGGGCGAGGTTGGGTCAGGAAAGACGCTGGTCGCGTTGCGCGCAATGCTGGCGGTGGTCGATGCCGGCGGTCAGGCCGTACTGCTGGCGCCCACCGAGGTGCTGGCGGCTCAGCACTTCCAGACGATCACCCGGATGCTCGGCGAGTTGGCCAGCGGTGGCACCCTTGACGCGCCGGAGCACGCGACCGGCGTCGTGCTGATCACCGGGTCCACCTCCGCGGCACGCCGCCGACAGGCAACGCTCCAAGCAGTCTCGGGCGAAGCGGGGATCGTGATCGGCACGCACGCCTTGCTCAGCTCCGATGTGCAGTTCGCCGACCTCGGCCTCGTTGTGGTCGACGAGCAACATCGGTTCGGAGTGGAGCAGCGCGCCGCATTGAGCGCCAAGGCGAACGCGCGGCCACATGTCCTGGTGATGACTGCGACGCCAATCCCGCGCTCGGTGGCCATGACGGTCTTTGGTGACCTGGAGACCTCGACGCTGCGGGAGATTCCGGCCGGGCGAGCGGAGGTCACGACAGTTGTTGTTGATGCCACTCATCAGCCGTCCTGGGTCCAGCGCGGCTGGCAACGAATCGTGGAAGAGGTAGGCCAAGGTCGTCAGGCGTACGTGGTCTGCGCACGAATCTCCTCCAGCAGTTCCCCCGGCACCGATGACGAGAATCTGGGTGGTACTGCTGACGGCGAAGTGGCGCCTGCCGTGGCGGTCGAGGACCTGTTTGAAGAGTTGCGTGGGGGGCCGCTGGCAGGCGTGCGGGTCGAGATGGTGCACGGTCAGTTGCCGAGCGAGGAGAAGGACGCGGTCATGAGCCGCTTCGCTGCCGGTGAGACCGACGTGCTGGTCGCCACGACGGTGGTCGAGGTCGGGGTGGATGTGCCCAACGCCTCGGTCATGGTGATCCATGACGCCGACCGCTTTGGCATCTCCCAGCTGCACCAGCTCCGGGGCCGCATTGGCAGGGGAGCCCACCCCGGCGTCTGTCTGCTGCTGACGACCGCCAGTGAGCAAAGCCCAGCGCACCAGCGGCTGGATGCAGTGGCCTCCACTCGTGATGGCTTCGCCCTCGCCGAGGTTGACCTCGAGCAGCGTCGTGAGGGGGACGTACTTGGCGCCAGCCAGTCCGGGAGCCGATCGAGTCTGAAGCTCCTTCGAGTGCTGAAGGATGCCGATCTGATCGCCCAAGCCCGCACTCTGGCGGAGCAGTGCATCGCCCAGGATCCCGAGCTGGCCAATTCGGGATTGGCCGACATTGTGCTCGATGTGGAGATGGATGCGGCGGGGGACTGGCTGGAGCGCACATGAGCCGGATCATTGCCGGGTCTCGCGGGGGACAACGGATCGCAATGCCGCGGGGGGACCGGGCCCGCCCGACTACCGATCGGGTACGCGAGGCGCTGTTCTCGGCCATCACCGCGTGGGCGGGCACAGCGGCGGCGCCCGTCGAGCGGTCCCTCGCCGACATGGCCTTCTGCGATCTGTACGCGGGCTCGGGTGCTGTTGGGTTGGAGGCGGCCAGCCGTGGCGCCAGCCGAGTTCTGCTAGTCGAGCGTGATCCTCGTACGGCCCAGCTCGGCAGGCGCAACGCCGAAGCCCTCGGGCTGGCTGTCAATATCGTCAACTCATCGGTCGAACAGGTGCTCCGAAAGTCTCCAGATCAGCCTTTCGACATCGTCTTTGCCGACCCGCCCTATGAGCTGGACACCCCCACGGTCAGCGCTCAGATCGACCAGCTCGTGGTGAACGCCTGGGTCGCCCGAGGCTCCTTGATCGTGGTCGAGCGATCCAGACGCACTCCGAAGCTCGTCTGGCCGGATGTCGCTGCAGAGCGCTGGAGTCGGGCCTACGGTGAGACCATCTTGTGCTTCGGTGCCGTCGAGGAGGAGCCTGGCGGGCCAGAGGAGGAGAGATGACCAGAGCTGTCTGTCCAGGGTCATTCGACCCCGTCACTCACGGGCACCTCGACGTCATCGAGCGGACCGCGCAGATCGCCGACGACGTGGTGGTCGCGGTCGGGACCAACATCTCCAAGAACGCCCTTTTCACTCCAGACGAGCGGGTCCAGATGCTCACCGAGGAGTGCGCGCAGTGGAGCAACGTCGAGGTGACCCTATTCGGTGGACTGCTCGTTGATTTCTGCGCAGCTCATGACATTGACGTCATTAGCAAGGGCCTACGGGCCGCCGATGTCAGCTATGAACTCCAGATGGCGCAGATGAACCGGAAGCTGACGGGCGTGGATACGATCTTCCTGCCGACCGCGCCGCAATGGGCATTCGTCTCGTCCTCATTGGTGCGGGAGGTGGCGACGCTTGGTGGGGACGTGACGGCTTTCCTGCCAGCGAAGATTGCCGCGCTCACGATGGGCCGGGTCGCGTCTCGGAATGCGGGAGCGGCAACGGATGTGTGAGACGAGGCCCAGATGCGCAACACTAAGAAGCAAAGCACACTCGAAAGGGGACGAGCGTGGTGGCTTTGGGGGTAGGAACGTCCATGGTTGGGCGGGGAACGGCTGAGGAAAAGCTGGCGTATCTGCGCGAGCTCATTCTCAATGCGCGGGCGATGCCGATGTCGGCATCCTGTGTCATCAATCGAGGCGAAGTCTTGGCCGCGATCGACGATGTCATCGAGAATTTGCCGGAGGAAATCGCCGATGCACAGCGTGTCATCGACACGTCAGCATCGAAGGTTGCTGAAGGCGAAGCAGAGGCAGGCCGGATCCTGGCGGAGGCGCGAGAGCATGCCGCGAGCCTCGCGCAGCACAGCGAGGTAGTCCGGGTGGCCGAGCAGGTCGCTGCTCAGATGCGGGCAGAGGCCGAGCACGAGGCCGCCGCTTTGCGTCGGGAGATCGATGAGTTCATCGACGCGCGTATGGCGAGCTTCGAGTCCGTGCTGCACAAGACGACGAGCCAGGTGCGGACCGCTCGTGCCCGGCTGGCTGAGCGCAGCGGCTTGGATACCGGCGAGCTACCGAGGTTGGACAAGCGCACATTCGCGGAATAGCGCGCCTGGACCATCGAGTCTCGACTCCTGACCCAGGCGTGCAGATGGGATCAATGCTTAGTTTGGCTCCGTTGCCTACTCGCCGGTAAGGTTGGACCTCGGCCACGACGAGAATCGGGGCCGCTGGGCTTGGAAGGATTGCGATGAGTTCGCCGCATCGCCCACTGAACCCACGTTCGGGTTTGGTCCTCGACACCCACGAACTGGGCCGTCGCGCGGGCGCGATGAAGGTGGTTCGTGCATCCGTCGAGGCTCCTGCGGACCTGGGGATCAGCGTGATCGAAGTACCACCTGGATCACCGGTCGAGCTCGATCTTCGGCTCGAGTCGGTGGTCGAGGGAGTGCTAGTCAGCGGCAGCGCCACGGTCAAGGTCCGTGGGGAGTGCGTTCGGTGCCTTGGTGAGATCTCCGATGAGCTGGAGGTCGACATCCAGGAGCTGTACGTCTACCCAGGGGTCGAGCCGGACGATGACCTCGCTAGCCGGCTGGAGGGCGACCTCATCGACCTCGAGCCGTTGCTCCGGGACGAGGTGGTGCTTGATTTGCCGTTCCAACCCTTGTGCCGGGATGACTGCTCAGGTTTGTGTGCCGAATGTGGCGCCAACCTCAACGACAATCCTGACCACCGCCATGGGCCGCGTCTCGACCCTCGATGGGATGCGCTGCGGGGCCTTGAGGGTGGGGACGGCGAATCTTACGATGTGTTACAACCTGCCCAACGGGCAACGAAATTTCCGGACCAAAGCGCCCGGAGGAACAAGGAGTGAAGTCGTGGCAGTTCCCAAGAGGCGAATGTCGCGAAGCAACACGCGACACCGCCGTTCCCAGTGGAAGGCGTCCGTGCCTGCGTTGGTGACCTGCGCGAACCCGGCATGCCGCGAGAAGCACCTGCCCCATGTGGCGTGTCCGTCATGCGGCCAGTACGGGCCTCGCGGAGCCCGTCGACAGGTTCTCTCGTCCTGATCCGGTCAGAGGCGACCGCCATTCGCCTACCCGCTGGAGAACTCCTCAGTGAGCTCGGGATGAGTGTTGATCCTGAGCTGCTTGACCGCGCGTTGACACACCGGTCGTACGCGTACGAACAGGGTGGACTGCCCACCAACGAGCGCCTGGAGTTTCTTGGCGACTCGGTGCTTGGCCTGGTCGTGACCGAGCATCTCTTCGTCACTTATCCAGATCTTTCAGAGGGCCAGCTCGCCAAGCTGCGCGCCGCTGTGGTCAACTCTCGAGCTCTGGCTGACGTTGCCCGCAAACTCGACCTCGGCGCGGTTATTCACCTAGGTCGTGGCGAGGAGAGCACGGGAGGCCGGGATAAGTCCTCCATCCTCGCCGACACCATGGAGGCGGTAATCGGGGCAGTCTTTCTGCAGCACGGCGTCGATGCCGCGCGGGGGCTGGTGCACTTTCTGTTCGACCCTTTGATGGCGGAGGTGGCAACCCGTGGCGCTGGTCTGGACTGGAAGACAAGCCTTCAGGAAATTGCCTCGATGACGGGCCTCGGCGTACCGGTCTACGACGTTGTCGAGTCAGGACCGGACCATGCCAAGACGTTCCAGGCCATGGTCAAAATCGACGATCAAGGTTATGGACCCGGTGCTGGCCGTAACAAGAAGGAAGCCGAGCAAAATGCCGCAGCCATTGCCTTCGCCGCGCTGAAGGGCAGCCGCGGATCCGGTTCGGTTGTAACCCGCTGACGCCGCGCGATCGGTGCCCGAGCTTCCTGAGGTTGAGGTCGTACGCCGCGGTCTCGCCAACAGCATCACCGGACGTCAAATCGTTCGGGTGCAGGTACTCCATCCGCGGCCAGTACGCCGGCACCTCACCGGGCCTGCCGACTTCGAGCTGCAGGCCACGGGGCGCACATTTGCGGAGCCGCGCCGGCGCGGCAAGTATCTGTGGTTGCCCTTCACCGATGGCGACGCAATCTTGGCTCATTTGGGCATGAGTGGGCAGTTCCGGGTTGCTGACGCCGACGCGCCGCTGGTGCCCAATACGCGCATCATCTTCACGTTCGCCGACGGCGAGCCCGGGCTGCGCTTCATCGATCAGCGCATGTTCGGTGGACTTTCGCTCTCGCCCGGAGGTGCTGAGCTGCCGCCCGAGATCGCCCACATTGGTCGTGATCCGTTCGACCCTGAGTTCGATCTGGCCGATGCCGTTTCCCGGATGCGCAGACGTAACACGGTCGTCAAACGTGCGCTCTTGGATCAACAGCTGGTGTCGGGGATCGGCAACATCTATGCCGATGAGGCATTGTGGGCGGCTCGAATGCACTATGCCCGCCCGACGATAACCATGTCGCGCACTCAGGCCGCCGGTGTGATCACCGCCGCGGCGAGTGTGATGAGCAGCGCGTTAGCCGACGGTGGCACGTCCTTCGATGAGCTCTATGTCGACATCAATGGCTCCAGCGGCTACTTCGACCGCTCGCTCACTGTCTACGGACGCGAAGGCCTGCCGTGCCTGCGTTGTGGCACACCGATTCGCCGGGAGCCGTTCATGAACCGCTCGTCCTACCGATGCCCGCACTGCCAACGTGCCCCACGCGGGTTCGTCAAGCGCGATGCGCGAGCCCTTGGTAGGGGATGAGGTATAGCTGCGAGCGTCGGGAATCGCGCGCCGCCGCACGGAGGAGGAGCGAGCAGAGGCGTTCTTCCTCTGCGAGCGAGGACGACGGCGGGGGATCCACAGCGCGATGCGCGAGCAGCTCCAAAATAAATGGGTATTGTTCAACGGTCGTGAATCGCCTTAAGCACTATGTCTTTGTACGCCACGGGCACAACTGGAAGCAGCTTTTCCGGTTCGCCCTCGTTGGCGGGTCTGGCGTTGTCGTCAACCTGATCGTTGCGATCATCTGCAAGAAGATGGGTCCCGACGAGAATGGCATCTTCTACGACTTGCCGTTTACCGACTTCAACATCCGGTGGTACCACGTGTACTCGACCATCGCGTTCCTAGTCGCCAACCTGTGGAACTTTCAGCTCAACCGGCTGTGGACCTTCCGGAGCGCCAAGCACTCAGGCTGGTTTCGGGAGTACTTTCCCTTCCTCACGGTGGGAATTCTCGGCCAGGTGATTGGTCTGGGCATCCTCACCCTCTTGATGCATCCGAACTCGATCTTCTCTCTTTCCCAGACGTTCTTCGACAACTCCACCGGCTTCCGTACTCGCTTCTACTGGGCCCAGCTGATCACGATCGCGGTCGTGACTCCGCTCTCGTTCCTGTTGAACAAGATCTGGACCTTCTCCGCCGTACGCGGCAAGCATGGAGTCGCAGCGACGACGCAGGAAACGGTGGAGAGCGACAAGCCGACCGCGGGCGTCTAGTGCTCGGCCTGGCTGGCAATCTCCGGACCCGCCCTGCGATCTACCCGGAGTCTCGACGGCTGTCGGTTACAGTGAGGTCGCCTTTCCGCAGCCAGATCGTCGCCTGAGCTCACACCGTCGAGAGGTGGGACGTTGTACCTCAAGAGCCTGACTTTGCGCGGATTCAAGTCCTTCGCTTCGGCCACCACTCTTAACTTCGAGCCTGGCATCACCTGTGTTGTCGGTCCCAACGGTTCAGGCAAGTCCAACGTTGTGGATGCGCTCAGCTGGGTGATGGGTGAACAGGGCGCCAAGTCACTGCGCGGCGGAAAGATGGAGGACGTCATCTTCGCCGGCACATCTGGACGGGCGCCGCTGGGTCGCGCCGAGGTCGTGCTCACCATCGACAATTCCGACGGCGCTCTGCCCATCGACTACTCCGAGGTCAGCATCTCGCGAACGATGTTCCGCAACGGCGGCTCTGAGTACGCCATCAATGGCACCGCGGCGCGGCTGCTCGACATCCACGATCTGCTCAGCGACTCCGGAATCGGCCGAGAGATGCACGTCATCGTCGGCCAGGGACAGCTCGATTCGATCTTGCAGGCCACCCCGGAGAGCCGTCGCGGCTTCATCGAAGAGGCAGCCGGAGTGCTCAAGCACCGCAAGCGCAAGGAAAAGGCCGTCCGCAAGCTGGAGGCCTGCGAAGCAAACCTGAACCGGCTGTCGGACCTGATCAACGAGATCCGACGGCAGCTGAAGCCGCTCGGCCGACAAGCCGAAGTCGCGCGGAAGGCCGCGATCATCCAGGCCGAGGTACGCGACGCCAAAGCGCGGCTGCTAGCCGACGACCTGCTCCAGGCCACGCAGGCGCTGCAATCGGAGCTTGCGGATGAGCGGGCGATGAACGAGCGGCGCGGGGCCCTCGAGCTCGCGCTCGCCGCCGCGCGAGAGGCTGAGGTGGCCGCCGAGGAAGCCGTACGCCAGGGCGTACCGAGATTGTCGGCCGCCCAGGAGACGTGGTATTCCCTCGCCGCCCTACGGGAGCGAGTCGCCACGACGCTCTCTATCGCACGAGAACGGATGCGGCAGGCCGAGGACGATCCGGGAGAGCTCCTAGTCGGGCGGGATCCCGACGAACTGGACCGCGAGGCTGCCCGCGTTGCCGCCCGGGAAAAGGAGCTGTCGAGTGAGCTCGAGGCAAAGGCGCGCGCATTGCAGGAGGCCACAACTCATCGGAGCAACTGCGAGGACGCTCAGCGAGGTGAAGAGAACCGGCTGGCGGCGCTCATCCGGGCCGCTGCTGACCGGCGCGAAGGGCTGGCGAGATTAACCGGACAGGTCAATTCCCTGCGCAGTCGTGGCGAAGCAGCGGCGGCCGAAATCAGTCGGCTCACTACCGCACAGCGGCAGGCCGCGGAACGTGCCGAACAAGCGCGCCAGGCATTCACCGCATTGGAGACCAAGGTTGCTGGCCTCGATGCAGGTGAGTTCGGCCTGGATGTCGATCACGAGTCGGCGCTCGAGGTGCTGGACGGGATTGAGAAGCAGCAGGCCGAGCTGCGTCGTCAGGAGCAGGTGGCGACCCAGGAGCGGGCTGCCCTGGCGGCTCGAGTCGAGGCGCTCCGTGTCGGGCTGACCCGCAAAGATGCCACCTCGGCCTTGCTTGCCGCCAACGACCGGCTGAACGGGCTGCTGGGATCCGTTGCCGCTCTGATGAGCGTGCAATCTCCCTACGAGACGGCGATTGCGGCGGCCTTCGGCGCTGCAGCCGACGCTGTCGCCGTGACCGGTCTCGATGCGGCAATAGATGCATTCGACCATCTCAAGGCAGAGGACTTGGGGCGGGCCGGACTGCTACTGGGCGGTGTGGTCGAGACAGAGCGGGCTGACGAATGGCCAACCCTCCCACTCGGCGCACGGTACGCGGTCGGGCTGATCGAGGTACCTGACCAGCTGACCGCCGCCGTGCAGCGGGTGCTGCGCAAGGTTGCTGTCGTCGAGAACTTGTCCGCAGCTCAGAGTCTGATCGCTCAGCTGCCCGATGTCGTCGCTGTCACCCACGACGGGGACATTGTCAGTGCTCATTTTGCAGCCGGCGGATCGTCCGCGACCCCGACACTCATCGAGGTGCAGTCTGCGATTGACGACGCCGAACGGAGACTGACCGAGACCAGCCACGCATGTGACCGGCTGCGCTTCGCTCAGAGCCAGCTGGACGAGCAGCATCGTCAGGCCAGTGCCACAGTCGAGGACACACTCGCAAGGCTGCATGAGTCCGACGCTGCGATGGCGGCGTTGGCTGAGGAACTCGGCCAACTCAGCTCAACCGCCCGCTCGGCGTACGCGGAAGCTGAACGCTTGCGTCATGCCATCGCGGAGGCCGAAGAGGCGCGTGACCGCGACGTCGCCGGGCTCGCCGACCTGGAGCACCGGCTCGAGCTGGCAGCCGAAACAGTGGATGAGAGAGAACCGGATCCGGCGGAACGTGACCGGTTGGCGGAGCAGGCGAGGCTCGCCCGCAGCGCGGAGATGGATGCTCGCCTCGCGCTGCGAACTCTCGAGGAGCGGGCGCGAGCCCTCGCTGGTCGAGCCGATGCGCTGCGGCGGGCCGCCGACGGCGAACGCCAGGCCCGCCTCCGCGAAATTGCCCGCCGCGAGCGACTGGTGCGCGAGGCACGTACCGCCGCCGCCGTACACGCCGGTGGCACGTACTTGGCGCACCTCGTAGAACGCTCCCTCGCCGTGGCGGCACGCGAGCGCTCTGAGGCGGAGGCCATGCGAACCGAAGCCGAGGCGGCGCTTGGTGCGGCGCGGGCATCCGTACGCTCCCTGACCCGCGACTTTGAGTCATTTGTCGACGCCGCCCATCGGGACGAAATTGCGAGGGCCGAGCAGCAGATGAGGGTCGAGGCTCTGGCCGAACGGGCCATGGCGGAACTCGGCCTCGAAGCAGCGGATCTGTTGGCCGAGTACGGACCGGACCAGCCCATACCGGTGCTCACTCGCGAGGACGGCACCGCGCTTGCCAGCGAGGACGACCAGCCCGAGCCCGTGTCTTACGTCCGCGGGGTGCAGGAGAAGCGGCTGCGGACCGCCGAGCGTGAGCTGAGCGAGCTTGGCCGGGTCAACCCGCTGGCCCTGGAGGAGTTCGACGCGCTGGAAGCACGACACCAGTTCCTCTCCGAGCAGCTGGAAGACTTGCGGAAGACCCGTCGAGATCTGCTCGAGATCATCGACGAGGTTGACGACAGGGTGCAGCGTGTCTTCGCGGAGGCGTACACCGACATCGCGGCTGCGTTCGAGCGCGTGTTCGCCCGGCTCTTCCCTGGCGGGGAAGGCCAGCTGATCCTGACCGAACCCGACAACTGGCTGACCACTGGGGTGGATGTCGAGGCGCGACCGCCGGGGAAGAAGATCAAGCGGCTCTCGTTGTTGTCCGGTGGTGAGCGCTCACTAGTGGCGGTCAGCTTCCTGATCTCGCTTTTCATTGCACGGCCCAGCCCCTTCTACATTCTTGACGAGGTCGAGGCAGCTCTCGATGACACCAATCTCGGCCGCTTGCTGGAGATCTATGAGGAGCTCCGGGCGACGAGTCAACTGCTGGTTATCACTCACCAGAAGCGGACCATGGAGATCGCCGACGCCTTGTACGGGGTCAGCATGCGGGGGGACGGAGTCTCAACCGTGATCTCTTCGCGACTTCGTGAGACCGAGTCCGTCGCCTGAATGTGATGAAATCGAGAGCAAGAATCGGCGCTTTCAATGCCAACATCGTGATCTTGGCTTGGCAGACTATGCCCAAGAGCTGTTCCGCCCGGCACCGCATGCATCGCAGGCTGTACGACCCGTAAGACAGTTCCTTCCCCGTTCTGCTAGACATCGACTGTCTGAAAGGGATGTTCGTGACCTCCATCGTCGTCGCAATGATTGTGATCTTCGTCGTTGTAGCTTGCACTGTTGGCCTGGTCTTGCTGGGCATGGAGGGGCGTGGGAAGCAACGCGCACCGAAGCTGGCCAACCGGATGGCCCGAGCGGCTCAGCATCTCAATGGTGACGGTGAGCCGCCCAAGCGCTTGATCAAGCTGATTGAGTCCACCCGCGGTCGCTGAGCCAAGGGGGCCGGCCCGTCCTCAGTAGGATGTGCCGGTGGATGCGACAACTCTGTGGTTGATCGTCGGCGTCATTCTGCTGGTCGCCACCGTGCTCGTCGGCTTCGTCGCGGTTGGTCGCCGCCGAGCGCTGCGGACTGGTGAACAAGCGCCAAGCCTAGAAAGCCCACCGCGTGGCTGGGAAAAGCCGGCCGAGGACTCCGGTGATGCACCTTCTGCGACGCAGGTTGACGTTCGCGCCACCCCGCCAGAAGTCGAGATCCCTGACATCGAGCTGGCTCCGGAGGCGCCGGAGCTCGAGCGTCCCGAAGCTCCCGAGAACCGCTTGGTACGCCTGCGTCGCCGGCTGGCCGGCTCAAACAGCGCGCTCGGACGCGGCCTGTTGCTGCTGATCACCCGTGATCGGATCGACGAAGATACCTGGGAGGAGTTCGAGGAGACGCTGATCACGTCCGACCTTGGCGTCGCACCGACGACCGAACTGGTGGAGGCGCTGCGCAGCAAGCTGCGGGTCGAGGGGATTTCCGAGCCGGGGCAGGCCAAGGCCATTCTGCGGGCCGAACTGATCAAGCTGGTCGATCCCACGATGGACCGCACCCTCAATGCAGACCGGGCCGAGCAGCCTGCTGTCGTCTTGGTAGTCGGAGTGAACGGCACGGGCAAGACCACGACCGTGGGCAAGCTGGCCAGGGTGCTGGTCGCGGAGGACAAGGACGTACTGCTCGGCGCCGCTGACACCTTCCGGGCGGCCGCGGCGGACCAGCTGGAAACTTGGGGTAGCCGGGTGGGAGTGCCGACCGTGCGGGGCGCTGAGGGGGCCGACCCGGCAAGCGTTGCCTTCGAGGCTGTCAAAGCCGGCATCGAGCAGGAGGTCGACGTCGTACTGATCGACACCGCTGGTCGGCTGCACACCAAGGTCGGACTGATGGATGAGTTGGGCAAGGTGAAGCGGGTGATCGAACGTCAGGCGCCCGTCGGTGAGGTGCTCCTGGTCCTTGATGCCACGACTGGACAGAACGGACTGACCCAGGCTCGGATTTTCGCCGAGGTGGTTGATGTGACCGGCATTGTGCTCACCAAGCTGGACGGGTCAGCGAAGGGCGGCATCGTCGTCCAGGTACAGCGGGAACTCGGTGTCCCGGTGAAGCTCGTCGGCCTCGGTGAGGGTGCAGATGATCTTGCACCGTTTGACGCGGAGGTATTCGTCGACGCCCTGTTGGACCAAGCCGCGTGACGAGCATCCTCCATCCACCAGTCGAGGGCGCCGCGTTCGACGCGTTCCTGCAGAACTCTGCGCCGGCCAGCCGAGATCATGAGAGGTGGCGCCCAGAGGATGGGATCATGCCGGCCCTCTACCTCAGCCACGGTGCTCCGCCGGTCTTCAATGACGCGCACTGGATGGACCAGTTGTTCGCCTGGTCCCGGTCCTTGCCCAAGCCAACAGCCATCTTGATCGTGAGTGCCCACTGGGAATCCGCCCCGCTGGCACTGTCCGCGCCAGCAGCCGGGACTCCGCTGATTTATGACTTCAGCGGATTCGGCCGGCGATATTTCGCGATGACATACCAGACACCGGACGCGACGGCGCTCGCGGCAAAGATCAGCGCGCTGATGTCGGACACCGAGCCGGTGCACGAGCATCCGAGCCGCGGTCTCGACCACGGTGCCTGGGTTCCGCTGAAGGTGATGTATCCGTACGCGGACGTGCCGGTGCTGCAACTCAGCATGCCGACCCACGATCCGGACCGGCTGTTTCGGATCGGCCAACAGCTCCAGCCGCTGCGTGAGGAGGGAGTGCTGATCATCGGATCCGGCTACATGACCCATGGCTTGCCGTTCCTCGGTCGGGACAGCTGGGAGCGCAATGTGATTCCCGGCTGGTCCCGGGACTTCGATGCCTGGGCGGCAGAGGCACTGGCGGCTGGCCGGATCGACGTGCTGGCCGACTTCGGGCACGCACCCGGGATGCCGTACGCACACCCCACGGTGGAGCACTACACGCCGATCTTCGTCACCTTTGGTGCGGCGACCGATCCCTCAATACCACCCAAAGTCGTGATCGACGACTTTCAGATGGGCCTGGCGAAGCGGTCCTTCCAGGTCGCGTAACAGCCACAGAACTTGAGGCGCAGTGTCGCGATGTCGAGTACTCTTGCTATCAAGAGATATCAGGAGAAGATTCGTGACCGATGTGCTCATCCGCGACCTCGAACCAGAAGATGTGGCTCGGTTGGACGCCCACGCCGCAATGCTTGGACTGTCGCGGAATGAGTATCTGCGTCGACGGCTCCAGCAGGACGCCCGCCGCGGAGTGGGCTCGGTGACCCTTTCGGATTTCGAGCGTTTTGCCGAGCGATTCAGCGGTCTTGCAGATGAGGAGCTCATGAGGCGAGCTTGGGAGTGAGCTCGACAGTCTGGCTGATCGACAAGTCGGCTCTGATTAGGCTCTCCCGCAGTCCGGTTCGAGACGACTGGTTCGAGCGAATTGCGCGGGGTCTCGTCCGCATTACCACGTTGACCATGCTGGAAATTGGATACTCGGCAAGGTCTGGGGCGGCCCTGCAGGACGAACTGCACAGACCACCGCTCGCGCTGATGCCAATCGAGTATCTGACGCCGGCGAGCGAATCACGTGCGATGACCGTGCAAGCGTTGCTCGCCGAGCGAGGGCTTCACAGGGCGCCCTCGGTGGCCGATCTCTTGATCGCCGCCAGTGCCGAACTCACAGGCGCAACGGTGCTCCATGTGAACAAAGACTTCGATCTCATCGCGAGCGTAACCGGACAGCCAGTCGAGACCCTGCAGGATCCTCCGTGAGGCCCTTTCCCTCTGTGGACGGGTCCGGAATCGGAGAGCCCGAGTCGCTCCGGAACATCAAAGCAGTGGTCGGCCCAGGTTCAGTGCCATTTCCGACTCCGCGTAGTGCCCGAACCGCTCGACGTCGACGTAGCCACTTGATCGGTAGAGAGCGACCGCGGCGATCTGCGGTTGGCCAGTCTCCAGGAGCATCCAGTCGGCGCCGGCGGCTGCGGCGCTCGCCTCCAGAGCGGCCAACACAAGTCGCGCGAACCCGCGTCCGCGTACCCGTTCTCGTACGAACATCCGCCTAATCTCGGCTGGCCGCCGCGCCACCCGCGGCACCCCGGGAGCTCGAAATCGCCAACCGCCCATAGCCACGGCTTCCTCGTCCAGGTAGCCGACGAGGAACGCTCCACGCGGAGGCGTGAAGTCGGAAGTCGTGAACGGAGTCTCATCTGGTGAGCCATAGATCTGGACGTAAAACTGCTGAGCTGCCTGTTCGAGTGCCGCAACGTCCGGGTGCTCGTACGGCACCGGTTGCAGCCGCAACTCCTCGGGCACCCGCCCAGGGTAGGCGGCAGTCCTAGCCTTTCGCGGCCAGAGACACCGCGACAGGTTAGTAGGCTGAGTCAGTCCAGTACCCGACGTAAGGACGCCTGTGTTCGACACCCTGCAAGACCGCCTCGCGGCAACGTTCAAGAACCTGCGCGGCAAGGGCCGGCTGTCCGATGCCGACATCGATGCAACGGCCCGCGAGATCCGGGTCGCGCTCCTCGAGGCCGACGTAAATCTGTCGGTGGTCAGGGACTTCATTGCCGCGATCAAAGAGCGAGCCCGCGGCACCGAGCTCACCGGCGCGCTGAATCCCGCCCAGCAAGTGATCAAGATCGTCAATGATGAGCTGGTCGCCATCCTTGGCGGCGAAACCAGGCTGCTGCGTTTCGCCAAGCGGCCGCCGACGGTGATCATGCTCGCCGGTCTGCAGGGTTCCGGTAAGACAACACTGGCCGCAAAGCTCGGGTTGTGGCTGAAGGAGCAGGGTCACGCTCCACTGCTGGTCGCAGCGGACTTGCAGCGTCCCAATGCAGTCAACCAGTTGCAAGTGGTTGGTCAGCGAGCCGGCGTTCACGTCTACGCGCCTGAGCCAGGCAATGGCATCGGTGACCCGGTTGCGGTAGCCCGATCCTCGATCGGTGAGGCAGAGCGTCGTCTCTATGACGTCGTCATCGTCGACACCGCCGGCAGGACGGGCATCGACGCCGAGATGATGAAGCAGGCCGCCGACATCCGTGATGCCGTCCATCCAGACGAGGTGCTCTTCGTCGTGGATGCCATGATCGGCCAGGACGCCGTCAATACAGCCAATGCCTTCGCCGGCGGAGTGGGTTTCGACGGCGTAGTGCTCACCAAGCTGGACGGCGATGCCCGCGGCGGTGCTGCTCTGTCGATCGCGCGTGTCACGGGCAGCCCGATCATGTTCGCCTCCAACGGTGAGGCGCTCACGGACTTCGACGTGTTTCATCCCGACCGGATGGCCAGTCGGATCTTGGGCATGGGCGACATGCTTACCCTGATCGAGCAAGCCGAGAAGACCTTCGACGCCGAGCAGTCGGCCAAGGCGGCCGCCAAGCTGGCTGGACAAGGGGGAGAGTTCGGATTGGCGGACTTTCTCCAGCAGATGCAAATGGTCCGCAAGATGGGCCCGTTGTCGAAGGTCTTCGGGATGTTGCCCGGGATGGGCGACCTCAAGGACAGGATCGCCGGCATCGACGAGCGTGACATTGATCACATCGAGGCGATCATCCATTCCATGACCCCGGGGGAGCGCGACAACCCCAAGATCATCGACGGCTCCCGGCGTGCCCGGATCGCCAAGGGAGCCGGGGTCGAAGTCTCAGAAGTCAACGGCCTCATCAATCGCTTCTTCGAGGCCCGCAAAATGATGAGCTCGCTGGCAACTGGTGCCATGCCGGGGATGCCAGGACCTGGCCTCCCTGGCCCGCGACGCCAGCCGGCCCGCTCGCAGAAAAAGAAGGGTGGTCGGGGCGTCTCGGGCAACCCTGCCAAGCGCAACGCGGCCCAGCAACCGGCTGCCCCCGTTGATCCGGCGGCGGCATTTGGTGGTGACGAGTTCGACCAGGCTGCGCTCGAAAAGGCGATGGCTGACTTCCAGTTGCCGCCGGAGCTGCGCGGTCGCTTCGGTAAGTAAGCCCGGCCGTGGCCGATCACTTGCACGTGGCCGGTGTGGTGCTGCCTGAGGGCGAGTATCGCGACTTCTGGGTGATTGACGGCCTGATCCGGACCGAGCCGGTCGCCGAGGCGCGAACTGTCGCCACCGGGGTCTGGTTGATGCCGGGTCTTGTTGATGCGCACTGCCATGTCGGTTTGGAGAGGCAGGGCGCGGTGTCCGATGACCGAGCAGAGCAGCAGGCGCTGGCCGATCGTGCCGCCGGGGCGTTGCTACTGCGTGACGCGGGCAGCCCGGCTGACACTCGGTGGATCGACCAGCGCGGCGACCTCCCGAAGATCATCCGTGCTGGGCGCCATATTGCTCGGCCGAAGCGCTACCTCCGCAACTACGGCGAGGAAGTCGAGCCCGACGAGCTGGTCGCCGAGGTGGAGCGCCAGGCTGCGCGCGGTGACGGCTGGGTGAAACTTGTCGGCGACTGGATCGACAGAGACATCGGTGATCTCACGCCACTCTGGCCCGCTGATGTGGCAGAGGCGGCCATCACGCGGGCGCACGAGCTGGGCTGCCGAGTAACCGCGCACGTCTTCGGTGAGCAGGCAGCCAGCGAGCTGGTTGCTGCTGGCATCGACGGCATTGAGCACGGAACGGGAATCGATGACGCCACCATCGTCGTCATGGCCGAGCATCAGGTGGCGCTGGTCCCGACCATGATCCAGCTCGACAATTTCGAGATGTATGCCCAGTCGGGCGAGGACCGGTATCCCGTGTACGCCAGGCATATGCGTGCTCTCTATGCCAGTCGTCTCGAGCGGTTCGGGAGAGCTCTGGACGCTGGCGTTCCGATCTACGCCGGCACTGATGCCGGGGGCTTCCTTCCGCACGGCCTAGTCGGCAAGGAGATTGCGGCGCTGGGGCAGTTCAGCTCGCCTGACTATGCGTTGGGTGCGGGCTCCTGGCGAGCGCGGGCCTGGCTCGGTCACCCGTCCCGGCTCAGTGAAGGTGCGCCGGCCGACCTGGTGATCTTCGATGCCGATCCACGCCTCGATCTGGCCGTGCTGACTGGGCCTCGACACGTGATCTTGCGGGGCGCCATCGTTGACTGATCACTGAGCATTTGGGATTGGTGGGACCGGCGAGCGAATCGCCGGTCCCACCGGACGCATCTCACGGAGCGATGTTGATCACCAGCGTCGCCGTACGTTGTCCGGGTTGTGCCCAGACGGTCGCTTCGAGCCCACGTGTGGTCCGTACTAGCTTCGGCTTGACCGGCGAACCGTTAAGCGTGGCCGATGCAACCGTGGCCCCGTCCGGCAGAACGGTCCCGATGCGCAAGTCCGTCCGGCCGTGCCTCGTCACTGTGGTCCTGTAGGTCGAGCCTTGGTGCGAGGCGGCCACGTCGATGGTGAATACACCGAGTTTGACGCTATCCGCGGACGCTTTGGTCTGCCCGGCCGGTAGCTGCGGTACCACCGCGACTCGGTCGCGGCCCAGATCAGGGTAGACACCGAGCCACTGGTGGATCACCGGCCAGAGCACGCCGTACGCGCCCCAGGCCTGCATTACCATCGACCGCTCGGTGAACAGCCGGTCGATGTTGGCCCCGAAGTCCGGGCTGGGAACGATCTCCGGCATGGCGCCCGGCATCTCCCACAAATCCGGGTCGAGCTGGCTGCGGGCATTGCCCCTGATGTAGCGGCCCTGCTGATCGGCGCCGAGCCGGCCGAAGTTGCCTTCGCTCACCGCTGCGATGGCGCTGTTGAGCGTGAAGATGCTCCGCTCGCTGGGCACAGCAGACACCACCGAGTCGCAGCTCGGACCCGGGTTGCCGGCGGGAGCCGAGGTCGGCCCGGTGCCGGTATGGAAGAGTCCCAGCCGGCCGGTGAAGCATGGCCGTTCGTGTTGCGTGAGCGTGTATTCGCGTGTTCGTCCGACGCCAGGGGCGCCGACGGGCGACCAGGCATCTTTGGCAGCACAGCGTCGGTGGGAGTGAGTCCGATCCAGTGTCGCTGGAAGACCTTCTCGTTGCCTGGATCGTCCAGTGAGTCCGCGTACGAGCGGGCGCTGTCCGCGTCGTACCACCAGTCGTCTTCGAACTTGTCGAGCAGCGCCTTGGCCTTCTTGGTGGCCCAGCGTCTGGTCTCTCCATCGCCGACGGCTCTGGCCAGATCGGCAAGGTCGGCGTAGCCCCGGATGGTGTACGCAGCGTTGTCGAGCTTCTCCTCGCCCATGCCGGGACGCTCGACATTGCCCAGCCCTTCAGGCCACCCGTCGCCGTCCTCATCGAGGGTTGCCACGTACTTCATTGCCTTGACGCTCGCCGGGTACAGGTCCTTGAGGAACTTCTTGTCACCGGTCCAGCGCCAGACCAGCGCGACAGCCGACGGATACTTCGATGACTCGTCGGTGTTGCCCGGGTCAGCATTGGTACCGAAGTACACCGCACCATCGGGTGTCACTTCGTGCACGATCTTGCCGCTGCCTTTGTTGACGATCTCCGACACATCGCAGGGCACGCAGGTGGTCTTTGATCGGTCCGAACTGGCCGGCGGCAACCGCCGCGAATGCCGTGTACTCGCCGTCCGTGCCGAACAACCAGGTGTAGTCCGGCCAGCCTGCGCCGAGCCAGCGCATGGACTTCAGCGTCCCCACCGGCGGTGGGTACGCCTCACGGCGCGTACAGCGCGGAGCTTCAGGTCTTCTACCCGCTGCTCAGAGGCAGCCAGCATCTGCTTCGACCAGGCGACGCTCCGGGCAAGCAGCGGGTTGCCAGGTAGCGAGACATCACTACGTTCGTTCAAGCCCTCGCGGTAGCGCACGACACCCCTGATGGCAGCTTCGGGCTTATCGAGCGCCTTGCGCAGCTCGGCGCGCGCCAGCGCCGGGCCGGAGGCGGATCCACCGACGGCGAACCACACAGTCTTTACCTCGCCGGCGCGCAGCCTGATCTTGTAGGCGAGTTGACCACCGGCGCCGTTCCCGTACTCGGTATCGTCACAACGCTCCGGCTGCGGCGGTGCGCTCGGACCGGACGCCGGGCAGATCACTGCCGGGTCTTGTGGCCCCCGGAAGTCCTTCCCGGTCTTGGTCGCGTACGGAGAAAGGTCGCTCCCGAAGGCGGCGGCCCAATCATGGAACTCGAAGTTTGGTGACTGCGGCTTCCCCTTGTCCCGGAACAGCAAATGTTTGCCTGGGACAGAGACCGAATCAGGGAGGTTGACCAGTGTCTGGCTGGGCTTGGTCTCCCCCCAGGGGTAAGACGACATCAGCTCCGAATGTGCGTCCGCTCGTAGCGTGATGATCCGTGTGCGCTCGGACCGCAGACTGAGCCCGACCAGGGCGCCGGACACGCCGCGAGGCACAAAGTCGGTACGGCTCGCCGATACACCGTGAGTCGTAGGAAGGTCGGCCCGTACGTAACCCCAGCCCGAGGTGGTCTTGTTGGCCTTGCCGATCCAGTCGCCGTTGATGTTGAACCACATGCCGTCGAGCAGCTTGAGGTTTGGGAGCCAGCAGCCGCCCATCTCGCCACGAGTGTGGAAGCCGGCGGCGGGATAAGTGCCGTCGGCCGCGCCGAGGGCCCAGGCGCGGTCGCCAGTCACTACGAATCGGCGATCCGAGAGTCGGGTGGTCTCCGACAGCTCGGGGGACCGGGCGATGGCAGGATCAACGACCGGACCGTTAGCGGCCTGGGCGGGAACCCCGAGGGGTGCCGTGATCAGTAGCAGGGAACAGGCTGCGGTAGCGCAGGCAGCGAGGCTCCCCCGAGAAGCCGATGCACGATTGCCTCTCCTTTTGAAACTGCGCGGGCGCGCAACGCGCCGCTCGAGAGGGAAGATGATGCGCTCAGCGCATTGATCGAGAAATAGGCGCGTCTCGCGCACAGGACCTGATCTTCCTATCGGGTGGGCAATGTCTGGCGCAAGGGCGTGAAGGAATTATTGGCCCGGAACAAATCCTGTACTCAGCGGCACCCCCACGCCGGCAGTGGATTCTCGATGTTCGCGCCGCCGATCTGCAGGAGGAGATGGCGGAACAACGCTTTTCCGTTCCGTCAGCTCCGACGAAGACGGCGGCAACCCAGCGAACATCGCCGCGAGCGGCAGCGAGCAATCAAACACAGCGCGAGCAGCAAGCCCAAAGAAACTTGCGGCAATCGAGCAAGATGGGCGCATGCGTGGCGGCCGAGCAGCAGCATCACTGCTGATCGTCGCGCTGCTATGTGGGTTCCCCATCCCGGCGAACGCGCAAGATCAGGTGATCGAAACCGAACTGATGGTGCCGGGTACGCCGGAGGCAGACGGCAAGCCGGTGAAGCTTGATGCGACGATCCTGACCACAGACCCGGCTACCCCGCGGCCAGCCATTGTGCTGGCGCACGGCTTCGGCGGGACCAAGGCCGACAGCGAGCCCACGGCACGCACGCTGGCCCTGGCCGGTTACGCGGTGATCATTTACACCGCCCGCGGGTTCGGCGCATCCGGCGGGCGCATCCACCTGGACAATCCCGCGTACGAAGGGGCGGATGCTCGCAAGCTGGTGGATCTGGCTGCTAGCCGTCCCGAAGTCGCCAAGGACGGGGACGATCCGGTGATCGGTTTCGCCGGGGCGTCCTACGGGGGAGCGGTATCGTTTCTTGCCGCCGGGCTGGATCATCGAGTCGACGCCATAGCCCCTGCGTTCACCTGGCACAGCCTTCGGCAGGCGCTCTTTCCCCAGTACCAGGTTGTCGGCGCGGCCACGTCGCCGGCCGATGTCAGTCCCGCGAACCGCCGAGGCGTCTTCAAACAGCGCTGGGCCTCGTTGTTGTTCTCCAACGCCGGTGGACGACCAACCACGACCAATCAGGGGACTGGCAATACGGACGCGCTGTGTGCTCGATTCGACCCACAGCTGTGCCAGGGCTATCTCACTGCCGCTGAGACCGGGGAGGCAGACGATGAGCTGAGCGCGCTGCTGGATGAGTCCGGGCTGGAAAAGATCTTGCCCAGGATTGAGGCGCCAACGCTCATCATTCAGGGCGAGGATGACACGTTGTTCACTCTCGACCAGGCCGACGCGAACTTCCGAGGCCTGCCCGGGAGTACCCCAGCCACGATGAAGTGGGTGGCTGGCGGCCATGACGGCGAGATCTCGGTCGAGCCGCTGATCGATGATCTTGAAGCCTGGTTCGGGCGGTATCTGAAGCAGGACGGCAGCGCCGCCGATACCTCGTTTTCAGTTCTTGTGCCGGAGACATCGCTGCTCGGGGAGGATCGGGGCACCCGCGACCCGGAGACTCTTCTTGCACAGTCCTACCCAGGCCGCGGGTCGAATCTCGCGGATCAGCAGGTTGCACTGACCGGCGGGCGGCAGAGCATCGTGGCTCCGCCGGGCGGTTCGCCCGCTGCACTGACCAGCCTTCCAGGGACCGGGAGTGCTTTTGGCCGGGCTTCCAGCGTGGCCGGCTATGCCCTCGGGGTGCTTCCCGGTCAGTCGGCTCGCTTTACCAGCGAGCCGCTGACCACGCCGATGACGCTGATCGGGAGCAGTCGCATCGACCTTGATGTGACTGCTACCGCATCCAGCGCCACCCTGTTCGCATCGCTTTGGGATCTCGGACCCGATGTCGAGAGCACACAGAACGGCCGGAGCAGTGTCAGTCCCAGCTCGGCGGTGCTTCCGCAGCTTGAAGTAGCGCCCGTCAAACTTGGTGGACTCGATCCCAATCGGCCGCAGCGCGTGACTGTCGCCCTGCCTGCGGTATCCCACAAAGTTCCGGTGGGTCACCGCCTTCAGCTGGTGATCACGACGACTGATCAAGCGTACGCAAATGCGGTGCAGACAGCCCGCTACGACGTGACGCTGCCCGGTGCCCGCGCCGCCGCTGCAATCCCACTGCTAACAACGACGGCCCTGAACGCAGACACCCTGAACGTGCCCCTTCCGCTGCTGATCGTGGTAGCTGCTTTGGCGGTTGCTTCACTGATCGCTGCGCTGGTGCTCCGGCGTCGCCGCCGAGAGATCCGTACGGTTCTGGAGCTGGCCGACATCCCGCTGGTCGTGAACGAAGTGGTGAAGACCTATGGTGACGGGTTCCGGGCTGTGGACGGCGTGTCCTTCCGCGCGGAGGCGGGCCAAGTAGTCGGGCTGCTGGGTCCCAACGGTGCGGGAAAGACCACCGTGATCCGCATGCTGGTTGGGCTCATTCGGCCAGATTCGGGCTCGATCTACGTCAACGGCCAGCCCGTGCACGCCGGCGCCGATGTGCTCGGCTCAGTGGGCGCATTTATCGAGGGCCCCGGCTTCCTGCCGCATCTCAGCGGCAAGGCGAACCTGACGGCGTACTGGAATGCGACTGGTCGCCCATGGGAGGAGGCTCACCTGGACGAGGCCTTGCAGATCGCTGGGCTCGGCTCAGCCATCGACCGCAAGGTCGGCGGATACAGCCATGGGATGCGTCAGCGACTCGGCATCGCCCAGGCCATGCTCGGACTACCGCCCTTGCTCGTATTGGATGAGCCCACCAACGGGCTCGATCCGCCGCAGATCAGGGCGATGCGCGCGGTGCTGGCTGACTACTCGGCCGCTGGTCGGACGGTTGTTGTCTCCTCGCATCTGCTGTCGGAGGTTGAGCACACCTGCAGTCATGTGGTCGTGATGGATAAGGGCAAGGTCGTACTGACAGGCTCAGTCGAGGACCTGACCGCGAGCGACACCGTGACCGTGATCGGACTGGCCGATGGCGCCGATGTCGGCGACGCCGGCCGGACGCTGCAGGCTCGAGGCCTGCGGGCTGAACCTGAGGGCAAGCTGCTCCGTGTGACCGGCGACCTGCCGCGGCAGGCGATCGTGGCCGAGCTGGTCGGGGCCGGCTACGGCGTGGAGTCGGTGGACGGCCATCGCCAGCTTGAGGAAGTGTTCATGAGCATCGTCGGCACGGCTGCCGAGGGGCTTGAGGACAGCGACGAGGCCGCGCAATGAGCACCATCACCATGACCCGTCGGTCGCTGCCTCTCCGGGCCGAGATCGGACGACAGCTGCGCCGCCGCCGCACCATTGGCATCTTTACGGTGCTCACGGTCTTGCCGCTCGTGTTGCTCCTAGCCTTCTGGCTTGGCGATGACGGCAACGACTCGGGACAGCGCGGGTTCGTCGACCTCGCCCAGGAGAGTGGGGCGAACCTCGTGATCTTCACACTCTTTGCCTCGACCAGCTTCCTCCTGATCGTCATCGTGGCCTTGTTCGCTGGCGACACCGTTCCGTCGGAGGCCAGCTGGGCCAGTCTGCGCTATCTGCTGGCCGCGCCGGTGCGCCGTGAGCGTCTGTTGCGGCAGAAGCTCGTCGTGGCGGTCCTTTCCTCGATGGTCGCGCTCGTCTTCCTCCCCGCATGGACGTTGCTCGTGGGCGGTATCGCGTACGGTTGGGGGCCGTATGTCGGGCCGACCGGGAGCCAAATCGGGTGGCCGCAACTGGCGGGCCGGCTGCTGATCATCATCGTGTACCTGCTGATCGAGCTATCCGTTGTCGGCGCATTCGCCTTCATGCTGGGAGTGCTCACTGACGCGCCCCTCGCCGCGGTAGGCGGCGCGGTGCTGTTGATGATCTTGTGCGCGATCCTCGACTCAATTACGGCATTGGGCAGTATCCGCGAGGGCCTGCCCGGTCATTACGCGTACGCCTGGTCCGACGCCCTTGCTTCCACTATCGACTATTCCGACATGATCACCGGTGCGCTCTGGTCGATTGGGTACGCCATCATCGCCGTCTGGTTTGCCTTCTGGTACTTCCTGCGCAAGGACATCACGAGCTGAGGGCGCGCCGCGCTATTTTCCCGCAACCGGCCGAGCAGCCCGTGATCCTAAGTGCGTGGCAAAGAATGCCTCGATCCGGCGCCAGGCATCGGCTGCCGACACCGGCTCAGGTCCCGCATGAGTCAACTTCATCACTGGGCGGAACAGCAGCGGACCGTTCGGCTCGTCGTTCAGAAAGCAGTGACCGGCTGCCGGATAGACCTTGACATCATGCGGTATCTGGTGTGCGCGCAGGGCCTCTCGAAGCGCAGGCACCCTCTTGGCCGTCCAGTCCCGGCCGCCGTAGCTGGCCACGATCGGACCAGAGCGCGCCGCCAGCTCGTCGATATCGGACGGCACGATGCCGTAGTTGACCGCTGCGGCGTCATAGCCGTCGGCCGACAGCAGCAGGGCGAAACCGCCGCCCACGCAGAAGCCGATGACGCCAATCTTGCCCGTGCATTCAGGGTCCGCTCGCAGCTTGTTGCGGCAGGACTCGATCAGCTCAAACGGCTTACCCACTCGCGTCTGGAAGGCCTTGAACGTGCTCCGGACACATCGCAGCCATGCACCCTCGCCCAGCAGATCTGGGGCGTGCACGAGATATCCCGCGGAGGCCAACCGACGTGCGTGGCGGCGCAGTACGTCATCGATGCCCCACCCCTCGTGCAGCATTACTACCCCCGGCCAGGGACCTGAGGCGACCGGCCGCGCTGCAACGACAGTGCGGCCATCGACGATGATGTCGGCCATTGTCGTCTCCATGGCGCCACGCTAGCGATTCACTGCAGCTCGACCGTGATCCATGCGAAACTCGCCGAATGGACATCTTCCAAGTCGCGCAGCACGTCGATGACCTTCCTCGTGCACGGGCCTTCTATGAGCGCTTGCTCGGCGCACCACCGACCGGGGTCTTCGATTCGCCTGGCCTGGTGTTCTTTCAAGCGGGTTCCATACGTCTGCTGCTCGAGTACGGCGCGACAAGCGCCTTGATCTATCTCAAAGTCGATGACGTGCATGCGACTATCGAATCCCTGCGTGCGGACAAGGTAGACATCGTCACGGAGCCGTTTGTCATCTTCCGCCACTCCGACGACAGTCTGGGACCGGCCGGCACGGACGAGTGGCTGTCGTTCGTCCGTGATTCAGAAGGTAACCTGCTCGGTTTGCTGAGTCACAAGAAGCCCGAGGACTCATGACTGGCCTGTACATGACCGGCGGCTGAGCGTCAGTTCGCATCTCCTTGGGCGATTCTGGCAGAATGCATGCCGCATCTGTTGTCGTTCGGTGCCCTCTCACCCCGGACGGCTCAGATCCACTGAGATCATCGCGAGCGCGCCCCACCGCGTCGGACGGGATCACCCGAATGTGGCCGGCCCGCAGGCCTGGTCGCAACACCATTACAGGAGTAACCACACACGTGGCTGTCAAGATTCGTTTGAAGCGATTCGGCAAAATCCGATCGCCGCACTACCGCATCGTTGTCGCTGACTCTCGTACCAAGCGGGATGGCCGCGCCATAGAGGAGATCGGCAAGTACCACCCCAAGAATGACCCGTCGGTCATCGAGGTCGACTCCGAGCGAGCCCAGTACTGGCTGGCGGTTGGCGCGCAGCCAACCGAGGCAGTCGTCGCGCTGTTCAAGCGCACAGGTGACTGGCAGAAGTTCTCAGGGGACACGTCGCCGTCTGGCGTGCTGCCGCAGCCGGAGAAGCCCAACAAGACCGACGCCTTCAACGCCGCACTCGCCGACGCTGGCAAGGAGCCCAAAGCAGCTGCCAGCAAGACGGCAAAGAAGGCGGCATCCAAGCCCGGGAGCACCCAGACTGAACCGGCCAAGGTCGAGGGCAGTCCAGAGGAAGCCCAGCAGGCTGCCAACGCGGGTGTTGCTGACGCGGATTCCAGCGAGTCCTAATGCTCCCCGAGGCGCTCGAGCATCTGATCCGAGGGATCGTCGCGCATCCTGACGATGTCACGGTCAAGGAAAAGGATCTCCGTCGCGGGCGGATGCTCGAGGTGCGGGTGAATGCGGACGATGTTGGCAAGGTCATCGGCCGCTCAGGTCGCACCGCAACTGCTCTGCGTACCGTAATCGGGGCGTTGGCCGGCGATCAGGACGTACGCGTCGATTTCGTCGACGTTGACCGACTCGCTCGTCGCGGTCCCGGTGGCCGTCGCCGCTGAGCGACCGCCGAGAAGCAACCAGCGAAGCGAGCTGGTGAACACGCGCGCCGCCGTGCTGAGAGGCTGGCGCGACGCTGTCCTGGACGAGCGAGCGAGCAGACATGCCTTTCCGTCTGCGAGCGAGCGAGGAAGGCAGCGGCTCACAAGCGCCGGCCTCAGCGAGCGGAGCGAGCAACATACACGGAGCGAGCGGACACGCTTTTGGTCTGCGAGCGACGACGAAGTAGGCGGATTCCGAACGCGATCCGCAGCGAGCGGAGCGAGCAATTGAACACCGGATCGCGCGCCGCCGTGCTGAGGAGGAGGGAGCGGACACGCTTTTGGTCTGCGAGCGACGACGAAGTAGGCGGATTCCGAGCGCGATCCGCAGCGAGCGGAGCGAGCAATTGAACACGGACACCATCGTTGGTGTCATCGGACGACCTCACGGCGTACGCGGCGAGGTTACGGTGCAGCTCCGAACCGATGAGCCGGAGCGTCGGTTTGCCCCCGGCGAGATCCTGCGGGAGGAAGGCGGCACCCGCCTCTTCACGGTGAGGTCGGTTCGCGATCATTCCGGCCGGCTGCTGGTGAAGTTTGCCGAGCTGGTCGACCGGGCCGGCGCCGAGGCGGCGCGCGGCACGCTGCTGATTTCCGCGGTCGAACCCGATGAGCAGCCGGCGGAGCCCGGGGAGTTCTACGACCGGCAGCTGATCGGTCTGCGTGCCACCACGCCCGACGGCGCTGAGGTCGGCAGAGTGGGATCCGTGCTGCACTTGCCAACGCAAGATGTTTTGGAGATTGAGACCCCCGCCGGTCCTCGGCTGGTGCCGTTCGTGCAGGCTCTGGTACCTGATGTCGATCTTGAGGCTGGCAGCCTCACCGTCGTCGATGTCGGCGGTCTGCTCGACGACCGGGACGACGACGCTGATGAAGATTGACATCGTCTCGATCTTCGTCGAGTACTTTCAACCGCTCCGTCTTTCGCTTGTTGGGAAGGCAATCGAGAAGGGGATCGTGGACCTTCGGGTTCATGATCTTCGCGACTGGACCAGTGATCGGCACCGAACCGTAGACGATACGCCGTACGGGGGAGGCGCGGGCATGGTGATGCGTCCGGAGCCCTGGGGATTGGCGCTGGACGCGCTGGCGGCTGGCCAAACTGATCCGCGACTGCTCGTCCTCTCACCTTCCGGTCGGACCTTTACGCAGTCGCTCGCGCACGAGCTGGCCGCGGAGCGGCACCTGATTTTCGCCTGCGGACGCTACGAGGGCATCGACGCCCGCGTCGTCGAACATGCGGCGCGTCGGATGCGGGTCGACGAGCTGAGCATTGGCGATTACGTGCTCAGTGGTGGGGAAGTCGCGGCAATGGTCGTGATCGAGGCGGTAGTGCGCCTCTTGCCAGGGGTGATCGGCAATCCGGGCTCTCTGACCGAGGAGTCGCACGCTGCAGACCACGAGGGTCTGCTGGAGGGCCCTAGCTACACCAAACCACCCAGCTGGCGAGGCCTGGACGTGCCCGAAGTCTTGCTAAGCGGTCACCACGAGAGAGTTGCCGCATGGCGTCGAGACCAGGCAGTCGCCAGGACGCGACAACGGCGGCCGGAGCTGCTGTCCTCATCTGAGCTGGTCATCGAGCCAGCGAGACCCCAGGATGCTGGCGAGCTGTGGACGCTGCAGCTGGCGGCGTACATCTCGGAGGGCCAGGTCAATTCGTCGTTGTCCATCCCGCCGCTCACACAGACGCTGGACGAGATGTGGGACTCGCTGTCTACCGGGACCGTTCTCGTCGCCCGCCGCGGGCAACGGCTCGTCGGCTCAGTTCGCGGCGAGACGCAGGACGACCAGGTCTGGTACATCGGACGGCTGATGGTTGCTCCCGACCTGTGGGGACAGGGCATCGGCGGCGAGCTGATGACGGCCATCGAAGGTTGCGCGCCACCTGGGACTACCCGGCTTCGGCTGCTGACCGGTGCGGCAAGCGAACGGAACCTTGCTTACTACCAGCGCCGCGGCTACCGCGAGGTGGCGCGCGATCTCGACGTGGTCGGGGTCGTTGTAGTGATCATGGAAAGGCCGATCTGACAGCGAGCAGCAAAGCTCAGACCGAAACCGCGGCGGCGGATCTCGATGTTCGCGCCGCCGATCTGCGGGAGGAGATGGCGGAACAACGCTTTTCCGTTCCGGCAGCTCCGACGAAGACGGCGGCAACGCAGCGAACATCGCCGCGAGCGGCAGCGAGTAATCAAACAGAGCGCGATTGCGCGAGCAGCAAGGCCAATAAGCCTGTGGCCAAAAACACCAGTGATCACAGTGGCCTCAGGTCGCCGTGAGGACGACCGGAGTTCTAGTGTGGCTGCGTGGCGACAATTTCTTTGACCCCCGCCCAGCAGGCGACCAGGTCAACCGTTGCGCTCAAGGCCTTGATGGCCGTCACTGGCCTCATCTTGATCGGCTACTTGCTGGCCCACATGTACGGCAACCTCAAGATCTTCGCCGGACCTGAGGCATTCAACGATTACGCCCATCACTTGCGAACACTCGGTCAGCCGATCCTTCCGTACGGCGGTGCACTCTGGATCATCCGGGTTGTTCTGATCGTCAGTGTCCTCGCCCACATGTACGCCGCATTCAGTCTGTGGTGGCGGGCGCACAAGGCGCGGGGCGGTACAAGGCGGTACCGCAGCAATAAGGCACGAACGGGAGTCCAGCGGACGTATTCCTCGTTCACGCTGCGCTGGGGGGGTGTCGTCATCTTGCTCTTCGTGATCTACCACCTGATGCACCTGACGTGGAACACCATCCACCCTGGCGGCGCTGCCGCCGAACCATACGACCGTGTGGTCAATGGCTTCCAGATCTGGTCGGTCGTCCTGGCGTACACGATCGCGATGATTGCGGTCGGGTTTCATCTGCGGCACGGCGCCTGGAGCGCCCTGACAACACTCGGAGCCAATACCTCGAGTCTCGCGCGGCAACGCCTGAACGTCCTGGCGTACGCGGTGGCCGGGGTGGTCACGATTGGCTTCCTGCTCCCTCCCTTCGCCATCCTCTTCGGGTTCGTGAGCTGATGGGCGATTGCATGCTGAGCATCATGAGGTGCACGTGACCAACTCCGAATTGCTTGACTCGCTCGACTCTGACTCGTTTTACATCGAGGGCGCTGACATCGCTGACGCCAAAGCGCCGAAGGTGCCCATAGAGAGGCGCTGGGAGGATCGCCGCTTCCGTGCCCGGCTGGTCAATCCGGCCAACCGTCGCAAGCTGAGTGTCATCATCGTTGGCAGCGGACTGGCCGGTTCCTCCGCGGCAGCAACTCTTGGCGAAGCGGGCTACAACGTCACCTGCTTCTGCTACCAGGACTCACCGCGGCGCGCCCACTCCATCGCCGCCCAAGGCGGTATCAACGCCGCCAAGAACTACCGCAACGACGGGGACTCGGTCCATCGGCTGTTTTACGACACCGTCAAGGGCGGAGACTTCCGGGCCCGGGAATCCAACGTCTACCGGCTGGCGGAGGTCAGCGTTCAGATCATCGACCAGTGCGTCGCCCAAGGAGTGCCGTTCGCCCGCGAGTACGGCGGCCTGCTCGACAACCGGTCATTTGGCGGCGTCCAAGTGTCGCGAACCTTCTACGCTCGCGGCCAGACCGGCCAGCAGCTGCTGATCGGGGCGTACCAGGCCTTGGAGCGCCAGATCGCTGCCGGCACGGTTGACATGAACACCCGGCACGAGATGCTCGAGCTGATCGTGGTCGACGGCAGGGCGCGTGGTGTGGTGATCCGGGACATGGTGACCGGCGCGATTGAAACTCACTTTGCCGACGCGGTGGTGCTCGCCACCGGCGGCTACAGCAATGTGTTCTTCCTGTCCACCAACGCCATGGGGTGCAACGTCACAGCCACCTGGCGGGCGTACCGCAAGGGCGCGTACTTCGCCAATCCCTGCTTTACTCAGATTCACCCGACGTGCATTCCGGTCAGCGGTGACTACCAGTCCAAGCTGACATTGATGAGCGAGTCGTTGCGCAACGATGGCAGGATCTGGGTGCCCAAGAGCGGGGAGGACAAGCGCGACCCTCGGGAGATCCCGGAGGAAGATCGTGACTACTACCTGGAGCGTCTCTACCCAGCCTTCGGCAACCTGGTGCCGCGTGACATCGCCTCGCGTGCCGCCAAGAATGTCTGCGACGAAGGCCGCGGCGTCGGTCCTAGCGGACTCGGGGTTTACCTTGACTTCGCTGATGCGATAGCGCGACTCGGCCGGGCATCCGTGGAGGCCAAGTACGGCAACCTCTTCCAGATGTATGCCCAGATCACAGGCGAGGACCCGTACGAGACGCCGATGCGGATCTATCCGGCTGTGCACTACACGATGGGCGGGCTCTGGGTCGACTACGACCTGGAGTCCAGCATTCCCGGGCTGTATGTCACCGGTGAGGCCAACTTCTCTGACCACGGAGCGAACCGGCTGGGCGCCAGTGCCTTGATGCAGGGTCTGGCCGACGGCTACTTCGTGCTGCCGAACACGATTAACGACTACCTCGCGGACGGTCCGTTCCCCAAGGTTGACGCGTCCCATCCGGCCGTGATCGACGCTGTCGATGCCGTGACTGCACGGATCAACAAGCTGCTGTCGGTGAACGGTAGCCGCACCGTGGATTCCTTCCACAAGGAGCTCGGGCGTCTGATGTGGGACTACTGCGGGATGGAGCGGAGCGAAGAGGGCCTGCGCAAGGCGCTCACAAGGATCCGAGAGCTGAAGAAGGAGTATTGGTCCGACGTCAGGGTGCTGGGCACGAACGAGGAGCTCAACCAAGCGCTCGAGCGCGCCGGTCGCGTGGCCGACTTCTTCGAGCTTGGTGAGCTGATGTGCATCGATGCACTGGTCAGGCGCGAATCGTGTGGCGGCCACTTCCGAGTCGAGAGCCAAACCCCAGACGGCGAGGCGTTGCGGAACGATGACGAATTCACGTACGTGTCGGCCTGGGAATTCGGCGGTGACGACGGGCGGCCGATCCTGCACAAGGAGCCGCTGATCTATGAGTACGTCGAGCTGAAGCAACGGAGCTACAAGTGAATATCACGCTGCGGGTCTGGCGACAGGCGAACCCGCAGGCCGCAGGCAAGATGGCCCTCTACAAGGTCAACGACGTCTCCGAGCACATGTCTTTCCTGGAGATGTTGGACGTGCTGAACGAGCGGCTGACTCTCCAGGGCGACGATCCCATCGCCTTCGACAGCGACTGCCGTGAGGGCATCTGCGGCATGTGTGGTCTGGTGATCAATGGCGTGGCACACGGCCCGCAGCAGACCACGACGTGCCAGCTACACATGCGCTCGTTCTCCGACGGCGACGTGATCGATGTTGAACCATGGCGCGCCGAGCCGTTCCCGGTGATCAAGGATCTGGTCGTGGATCGCAGCGCATTCGATCGGATCATCCAGGCTGGCGGATACATTTCCGCGCCGACCGGCACTGCTCCGGATGCGCACGCCACTCCGGTGCCCAAACGGGATGCCGACCGTGCGTTCGACGCGGCAACCTGCATTGCTTGTGGTGCCTGCGTAGCGGCGTGCCCCAACGGCTCGGCGATGCTGTTCACGGCCGCGAAGATCACCCATCTCGGCCTGCTGCCCCAGGGCGAACCTGAGCGCTACTCCCGGGTGGTCGGCATGGTGGCCCAGCACGATGCGGAGGGATTCGGCGGCTGCACCAACATCGGTGAGTGCACGGCTGTTTGCCCGAAGGGCATTCCGCTGGAGACGATCTCCCGGCTCAACCGAGACTTGATCAGCGCGCTGACCCACGGCGGCTCTCACTGGCCCAAGGCAGCTCCCATCAGGGAAGAGCTGGAGGAAGAGGAACCCGACTGAGTCGTCCCGGGGGTCGTGGCGATCAGAGTGTCAAGACGATCAGCAGCGCGGCGAAAGAGCCGACTAGCGCGCCGCCGTAACAGAGCACAGTGATCGGCGTGGCCAACCTCCTGAGCTGGAGTCCGTCGTACAGCGTGAACCTGAACCGGTGGGCCGAATGAAACAGCATGAGGACGAGCAGGCCCAGCAGGACCAGCCGGGTGAGCCAATGGCTGACCACCGCGTGCAGATGGTCGTAGTCGGGCTGGACCCATCCCAGGGGAATGGCCAGTCCGAACAGCACGACCAGGACGGGCAAGAACACCGCCGCGACCACTCCGCCGCCGCTGAACAACAGCCACACGATGGGCTCCATGTGCCGCTTGGTCATCGGAGCACCAGCCAGGCGATGAATGCCGATACGACAATGAGTCCCAGGTACTGCTAGGCGATAACCATCCCGGCCGGCACCCGGCCACCGACGCGAACCACCGTAGCCGCCGGCACGGTCCGGCCAGCGACGTTCACCATCTTCACCGCTGGCACGCGTCGGCCACCGAGCCGCACCACCATGGCCTGCGGGGTGAGCACGAACCACGTCACCGTGTGCAACACCGCAAAGGCAAGCGCCACGATGTTCACCACGACGACGATGGGTGACGCGGCCCAGTCCATGAACCGTTGGTACGAGGCCGCGCCACGCCCAATGGCAAAGACCATCACCATCAGAAACACCGCGAACCACCCCACGAATACGCTGCTGAGCTCCCGCATCACGAACATGAAATAGGTTCGCTTCTTCATCCACCACAGCCTGGATACGGGCTGCCGGTAGGTGGTCGGCGCACTCATCACGCACCCCGGGGGAGCAGGAAGGCCATCACATTCTCCTTGGCCGCCTTGAGCTTGTATCGCTGGATGGCACCTGCCGGGTCGACGTGCTTGGGGCATACCCGCGTGCATTCACCGACGAATGTGCACCCCCATACGCCTTCGCGCTCAATGAGCACGTCGAGGCGTTCTCGCTGCCCGCGGTCGCGAGAGTCCAGGTCGTACCGCTCAGCGAGGGCGATGGCGGCTGGGCCGATGAAGGTTTCGTCGATGCCGTAGATCGGACAGGCGGCGTAGCAGAGCATGCAGTTGATGCAGTTGCTGAACTGCTTGTACTCCTCCAGCTCCTCCGGGGTCTGTATGTATTCGCCATCGATCACGGACTTCTCGTCGTCTCGGATGATCCAAGGCTTGACTCGCGGGAGCTTCTCCATGAAGTCCTCGATGTCGACGACCAGGTCACGAACGATGGGGAAGTTGGTCAGTGGCTCCACTCGGACCGGCCCCGGTGCGTAGTCGCTGAGGAAGGTGGCGCACGTCAGCTTCGGCTCGCCTTCGACGTTCATGCCGCAACTGCCGCAGATGCCCATCCGGCACGACCAGCGATACGAAAGGCTGCTGTCGACGTGGTCCTTGACGAAGTTCAGTCCGTCGAGAATCGACCAGTCCCTCCGCAGCGGCACACCGTACTCGGCAACCGTGGGCTCGGTGTCCTGGCCCGGCGTATACCGCGTTACACGCATCTGAATGCTGTCGGACATGTGTGGCTACCTCCCGTACACCCGTTCGCCGGGTGGCCATCGTGTGATCGTCACTGGCGACCGCTCGATCCTGGTGGATCCGTCCGAGTCGCGGTAGGTCAGCGCGTGATTGAGGAAGCGCGCGTCGTCCCGCGTGGGGAAGTCGGTCCGCTGGTGGGCGCCGCGCGACTCCTCGCGCTGCAGCGCGGAGTGCAGGGTGCACTCGGCGACGTCGAGCATGTTTGCCAACTCCAGAGCCGCGACCAGCTCGGTGTTGAACACCTGAGTCTGATCGGACAGCTGGACGCGCTCGAGTCGCTGCTGCAACTCGGCCAGCAGATCAATGCCCTTGGTCAGCGAGTCACCGGAGCGGAAGATCCCTGCACTGTCCTCCATGGTCGACTGCATCTCTTCGCGGATGTCGGCGATCTGCTCGGTGCCCCGGTCGGCCGACAGCATCCGATCGAGTCGCTGCGCCTCGTCATCGGCCTGGCGGATCACGACCGACGGTGGCGGCTTGGCGCTGGCGGCGTACTCCGCGGCTGCCTTGCCCGCTCGGGCACCGAAGACCAGGCACTCCGGGAGCGAGTTGGAGCCCAGCCGGTTCGCCCCGTTGATGGTGACGCACGCGGTCTCCCCGGCGGCGAATAGTCCGTCGATAGGAGTCGCGCCATTGATGTCGGTGTGCACGCCGCCCATCATGTAGTGCACGACCGGACGGACCGGGATCAGCTCCTTGACCGGATCGATGCGCTCGTACGCCATACACAGCTCTCGCACCATCGGAAGCTTGGTGTCGATCAGCTCCGCGCCGAGATGCCGCAAGTCGAGATGAACGATTGGCCCGTACGGCGACTCGATCGTCCGGCCCTTCTCGACTTCGTGCACGAAAGCTTGCGACAGTCGGTCGCGTGGACCGAGCTCCATGCTGCGCAGCACCGGCGTGGGCTCGGGCTTGCCCAGGTCGTAGTCCTGGAGATAGCGGTAGCCGTCCTTGTTGAGCAACCAGCCGCCTTCGGCGCGCGTCGCCTCGGTGATGAGGATGCCCGTGAACGGGAGTCCAGTTGGGTGGTACTGAACGAACTCCATGTCCTTGAGCGGTGCACCTGCTCGATAGGCCAGCGCCATGCCATCACCTGTGCAGATGTTGGCGTTGGTCGTGAATGGGAAGACCTTGCCGGAACCCCCGTTGCACAAGACGACCGACTTCGCGGTGATGACTTCGATACGCCCGGTCATCAGCTCGATCGCCACGACCCCATGCACGCGTCCCTCGTCGACGAGAAGCCGAGTAACGAACCATTCGTCGTATCGCGTGACGTCTGCGTACTTCAGTGACGTCTGGAAGAGCGAGTGCAGCATGTGGAAGCCGGTCTTGTCCGCGGCGAACCAGGTGCGCATGTTCTTCATGCCGCCGAACGCGCGTACGGCGATCCGCCCGTTTGGTTGACGGCTCCACGGACAGCCCCAATGCTCGAGCTGCAGCAGTTCGAGCGGAGCTTCCTGCACAAACGCTTCCACCGCGTCCTGGTCAGCGAGCCAGTCGCTGCCGGAGACGGTGTCGTAGGCGTGTTCATCCAGAGTGTCATCCTCGGCGAACACGCCAGCGGCCCCGCCCTCGGCTGAGACAGTATGGCTGCGCATGGGATAGACCTTCGAGACCACGGCCACGCTGAGACTCGGATTGGTCTCGGCGATGGCGATTGCTGCCCGCAGTCCTGCGGCGCCGCCGCCCACGAGCAGTACGTCGTGGGCGGCGGCCGCGCCTTCACTCACCACCAAACTCCTCGTCCACCACGATCCTCCCCGGCATGCCTCCTGAACTCGGGTGCACGCTACCGTCGTGGAACTCTATACCCGGCAGACGGCGCAGAAGCCGTAGGAGGTCTCCGCGGCGAGGACGCTATTCAGACAGCCTTTTAGCCGCTGCCTCGACCAGGCCGAGCTGGGGATGAGCAAAGCCTGCCTCATCCTCGTCAGTGTTCACTGAATACAAAGATTCGTCGGTGTAGAAGACGTGGACGGTGATCATCATCCGGTCCTCCAGCACTGTCAATCCGACACTCTCGAAGTAGGTGTTCCTACTCGAGGATCGGTCTTGCTGATAGGCGACCTCGGCTACCTCAGCCTGGGCGGGATCAGCCGGTACCGAGGTCCAGTCAAGATGCGGGTGTAGCGCGTGAATACCCTTCGGTAGCTCCTTGCCGGAGCAGTTGATGACCCAACCTTCATAGATCGACTTGGCTCGTTGCGCAGCGGTCGGATCAGGAAACTGCAACGCCACCGCGTAGCGATCCGGCTCGTCGTCCAGCGATGACCGCGGGAAGGGTCGATCACCGGATGGATAGCGGGCCCGGAAGCTGCGGCTCTTGATCGCTGTCGCTCCGAGCGTTTCCAATGGTTGCGGCTGACAGATCGACAACTGACCCAGCGACCGGGCGTTGTGGTCGTACTCGATCACCTTCCCGCCCCCGATCGGGGAGGGTAGGTCGGCAGCCATGATCAGATTGGCATCGGTGATGGTGCGTTCCTGCTGCGGAGTACTGCTGCTCGGGCCAGGGGTAGGTCCGGGGGTCGGGCTGAGCCACGCGCACTGCGCAAAGAGCAGGCAGCTGCCAAGCGCCATCGCTGCTGCGGCAATCCGACCGAGCCGGGAGCGCGCCTTTACAGGGAGGCGGCCACGGCCCAGCTGAAAGGTCATGGGCACATTGTGCGCGCACTGGCTGGAGGCTTCTGACGATTTCGTCTTGTCTCCGCGGATGTGGCAGACTTGACGGCTGCCGTCCTGCACTACGACACCTGCCACAGGGGGAAGGTCGCCGCGGGACGCAATTCAACTGGATGTACGACTGTAGTGACCTGTGGCACCGGCGAGGAAGTTCCCATGAGCAAGCTCATTAACGAGCTCGACCAAGCATCGATGCGCAGCGATCTTCCCGCCTTCCGCCCAGGTGACACCGTCAAAGTTCACGTCAAGGTCGTCGAGGGCACTCGCTCGAGAATCCAGGTCTTCACCGGTGTGGTCATCTCCAAGGCAGGCGATGGCATTCGTGAGGCATTCACGGTCCGCAAGGTGAGCTTCGGGGTCGGCGTGGAGCGTACGTTCCCACTTCACAGCCCGATCATTGACAAGATCGAGGTAGAGCGCCGCGGCGACGTACGCCGGGCAAAGCTCTACTACCTGCGAGGCCTGCGAGGCAAGAAAGCCAAGATCAAGGAAAAGCGCGACGCCAGCTGATCACCGGTCAATTCCGACATGGCGCCGCGATGGGTCAAGGCGACGCCGCGGCGGGCGTTGCAGCCGGTCGCCGAGCCCGGGCCGGATCAGGCCGAATCCGAGGACTCGGACCCAGACAAACTGAGCTTTGGCCAGCATGTACTGGCCTTCTTCAAGGAATTGACGGCTGTCGTCGTTGGCGCCCTCATTGTGGCGTCGCTGCTCCGCGGATTTGTGGGTCAGATGTTCTTGATCCCGTCGATCTCGATGGACAACACGCTCCAGGTCAACGACCGCGTTGTAGTGGAAAAGCTCAGCGGCATCAAGCGTGGGCAGGTTGTCGTCTTCAAAGATCCCGGCGGCTGGTTGACCGGCAGCACCCCCCGCGAGCGCGGTCCGATCGGCAAGGCGTTCCAGTTCATAGGCGTGCTGCCCGACACCAGTACCGAGCACCTGATCAAGAGGGTGATCGGCTTGCCCGGGGATCATGTGGTCTGCTGTGATGCGGTTGATCGCCTCACTGTCAACGGCCAAGCCCTTGATGAAACCTCCTACCTGAGCACCGGGCCGGATGGTGAACAGGTGCAGGCATCGGCCATCAAGCTCGACGTCGTCGTTCCCCGTGACCACATCTTTGTGATGGGGGACAACCGTGATCACAGCCGCGACTCGCGGTGCCACCTCAATGACGTGCAAGGCGGGGCCACGAAGGGTCAGAATGCATTCGTGTCGCAGGATCTGGTCATTGGTCGCGCGATCGCCGTCGTTTGGCCTTTCGATCGCCGACACAGCTTGCCTATTCCAGCTACGTTTGAGACCGTCCAGTCCGGCAAGCAGCCGGCGCCGGACCTAGCAACGATCACCGCCGGACCTGAGGCCAGCTGTTGACCACTCATAAGAGTCCTGCCGCGCCCCCGAGCCTGGCCGGTGATAAAGCCAACCGCAGACAGAACAAACCGCAGACGATCGGTCGACGTGCTTGGGCGTTCACACGAGAACTGCTTATCGTGGTTGTTGGTGCGGTGGTGGTGTCCTCACTGCTTCGCGCGTTCGTCGGGCAGATGTTCATTATCCCTTCGCAGTCGATGGAGAACACGCTCTTGGTAGGTGATCGTGTGGTTGTGCAGAAGCTGACCGACTTCAAGCGTGGCGACGTCGTCGTTTTCTCCGATCCGGGCGGCTGGTTGGAGGCGGAACCGGCTGATGATCCTCCTCCGTGGGACAAAGTGTTGGAGTTCATCGGGCTGCCGACCCGGAGCACGCCTGGCCATCTGATCAAGCGCGTCATCGGGATGCCAGGAGACAAAGTCGTTTGTTGCACCAGCAAGGGCCGGATCACCGTCAACGGCTATGCCCTTGACGAGAGCAGCTACCTCTACACAGATCCCGACAATGTCCAGGTCAACCCATCCGATGTCCGGTTCGAAGTCGTGGTTTCCAAAGACCGGATCTTCGTCATGGGTGACCACCGCGATCTGAGTGCCGACTCGCGCTGCCACCTATCCGACCTGTCGACAAGTCAGGGGATAGGTCAGGTCGCCTTCGTCCCGACTTCGCTCGTGGTCGGGCCTGCTTTCGCGATTGCGGCGCCTTTCGATCGAGCTGGCCGGTTGCGACGTCCCGCCACATTCGAGAAGGTCCCCGCTCCGCGCCATCCTGCGCCCGAAAGAGCGGTGATCAAACCCGCCGGGGTGAGCTGCTGATGCCTGCCGCGAGGGGTGCAGCGCCCGTCCTTGTCAAGCGCAACAGTGGTATCTACGGGTACGAGCGGGCGCTGCAGCGGATGGGTCTCTACCCGGTCGCTGGAGCCGATGAGGCTGGCCGCGGCGCCTGTGCAGGACCGCTTGTGGCGGCAGCGACGATTCTCAGCGACGCCAAGTCGCAGCAGATCGCCGGGCTGAGAGATTCCAAGCTGCTTACCGCCTTGCAGCGGGATCGTCTGTACGCCGAAATCACCGAAAAGGCCATCGCCTGGTCCGTGGCCTGCATCGAGCCGGCGGAGTGCGATGCGCTCGGCATGCACGTCGCGAACGTGATGGCGTTACGGATGGCCCTGTCGCGACTCGACGTGCCCCCGATGTATGTACTGACCGACGGGTTCAGCGTGGACGGGCTCTGCACGCCGGGACTCGCGGTGTGGAAGGGCGATCAGGTGGTGGCGTGCGTCGCGGCTGCATCGATCATCGCCAAGGTGACGCGGGACAGGATCATGTGCGAGCTGGACCAGCTCTATCCGGAGTATGACTTCAAGGATCACAAGGGCTATTGCACGCCGCTGCACCAGGAGAAGCTGGATGCGTACGGCCCGTCTGCTACCCACCGGATGCGCTTCGTCAATGTTTCCCGAACGGCTAGAGTCGATTCGCTATGAAACACGGCAGGAGCCAACCGACTTCCGGCCCTCGCGGCGAGCGACGTCGATGAGCGCCGAAGATCTCGAACAGTACGAAAGCGAGCTAGAGCTTCAGCTCTACCGCGAGTACAAGGATGTTGTCGGCATCTTCACGTATGCGGTGGAGACGGAGCGTCGGTTCTACCTCTGCAACGCTGTCGACCTGAAAGTGCGCACCGAAGGCGGTGACGTCTACTACGAGGTCTCCATGGGCGATGCCTGGGTCTGGGACATGTATCGTCCCGCTCGTTTCGTGAAGAGCGCAAAGGTCCTCACATTCCGCGACGTATCAATCGAAGAGATCGCGCACAGTGACCTCGAGGTCCCCAAGCCGAGTTAGCTACTAGCGCTTCCCGCGTACGTCCGACGCTCGAAGCGCGGTTCCCACAGCCCCTGACTGGACAGCTTCCACAAATTTCGGTGACCCCGCACGATTCGGGTCGGCGTACGCATGCTTCCGATCGACCACCTGGCCGTCTCCACCTTGATCGGCGGATCGACTACTCGGCGATCTACTTCGCCGATCTGCTCCAGGTCAGCGCCGTTGAGATCCATATCTGATTAGAACATGGCTGCGATTCTGACCGAAGAGAGCTGTGAGCGACGTACGTGTCTCAGGAAGAGCGAGCGAGGCGACGGCCAATATCGGGCAGTGCCGACGCGACGAGGGCCATAGCACGCAGCCAGAGTGCGGTTCGGGGTTTGGATCTCGTAAATGAGGCAGGCACAGGATCTAGGCGACCTTCACCCTGGTCGCCCTCGGGGAGGCGCACTGGCTCGAACAGCAGCACCGCCTGATCCGCGAGTTGCTTTTGGCGCTCTGATATCGCGGAACTTGAGAGAAAGCTGGAACGCTGGAAGCCACCGGCCCTTGCGCCGCTCCGGGGCACGTGGCTTGGCGAGATCGACGCCACGCTCTACCTCAGCGACACCGCCCGGCTGCTGGAGCCAGGCGGCACGGAAATCGAGATCCCAACACCGCTCCTGGACGATGTGGGCAGAGCTCTGGAGCATGTCTTACTCGCAGACGTTGCAGACGAGTACCTCTACCTCGGTCCGATCGACTCGCTGACGCTCGTTGAGCCGCCCGGCGAGCCGCGACTGCTCAAGTGCGGCACAGCTCCGAGCGCCATGTCCATCCGCTTTCGCTGGCCAGGTCGGGGAAGCCGCGCCGAACGGTGTGCACCAATGCCGCTTGTGCAGATCTACCACGGAGGACAGGGTGCATTGTCGCGGGTGTGGCGCGCCCTCCGGCGCCTCGCCGGGCCGGGAGGGCTCGCCGCGGTCGAGGCCGAGCTGGTCCGCGCAGAGCCGTTGGACCAGGGCTGCGAGTTCCTCGCAGTCGGTGTCGGGAAAGGGTCTCCAACTCGAGGGAGCTCGCCGTGCTCGGCGTCCATGACGTTTCAGGGTCGATGGCGGGTCCATTACGAGAAGGCGAGTGCTCCGACGAGTTTGGTGGATGCGGTGTCTCCGGCTTTCGTGGCTCCGCCGACGGCGTAGAGGGTGTTGCCGATGGCGTGACCCCGAGGCCGTGGCGGCCCGGGTCGAGGGAGGCCAAGGTGGTCCAGGTGGCGTTCGGGGCGCTCACGTCGTAGGCCTGGACGGTGCCGGAGACGCTGGTGGGCGTTTCGCCGCCGACGACGATGAGTTGGCCGTTGACGATGGCGGCGCCGGCGCCGCCGACCGGTTGCGGCGTGGGAGTCAGGGCGGTCCAGCGGTTGGCTTTCGGGTCGTAGCATTGCACGACGTCGGTGTTGCTGCTGGCGCTGAATTTGCGTCCGCCGACGGCGTAGAGGTAGCTGGAGTCGGCGGCGACCGCGAGGTGGTCGCCGGGCACCGGGATGTCGCCGGCGTCGCGCCAGCTGGTGCCGTCATAGACCTCGGTCTGGGTGACCAGCTGCTCGGGGTTGCCGGTGCGTCCGCCCACAACGATGATCTTGTCGCCGACCACGGCGGCGCCGCCGGCGCCGCGCGCGTGACCCAGGGGTGGGCCATCCACCCATTTGCCGGTGTTGTTGTCGAGCAACAGCACCCGGGGTGAGGTGACCGCGAGCAAGTCGTTGTCGCGCGAGTGGAACCCGCCGATGACCGCCAGCTGTTCTTTGCTCTCCGACCTTGAAAAATACTCGCGAACGCAGCCACTCCGGCGCCGATAACGGCAACAAGATGCTGCACATGCTCCACAGGCTCCATCTGATCCACCCCCACTCGCAACGGACAAATTTCAGACGTTACAGGAGATATCGTGGTGGCACCGGGGCACGCGCAACGTCATGCGTGCGCTGAATCACCTCTTTCATGATCTCGATCTTGACGAGTACGAGATCGTCGAGGAGGGCAAGCCCTACAGAGTGTGGTGCGTCCCGGCGGAAGTCTTGAACCGGTTCCCCCCGGCTGCTGACCGACGAGGAGATCTAGCGCGCCTAAATTCGCTGGGCACGATCCGGCGGCGACGTGTGCAAACCTTGGCTTGCCACGTGGCTGAGACGCTGCACTAGCCGCACCGCGTGGTCCATCCCCGCTAGGGTCCCAGGTGTGGCGCTACCTGACTACGAGACGCTTATAAGAGTTTCAGGGTCGACGCCGCGTGCGAATTGGTGTTGCTGAGCAGGTAGGTCAAGAAAATTCTGGGCGCTGGGCGCGCGCACTCTTAGCGTCATGGTGTTGTGTGGCACGGCCAGGGCCTCACGCGTGCGGCTGCGGGAAAAATCCCGGCAGGCGATCTACCGAACGGATCCCGCGCTCGACCTGCGACAGCCACGACTCCGAGCTAGCGGCGATGTCAGGTCTTTTCTTCACCTCTTGTCCTGGCTGCTGGCAGCCATTAGCGTCATGGGTCAGATGGAGTCAGACCGAAAGGACCTCCGAATGTCGCTGATGGGTAAGGCTCACCTCGTCGTATTGTGGACAGTGGACTCCGGCGACGAAGGCGAGTGGGACCGCATCTTCGCCAGCCACGGTGGGTGGATGACCGGCCATCCACGCGAGGGTGATGTGGCGCTTGTGTCGTACACGATTTCGAAGGGTCCGGAGCGTTCGAATCCTCTAGACCCGGGTTCCGAACCCACCGGTAAGACGATATATGTACTCGACGAGTACTACGAGTCGCCAGCTGGCATTGCCCGGCACTGGGAGGAGGCCATGGAGAAGTGGGCCGACGATCTCGGCGCAGTGATGCAGGCGAGTACACAGGCAACGGTGTCGACATTGCACAGTGGAACAGTTGTCAACGCGCTCTGGTAGCGGCACAGCTAGTACACCCAGGGCACAATGGGCCAAGCGTTGCAACAGAAATGAGTGAATTATGTCTGAAGACGACAACAAAGCCGCCGTCCGTCGCTTTTTCGAGGATGCCTGGAACAAGGGCGACGTTGCTCAAGTGAAAGCTTTCCTGGCGGATGAATTCGTCAGCCATAACTCGCTAAATTTCACGATACAAAGTTCCGACGACTATTGCCGGGGTTTGGTTGCTTACCGCGCGGCCTTCCCGGACCTCATCACATCGGTGGAGGATGTCATCGCGGAGGGAGACCGGGTAGTCGTACGTGGGACGGATCGAGGGACGCACCAAGGCGAGTTCATGGGCAGAGCCGCCAGCGGTCGATTTGTTACGGCGACATGGATAGAGATCTTCCGGATGGAGTCGGGCAAAGCTGTAGAGGGCTGGGTCGAGTCGGACACTAAGATGTTGATGGACCAGCTCAATCCTTGAAACGCGCCCAGTGCCACCCTCATGCGGTGCCGAAGCATCCGTTGAAATGTTAGACGTTCACTCCCGGCTGATCAGGATCGACGGGCGACGACAGCGTGGCACGTCCTCGGCTTTCCTACGCGCTCCATAACGGGCAATCTGAGCGCCGTGAACTCACACAGCATCGCGGACGTAGTCCGTCGTTTCTACGAGGGCTGGAACAACGGGTCGATCGACTTCGCAGACTTGGTCGCCGAAGACATCGTGAACCACCAACCCGAGGCGGAGCCCGAGCAAGGACGACAACGCTTCGAGGAAGCGGTCAAAGGTGTCATGCGAGCGGTGCCCGACTCGCAGTGGACAGTCTCGGATCTGTTGGCTGATGGTGACCGGGTCGCGGCGCGCACGACCTGGTCGGGCACCTATCAAGCGCCGGAGTTCCGGGGGGTAACGGTCCCCGGGCCAGCGCGATTCGCGGTCGAGCATGTCCACGTCTACCGGATCTCCGACGGAAAGATGATCGAGCATTGGGTTGTGCGCGACGACCTAACAATGTTGCGCCAACTCGGCGCGATTCCGACGCGTACGTCTTAGCGCAGCGTCCATATCTGCCGTTCGGTGCGCAGCATCGCGACAGGAAACTGATGGCATTTCGGTGCCTCACGTGCAGATGGTGGACAGCCCCTAACTAATGGCCTCGTGCGCGCCCGTGCGCGTGCGCGCCACGTGCGTATTGGGGTCGGATGCGCTTAAAGAAACCCGCGAAAAATTCTGGGCTCCGGGTCCGCGCCGAACACACGCTTAAAGAAACCCGCGAAAAATTCTGGGCTCCGGGTCCGCGCCGAACATCCTGCTATCCCCGGGCGGCGAGGTACGTTCAGCAGGAGACTCCAGCTAGCTCCAGGTCTTGTGCCGCCGACTAGCTGGAGCCTCTCCCCCTGTGTCGGCCCTAAGATCCATTGGCGCGCAAAAGTGGGCGAAAGTCCAGGCCCTGGCGCGATTTGTCTCAAGCTTCTCGGATCTACGCGAGATCTTTCGGTCTGGCGTGGCTCCCTTCCGCCCTGGTCGAATCTGTGTTCGAATGATCTATGCGGGATCTCGATGTGGGTCAGTACAGCGAAGCTGATCGCCGGGAAGTGAATCCGCCGATCGAAGTCCAGGCAGCCACATGGTCCCCAGCAGGCACGTTGGACTGGTGGGTGAAGGAACGTCGACCGCGCCTGGAGTGGTTCGGGCGTGTACGAGGTCCAGACGGGCGTCAACGGTGGATCAAAGCTTCTGATATTCGGCCCGTCGCAAGAGGGCAAATGACCGTGGATTAAATCCGGTTGCTGCTGCGCCCAACGATCTCGTCAATCACTAGGGCCAGACCGATTCCAACCAACCAGATGTCCTTCGAGATGACGGTGCCCTGCTCGGTAGGACGAAGAGAGCCTTCCTTCCGAAGACCCGGTGTCCGCAGGTAGAGCCCGAGCGTGCCCAGCGCGAAGGCGGTCAATGCAGCGCCCGCAAGCCCCGGTGGGACTACTGGCAGCACTAGAGCAACACCGATGGCGGTCTCCGCCGCAGACAGCAAGCGGGTGAACCGTCGAGCGTCGAGCTTGCGCAGGAACGGATAAGTTTCAGAGGCAAAGCCGTGCAGTTGTGCGGCGGTCGCCTCATCAGCGCCGGCCTTGGACAGCCCCGTGTTGAGGAAGTACACACCGGTAAGCAATCGGGGCGGCAGGTGCCATGCCTCCACGCGTACCTTCATCAAGCGCCTCCAGACAGTATGCCCAAGCAGCCCGATCCTACGCGGGGCAGTTAAGGCCCAGTCAGGCGGCGGTGTCACTCCCCGGACCCTGGCTTACTACGCCTTCGTCATCCGGTCCCCCGTGATGGTCGATCGTCTACGAGATCTGAAGATGACTTCCATCGGGTTGGGCCCAACCCAGTATCGGTTAGGCTTCGACCTGCTTGAACTCGCTCCGCCGATAAGTCTGGCCGCACTCGCTATTGCAAACCGCGCGTGAGACGAGGTGTTCTGCGAGCCACTTCCACGCGTAGCTCTTCGGATAGCGGAGCTTCCTGCCGACTTTGTAGTGCGGCGGTCCCACGCCCCGCCTGTTCCACGCATAGATCGCGCTGACCGGCACCTTGAGCAGCTTCGCAACTTCCTGGATCGAAAGGACGTCTTGCGACCCACCATCGGCTACTTCGTCAGGCTCCTCCGCATCTCGTGGTGGCTTGTCGGTTGGCGGGCACTCAGACTGCGGGCACGACCAGAGCATGGTCATAGATCGACCGTACGGATCTCCGCTCGTCGCGTCTGCCGGTGTGGACAAACAACTCGCTCGCTGGCTCGGTGTCACGCTGAGCGTCACGACGAACGACGGTCACTTCGCGGACTGCCCGATTGCTGGCAGCTGCGAGGCTCAACCGCTATTCGGGCGAAGCGGCAGTTGAGTGATCCAATATTCCGTGTCAGGCGTCGGCCCCGTACCGAACCGGGCGTTGACAGCCCACAGGCGCCCTGCCGCCACGGTCGCCGTAGTGGGGACGTCTAGGCCCGGATCGGTGATATTGCCGAGCACGGTCCCGGCCGCTAACTGCGAACCGAGCCGTACGACAGTGACCACGTTGGTGTTGCGGACCACGTAGAGCAGATGCCCGCGCAACTCAAGACCGTCCGCGTTAATCAGTGGTGGCGTGTCGCCAAGGTCGATCTCCTTGGCGATCCCGGTGGCCGGGTCGACGCGGAAGAGCTGCCCCGTGTTCGACTTCGCCACGATGAGCACGCCGCTCTTGGCGACGATCCCATTGAGGTTAGCACCTTCGGTCTGCGTGAAGTCGCCGGTGACCGGCAGCAGCGTCGCTGCGTCCTCCGATGGCAGCGACCCGTCCGACGGCAGTGGGATCTTTACAAGCTGCGCTTTGAATGAGTCAGTCACGTACACCGCGTCATGTGTGATCGCTACGTCGTTGAGGGCCCCGACTTCCCCAGGCGGGAAGAAGGTCGCGAGCAGGGCGCCGCTGGACGCGTTGTAGACCCGCACATCACCGACACCCGCGCCGAATCCGGGTCCGCCACCCGCAACCCACAACCGATTCCGGCTCGCCTCATAGGCGATGCCGACCGACACCCGCCCCTGACCCTGATCGCCGGGCTTCGTAAACACTCTTCCCGATCCCGTGCGGACGTCGCCGCGCCAGATCGCGCCATCAATGAGGGAGCCGACGAAAACCGACGTGCCTCGGCCGCTCTCAATGCCCTCCGGGAAGAACCCATTGGGCAGGTTTATGCGGTCCGGGAAGTTGTGATGCGGTGCGGCCGTGGCTGGCCACGGAGCGAGAACGAAAGCAAGGACAGCAATGAATAGCACGACGAATCTGCGCACAACCAACCCCCGTGGTAGGCCTAACCCCCTGGCAGAGCTGAGCATCGACCACCTACGTGCCTATCGTCAAATGGCGGTCCCGCGTTTTGGACTCGGTTGGCTCACCAGGCCTTCGTCATCAGATCTCCGGTGATGCTGCGCCAACCACGCATCCAACATCAGCCCTATCGCAGCCCTTTGTACCGAGCTACGAGAAAGCCCAGATGAGAAGGGCGATGATCAAGATGAACGCGACAAGGGCCTCGCCACTGCTGAGCTGCAGTGCGACGAGCATCAGCTCCACTCCAATGGCCCCCGTCCGACTCAACGATGGCCAAATCGTATCGGCGGCAAAGGCTGCGGCCGTTGTCATAATCCGCGTGTCGGTTCGTTCGTTTAGGTGTCCTACCAGGCCTTTGTCATCAGATCCCCGGTGATGCTCTCGCCATCGGTGATTTCCTGACCATTGACGAAGGCAATCGATCTACGAGGACCGCCGCCTACGGCAACAGTCTGTAGGTGAACCGGCCTTTGTTGGAAGGAAGGAACTCCAGAGTGATCGTTCCCTGTGCGAGTTCATATATGCCGGTGCCGCCAATGATCGAAAAGACGGCACTGGCATCGTCGGACCGGTACGAGCCTTGACCGGAAATCATGCCAGCCGCCAGGTTGTGGTCGGCGTTTCCCGCGTATAAGAGAACCGGCTCCGCGTTGGGCGGCGTCGGCGGAAATATCCGCATAACGGTAAGGCGGGCGATCAAGGTGCCAGCCTGAGGACCGAGCAGCTGGCCAGCTTGGGCGGGGGGCTGGAATAGTGTCCGATGTATGAGCAGCAAGTCGCCGGGGGAATTTTGGTCACCGAGGGCACGGATTCTTTGCTCGTATTCTTGCGTGTAGTCCTCAAGTAGCTGGAATGTTGTTGCCACGCCTGCCTCCACTGTGACGATTCTGAATCTGTCCAGTGTGAAGACGTTCGAGCGGTCCTGAGAAGATCAGCGACACTCTCTGGGACGGCATCACCACGCCTTGGTCATCAAATCGCCCGTGATGCTTTCGCCGGCGTGGCTCTCGACATTGATCGGCGCGGCGTTTGCTCTGCCAGAAAAGATCATGGCTGCGGTGTCAGCCCTGTCCGGAGACGGCAAGCCCCGTTTGCGCATGTCATCCTTCGATTCGATCTTGATGCGTCCACGGGAATCGATACCCCACTTGATCGAACCGAGCTGGGCGGCGAGCTTGTCGTCATCCGGATCAATATCAACTTCGGCCTGCTCGAACCGCTCCCGCAATGTCCAGTAGTCCTCCGCTCGAGCGTTGACGAACCGTTCCTTGTCGATCGGCGCCTCGCCGCCGTTGTAGGGGATGACCGTAAGGTCCAGCTCGGCAAGACGGTCCACCACTCCCCCGCCAACACCGGGAACGTCGATGATCGCCCTCACCCAGTCGTTCTTCCCAGCCTCGTCGTCGATGTCCCGCATGGCCTTGGCAATGTGACCCGCCGTTGTCATGGTGTCGTCCTTGTGGTGGGCGCGGTAAGTACGTATACATCCGCCTTCTCTCCGCATGATCACGGTCTCGTCCTCACCAAAGCGGGCGATGTCGGCTGCGATGATCGGCCGGCGAGTGCGTTCGAGGGTTCGCTTCTGCGCCGCCTCGATCCACCTGGGCAAGATCAGAGAGTCGTCGGAGATATCGGGGAACTCACCGAGCACCTTCGATTGATAGATCGGGCTGGTGACGCCCCAGCGGAGCTTGCGTTCCTCCAGCCATTCCGGTGAGACGAGCAGCGGCAGCAGCTCCTCCGGGACCTTCTCCCCGTGTACGCCGGCGTGTCGAAAGCGCTAATCGTTTCGACGTGCCAACCGGAGCCAGGCTTGCAGATCGTGGCGAAGTGAGAGGCCGGATCATCGGGGTTGCCGACAGCGACCACGCGAGCGTCGATGTTGGTGGCCAGGGCGTCTACGGCATCGAAGATCGACTTCGGTACGCCGCCGGCTTCGTCGATGATCACCAGTACGTAGCGCGCATGGATGCCTTGGAATGCAGCCGGGTCGTAGTCGGCAGGCTTGCGGCCGTAGGCAACGAGCTCGTTGCCGATGTACCACTTGGCATCAAGAGTGATGCGGCCCGGCAGCCCTGCCTTCCTATGGGCGTTGCCCATGTACCGCCAAAGGATCGCCTCGACCTGCGGAGTCGTCGGCGCCGTGGTGACCACGAATGCCTCGCCTGGCGGATGCACATCAATCCACCAAAGCGCCAGCCTCGACATCGTGTGCGACTTCGAAACGTCGTGCGACGCCTTGAATGCGCTGTAGCGATTCTCGACCACCGATTGCGCCATGCGGTGCTGCCCGGACCACCAGAACTCGCCCAACGTCGAGGTGACCCATCCGACCGGATCACGGACGTACGGGTTCTCAGGTGGGTCGAGCAGGTCAGCGAATGTCTGCCAGACGGCGGTGGGACTCAAACCTTTGCAGCTTGGCCCGAGCTGGCCTTCATTGTCCATACCATTGACGGGCTCACGCCATCACGCTCAGGAGGGACCTCGGTGCAGAACGGCGGACCCGGTAGACCCCTGGGCGGTTCTCCAGCGTCGCAAGGGTTCCTCGGCCAGCTTGCAAGGATCCGGTGGCGTTGGCTTGAGATCATCGGTGTTCCAATCGCGATCGTTGCGGCGATCGGCGCCTACTGGCAAGCAAACGCAACTGAAGATTCCCTCCAAGATGATCGACGCGCAGAGCGTTTCGCAACGGCGCACCAGGTGCTGATCCTTGGACCAACCGCGCCGAAGGACATTCAAGAAACTCCGGGCAGCGGCAAGACGGATGGGATCATCGGGACCGTCAATCCCCAAGTCAGGTAGATTTCGGGCATGACTGCGAGCCGACGGCGGCTTTGGCGGTTCCTGCTTGTGGTCGGGGTGGCGCTGATGTTCGCAGCCTGCTCGGTGTCACCCGCGGAGCAACACGACCCGAGTCCGACGACGCAGGCTTCAGTCGCTCCGGTGAACTATCGCCAGCTGGGCGAGTCGATCGAGGAGGCGATCGTATCGGGATCGGTCGCCTTGGACACGATCGGAGCGGTATTGATCAGTGCGGACGGTCAGACCGTGCTCACGCACCATCGCAACGGCCGAAAACCGGAGAAGACGTTGCACGTCTACTCGGTGACCAAAAGCGTCCTATCGGCGCTGATCGGGATCGCCGTCGACGAGAAGCTCATCAAGGACCTCGACTCACCCCTCGGCGAGCTACTGCCGCGCCATCGAGCGCAGATGACCGACGAATTGGCTCGGGTGACGCTGCGGCAGCTGATGACGATGTCGGCCGGCTTCCCGGAGGACGACTCCAATCCCTCCCTCATTGACGACGCGATCCGGCAGGATGGCGACGCCGTCGCCTTCATCCTGAAACACGGGCTAGTGAGCACTCCAGGTGAGACGTTCGCTTACTCCAACAGCTCCGCCCACCTGGTGAGCGCGGTTCTCGCCGAGGCTCTCAGGCGATCGGACGGGTCAAGCCCGGGGACGGTGCTCGACTACGCGACGGAAAAGCTGTTCAAGCCCCTCGGCATAGACACGCGCAACGCCTACACGGCCCGATTCCGGCCCGACGATCCCACACCGTTCGAGAAGGCCGGGTTCGGGTGGGCCACCGACGCCCGAGGGATCAACATCGGCGCCGGCCTGCTGCGGCTCCGACCCGCCGACATGCTCAAGTTTGGACAGCTCTACCTTGACCACGGCAAGTGGCATGGCGAACAGCTAGTGCCCGAGAAATGGGTAGCGGCTTCGGTCGCGCCAAGCCCCGCCAGCAGCCAGTACGGGTTGATGTGGTGGTTAGAAACGACCCCCAGCGGCGATTCGGCGTACGCGGCGAGGGGATTCGGCGGCCAGCTCATCTACGTCATCCCCGAGCTGGACCTGGTCGTGGTCATCACAAGCGACCCCGACCAAGAGCGCAACGACGCCGGCAACCTAGTCTGGGCCACGATCGTCCCAGCCGTCACAGGCTAGCTCCCTCCAACGCTGGTCAGCCCGACGCTCGAAACCCAATTGCTGCACGCCGGCGGCTTTCATGTCAAGGTCAGCCGGAAGACGAAGATCACGGGATGACCGTGTGAACACTTGGCCACGCTGGTCGACGGGAGGCCCGCTCCCACGGCTGCACGTGGTCCGCAGGGCTCTCACAAACCGCACCACAACAGCCGGGAGCGGGCGCTGCGCGGAGAGCGAAGCGGCGGCAATCGTGACGAAAGTCACCGTCGGCAATATGTCAAATTGCAGGTTTGGACGATGCTGTGCCATTCGCACGCTCGCGGGTCGCGCAAGTGGGGGTGCGGGGCGCTGTGCACGTGCTCACCGTGGCTCATGGATCAGCGCAAGGAGCGGCTGCGCTGCATCAACGCGCTCACAGGCCCTCATGATCAACAAGACGAGTGATCACATGACCGATGGCTTGAAACGCTCAGTCCGTCGGAAGCCGTGCGCCCCCGGCGAGCCTCAAGAGGCGGCGACCCTGGCCCGCTCGTCTGCATAGGCGCGGGCGTCCAGCGCGTCGAGCACAGCCAGCTGCGCGTCCTGGACCACCAAGGCGGCGTAATCGATCGCATCGACTGCATCCTGCTCGGCCCAGTCGGCATCCGCGGCCGCGCCCTTGGCGTCCAGCTGATTGGCCCTCTCATCGATCTTTGCCTTGATGTCTTCTCTCCTGGCGGCAGCATCGGCCTTCATCTTCGCCCACTTGCTCTCGGCTCGATCGGCAGCCTCACCAGCTCGCTGCTTGGCGTCCTCGACGGCCTGATTCGCGTCGTCTTGTGCCTTGTCGACACGCTGCTTGAGTTGGTCGCGGTCTTCCGCGGCTGCCGCCTGCGCGGTCGTCACGATCTCGTCGACCTTTGTCTTAAGATTTTCGAGCTTTGCGGAAAAGTCCATCGATTCACCTCGACGGGGCCGATGCCGGCCGGATGCCGGACGCTTAAGAAGATCGAATCAACACATCTTCCAGCGGTGTAGGGCCCAATGTTCCAGCGGGAAGGGACTAATGGCCTGAGTTGTGCCCTTCCGAGTTATCCACTTCCGGATCTACTCATGGCTCATTTGCTCTCGTGGGATCTTTCGCCCCTCACAACTTCTTCGCCGCGGTGATGCAGTAGCCCTTCCATGATCAAAAACACTGCTGATCAGCGCGAGCTGCCGCCCGACCTTGTCAGGTTTCACCTTCACTTGCGCCACCTTGTTCCAGGAGGGGTTCCAGGAGGGGAGGGGGCTCAGTGCGCGGGCCGACTCGTTTGCTCTCCGAACGCTCAACAGCAGGGACTACGGGCCCCTGTTCACCGCGCGGAACGGGCGGACGGTTTGGGTCCCCAATCCGCGACCTGTAGCCCAGGATTCCGAGATGCCCCTCGATTCGCCCTAGTCGCCAGAGTATTTCCAGGAGCAGCTCCCTGTCGGTCGGAGACTCTGACACTGGCTCCTCACGCTCCTCGCTGGCGGCCAGAAGTTGGAATGAACGGCGTTGCCTTCCATTCTCAACGCAACCGAGAAGAGTAAAAAGCCGAACGGTTAGAACCGACGAATTCGGGTATCCGGAAAGCACACAGCGCTGTAGTGCCCCTTCGAGGGCACCCGTCTGGGCGCCCTTTCCCCGACTTTGCGCCCAGACGGTGCCACGGCCTCGTTTCAGGGCATACCAGTCCGGTTCAGACTTTCACCGCCTCCGACGTGGAGCCCACAGCCTGTAACTTCAGTAGCGCGCGAAGAGTGTTGTATGTCAAGGGGGTTAGCTCTCAGACTTGTTGTCGATCACGAGCTCGGCACCAGGATTTAGCTTCTTAGCCGTCGTGATCGCGTAGTAACCCTTATGGCGGTAGGCCTCTGCTGAGTCGGCAACTACCTCGCCATTCTCGGCAACGAGCCGCCAGCCGTCCGCGCGAAGCCGATACCACCTCACCTAACCCGACCTAACTGATGGCCTCGCGCGCCCGCGTGCGTATTGGGGTTCATCGCTGCGGATGCATTTAGCTACAGTTCGACAGTTCGCACCGTCCCCATAGGGTTCTGCTCGGAGTACATACAGGTCAGAGAGCTTCCCATAGCAGGGCCGCGAACTGGCGAACTGTTAGCTCTGCCCGTGTGCAACGACCCATTTCGGTGCCCCTGGCGATATTTGAGCCACCAGCTGCATGCCCGGACTTCGCGATTGTCATCCCCCTAGCCCGGGCTAGATCACATCTGATCACCTGGAGGCACGTACGTGCCTGAGTAATAGCTACCCAGGCGCTCCCAATAGTCGGCGGGCGCTTGGTCGTACCTGGGCGCGTCCTTGATCTGGTCCCTTGTACGGTCGACGTACACCTTCTTCTCGGTTGAGTCGATCCGCTCGACGAGACCTGCCGGCACCATTACCTCGCGGCCGCCGAAGAAGGACCCGACGTCCACCTCGAGGTACGCCGGCCTGCTGTCATAGCTTGCCTCGACGTGACCGATATCGCCGTCCACTGCGACAACCGTGTAGCCAGACAGATCAGTTCCCTCAGCGAACCCCGCGTCAGGCCGGTACTCCCATGGCTGGAAGGCCATCTTCACCGTCCTCATTGGTTGGCATGAGTTCGTACGTGATTACCGTACTCGCCGCTCCTGGTGGAGCCGTGTGACCCGGGATGGCCTGACTGGTCCACTACACGCGGGCTCCGGCATAAAGTCCAAGATCGGAACGGGCGGGATCTCCGCTCAGACCCTGGGGACGATCTTGACCCTGGCCTCGTCCACCGTCTTGAGCCGTTCCGCCTCTTGCTGGGGATCTTGGTATGGGATGGCGCGGATGAGGTAGTGCCGCCTGCCGTCCTTAGTCGATCTTGCTCGGGTGCCGAGCGATGATGACCTTGTCCACCAGCATCTCGGTCAGCGCGCGCCGATCAACAGCAGATAGGTCCTCTACGCAGTGTGTTGCCGCCTGATGACGTGTTTCATTCCCTCCTTCATGCTTCTCGGGATTGTGCCGGCGTTGATCGTCGCTCTCGGATGGCTCGCCCTTTTGTTCCTTCGCGTTTGCTTCGGCCTTGCCGTGCTCGGCCTCAAGGCAGCGGCAGCCACGGGCATCGGAGCTGGAATGGCGGGCTCGTTACTGGCCCGTCGGGCAAGGACAACCAGCCTCCGGGACTACAACGAGCGATTGCCGTGGTCGCCGACCGGTAACCCCTGATCAGCTGACCCGCCGCCTACAGTTGGCGCGCGATGGGCATCACGCCTCACCCTGCGCCGTACCCCGACATCGTCATGTACGAGCACGCGCTTCCGATCACGTGGCGGGTGTTCCTGCGCAGCAACGGCGTGCCAATCGACATCACCGGCGACGAGGTGCTCGCGCCGGTCCTCGATGACCGAGTCGAGGTCGCGGAGCTCGGCATCGACCGGCTCGATGACGTTGCCGGAACGCTGCAGCTGACCATCGACCAGACGGTGTTCGACGCGGTCAAGCGCTATTCAACGTGGCGTCTGTTCGACCCTGACCAGTTCGACTACCCCGTTCTGCAAGGTCGGCTGGTGAAGGCATGAGCGACCTTCCCGTTCTCACCGGCACCGTGGCGCCGGACGTCATCGTCGACATTCGCGGCGAGACGATCGAGGCGCTCGTCTACGCGCCGCAAGGTGAGCAAGGCGAGCCCGGTCCTGCTGGTGCGCAGGGCATCCAGGGCGTCAAAGGAGACCCAGGCGACCCAGGCATCCAAGGACCGCCGGGAGAGGCGTCGATTGCGGACCTCAACCCGGTCGGCGACTGGGACGCCGAGACGAATTTCTTCACTAACGACCTGGTCAACTACGCCGGATTCGGTTGGGTAGCGAAGCAGGACTCGATTGGCCAGGTGCCGGCGGAGCCCTCGGATTACTGGCAGCAGTTCCTCGTCCAAGGTTCACCGGGTCCTGAAGGTCCTCAGGGTCCGCCGGGTGATCCGACAACCGTTCCTGACGGCACGATTCCTCGGGCGAAGCTCGACGAGTCAGCAGCTAACGCCTTCGCGCTCGCCGAGACGGCGCAGCAGAACCCTTCCGACATCGAGCCCCGTCTTCGCCGGCTGGTGAATTCGCTGGCGTTGCGTTTCGTCAGCATCCGCGACTCACGTCTCTGGGACGACCGCCAGCCGAAGAGGCGCTCGGTCGGCTTCAATGAGCTTGCCCGCGGCGTGGAGGGCCACATCCGTTTCAAGCCAGTCGACGTGACGGGAGCGCTGCAACGCCAGGAGGACCAGGCTTGGCTTCGTCCTACGTGGACCGGGTTCGGATCAACGTGCTCGAGCGCGAAGGATGGGCGCCGCGGGACCGGATCGAGACGATCTCGATCTATGACGCTCATACCGATCTGACGTTGGTCAACGGCGACCTGATGGTGTGGGAAGTCGACCCGCTCGAAGAGATCGCCCTGTCACGATTCTGTGTGGCCGTCGGCGGAACTGCCTCAGTGGGTGGCAGCCGCATCCGCGCCGGGCTCTATTCGGTCGTCTCGAACGTTTATACCTTGGTCGCAGCATCAGAAGACACGGCCACGGCTCGGCTCGCTTCCCCCGACGACGTCGAGTCGTGGCCCTTCCGTGTCAGCGGATCGCTTCCGCGCAGCTACACCCCTGACCCGTACCGCCGCTGGGCGCTTTCGATCATCGGCGTGGGGCAGTCCACGCCCGGGACGCTGCGAGGTGTCAACCTCGGGGCAAGCCAAACGTTCACGAAGGCGGCTCAGGTCTTGCCCGGTCAGACGGATCTTGTTTCCACGTTCAATGTCTCCTCGCTTCAGCGAAGCGGGAAGCTCGCCTGGATCGCTGGAGCAGGGCAGTAATGGCGGATCGGTACATCACCCTCGGCGGATACGGCGACGGTTCGTCGCTCTCTCAGGCCGGGCCCATCAGCAGCCTGAACACGCAGATCGCCGCCGCCATCAGCGGAGGCGGAACGCCCCGCATCCTCGTTGTGGCCAATCGTGGGCCGTTCTGGCTGCCGATGAAGAAGGCGGGCAATCTCGCCAGCAACGGCACCGATCCGGACAGCCTCAACGAGCAGTTCGTCCTGACGATCGACGCCGACACGTCCGCAGCAACGAGCGAGGTCGTGATCGAGGGAATGGCCGACGACTTGACCCCGTCGGAGGCCATGTTCCTGTCGGATCGCCTCCGCCCGTACACGAGTCAGAACAGGGCGCACCGCCGCTACCCGGGCCAGGCCGGCGTCGAGGTGAAGTCGGACAACCTGATCTTCCGCAACCTGAGGTTCCGGGACTTTGGTTACGGCTGCATCGTGGTCACCGACACGGTCGACAACCTCACCCTGGAGAGCTTCGCGCTGGACAACGTGCGCCGAGGGTTCTGGGCCAAGAGCACGGCTGTTCTGACGAACTCGAAGATCGTCGGCATCGGCGGCAAGGGAACCTCGAAGACGTTCATCAAGCTCGAAGGCTCGGGCAGCGGCATCGAGATCGGCGACTTCGAACTCGACGGCGACGGCCAGAGCGGTGACAACTTCGCGATCGGAATCCATCTCGACGGCACGTACGACGACGTGTGGCTTCACGACGGCAAGGTGGGCAACTTCCGCATCGGTGTCAACGACCCGGATTACACCGACTACTGGAACTGCGACAGGATCGCGGCTGAAAGCACTGTCACCGGCCTGCGCATTGATCGTGTCGAGTCCTGGGGCAACACCGATGGCGGGTTCGACATCAAGGCACCGGACGCGGTGCTCACGAACTGCATCAGCCGTGAGAACAAGCGCAACTACCGCCTGTGGCACTCCGGCATCACCCTCGTCGAGTGCGAGGGCTATCGGCCAGTTCATCCGGGCGGCACTGGCGGCGCAGCACAGATTTGGGCAGGCACCAGCGGCGCGAATGGCGGCCAGCGCATCATCGACGGCGTCTTCGACAACGAGGACGCGACGTACCCCATCGTCGAGAACTCAGCGGTCAACCCCGTTCGCTTCGAGGGCACGGAGATCCGGGTCCCGAACGCGGCGGTGACGCTGGCCACCGGCGGCGGTGCGACCTACGACGACCGGACCAGGGTCGTCTACACCAAGGTCCGCCCCGTCCTGAAGACCGCTGACTTCCTCGCGGCAACCCCCGTCTTCATCGGCGGCCTGCGGTTGCTCGACGGCAACTACGCGGGCCCGCTCATTCAGGTGCGCCGGGTCGACACCGGCGCCCCGCTCGACATCTACCCGACCTCAACCGGTGCGCTCAATACGGCCGCGATCGCCACCCACTGCGGGTCTGCTGTCGGGACCATTGCGATCATCTACGACCAGTCGGGTGCCGGGCGTAACGCCACCACTGCGGTGACCATCCGGGAGTACCGGATCTGGTCCGGCTCGGCGATCACCACGGTTGGCTCCAGCGGCAAGCCGTTTGCCTTCATCGACGCCGAGGACCGGGGCTACACCTTCAGCATCCCGACGCTGAGCGGTACGTCGCTCTCAGCGGTGCTCGTCGGCTCCTTGGGCAACGGCGTGGTGAATAGCACGGCGGGTGGTCGGTTCATGAGCCTGCTCGACTCGTCGAGCACGAACACCGACGGCGCTGCCACCACACGAGCCATCCTCATCGGCCGCGCCGGTGGCACTACGCCGTCCTCAAGCTGGCAGGTGTATCGGAACAACGCCCAGCTCGTCGCTGCGGCCAGCTCCTACGACACCGTCGAGCAGATCAGCACGATCTTCGACGGGACCAACGTCTCCCTGCGCCGCAACAACGGGTCACCGGTTCAGGCAGCCTCGTCGGCGGCATTCAACGGCACACGCATCGGCCTCGGTTTCGCCGGCAACAGCAGCTTCCGCTCGCCGCCGAACTCGTATGTCGCCGAATGGTGGTTCTTCTCGACCGCTCTCAGCGCTGCGGATCGCGACGAGCTGTACGCCGACGAGAAGGCGTTCTTCGGGCTGCCGTAACGGTCATCGCCTCGTGATCTGACCGTCCCGCGCCCACTGTCCGCCTCTTCGAGCACCTGAGGCTGGGTGAATCAGGCGGCTAGCTGCATCTGGCGGCGGCGGCGTAGCTCGGCGACGATCAGGTATTCGCGCTCCGCCAACGCCAGCAGTTCCCGACTGACGCGTACTCGGGTCCGGCCGACCTCGTCGGTCCGGCGGTCGAAGGTGGCCGTGCGGCCAATGGCCCGCTCGACGATGTCCAGCTCCGCTAAAAGCTCGTGCTGGCTCATTGAATCCCAGGCGTTGTCCATGGCAGTGGCCCCTCAAGGTGATGATTTTCATTGAGCGGAGAATCTGCCGGTTCTGGACAGACGAGGAAATCTGACAGGAAGCGGCGCCGGAGGCGCCGTCACTGGCTGTCGATCAAGTACCCAGAACCCTGACGACGAAACGACCGCCGGCGGTGCCTTGTCGGAGACGGAACGACTGCTCGACCACGACACCTCCCCACCGACAGCGACGATGGTCAACCGTACGCCACACGATTGATCACTCCTTCGCCCGCTGAAGCACGGCAGGTGCCACGTCATGCCTCCCGGGTTGGGTCAAGATGTGGGCGTTTCTTGGTTGAGAGGAGCCGCCCCGAATGGCGACGCACACAGCAGTCCGTCGGAGTAAGCACGCGACGCTGGTCGCCAGCACTGTGGACACGGTGCCGTTCAGCAGCAAGCCGAAGACCATCGAGGTGCGCAACCTCGACAGCACAGCCGTCATTTTCTTTCGGACAGACGGCACCACCCCGACCGTCAACGGCGACGACACGGACCGACTGGGTCCTGGTGAGAGCCTGGAGGTTGGACGCCGCCAACGTCGATCCTCCACAGGTGCAGCTCATCTCGTCAGCCACGCCCGCGTACTCGGTTCGCGCGGTGAGCTGATGACCTTCAAGCGCAGCACGCCAACCGATCTCCCAGATCCCTCGTCGTCTTCAAAGGGAGCGGTGACGCTCGATGCTTTGGATGCGCGGTACCGGGCGATCAAACGGCAGTCGGTAATTCTCTTCGGCACGTCGCTGGAGGCTCAGAACGGCACCGGCAGTAATACGCTTGATCAGCCGGCAAGCAATACTCCGGGGGCTGTATGCGGCCGTGGCTGGTTCAACTGGGCGGAGCATTTTTCAGGCCTTCGGTTCAACCTGATCCGAAACGCAGGCGTGAGTGGAAACACAAGCGCGCAGATGCTCGCTCGGCTTCAGACGGACGTCCTCGCCTATGACTCTGACTGGGTGTGGATCGGTGGGCCGGTCAACGACATATCAGGAGACGTTGCTTCGTCCACGACCATCGCCAATTTGACGAGCATCCTGACGGCGATTCTGGCGGCTGGCCGGCGTGTGGTGTTGCTGACGTGCGCGCCGAGTACGAGTTACAGCACAAGCGGCCGCAAGCAAGCGCTGTCAGACGTCAACCGTTGGATCCGCTCGCTTCCTGGCACAACGCGAGGCGTCGTAGTTGTCGACGCTCAGCGCGTGCTCGTCGACCCGGCAACGGGTTACCCGGCCACGGGCATGGCGGCCGATGGCATCGTTCATTACTCGGACGCGGGCGCGACACGAGTCGGGAAGGCCGTGGCCGATGCTCTTTCGACGATCGTCCCGCCTGTGTCGATCCCCTCAGTCACGATCGCTGATCCCCGCTGCATCATCTCGAATCCGCACTTCGGAACCAACGGATCAGGGTGGTCGATCCTCGACAGTGGAGTCACCGCGGCTTATGCCGCGGCGGACAATACCTGGGCCAACAAGGTGACACTCACGCTCAGCGGCATAACAACCGTGATCAGCCCCGGCGTTCAGTACGTCGAAAACATTTCCGGCGGCCGCTTCGCATCTGGCGACGTCGTTCAGGGAGTGGCGCGATTCAAGTGGTCGAACCTCGTCCCGCTTTCTATAGCGGCAGGGTGCAGGCCCAGTGTTCGCATCATGCCGCGCAAGGTCGATAACAGTTTCGGCGAAACCGCCTTTAATCTCGCTACGGCAAGCTCCGACGTCGTCGTTCCGGTCGGGTTCCCATCGAGCGGCGAATGTGTTGCCATCACGACCAAGGTGACACTCCCGGCTAACACCGATCGCGTGTACGCGGCAGTTATGTGGACGGGTGCAGCGTCGGGAACCGTGGAAGTCAGCGACGTGTCCTTCTACAAGGTTTCGTAGCCCCTCCCATCCCCACTACACGATCGTCACCGCGATCATTTCGGTAGCGAAAACGAAGGGTCCATGGTCGGCCTAGCACCGCCTGATGATCTGACCCTCGCTCGCCCACTGCACAACCAACGGCAAACAAGGACCATCGACGGCAGGGTGAACTATGCCCGCTTTTGATCTTGCTCGGCAAAATAGTGCGCCGCCTGCTCTCCAAGTTCTACGAGTGGCTTCAACGCGGCCGCCGCCGCGATGTGCAAGTCGTACGCATTCGACAGCTCGCCTGTAGGAAGCTCATACTCCTCCCACACTGGCTTGCCGGGGATGTAGCTGACCTTCCATCCCTCACCGTCGGGCTCGAAGGCCACGCCGAGCCCATACTGGGAGGCGCACCGCGCCCCCCGGTGCGCAGAATTTTTCCGCACCGCGCCCCCCGGTGCGCCCCTATCCCGTGATCAACAATGAGGACGGGGCTGGCGCACACGACCGCCACAGCTCGCTTGTGTTGCTGACCAGGTCATCAAGAAAATTCTGGGCACCGGGGGACAGCGCGCGGATAATCAATCAGTCGAATGGTTACCAGACATTGGTTCACTAGATCCTGGGGGATTCACTCATTAGGCGCACTGCAGGATGGGTACTTGGCCCGATGCGTGCGGCTGCATCTGCTCCGTAGCATCGTCGACATGTTTAAAGCCGTGGCTCTCTATCCGATGCCGAGCGATCCTCAGGCTTTCCGGGATCACTACGAGAGCATCCACCTGCCCCTGGTCGCTAAGCTCCCAGGAGTGCGCTCTCTGCGCTACAGCTTTGATTTGATTGCACCATTAGGCGAAGCGCCCTTCTTCGCAGTTTTCGAGGTGGAATGGGATGACGCCGAGGCCATGCGTGCATCGCTCACCTCCCCGGAAGGTCAGGCAGTTGCCGAAGACATGGCGCCGTACGTGACCGAGGGGACCGTTCTCTTGAACTACTCCCTTCAGGACTTCCTTTTATCTGCCGCGGCCATCCAGGGCGACTCGTAAGTCTGGACGCGCGAGTGCTCAAGCAGTCTGGTTACGGCGCCGCCGAAGCAGCATAAATGAACCAATGGATTCCGAAGGGCTCCGGTCGTGTTAGCGCACTTCCGAGGCCTGCTTACTTGCCATCATGCGCCTGGCCCTGGCCTTTCGCGCGTAGCTCGCGGCGGAGTGTCTGCCGGTTCCATGTTCATGGCGATCAACTGGCCCTCCCAATGCTGTTGCTTGGGGGGCAGCGTGACGCCCACGTGCCAGCCCCGGCGATACCTCGCCAGCGTGGCCGGAGTCATGATCTTGGTTCCGGCTTCAGTGAGCTTGATCGTTGCCTCACCTTCATCACTGATTCGGGCGATGTATCCGATGTGGGTTCGTTGCTGATCTCGATCATCAATGAACCACGCTGAGCCCAGCAGCTCGC
>Ga0307294_10000003_pt1 | contig 79804 bp, 74 predicted proteins | sample ER_DNA_151_FD_194468 | JGI IMG/M metagenome (GOLD analysis project Ga0307294, IMG submission 194468) | Bulk soil microbial communities from the East River watershed near Crested Butte, Colorado, United States - ER_DNA_151 | ecosystem: Environmental > Terrestrial > Soil > Floodplain | place... | reverse complement strand
AATGACCTAGTCAGGGTGGGCCCCGTGGGACTCGAACCCACAACCTACGGATTAAAAGTCCGCAGCTCTGCCAATTGAGCTAGAGGCCCGGCGCGACGCGACCGGCGTCATGCCGTCAGACAGTCTGTCAGATGGGGCAACCCAAATCTGCCGAGCCAACGGTCAACTGCTGCGCTCGTCGCACCGCCCTACGTCACACGACGTATCACCAATTGCGCCCGCGAACGGACGATCCGCGGGCAAGTCTTGGGTAAGCCTAGAGATATGGCTCTTCATTACGACTTTTCAGGTCGGGTGGCACTCGTAACCGGCGGCAGCCAGGGCATCGGGGCGGGCGTTGCCGCTGCATTCGTCCAAGCGGGCGCCGCGGTAGCAATCACCGCCCGCAGCGACGACAAGCTGCAGCGAACTGCACAAGAGCTCCGCAACGGTGGTGGCCGAGTGCTCGCCGTGCCCGCGGACGTCACCGACGAGGACTCAGTACGGGCGCTGGTCGAGCGGTGCGTCGCTGAGTTCGGCCGGCTGGACTTTGCCGTGAACAACGCCACGGACGGCCCGATGCCCGCGCCGTTGGCAGAGATCCCATCCGACGGCTTCTCCCTGGGCATTCAGACCAACATCAATGGCACGTTCTTCGGTATGAAGCACGAGATCCCAGCGATGCTCGCCTCAGGCGGCGGCGTGATCATCAACATGGCCTCGGTCGCCGGGCTCGGCGCAACGAGCAACCTTTCGGCATACGTCTCTGGCAAGGCGGGAATCATTGGGCTGACCAGGTCGGCTGCACTCGACTATGCCGACCAGGGCATCCGCATCAACGTGATCGCGCCCGGGCCCATCCTGACCGATCATCTGGCGGCCGCCGGCGAACTCGCCCAGCAGATGGCAGCCCAAAGCGTGCCGATTGGGCGGATCGGGACTACAGCTGACGTGGCGGCGTGCGTGCTGTGGCTGTGCTCCGACGACGCCTCGTTCATCACCGGTGTCACGGTTCCGGTCGACGGCGGCCAGACGGCTGGAACGAAGCTTCGCCAGACCTATCGCCCCGGCCAACCCATGGACGAGGACTAGGCAAAGTCCAAACCCCTTGGACGGGCGAGTTGACGGACTGCCGGCAACTAAGACTCGCTAAGGTCGCACCAAATGCTGCCGAAGGAGTCAAGCCCATGGCTGGTCATGTGTACGGACTGTCCGAGATTGTCGGCACCTCCACCGAGGGAGTCGACGATGCAATCCGCGTCGGAGTGCAGCGCGCTGCACGTACGCTGCGCGGCCTGGACTGGTTTGAAGTCACCGAGATCCGCGGGCACCTCGCGGACGGTGAGATCGAGCACTTCCAGGTCACACTCAAGGTCGGGTTCCGGATGGAAGATCGAAAGTAGACCTAGACCGACCGCCTTCACCGGTAACAACTCAAGTCAGCTCGAAAAGCGCGGGCACCACCTCGGCCGGCGAGGGCATCGCGGCAATCTCATCGCGCACCCGAGCGGCAGTCTCCCGCTCCTGTGAGTCTCCGACGAGCGCCTGCACGGCTTCCGTGATCGCACCCGGTTGCTGCGCGTCGTTCGGCAAGGCCCGAGCGGCCCCTGTGGTCGTCAGGAGGTCGGCGTTGAAGAACTGGTCAGCACCCTGCGGCAGGAGTAGCTGCGGCAATCCGATTTCGAGTGCACTGAGTACGGTGCCGGTGCCGCCGTGGTGCACGATGAGGTCGACCAGGGGCAGCACCGCGGACTGGGCCACGAACCGCTCGACATGCACATTGGCCGGCACTTCGCCGAGCGCTGCCGGGTCACCTTCAGGCCCGACCGCCACCAGCACGTCCACATCGAGCGGTGCGATCTCAGCGATGGCGCGGCTGAGCACCTCGACAGCGCCGAATGACACTGTGCCGAGGGTGAGGTAGATCCGCGGCCGGGAACGAGGACCATTGAGCCATGCCGGCACTCCAGCGCTGAACTCGTTGTAGGCCACCGATCGGATGGGAATCGTCGGAACCCGGCTTCCGTCGGTCTGCCGCACGGTCGGTGGCGCGGGGTTGATCAGCGCCGCAGCCAGCAGGCCGTTGCCCTCTGGGGGTGTCAGATTCCGCTGCAGCCAGGTGTCGCGTTGGTAGTCAACCGTCGCGGAATGCAGGTAGTTATAGATGAAGCTCGCCAGCGCAATCGCGTACGCCGCGGCCGGAATCCCCAACACACTCGCCGCCACCCCAGCGCCGGTGTGCATACCCTCATAGACCACCAGATCTGGGCGAATCCGCTCACATTGCTCGATCATCGTCGGGATAGCGAACTCGGCCGTCACATCAGCGAACATGGCCATGCTGAAGTCCTGATCATGCAGATCGGGATGGCGTCGCCTCGCCTCCTGGATCGCCCAGTCCAGCTCGAGGTTGGGCGGATACCCGGGAACGGTCGGCAGCGGCAGCTGTCCCAGAAACGGCGGTCCGGTTGCGATCACTGCCTCGTGACCGGCATCCGCGCAGGCCAGCGCAAGCGGCATCATCGGGTACAGGTGCCCGTACGCGCCGAGCGAGGCGAACATGATCTTCACGTTCGTCATAGTGTCAGACGGCGTCGCCGGCAGCCAGATCCGCGATGCGTTGGGTCGATGATCACGTTGCCGAGGCTGACCAGTCGGGTGATCATGGACCGGCGCGGAGTGCCAGCAGCTTCTCGGCGACCAGGTCCAGATCCAAGTTGTTGGTCTCGCTTACCGTTCGGACCGCGTCCGGAGGCCAGCCATCGATACCATGACAGGCACCTGCGATGGCTCCAGCCATCGCAGCAATCGTGTCGCTGTCGCCACCGAGCGAGGCGGCTGTCAGGCAGGCCTGCCACGGGTCGTCGGGATGCAACGCGAGCACGGCAAAGGCAGCTGGTACCGATTCCTGTGTCGCCAGGCTGGTCCCAATCAACTCAACGATGTCTCGCAGGGAGCGATCATGATCATCAGGGTTCACCAGCCCGATCGCCCATGCGATCCGGCGGGCGACTACCGCCCCGGCAACCCATTCACCCCGCTGATAGCCCAACTCGGCGGCTCGGATGCCGAGCGTCGTGGCTTGAGCGACGGATGCACCGCCGATGCCGCCGCTGACAGCGGCTGCAACCGCCGCCGCACCAGCGATCGCCACACCGGTGTGATGAGTCACCCGGGACGCCTCCACAACAAGATCAACAAGCGCGTCAAGATCATCTGTGGACATCATCAAACCGACCGGGGTAATCCGCATCGCTGCCCCATTGGTCGCTCCGAAACGTGTTTCATCCAGTGGGGCACCGGCCACCGCGGCCGCCACTACGGCGCTGCTTGACGGCCCCAACAGATCCAGCGATCCCCGTTCCCGCGCGCGTTCTGCCCAGGCCACCAGCCGGCGAGCGAGATCCTCGGTATCGAGGTGTCCGCCGCCGATGAGTAGGGCGTCGGCCAGCAGCAATGCCTGCTCCGTATCGTCAGTGATCGACCCAGCCGGCAGCCCGGCTGCGATCGGGTGGTCCGCCGGGGCTTCCCGGAATCCATCCAACACGCCGAAGCAGTCTGAGACCTCTTCATGTGACATCAACTGCGTCGGCATGCCCAGTGCGTCGCCAATCGCAAGACCATAAAGGGCGCCACGGGCCCGGTCGCTTGCCGTGCTCATGCGGCCCGGGACGCGAGGACCGTGTCAGCCTCGGCGATGTCGATCAGTGGGCTGTAGAGCGCCATGGCGTCAAGGGCGCGCTGGTGGTCCGCTTCGGTGATCCCGGCACATGCATCCGCAACCACCATGACGTGTACGCCGGCATCGGCCGCCGCCAGCGCGGTCGAGAGTACGCAGCAGTCGGTGGTGACGCCGGCAAGCACGATCTCCCCGGGGTGTCCGAGCGCTTGGTCGGTCTCGGCATCCCACTTACCGAAGGTCGTCCGGTCGAGCGTGCTTGCCGGGATCGATGCGAACTCATCGCTGAGCTCATACAGCGGCGTGTTCGCGGGGTCGAGGGCAAAGGGCCACTGCTCGTAGTAGGCGATCCAACTGCCAGTCGGTTGCTCCGGAGGCACAAACCGTGTGAAACAAACACGGGAGTCGAATGCGCCCAGCAGCCGCTGGATCCCAGCTGCGGCCAATGCATAGCCCGGCGTGGCCCATTCGCTGATCGGTTCGCCAAAGATCCGTTGCATATCGATGATCATCAGCCAGCGGGCCGCAAGATCTCTGGAGGAGGGCAATCGCACGTTCTCGCTCATTCGACTGCTACCGCCTCTAGGTCGGCGGCAGAGAGCGGCATGTCTTCTTGTGCTCGTACGGGCCGGCGGCCCAGCACGAGCGTGCCGACAAACCCGATCACAAGCGCCGCGAGGACGCCGAGGTTCGCGTACGCCCAGGAACCCTCCCGACCGCCCAGCCCGAGGGGGCCGAGCAGGTATCCCTGCCATGCGAGCCAATCCGCGAAGGAATTGGTGACCAGGCCCCAGCCGACCACAGCACCGATCACCAGCAACACCAGGGACCCGATCCGGACGCTGCCGTACCGGCCATGGGGGTCCAGCAACTCTGAGCTCGCGTACGGCTGACGACGCAGGGCGAAGTCGCCGAGGAAGATGCCGCACCAGGCCGCGATCAGCACGCCCAAGGTGATCAAGAAGCCTTGAAACGGTCCGATGAAGTTGTCGGCGATGAACACCAAATAGATGGATCCGGCGATCATCAAGACGCCGTCGATAGCTGCTGCGACAAATCGAGGCACCGGTAGCCCGGCGCTCAGAAGCGCGAGGCCCGAGGAATAGATGTCGAGGACAGCACCGCCGACCAGGCCGAGCACCGCGACCAGCGCGAACGGCACCAGGAACCAGGTCGGCAGCAAAGTCGTCAGCGCGCCGATTGGGTCGGTAGCCACGGCGTCACGCAGCTCCTGCGACGAGCCCGCGAGCATCAAACCGATGATCAACAGCACGACTGGACCAAGTGACGCGCCGAAGGTGGTCCAGCCGACGACGCCGCCGCTTGAGGCGTGCCGGGGCAAGTAGCGGGAGTAGTCGCCGGCGGCGTTGACCCAGCCGAGCCCGAAGCCGGTCAGCATGAACACGAAGCCGCCGATCAGTTGCGGAATCGGGCCAGCCGGCAATGCGGCAAGCGTGGCGAAGTTGATGTTGGAAGCTACCAAGATCACGTAGATCACAGTCAGCACAGCAGTGATCACCGTGATCCACATCTGCAGCTTCATGATGAACTCGAAGCCGAGAACCCCGCCGATCACGATGAGGGCGGCCACCAGGAGAAGCGCGACGATCTTGTCGAGAAATCCGCTCTCCCATCCCAGCCTGGTGAAGACGGTTGCAGTGGCCAGCACTGCAAGGGCCGCAAGGACGGTCTCCCAGCCAACCAAGAGCAGCCAGGAAATGGCAGAGGGGACCCGGTTGCCGTTGATCCCGAACGCGGCGCGGCTCAAGGTCATGGTGGGTGCGTGCCCGCGCTTGCCGGAGAGGGAAACCAGGCCGCAGAGCAGGAACGAACCGATGATGCCGACCACGCCGACAACGACCGCTTGGGCGAATGAGATGCCGAAGTCGAGGAGAAAGGCTCCGTAGCTGATCCCCAGTACGGATATGTTTGCGGCGAACCAGGGCCAGAACAGCTCTCGCGGCTTGCCGCGATGCTCGCCGACGCTGATCGAGTTGATGCCGTTCTGCTCGACTTCCAACGCTCGTGGTGCTGGAGTCGGAAGATCGACGGGTGTTTCGCTGGCGCTGGTCATGGCCACGCCTTTCACAAGTTGCCTGTTGCACTGAATCCTCTCGCATCGGCGCCGCGAAACTTCACTCCAGCCGAGGATCGACGGACGCTGCTGGGCGTGAGTCCATGGGTGGGCCGCCGTCTAGCGTGTGGTTTCGAGGGAAGAAGTGCTGACACTCAGGGTGGACCGACGGTCAGTTCCGGGTAATTGTCTGCAAGTCCGTCCAGCAGCGGCGCAGATTCACCGTTGAGGTGCCTAGCGAAGAACGCGAGCAGCAGGTCGCAGGTGATACGCCACATCCGCTGCGGTTCGATGCGGGCTGCCGCGAGCGCGGGCTTGACGATTGACGTATCCGTTACTGGCAGGAAAGGAACATCCATGAAGCTCAGATGGGTCGCCCCGCGGACCTGCACGGTGTAGCCGGGCTGGGCGCGCGCCTGGACGGTACGCCACCCGCCGAAGGTGATCGCCTTCTCCGCCTCGAACCAGTCGACGTTCGGCGCCGCGCCGGCCTTGACCGCCTCCTCACCCGTCACGGCGAACTCCCGATGCTCGGCCAGCACCTGCATCGCAGGACGGTCGAGCCCGACCCGACCCACCTCACTCCACAGCGCACCATCCAGGTTGACCGCGGCCAGGCAACGCTGGTCGGTTCGGCACCACTCGAGCGCCGCGTCGCCCCCGAAGGAGTGCCCGAGGGCAGCGACCCGCGCCAAGTCCAGCCGACCCGCCAAATGCTCGGTCGGATCGGCGTTCAGCCGCTCGAGCTGTCCGGCTACCGAGGCGAGGTCGGCCGCCTTGTATTCACACACCGACTCTCGCTGGCGGAAAACCTCTTCGTATAAACCGGTCTGCGGTCCCAGCGCCCCGCCAATGGCTGCCGGGTTCATCGGCACCACCCGACCATCAGCGAACGCCGTCACCGTCGTCTCGTACGTATGATTCACCCCCACCACGACGAAGCCGTGGCTGGCGAGCTCCTCCGCGATCGCGCTCAGCAGCAGCGGCGGGAAACCGCTGGGTGACAGCAGGAGCACCGGATACGCAGCATTGTCAGCCGCAACGGCAGCCTCGGGGGTCCCATGTGAGCGCACGCCCGCAAGGTTGAGCCCGAGGAACTCGGCGGCCGGTGCCCACGCCCGGGGAAGGTAGGGTGCGAACTCGACGGCCGGTTGCGGCTTGGCCGGGTACCAGACGAAGGCGACCAGCTCGCGGCGATCCTCCGAGTTGGCCGCGTAGATCTCGGTCCGGGCAGGGTCGACCCAGTCATACGACACCCGGCCCACCGAATGTGGTCCAGTGGGCTCCGGCAAAGAATCCGTCGCCGGGTCAGGCGTCAGCACCGGTTCAGCCTATGCCTCAGACATGCGGGCGGGGGCGATCATGGGGCGTGGGCGGTCTTGGCGACTGAGGAGGTGATCAGGTGATCGACTACTCGCGGCTGGGTGGGAGCTCCGACCCGAGCGATAGTGAGGCGGCGCGGGGGAAGCCGGCCGGCAACGAGCGGGCAGCGGATCTCATCATCGTCGGTATCGGGGACAGCGGTCCTGACCACTACCGCGCCGCGCTCGGCCTCGCCGCGCGCATGTGTCGGCAGCGGGATACCTCGATCACCCTGGTCCATGGATGCCTGCCGCGGCTGTCGATCGCGACCGGGGACGTGGCCGTCGAGCGTCACCTGACACGCGGTCGCCAGCTGCTTCAGGAAGCTGGGCTTGTGCTGTCTTCGATGGTGGATCCCAGCACGCGGATCAGCTTTGAGGCTGTACCGCAGACCGGCGTCGATGCGCTGGTTCAGGAATCGCAGACGGCTGCCGCGCTGATCCTGCAGCGTCGGAGCTCGTCTACGCTGAGCCGCGTCTTCACTGGCACCACCTCACACACTGTCGCCGCCCAAGCGGCATGTCCGGTGATCATCGCCAGGCGGGATCAATCTGACATCGAGTCGAGGCGCGGCATTGTTGTCGGCGTCGCGCCGCGATCTGGGCTCCGGGCGCTGGAGGTAGGCGTGGCGGAGGCGGTCGCACGAAAGTGCCCGCTGATAGCCGTTTATGTCTGGGACCTGCCGTTCTCGCCCACCTACGGCGGCTGGATCGACCCGGATGAGGAAGAGCTGGCGGAGGCGACCAAATGGGCCGACTCCCTTCTGGCCAAAGCCGTAGCCCAAGTGGCCAAGCTTCATCCAGACGTGGAGTTCCATGCCCGCACCGTCAGAGGTGTTATTGAGGACGGGCTGCTGCAGGAGTGCGAGCACGCCGAGCTGCTAGTGGTCGAGCGGCACCGTGACGCTCATCTGGCCTCGATTGGACTCGGTACGCTGACCCGGCACCTGATTGATCAGGCGCCCTGCCCAGTCATGATCACGCCGCAAAGCGATGCTGAGGGTCATCCTGACGGTGCGGGCACCACGGAAACCAAGATCACCACCAAACCGTGATCGTGAATGCTCCGTCGACGTGCGATGACTCAGCTGCTCAGTGAAACGGGATGGCCCTCGGCATCTGAAAGATCACCGGAGGCCATCTCCAGCAGCCGGTCGGCGAGCTGCCGCAAGGCACGGGCCGCCGCCACCTCGTCGCCAACCGTCGGCATGTCCGGATCGGCCGGGCTGCGACGAGCCTCCCCCCGCACGTCGAGTGGCGCCGGCACGTCACTGTGCAGCACGGCGTTCGCCGCCGTTGAGTCCTGATCTTCGTAGAGGTAGATGTCGACCCGCCACCTCTTGGTCGGCTCGCTAGGCGACGACGCTGAACTCTGTTGGCCGCCGGTACCGCCGTTCTCCCGCTTGACATGCTCCACATGCGCGTCGGGGCCAGGGAAAAACAGGCTCTCGTTGCCGCTGTCGGACCATCGCACCAGGTACGGGCCGCCGCCGTCTGCTCCGGTCTGCAGGATCTCGCCGTCTCGAATCGGTCGGTGCAGCGTGCCCGAGGCCACCACGATCCGATCGCCGACTTCCGCCTTCATCGTGTCCTCCTGAGTGTCTCGGTGAATCGTGCCGTCCGCACAACGGGCACCGCAGTACTCAGTCGCCTGCCGCTGTACGGGCGCCATACGGTTCCTCCCAGCATTACCCATCGAGCGGCTCGTGGACTAGGTCTCTCAGGCACTCATTTGACTGGCCAAGCGGATTGGCGTCTGCTCGACCAAAGGATCGCCGATCCGCTTGCTCAACCGCTAGTCCGCGGTGGGCGACCGCCGACAACCAGCAGCTGTGCCTCCGATCAGTTGCCATCTCCCGGGCGGCGGCCTCGAAGATCATGATCATTGGTCGTCAATCATCGGGACCTTGGTCCCAGGCGACGAGCGGCGCTTGATCATCTGTTGCTGCGGTGGGGCGGGTGGTCGCGAAGCCATTGCTCGTACGCCGCCAGCGCCGTCGGCAGGGTTGCGAAAAGGTGATCGGTGCCCACCCGCGCGACCCAACCGGTCGTGGTGAGGGCCGCACGCAGTTCGGTTCGCAGATGTGTGGTCGCGAAGACGATGCCCCGATCGTCCAGCCGGGCGCGGAGCTCTTCGAGGGCGTCGGCGGCCGTGAGGTCCAGGTTGACATTGGCCTCGGCGTCGAGGACGAACCATCGCGCCGGTGGCTCCGCCTGGTCGACCGCACGCAGCGCGCGTTCGACCAGATCTGTGGCATTGGCGAAGAACAGCGGCGAGTCGTAGCGATAGATCACCAGGCCAGGCACCTGCCGCCCACCGAGGCGGTCGCGTACGTTGTGCATCCCCGCCTGTTCCGGCAGATAGCCCAGCAGAGCGTCATGGGGCCTGGCAATGCGACGCAGCAGCTCTGCAAGAGACAACGCGATTGCTGCGACGATCCCCGACAGCACCCCGAGAGCGACCACGGCGACCGCGGTGGCCAGCGCCAAGCCGACCTCGCTACGGCGAAAGCTCGCCATTCGGCGCAGCTCGCCAATGTCGACCATCCTCGTGGCTGCGTACACGACCACTGCACCTAGGCCAGCCCAGGGGAACGCTGCAAGGATCGGCCGACCGAAGGCCATGGTCAGCGCGACCACAGCTGCCATGACCAGCGAGCAGAGCTGGGTGCGGGCATACAGGCTGTGAGCGATTGCGGTACGGCTGGCGCTAGCGCTGACCGGGAAGCCCTGGCTGAGCCCGGCCGCAACATTGGCGACCCCGAGGGCCACCAGCTCGCGGTTGGGGTTGATCCGATCGCCGGTCTTGGCGGCGAAGCCATGGCCAGTCAGCACGGTGTCCGAATACCCGACCACCGCCAGTCCCAGTGCGGCCGGCAGCAAGGAGGCAGCCTCGGCCCAGCTCACCGTGGGCAGTGACAACTTTGGCCAGCCGGCCGGAATCGGACCCACGAGCTCAAGGCCGTATCGCTCGAGGTGCGCGAGGCTTGCGACGGCGGCAGCCAGCAACATGGCGATCAAGGTCCACGGCAGGGGCGGAAACACCCGCCCACCGACGAAGAGGATCACGAGCAGGCCGCGCCCATGATCACGGTCGCCAGATTGATCTGGGACACGTGCGTGAAGACATATCCGAGCTGTGCCAGCACGGAGCCATGAGGAACGGGCAGGCCGGTGAGATGTCCGAGCTGGCTGGCCACCATCAGCACGGCGACGCCCAGCAAATATCCGCTGAGGATCGGCCGAGACAGCAGGGTGGACAGGTATGCAGCGCGCAGCAGCCGGGCGGCAATGCAGACGAGGCCGGTCGCAATGGCGAGCGCACCCGCCGCCGCTGCCAGCTGGTCAGGGTCCTCGTTGGACATCGCGGCCAGCGCGGTCGCGGTCATCAGGGCAGTGGTCGATTCCGGCCCGAGCGACAGCTGTAGGGAGGAGCCCATCAGCGCGTATACGACGAGTGGCAGCAGGCTCGCCCATAGGCCAGTGATCGGCGGGAGGCCGGCGATAGCGGCGTAGCCCATGACCTGCGGCACCATGTATGCCGCCACGGTCACTCCGGCGAGCAGGTCGCGCCCCAGCCACTGCCGTTGGTACGAGCGCCACCAGGGGCCTGGCTGCTTAGGGCGCGTGGTTGCGATTCGGGGACTTTCGCCTCTGCTCATCAACGTCTCGAATCGACAGAGTGGATAGGGAGCCGGTGGGCCCGATCATCACACGCGCCCAGCGGCCGGGAAACCCCCGTCAAGCTGCAGCGTCGCGAACATCGCAATCAAATAGAGCGCGATGCCCGAGCAGCTCAGGAAAAGAGGTGATGATGAGCGCATCAACCGTGTCGCCGCTCAGTGACCGTCGCCTGGCCGCTCGGCCGATCGATCGCGGCGAGCCGCAGCGGATTGTGGTTGGCCTGGACGACACACCGACGGCCCGCGCAGCGCTGCGTTGGGCCGCGAGTCAGGCCCGCCTTACCGGTGCCGCCGTACGCGCGGTACACGTGATCGACTGGCCGATCGGCATCGAGGCGTTCGGGTCGGAGGAGGTCGGCGAGGACGGCCGTCTCCCGGAGGAGCAGGTGCGCGGCCCTTACCGACGAGGCATCAGACGCGTCTTCGAGGAGGCGTCGCCGGAGCCGGGCTGGCAGTTGCAGTTTGCTGAAGGAGACGCCGGAGCCGTACTGGTGGCCGAGGCCGCCAGTGCCGATCTTCTGGTGATCGGGACGCGTACGAATCCGGACTGGACAGGTGATGTCTCGGGTCCGGTGGCACACCACTGCCTGAGCCACATGACCTGCCCGGTTGTGGCTGTGCCTTTGGAGGAGTCACGACGCGCGCGACATCGGTGATTGTTTGACCCGGGCCCGTACAACCGGAAGTACCAGGCTCACAAAGCTAGCCATGGCGCACGTGCTGACGGCAGTGGTGACGATGCCGAGTGGCAGCGCCGTATGCTCACCAGCGATGCCGACGAGCGGAGCCGCTACCGCGCCGAAGACGAATTGGCTGAGGCCCTGCAGGGAGGATGCGGTACCGGCCAGATCTGGATAATCGGCCATCGCCAGCGCATTCGCCGTCGGGAAGATCAGGCCTACCGCGCCCACCATGACGACTAGGGCTGCGATCAACACGGCCAGCGGTAGGTCGATGATCACCGTGGCAAGCAGGAAGGCTGCTCCCAGAAGATTGACGATCAGGCCGAGACCGAGCACCCGCGTCAGTGGCCAGACCAGGGCAATGCGGGCTCCGCCCTGGGCTGCAGCGACGAGGCCGAGCGAGATGCATCCGAATACGAGTGAGAAGCCTTGCGGAGACATGCTGTAGATCCGTTGCAGGACGAACGTCGACCCAGCAATGTAGGCGAACATCGTGGCGCCGGCGAGGCCGGAGGAGAGCGCGCAGCCGACAAAGAAGCGGTCATGGAGCAGGGTGTTGTATCCCTGCAGTGTTCGGCCAAAGCCGCCTACGATCCGCCGTTCCGGAGGCAGGGTCTCTTTGAGTCCCAGCCATCCGGCCAGCAGCAACACCGCGCCGAAACCGGCCAGTACGCCGAAGATGCCGCGCCAGCTCATGATTCGGCTGAGCTGGCCGCCGAGGATGGGGGCGATCACCGGTGCCAGCCCGGCTATCAGGAGCAATCGAGAGAAGAAGATCATCAGCGCGCGGCCGGAATAGAGATCGCGGGCGATGGCGCGGGAGATCACTATTCCAGCCGCACCCGCCAGGCCCTGGACGAGCCGAAGCAACGCGAGGATCGCCGCAGAGGGCGCGAAAGCGCAAGCAACGGAGGCCAGGACGTAGGCCAGCAGCCCGATGATCAGCGGACGTTTGCGGCCGAGCCGGTCCGACATGGGACCCGCCACTAGCTGGCCAACCGCCAGGCCGACGAGGCACGCAGTGATCGAGAGCTGCGCAGCTGATGCGGAGGCGTTGAGGTCGTCGGCAAGCTGCGGCAGTGCAGGGAGATAGAGATCGAGCGATAGTGGGCCGAACATCGTGAGCAGGCCGAGCACGACGACCGTATGAGCCGGCGGCCGTGCGGGTTCCGCGGCGTGCATGGGCGAAACCCTAGGCCGTCGGCCTGTGTTGCCTGCTGATTCCCGCATTTCCTCACGCCCGGCTGCGGCTGTGCGGCGTGTCGCGGTTGCCTATCTCGAACTGGCGTCAGGTTTTGTGGGCCCAGCTCCGCTGCAGTCTTATCCCCGCGGCGCCCTCATCGGACCGGTCGCCACTCAGCCATGTGAGGTCGTGGCACTCTGGTTTGACAGATGAGACCAATCCGCTCATGTGCCGTCCTGGCAGCCGTGGTTCTTGCTGCCGCGGCCTGCGACGGTGGACAGTCCGCGACATCCGGTGCATCGGAGCAGGCCACCTCAGTAGCGGCGTCGCCTCGCCCAACCCCGGCCAACCGGCCGAGCTGCGGGTCCTGGTCGCCGCCGGCGCCGACCTGCAATTGCCGTCCCAACGTGATCAGATCACCCCGCTCGCGCACGCCATGTCGAAGGGCCACAGCGAGATCGCAGAGGTACTCAACGACGCGCTCAAGGCGGACAGACCGTCGAAGCGAGTGGCCAACCGGCGCTTGCTCGCTGCCGCTGAGCGCGGCGACGCAACAGCCGCGGCACTCGCCATCCGAGCTGGAGCGAATCTTGAGACCCGCGACGAGAGGCGACGTTCGCCGCTCTTGCTCGCTGTCACCAAGGGCCGGCTCGCGGTCGCTCGGTTGCTGGTCTATCTGGGCGCAGACCCTGACGCGCTGGATGAGCGACACGACACGCCGTGGCTGGTGACCGGCGTGACCGGCAGCGTCGACATGCTCGAGGTGCTGCTGCCTGCCCGGCCTGATCTGAGGATCCGGAACCGGTTCGGTGGGACGTCTCTCAGCCCGGCCAGCGAGCGCGGTTACGTCGACTACGTACGGCGCGTGGTACCACCAGCATCAATATCAACCACGTGAACGATCTTGGTTGGACCGCCTTGCTGGAGGCGGTGATTCTCGGCGACGGCTCGAAGCGCTACCAGCAGATCGTGACGATCCTTCTAGACGCCGGAGCCGATCCTCGGATCGCGGACCGGGGCGGTGTGACGGCGCTCCAGCACGCCACGCGTCGGGGGCACAGTGAGGTGGCTCGCATCATCCGAAACGCCTAGCGACCGAGGATGGCTCATCCTGCCTCAAGAACCTGCGTCAAGGTCATGGCCGGATGCCCCGTCACCTCGGGAATGTCCTCGCTCACGGTGGCCAGCTCACCGGCCGCGATTGCTGTGTACGTGCTAACCCAGCCATCGACCTGCCACTGCGGCGCCCCATAGGAGGCGCGGGACGCGTACGCCTCATCGATCGTCTCCGGGATGTAGGACACCGTCCGGCCGAGATGATCACTGAGGATGGCGGCGATCTCATTCATGGTCAGAGCCTCCGGCCCAGTCAGGTTCAGCGTTCGCCCGTCATATGCGCCGTCGCTGGTGAGGACCGCGACGGCAACCTCGGCGATATCGGCCTGGGCCACGACCGCCACGCGGCCGTCACCCGCTGGCCCGCGAATGCTCCCGTCGGTGCCGATGAAGTGTGGGGTGAAGTCGGCATAGATGTTGTCACGCAAGATCGTGTGGGCCACACCGACCGAGCGCAAATGCTCCTCGGTCGCCCAATGGTCCCGACCAAGGGTAAAGATCGCCGTCGGAGAAGCCCCGAAAAATGACACGTACACGATCCGCTGCACGCCGGCGGCGACCGCCGCGTCGATGAAGGTGATGTGTTGCTGGACACGGTCGGGAGTCTCGGAGGCGGAGACCATGAAGACGGTGTGGGCACCAGTGAGCGCCGTTCGGACCCCCGCGCCGTCACTGTAGTCGGCTGTGACGATGTGGGATCCGGGCAAGGCTGGAGCCTTCGAGGGATCGCGTACCACAAGTCGCTGGTCCACGCCGAGCCGGGAGAGTGCACGGGCTACTCGTGAACCGAGACGACCGGTTGAGCCCGTCACAGCGAGTGCGGTCTGGGCAGCGATCATGATTGTTGTTCAGAGTACGGCGTCAGCAAGGCGGTCGACCTGGTCAACTCTGGCGACCGTTGGATCGAAATACAGCTCGGTGAATCCTGCATCCTCGAACCCCTTGGCCACATCACGCAGTTGGGACACCGATCGATAGGCAGAGTCAGCGATCCGCCGCGCGACGTCTCCGGAGAAACCGTAGTAATCGAGAAGGTAGCGGCGGGACGCCTCCTCGGCGTCATCGCCGAGCGAAAAATAGATGAGCGCTGCCAACCTCGGCTCGCCCGTACGGCCGGCGGCCGACCAGGCGTTCCGTATGCCTTCGGCAAACGGGCCGGACTGGGCCGTGGGTAGGCCGATTCGGATCTTCACCCGCAGCTCCCCTCGTATGATCGCGTCTTGCTTAGCACAAGCTCGCTCCGTCACACGTCCGGGTGCTGCTCAGTCCCAGCTCGCGGGCCCATCTGACCCCGCGGCGTACTCGTCCATCGGGACCTTTCCCTCGCGCCAGGCCTGCAGTACCGGATCCACAATGCGCCAGCACTCCTCGGCCGTATCACCGCGAACTGAGAGCGTCGGATCACCATCCAGCACACCAGCCAGAACCTCCCCGTACGCCGGCAGCCGGCCCGGATTCAAGTCGGTGTCCAGGATGACTCGATCCAGCACGAGCGGATCATTCGGACCGTTGATGTTCATCTCCAGCGCCATCCGGTCCGGACCCATGCTGAGCCGGAACTGGTCCGGAATTGGCTTCCCATGCAGCCCAGTTGGCAAGTGCGGCAGTGGCTTGAAGGTGACCAGCACTTCCTTGCGGCGCTCCTGCAATGCCTTACCGGAACGCAGCCGGAACGGCACCCCTGACCAGCGCCAGTTGTCGATCTCGATGATCAGCTCAGCCAGCGTTTCAGTGTTCCGCGCCGGATCGACCCCCGGCTCCGCCGTGTAGTCGGGAACCTCGCGCCCATCGATCGAGCCGTGCGTATAGCGAGCTTGGCGTCCTGATCCGACCGGGTCGTCGTCCCACGGCCGAGAGGCCCGTAGCACCTGTGCCTTGGCGTCTCGCAGATCCACTGCCTCAACTGTGGCGATCGGCTCCATTGCTACCAGGGCCAGCACTTGCAGCAGGTGGCTTTGGATCATGTCCATCAGCGCGCCGGCGCCGTCGTAGTAGCGCGCCCGGTTCTCCAGCGTGAGTTGCTCGTCGAACACGATGTCGACGTGATCGATGTGCTCATTGCTCCACACCGGTTCGAATAAGCGGTTTGCGAAGCGAACTCCGAGCAAATTCAGCACGGTCGAGCGCCCCAGGAAGTGATCGACGCGGTGCACCTGGTCCTCCGGGACCAGTTGGGCGAGCAGCTTGTTCAGGCTGGCGGCGCTCTCCTGGTTGGTTCCGAAGGGCTTCTCCAGCACCAGGTTTGTGCCTTCCGGCAACGACACCTGCTGGAGTGCCTTGCAGGAAGCGACGGTCACTGACGGAGGCAGCGCAAAATACAGCGCCGGCGCTGGGGGGCAGGAATCGATCAACGACTGCAGGTCCTCCGCATTCGTCACGTCGGCTTTCTGATAACGCGTGGTGTCCAGCACACTCTGCAGCCCCTCCTCGGAGACCTTCCCATCGGCGAACGACGTCCGAACTCGCTGCTGCCAGGCATTCGCGTCCCAGTCTTCGGAGCCCGCCCCCACCAGTACGACCCCGCGCCGGGACTCCTCTCGGTCGAGTAGCTGCCCGAGAGCTGGCAGCAGCAACCGTCCGGACAAGTCCCCGCTGGCGCCCAGTAGCAGCAAGCCTCCGATCGAAGGAGTCATTCGTGCCTCACCAGATCCTTTCGGCGCCGCCGCGGCTCGGCCTAGTCTCTGCCGCTATCAATCCACCGTGCTCAGTGACCCTCCACGGCTGTCCGTGGTTGCCGAAACCCATGTGCACGTAGGTTTCGGGTGGTCTGCATGGGTTGCAACCTGCGTGGACCGTCTACAACCCATGCAGACCAGGTGTTAGCTGAGGCGTACCCGATCACGCCTTTCGGCAAACCGGAGGTACGAGGAGGCCTGCTGTTGAATTAGCGCCGAGCGGGCCGGGTTTCAGCCCTCGGCGAGGAGGGCATCGAGCTTCGCGTAGCCCTCGTAGACCCCGACCTCCATCCCGCTCGCCATGATTCCGTCGCGGGCTTCGAGGTTCTCCACCAGGGAGAGACCGATCGTTCTGGTCCGGCCGTCTCCAAGGTCTTCAAACGTCAGGGTCTCCAAGGCGACGCCATCAGGCATGCCTTCCCAGGTGAAGGTCTGCACCAGCCGCTCGCTTGGTCGTACCTCGTGGAATGACCCGTAGAAGGCAGCAACCTCCTCACCGTCCTGCACCGATGCATAGCGGAAGTTGCCTCCGGTGTGAGCGTTCCACTGATCGATTCTGATCTCGCTGCTCTTCGGGCCCAGCCACTGGACAACCAGTTCCGGGTCAACCCACGCGCTGAAGACCCGGTCCGGCGGCGCGTCGAAGTCACGAATGATCCGGATTGTGGGCAGGTTGGGGTCAGCCTCGATCGTGGTCTCGCGCGTCGCGGCTGCGTGCGTAGCGTTCGTGCTCATGATGCTGCTCCTTTGTTGATGGTTGGTTCACTTCCGTCGTCCATGGCGGCGAGTACGGCATCGAGCCGACGGAATCGCTCCTCGGCTTGCCTCCGATATCGCTCGATCCAGGCCGTCATCAGGTCGAAGACTTCGGCCTCGAGGTGCCGTGGGCGGCGTTGCGCATCCTGGCTGCGGCTCACCAACCCTGCGTCTTCGAGCACCTTGAGGTGCTTGGACACAGCTTGAATCGACACGTCGTACGGCGCGGCTAGCTGGCTCACTGTGGCGTCCCCGACAGAGAGCCGGGCCACGATGTCGCGCCGCGTCGGGTCAGCCAAGGCGGCGAAGACTCGTGAGAGTCGATCCTCACTCATGTCGGCCTCCTTATCGCGGCTTATTCAACCGGTTGGTTGATGGAAGCCTACGGCGAGTGATCGATGATTGTCAACCGATTGGTTGAATTAGGCGTTTGCCCTCGCAGCTCTGTTTTGGATGCCCCGCTGACCTCACGTTTTGCTCCGTGCCATCGTCTACAAGATTGATGACAATGAACGGCCGTTTGAAGAGATCGTGGCGGAGCATGGACCGACCGTGCTCCGGGTGTGCCGTGCTGTGCTGGCGCGACCAGACGCCGATGACGCCTGGTCGGAGACCTTTCTCGCCGCCCTGCGGGCTTATCCAGGCCTCGCCGACGGCGCCAACATCGAGGCTTGGCTTGTCACGATTGCGCACCACAAGGCGATTGACATCGTCCGTGCCCAGAGTCGCCGAGCGACGCCGGTTGCCGACGTCGCGCAGACTCGGTCCGCAACCGATGCTTTGGAAACCTCTGACGACGGCTTGTGGGCGGCACTCCGTGCTCTCCCAACCAAACAGAGACAGGCGGTTGCCTACCACCATGTGGCTGGCATGTCGTACGCGGAGGTTGCCGCGCTCGTCGGCGGCTCAACCGACGCGGCCCGGCGTGCCGCCCATGACGGCATCGGCGCCCTCCGCAGCCGCTACCACAACTCCGAATCCAGCACACCGCAGAAGAAGGAATCCCGCTCATGATCAACTCCAGTGACCCCATGCTTGACCCCATCATCGCCGACGATGCTGAGGCGATGCGGCGTCTCCGTGATCAACTTGTGGCGGCAGCCGAGGCGGACCAGCTGCTGGACGTCGCGTATCGGACAGTGGATTCGCCTGTCGGCACGCTGCTCGTGGCGGCGACCGACCAGGGCCTGGTCCGAGTCGCGTACGAGCGCGAGGATCATGATCATGTGCTGCAGGGACTGTCGGAGTTGATCAGCCCGCGCATCCTGCGCGCTCCACGTCGCCTCGATCAGACGGCTCGCCAACTTGCGGAGTATTTCGCCGGCGAACGCCATGATTTCGTGCTGCCGTTGGACTTTCGGCTGGCTCACGGGTTCCGGCGGGCCGTGCTCGGGCACCTTGTATTGATCAACTACGGGCGTACCGAGAGCTACGCGGAGGTTGCCGCAGCCACCGGTCATGCACGGGCTGTACGGGCAGTGGGCACTGCTTGTGCTACCAACCCGATGCCGGTAGTCGTGCCATGCCATCGGGTGGTGCGCAGCGACGGAAAGCTCGGCGGCTACGTCGGCGGCCTGGAGGCGAAGGCGGCTTTGCTCGCGCTTGAGGCCGGCAGGCCGATCGGTCGCGATACATTGTCGCGCTAAGCGCCTGGCTCCTGGGCACGACCGGCGCTAGGGTCTGATCGAAGCACTGGAGTGAGGCGATGGCGGAACATCAGGCAGCACGCCGGATCCTGGTTGGGGTTACCTATGGCCAGGCCGACGTGGTGCTGCGCCATGCCGCCCGCTTCGCGCGTACGTTTGACGCGGCGCTGGTCTGTGCCCACGTCGACCCTGGACGATACGTGGTTGAGGAACTCCCAGACGGAACTGTCGCCTCGCTCCCACTCGATCCGGACTTACCCGAACTGAAGGACACTGACTTCGATCAAGGTCTGGTGGCCCAGGTCCGTACAGCAGTCGCTGACGACTCCATTGAATTGTCGTTTCGAGAGCTGGCGGGCGACGTCGCGTACGCGCTCACCAGGCTGGCTGACATCCTCGATGTCGAGATGATCATCGTGGGCAGCCGACGGGGTGGCGTACGGGCTGGACTGAAACAGTTCCTCACCGGGTCTGTCGCCGCTCACCTGGCCCATCGTCAGTCTCGGCCGGTGGTGATCATTCCGGTAGCTCCGGTCGCTGAGGGCAAGCCGCTGCCCTGGGAGGAGTGAAGAGTTTGGCCACCTCCGAGGAGACACAGACCAGGCCGTCAGTCATCGGTTATGTGTTGGGCGGGATCGCGCTCGCCGGACTGCTCGCAATGTCAATCTTGTTCTTCGCGACTGGTCTGATGGCTCCGCTGTGGGCCATCGTCGGCTTCATTGCAATCTGGGCGATCCTGTTCCTGTTGGGCTGTCTGTGGATCCGCCGGCACCCGTGGCGCGTGGTGTTACTGCCAGCCATTGCCGCAGTCATCTTGTTCGGCGGCCTGCGCGCTGGCGCGGCGCTACTCGGCTGGACGCCTTGAACCGAGCACTGCTTGCGCTGTCATGATGTTTGGCATGGCTACCAGGTCTACGACAATCGAGGGTTCCAGATCGTGACGGCTCGACCCCTCGCCTGAGGGGAGTCGAGAAGTTGCCTCACGTGCTGCGGTGGCTGATCGGCCTGGCCACCTCGTTGATCGGCAATCACATTTACCTGGTCACCCTCGCCTGGGTCGCTGTGCAGACGACTACGCCAGCGAAGGTCGGCTTGATCCTGGTGGCCGGTGCCATCCCGCAGGCCGCGCTGTTGCTCGTCGGAGGCGTCTTCGTCGACCGGATCGGGCCAAAGCTGACCATCATCGCCTCAGACGTGCTGCGGACCTTGATCATGGTCGTCTTCGCGATCGTCGTGGCCGGCGGTGAGGTCATGCCGCTGCTGCTCGGCGCGCTGGCGGTGCTGTTCGGGGTGGTCGACGGCTTCTTTCTACCTGCTGTCAACAGCGCCCCGCGGTACCTGGTCCGGCGCGATTCGATCACTCGCGTCGTCGCCGCCAAGACGATAGTGGCGCGCGGCGCCGAGTTTGCCGGCGCACCTCTGGGCAGCTGGCTGCTGGTCGTGGCGAGCGCCGCGGTGGCGTTCTGGGTGAACGCCTGGTTGTTTGCGGTGTCGGTCTTCTTCTTAGCCATGACGCGAATGGCCCTTCCTGAGGAGGACGCTCCCAGCCCGGACGTGCCCGACGCTGAACCGAGCCCGAAGCAACCGGTGCTGTCGGTGTGGGCCGACTTGAAAGCTGGCATCCAGTTGATCCGTGGCTACCGGACTCTGACGACGTTACTGATCGTCGTATTCGTCGCAGAACTGGGCTTCTCCGGGCCGATGATCGCCGGGGTACCGTTGCTGGCCAACGAGACCGGCTGGGGCGTGCGAACCGTTGGTTGGGTTCTTGGGGGCTTCGGTCTCGGTGCGGCCGCGGGGGCCGCGTTCCTGCTGTGGCGCAAGACTGTCCGCCACACCGGCTTTGTCGCCCTTTTTGGCTTGACGGCGATGGGACTCAGTGTCGTGGGGCTCGGTTTGTTGCCGGCGCTGGGGCTACCCGTGGATGCGTCGTTGGTTGCCGGGGGACTCCTCGGCCTCAGCTCGGGCGTCGGCGCCGGTTTCTACGGCACGCTGGTCACCTCCGCTGTGCTGCAGCTGGCTCCGATCGGCCAGATCGGCCGGGTCATGAGTGCGCTGTCCTTCTCCAGTCTGGCTGCGGTCCCCGTCACCTATGCCCTCACAGGGCTCCTGACAGACTTCTCAAACGCCCAAGTCCCATTTCTGATTGGGGGGCTCCTGATCCTGCTTGTCGCGGCTCTCGCCTTCGCGAACCCTGAACTACGTCAGCTGACAATAGATCGAACTGTGCCTGCCGTCGCGCGCCACTAGGTAGTGTTTACCCCCGCAGTACACGGGTACCCGAAGGCTGGAGAGGAGGTCGTGCCCATGAACCGAGGAATTATCGGGACCATTATCGGTATCCTCGTCATCATCGTTTTGGTGATAGTGATTCTTCAGCTGACCTGACCGTAGAACCCCGGGCCGGCGAGGCGTGCAAGTGGCTGTCCGCCCCGGGCGTCTTCTGACACTCGATTGCACCCCGGGCGTCCCCACAGCTAACCCTGTGCTTCCCGACGCTCGGGGTGCTGTGCGGCCAGGTACTGGTAGGTGGACGTCAGATCCTGACTACTCAGCCCAGCTCGATCCAATAGCTGGAAGAGTTCCCGCACGTTTCCCAGCAGCCGCGCTGTAGTGCCAGTTCGCCATGCCTGTTGAGACGCTATCTCCAGCGGTGCCAATGCGGCTCCGGCGGGCAGATCAGGTTCGAAGTCCCGGTTGAGCAGCTTGGCTTGCGCAACGCCAAGCACCCGGCTTCCTGCCAGCGAATGGTGCCAGCTGTGCAGCACTCGAGAAAGATCGAGGCCAGCGCGTTCAGCGATGACCGCCGCCTCGCTGACCGCCATAGCCGTGGCCGCGATGACATATTGCTCGCAAGCGTTGGCAATCTGGGCGCTGCCGACGCCGCCGACGCGTACGCAGCTCCCGATCAACTCCAGTACAGGCAGCGCGTCCCGATAGAGACCCGGCGTGGCGCCGACCACGATGGACAATTCGCCACGGGCTGCAGTTGCGTGAGTTCCGCTCAGCGGTGCATCGACCACCCTGAGCAGGCCAGCTGTCTTCTCGGCGAGGTCACTGGCCAAATTGCGCAGATCATCTGGGGTGCAGATAGCTCCCACAACCAGGATCGTGGGGCTGTGGACGCCAGCCCGCAATCCGCTCGGACCACTGACGTCGGCCTCAAGATCCTCCAGATTCTGCAGCACGACGAGGACGTATTCGCTGCGTGCGGCGAGATCTGCGGCGCTTGCAGCGCGTTTGGCTCCCAGCCGTTGGAGCTGAGTGAGCAGGTCAGAGTCTCGCCCGTACGTCGAGATGTGCGTCGCTGCCGGCAGCGCGCACAACAGCCGCTGCAGGACCGGCTCGGCCAGGAATCCGTGCCCAAGCACCCCAACAGAGCGCGGATAGGTTCGGTCGCGCGCTCTCGCCATCGGCACCCTTGTCACTCTAGCCGCCGCGGTTCAACACCACCTGCACAAGCCGGCGCAACTCCGGAGTGAGGTCCTGCTCCGGCACCGTGAGGCGCCAGTCGCCATACTCAACGGTGTAGATGAACCGATCTGGAGCCGGTCGGGTGGAGGTAATTTGCACCGTGCCGACGCGCATCAGCAGATTCCGGACCTCCGGCCCCTCAGGATCGGAGTTGAGATCCAACTGTCCGACCTTGGTCGTGCCGGCGAAACCACCGCTGCGGCATACAGCGACGGTCGCAAATTGGTCCGTCGATCCGGCCTGAGGAAGTCCGGCCGGCGTCTCCGACGAATCCGCCGGCTGGGCCAAGCGTGTGCCGGAGGCCGGGTACGCGGCGAGATCCACTCCCGCATTGAGTAGGCCGACCTCGACCCACGCGGCCCGAACCTTCTCGGCAACCGACGGGTCGTTTATGAAAAGGCGCCGCGCGGAGGTGACTGTAGCCAGCGCAAACGACTCAAAGCTGGCCCGCGCGCTCAACTGGCCATTGACCAGGGTGTCGTACCAAACCTGGCCCGCCTTCTCCCAGCTATATCCACCGATGTCGAGCGCAGCCAATGCGAAGGCACGGTTGGGAATTCCTGAGTTGATGTGTACGCCGCCGCTGTCAGTATCGGTATCGACATAGTCCGCCATGGAACCCACTTGCAAATCCCTGCCAATTTGAGGGTCGTCGTACGCCGTTCCCGGTTCGCGCATCGATCGGAGCGCTTTTGCGTTGATCCCCGGCATGAAGAGTCCCGCAGCGATTAGCCAATCGGCCTGGGCGGCGGTTTGCCCAAGCACGCGCTGTTTGGCCATTGAGGCAAAGACATCGCTGATGCTCTCATTTAGGGCACCTGGCTGATCCTGATAAGCCAATCCGACGGTGAACTGCGTGACACCGTGGGTGAACTCGTGCGCCATGACATCCATCGGCTTGGTGAAGCGACGAAAGATCTGCCCATCCCCATCGCCAAAGACGAGCTGGGTACCGTCCCAAAACGCGTTGTCGTAATCACGCCCATAGTGGACGGTGATGGATACCGTGCCGCCACGGCCATCAATGGACCGCCGGCCGAACTGGCTGTCGAACATGTCCCAAACTTGCCCAGACGAGTCAAAGGCTTCGTCAACTGCCAGATCACCGACCGGCGGATCGCCGTCGCTTCGGACAGCCTCCCCGGGCAGCGACTCCGTGTTGTTGGCACTGTGCACCACGCGTGTTTTGGTACCAGGCAGAGGTGGAGCGGCCATGTGACCCGGTGGCGACTCCCGTCGGGCCCGCAGGCGGTCATCGACCTGCAGCGTCTCCCTGCCTGAGGCGGACGCGTGACGAGTGCCTGCCCGCAAGGCGATGCGCTGCAGCAGATAGGGGGGAACAAAGGTGCAGGACATGACGCCTCCTTGACAATGGCCTCGCACGGGTGGCACAAAATGCAGCGCATTCTGCTCGCGGCGATGGTTTCACGAATCCATTGCGACTGCCTGCAGCATGCTCACAGGCAGGTTACATTCGGTCTTGCAGACCATCGGGGGAGATTTTTTGAGCAGGGTTCTTGACGGCAGGCCGTCGCACGTTTCAGGCTGACTTTTGGAATGGGTCACCTCTCGCGCAGCGGAGAGCCTGTTCCGTGGGTCGATTGACGGCGCGCAATCGGTGACGGTCCACCATCCGATGGGGGCTGATTCTGTGGCCACGGGGGCCATGGACCGAGCTATGTGCGTGCGTGAGTCGCCACCCACGCGTACGCGTTGGAGAGTGCGAAGCACCTAACGCGATTGTGGCATGTCCGCTTTAGGACATGTCCTCATCCTGCTGCCCTTACCGCGTGACTTCGTACATAGCGCCTGCATAGCGTCCTTGTTGACAGAAGCTCAGGTTCTCGCCGGCCGGCTTCCGGCACGGCGGGACGTCAAGAAGGGAACCTCATATGCAGTCCACTCGCGGTCATAGCCTCAATCGCGGACATAGCCTCAATCGCGGACACAGCCTGAACCGGGGACATAGCCTCAATCGCGGACACAGCCTGAACCGGGGACACAGCCTCTAAACGACATCCGGGGAACATACGCTCAAATGCCGTCCGCCGAATCGAACAGCAGCGTTGCAGAGTTCGGCGGCCTGCGGGTCGCGGTCGGAGCCGCGATTTCCGATCTGGAACGGATAGCGCGCAAATCCGGTCCGGAAGGCTAGTGAAATCGCGCCAAAGTCAGATAGTGTTTGCTTTAGAAAGCGAGCACCAGATCTTCCGCAAGGAAGCCGGGATACCTGACGTTCCCGGTGGTTGAGCGACGTAGTGAGCGTGGCTCAACCAGCACAGCCCGTGTGGAACTTTCCCCGAGGTTCCGCTCGGAGTTCCTCCCCCTGGGCGACGCCCGCGGTTCACTTAGGACCGCGGGCGTGGCTTTGGGGTGGTAGAAAGTTCTCGGGTCACAGTCCTCAAAAAGACGATGATGCATAGCCTGCGCGTGCACGATCGCCACGCAAGCCGTCTGACCGCACGAGTGCCGCGCCTAGCTGCAGGCGCGTCTCTACGCCGAGCTCGTCCATGAGTTCGGAGATCCAGCGCCGGACCGAGCGCACGTTGATGTTCAACGTATTCGCGATCGCAGAATCGGTGGAACCGGTCATCAACATGGAGATCAACATCTGTCGACGCGGATCGGATTCGCTGTTGAGGGAGGTCATGATCGGCACGGCGGCGTCCCACACCGCCTCAAAAAGCCACTGCAGCGCTTCGATCAGAAGGGTATGGCGCACGATGGAGGCACGGAGCTCATGCCCTGGGGCGTACGAGCGCATCGACGGTATCAGTGCCGTGTGAGAATCGACGATGATCAACTTCATGGGAACCGGCGAGGTGCGCGACTGCTCGCCCTTCTTGGCAAACAGGCTCAGTTCGGCAAGTCGATCAGTGTCGAAGCCCGGGTCGTAGACGCAACGCAAGATCACGTTCCTCTCGAGCGCCCGCCACTCCGGCTCGATGCTCAGCGCCTCCTCAGTGATGACCGATCGGACCTGAGCATATGGCGGCTTGTCGAAGAAGCAGATCTCCCGGCGTGCGGAGTCCATCAGCTCACGATGGGCCGCGACTATGGCCTCGCGTCCCACCAGGGTCTTGATGTCGTGTTCTTGGGTCGCCCCGGCGGCCAGCAAATGGCTTTCCAGCGACTCGGCCGCCACGCTTGCCAGCTCGATCTCGGACAATCGTTGCGCCTTGAGCTGATTGACCACATCCAGCAGCGGTAGTGCTCGCCAATTCCCGCGCGCCGAATCAGTCGCCAGTCCCAGCTTTCTCAGCTCCTCGAGGGTCTCAGCAACCTGCTCGGGTGTTAACGACGTGAGCCGTCCGAGGTCGGCCACCGACGCCGAGGGCAAGGGCCCAAGCGCGACGTAAACGGCCTCCGCTTCGGCACTGATGCCTAGCGGCTGAAGCATGACCTTCCCTCCAGCGCAAGGTTCAGACAGGAGCCATCGGCGCCGACCCGTTGCGGTTCGGAAGCCGATACGCTGAGCCAACGGCACAGCGACCCCGCTCGCTGCACGATCGTCTCATAATGCTCCAAAGGAGAGTTTTCAAGGATGGCTGAACTCGCTCAGATCGGTGTCACGGGCCTTGCGGTCATGGGCCGCAACCTCGCAAGGAACTTCGCCAGGCATGGCCATCGGGTTGCAATCCACAATCGCAGCTACGCCAAGACTGAATCGCTGCTTGCCGAGGCAGGGTCGGAGGGAACGTTCGTTCCGTCCGAATCCATGGCCGATTTCGTCGCGTCGCTGGAGCGTCCACGTCGGGTCTTGATCATGGTCAAGGCCGGTGCTGGGACTGACGCGGTGATCGATGAGCTTACCCCGCTGATGGAACCCGGCGACATCCTGATCGACGCGGGCAATGCGCACTTTCCGGACACCATCCGCCGTGAGAGGAAACTGGCCGACATAGGCCTGCACTTTGTCGGCACCGGTGTCTCCGGCGGCGAGGAGGGTGCGCTCAACGGCCCGTCGATCATGCCGGGCGGCTCGCGGGAATCGTACGAGTCGCTGGGTCCCTTGCTGGAAAGCATTGCCGCCAAAGTCGAGGGGGTTCCCTGCTGCACCTACGTCGGACCCGACGGTGCGGGCCACTTCGTGAAGATGGTTCACAACGGCATCGAGTACGCCGACATGCAGTTGATCGCTGAGGCGTACGACTTGATCAAGCAGGCCACCGGCGCGAGTGCGGCTGAGATCGGCGAGATCTTCAAGACCTGGAACGAGGGCGACCTGGAGTCGTTCCTGATCGAGATCACCGCCGAAGTGCTCGGCCAGGTCGATGCCGAGACGGGGAACGCGTTCGTCGACGTCGTCCTGGACCAAGCCGAGCAGAAGGGCACCGGCCGTTGGACGGTGCAGAACGCTCTGGATCTGGGCGTACCCATTACTGGCATTGCGGAGGCCACCTTCGCGCGTGCGCTGTCCGGATCGGTGCCGCAACGTGAGGCGGCGCAAGGGAAACTGGCCGCCGGCACCGCGGAGTGGACCTTCGGCGATCGTGACGGGTTCGTCGAGGACGTGCGGCAGGCGCTGTACGCGTCGAAGGTCGTCGCCTACTCCCAGGGCTTCGACCAGATCGCGGCCGCCAGCGCGGAGTTCGGCTGGGACATCGACCGCGGCGCGATGGCTCGCATCTGGCGGGGCGGGTGCATCATTCGGGCCCGGTTCTTGAACCGGATCACCGAGGCGTACGAGCGCGATGGTGGTCTTGCCCTGTTGCTGGCCGACGACTACTTCGCCGACGCCGTCGGCACCTGCCTGGCCGCGTGGCGACGAGTGGTCGCCGGTGCGGCACAGAACGGCATCCCCACGCCTGCGTTCTCCTCGTCCCTGGCCTACTACGACGGCATTCGTGCAGAGCGGTTGCCGGCTGCCCTGATCCAGGCGCAGCGGGACTTCTTCGGCGCGCACACCTACCGCCGCGTCGACAAGGACGGCTCCTTCCACACCGAGTGGAGCGCCGACCGCACCGAGCGTCAGGTCGGGGAAGCCTTCAAGCAGGAGGTGCCCGCAGCCAAGGAGTCCGAGAAGGCGCCCGCCACATCGGCATGACCCGCTTCGGTCCGCAGGTCCTGACGCGCCTGGGTGGCCGAACCGCGCGGGCCGCGCGCGCCGCCGGGACCCGGCTGCGGAACGAGGTGGCGGCCGGTGGCTTCGCCGAGCGGGCCGGTGGCAATGGGCTGGTGCCCAATGCCGGGATTGCGGTGTTCTTCGCCACCGGGCCGGAGAATCTCTACCAGTTCGAGCAGTGGCGGGGGCCCCTGGAACGGCTGGCCGAGGGGAAACCGGTCTTCATGATCACCGACCGGGCCGACACCGGCGACGCACTGCTGGGGTTGACCTCGCTGCCGCTCGCGTTCACGCGGGGCAGCGCCGCGCTCGAGGAGCTGGTTGACGAGCGGGACGTACGGATCGTGCTCTATCTCAACCAGGTCGAGCCGAATTTCCGGATGCTGAGGTTCGCAAGTCCGGTGCACATTCAGATCGGCCACGGCGAGAGTGACAAGGCTGGCAGTGTCTCGAACCAGCACAAGGCATACGATCTGGTCTTCGTCGGCGGTGACGCCGGTCGTGATCGCCTCGACCGCGCGTTGCGCGGTTTCGATGCGACCGAGCGCACGCTGGCAGTCGGTCGTCCGCAGCTTGACCACAGCTACCCGGGCGCGCCGGCTTGGCCACGCGACTCTGGCATGCGGGTGTGGTACGCGCCCACCTGGGAGGGTGACCGGCCGAGCATTGCGTACGGGTCGCTGGCCAGTCACGGCGTCGCGATCATCGAGGCTCTTCTCGCTGATCCATCCATCCGCATCATCTACCGACCACACGCCCGGACCGGGTACGCCTCCCGCAAGGACCGCGAGGCAGACAAGGCCGTCCGCGCCCTACTCGCGAAAGCCGGCGACCGGCACCTCGTTGATCGCGACAGTTACGGCTGGCAGTGGGACTTCGCCGATGCCTGCATTACCGATATCTCAGCGGTCGCCTATGACTGGCTGGCGACTGGCAAGCCGCTGGTGATCACCGAGCCGGCGCCAAGCGCCTACCGCCCACCCTCTCCACTGCTGGATGCCCTCCCACTGCTGGGCACCAGGGAGGCCGGAGAGGTGGTGGCAAGAATCCTTCTCATGCAAGGAGATCCGGCAGCCAGAGAGCAACTCCGGGAACTCGCGTACCACTATTTCGGAGATGTGAGTGCTCAGCAGAGCACCAAACGGTTCGAGGATGCGATCGAGCGCGCGTACCAGATCCAACGGTCCTGATAGACCTGCTTGGACTCAGAGCCCGCGCAGGAAGTCGATGTCGTCGTCGGGTGCCTTTGGCGGCTGCTTTTGTTGTCGAGCGCCGGAGGACTCCGCGTTGGGTCGGCCCAGCAGCAGCCAGCAGACGGCGCCGGCTAGTGGCAGGCAGATGATCGCGGTCGCCCAGAGCCAGCGAGGCATCCGGCGGACGGCGTACGGCGGGGCCTGAGCAACCTCGACGACACAGTAGATCATCAGCAATCCGATGATGATGATCGGTAGATACCGCCCCATAACGAAGAGTATGCGTCTTGGCCGGGGGTCGATACAACAGTCGACGCTAGGCTGTCGGGATGCCGCACGGTCCTCTCGTTGCCGTGCCTCGGCGCCGAGATGCGGGCTGGCAGGGGAGATGGTGGTGACGGCCGGTTTCGATGTGGGTGCTGCGAGACCTGCCCGCCCAACCATTGCCCAGCTGCGGGAGGTGACGCAGCCCGCGAGCGTCCGTACCCGCGCTGCCGCAGAACACTGGGTGGCTCATGCCTACCTGAGGGACATTTCGCCTTATCTGACACGGATCCTGTTGAGAGCCGGGTTCAGCGCCAATGGTGTCACGTGGCTGATGATCATCGCCGCGGCCGCTGCTGCGGTGGCCACGGCCTGGCCCACGCTGTTGGGTGCGATTCTCGCGTTGATCTTGGTGCAGCTGCAGATGCTGCTGGATTGCTGCGATGGGGAGGTAGCGCGGTGGCGCCAAACGTCATCGCCACGCGGTGTGTACCTCGATCGGGTGGGGCATTACGTGGCAGAGTGCGGGATTGGCGTTGCTCTGGGCGTCCGTGCCACCGGTGAACTGCGGCTCAGCGGAATCTGGATCAGCGCAGGGCTGCTGCTCGGGTTGCTGATCGCTCTGAACAAGGTGGAGAACGATCTGGTTCATGTTGCGCGGCACTACGCCGGCTTGTCACAGATGCGTGACGCCGACGACGTCCGTGCGCCGCGGGGGGGCCTGCTACGCAGTGCGCGCCGGCTGGCAGGGCTGGTCCCGTTTCACAAGGTCTTCCATTCTGTGGAGTTGTCGATCCTGGTGCTGATCGCCGCGATCATTGACCTCTTCATTGGTGGTGCGGCGACGAAGGTGCTGCTCGCTGCGCTCGTTGTCGCCGCCGGCCTGACATTGATTGGTCATCTGGTCGCCGTACTGGCATCGTCCAGGCTGCGATGAGCGAGTCTGGGCCGCCGACGTTTGGGGTCGTTGTTCTGACGATGGGCAACCGACCCGATGATCTGAATCGCGGGCTTGCCAGTGTGCTGAACCAACGCGAGGTTTGCCTCGATGTTGTGGTCGTGGGCAACGGGTGGCAGCCGGTTGGCTTGCCTGACGGGGTGAAGGCCCATGGGTTGAGGGAGAATCTCGGCATCCCCGCCGGTCGCAACGCTGGTGTGAATCTGGTCGACGGCGAATTGCTGTTCTTCCTCGACGATGATGCCTGCCTTGCCGGCGACGACACCTTGGCTCGGATGGCGGCGCAGTTCGCTGCTGATCCGACACTCGGCATGATCCAACCGAGAGTTGCCGATGCTGACGGCCGAGAAGCGCCCCGGCGCTGGACTCCACGCGTACGCGTCGGCGACCCAGCGCGGAGCAGCCCTGCGATGAATGTCTGGGAAGGCGCGGTCGCGATCCGGCGCGATGCCTTCGAGTTCGCGGGCGGCTGGCCGGAGCCGTTCTGGTATGCCCATGAAGGCATCGAGCTGGCCTGGCGGGTGTGGGACGCCGGCTTCCATGTTCGCTACGACGGGGAAATCGAGGTACAACATCCAGCCATCCAGCCCACCCGGCACGCTGAGTTCTACCGCTATCAGGCGCGGAATCGGGTCTGGCTCGCCAGGCGTAACCTCCCGTTGCCGATCGGCGTGCTCTACGTGTTGGTGTGGGGCGGGGTGTCTGTGCTACGCCTCCGGTCGCGCACTGCATTGATCGAAACGCTTCGGGGATATCGGATTGGGCTCACCGAGCCTGGCGGCGAGCGACGCCCGATGCGGTGGCAGACCATCTGGCGCATGACACGCGCCGGGCGTCCACCGGTAATTTGATGACGGTGAGACAGGCTGACCTGGATGACCGCGCCTGGTTGGAGTGGGCAATCGGGCAGGTGGAGGCGGATGCGAATCGCAGCGCTGACACTCACCTGCACCCGTTTCCGCTGCCGCCGGAGTGGGGTATCAGCCTCTATTTGAAGGACGAGTCGGTGCATCCGACCGGGAGCCTGAAGCATCGGCTGGCGCGGTCCCTGGTGCTGTACGGCCTCTGCAACAACTGGATTAACCAGCGCACCACCCTCGTGGAAGCGTCCTCCGGGTCGACGGCGGTCAGCGAGGCCTACTTCGCGCGGCTGCTCCACCTGCCATTCGTGGCGGTGATGCCGGCGACGACCGTAGGAGAGAAAATCGAGCTGATCGAGTTCTACGGCGGACAATGCAAGCTGGTTGAGAATCCGTCGACGATCTACCAGGTGGCGGCTGATCTTGCTGACAGCACGGGTGGGCACTACCTCGACCAGTTCACCTACGCCGAACGGGCCACCGACTGGCGCGGCAACAACAACATTGCCGAGACGATGTTTGCCCAGTTGAGCCGCGAGCCGTTTCCAATACCGGTCTGGGTCGTCGTCGGGGCGGGCACCGGCGGCACGTGCGCCACGATCGGCCGCTACATGCGGCTGAACAAGTTCCACACCCGGCTCTGCGTGGTCGATCCGGAGAACTCGGCGTTCTATGACGGCTGGAAGAACCGGGATGCTACGGTCACTGCGGCCGGGTCCAAGATCGAAGGGATCGGCCGCCCGCGGGTTGAGCCCAGCTTCATACCGTCGCTGGTTGACCGGATGATCGCGGTGCCGGACGCAGCATCGATCGCCGCCATGCGGTGGTGCACCCACAAGCTCGATCGCTGGGTCGGTGGGTCGACTGGCACGAACATGTGGGGTGTCCTGCAGCTGGTCGCGGAGATGAAGGACGAGGGAAGGCGCGGCAGTGTCGTCACCCTGCTGTGCGACGACGGCCGTCGTTACGCGCATACCTATTACGACGACGTTTGGGTCGCCGAGCGAGGTTGGGACCTGGCTCCATACCAGGCAATGCTCGAGGAGTTCGAGGCCTCAGGGGTCTGGCCAAGCGCCTGATCTGTGCTTCCTGTGCGGATCCCCGTCCCCCTCACCCGTCCCCCGACCTGTCGATTGATCAGAGTGCGCTGAAGATCAGGCCAGCTGCGAAGCCGATGGCGCTCGCAAGCTCGGCCAGCCCCGTTGCTTTGAGTACGCCAATAAGCGCCGGTCCACTGCCTCCGGAGATCACGACGCGAAGGGCAGGAATGATCAAAATCAGCCCGGCCAGCCCGAGGAGCGCCCACCAGGTCGTAAGGAACGCCACGATGATGATCAGCAACGCACTGAGTGCTACCAGGACCACGTACAAGGCCCGCGTCCTGGGATCCCCCAGCCTTGTTGCAAGGGTCCGCTTACCGACCTGCGCATCACCTCGGATGTCTCGCAGGTTGTTGGTCACCAAGATCGCGCACGCCAACGCGCCGACCCAAACCCCTGTGAGAAGCGTGGGGAGCGAGACCTTGCCGACTTGCACGTACGCGGTGCCGCAGACCGCCACCAGTCCGAAGAAAACGAAGACGAAGACCTCCCCCAAGCCGGCATATCCGTATGGCCGCTTGCCACCTGTGTAATACCAGGCGGCTAGCACGCATGCGACGCCGACGGCCAGCAGCCACCATTGCTGGGTCATGATCACAAGTGCCAGTCCGGCGACAGCGGCGACTCCGAAGCTGGCAAATGCTGCTCTCTTCACCAGTGGCGGGGATGCGAGACCCGAACCGACGAGCCGCAGTGGACCCACGCGTTCGGTGTCAGCGCCGCGAATCCCGTCGGAGTAGTCATTCGCGTAGTTGACACCGACCTGAAGCGCCAGGCTGACGACGAGTGCCAGGATTGCCGCGCCCCATGAGGCGCCCTGCTCGAACACAGCTAGGCCTGTTGCCGCGATCACTGGAGAACAGGCCGCCGGCAGCGTACGCGGCCGCGCCCCGGCCAGCCACTGTGTCGGAGTCGGCCGGGGAGCAGTCTCGGCGGTCATCCGGTCGCCTGTCGCTCAGCGCGTACGTTCATGATTATCGATCTGATCGCTCGTCGATCGGGTTTGCCGTTGGCCAGCGACGGGAGCTGGTCGAGATGGATCAGTTCGCGTGGCATCGCGTATGCCGGCAGCGATTCCCGCACCACGGCCTGGAGATCGGCCAGCGAGCCTGGCGAATCCGAGACGGCAATGATCATGGTTCCCCACACCAGGTCAGGGACGCCCAGCACGGTGCCGCGAGCTCCATGCCGGGCCGTCCAACGCTGCACAGCCAGTTCGACGTCCGCAAGTTCAACCTTGTGGCCCCCGGTGATCACAAGATCGTCCATCCGACCGAGGACCATCAGTCGTCCGGCGTCCCAATAGCCCCGATCCTGGGTGCGAAATCTGCCGTCCACAACAGCCTCAGCGGTGAGATCGGGGCGTAGCCGGTAGCCGGTAAAGAGAGTCGAACTCCTGATTAAGATCCGACCGTCGTCCGCGAGGTCGACAGTGACCCCCTGCAGCGGCTCGCCGTCATAGACACAACCGCCGCAGGTCTCGCTCATGCCGTACGTGGTCACGACCCTGATCCCTGCGGACGTGGCACGCTTCACCAGGTTGTCGCTCGTCAGGCCGCCGCCGACGAGAACCGCGCTGAAGCTCGCCAAAGCTGCGATCACCCCGCCGTGACGCAACGCTCGGTCGAGCTGCGCGGGAACCAAGGAGATGTAGCGCCGCTCCGACAGGATGCCGGCCACCTCCTGCAGATTCCTCAAATCGGAGTGGACTGGGACTGCACGCGTGCCGCCAAGACTGGCTCGAGCGAGCACCATCAGGCCCGCGACGTAGTAGCTGGGCAGTGCCAGCGCCCAGTCACCCGCTCCACCCAGCCGAGTGTGCGTCGCCTCCACAGATGCCCGGATTGCTGCGCGAGAGAGTACGACGCCCTTTGGTGCCCCGGTCGAACCGGACGTAGCGACCACAACCGCCGCGTCTGCCTGGACCACCGGCTGATCGGGCTGGAACATGGCGATCGCGCGAGCCCGCTCGATCGGGTCCGCCGGCAGCGTGGCGATGGGCGGCCCGCCACTCAAGGATTCGGCCAGCGCCGCGGCGGCCTCCGAGGGGTCGACTGCGCGGAGCGATGCGAGTCCTGGGCCGGCTGCGCTCACGGCGACCAGATTATGCCCTGACCACCGCGCACGATTGGGTCAGACTGGGACCGTGCTGGAGGAGCCCCACTGTTACGCGCTCGGCTTGCGTACTCGGTTCCGTGGGATCACTGAACGGCAAGGCATGGTGTGGCACGGTGCCGCGGGCTGGGGGGAGTGGAGCCCCTTCCTCGACTATCAGGGAGCTGAGCTGGTGTCCTGGCTGCGCGCGGCCGAGGAAGCGGCCGAGCATGGTTGGCCGGCGCCCCTGAGGACCGAGATCCCGGTCAATAGCACAATCCCGGCGGTGGGTCCGGAGCAGGCACATGACCTCACTCGCGCGGCCGGCTGCCGCACCGCCAAGATCAAAGTGGCCGAGCGAGGGCAAACACTGGCCGACGATCTCGCCCGTCTGGAAGCGGTACGCGACGCACTCGGCCCGGGCGGAAAAGTACGGATCGACGGCAACGGAGGCTGGAGCGTCGATGAGACTCTGCACGCCCTACGGGAACTGAATCGCTTCGATCTTGAGTATGTCGAGCAGCCGTGCGCCAGCGTCGACGAACTCGCCGACCTACGGCGGCGGCTGGCGCGGTCCGGGCTGAGCGTGCCCATCGCCGCCGACGAGTCCATTCGGCGCGCTCAGGATCCCTATCTGGTGGCCGAGCGCGAAGCAGCAGACATCGCCGTTCTCAAGGTGCAGCCGCTCGGTGGGGTACGCGCCTGCTTGCAGATTGCCGAGCGCATCGGCCTGCCAGTGGTCGTCTCGAGTGCGCTGGAGACCTCGATCGGGATCAGGGCCGGGCTCGCGCTGGCTGCTGCGCTGCCTGAACTGCCGTATGCCTGCGGGCTCAACACGGTCGCGCTGCTCGTCGATGATCTGGCCGTGGAGCCGCTGATCGCGGTGGACGGGGTGATCAAGGTCGGCGATCTGGCCGTTGACGAGGGAGCGCTGAACAGCCACCGGCCCAACGAGGAGGTGCAACGGTTCTGGCAGGCTCGTCTTGTGCAGACCCGGGAACTGGCCAGTGGGTAACGCCACCGCATGCGCGCGCGTGATCATCGAGGAGTTGATCAGCCGCGGCGTCCGCGATGTTGTGCTTGCTCCTGGCGCGCGCAGTGCGCCGCTGGCGTACGAGTGCTTCGAGGCTGACCGCATCGGGCTGCTGCGGCTGCACGTCCGGGTCGATGAGCGTACGGCGGGGTTTCTCGGCCTCGGACTTGCCAAGGGTTACGGTGCGCCAGTTGCCGTGTTGACTACGTCGGGAACGGCGACGGCCAACCTGCACCCGGCCGTACTGGAGGCCTGGCATGCACACGTGCCACTGATCGTGATCACAGCCAGCCGGCCGCGCTCCGTGATCAACACCGGCGCCAACCAGAGTACCGATCAAGATCAGCTTTTCGGTCGACATGTGCGTGGATTCGCTGCGCTGTCAGACGAGCTTCCCGATCATCGGACCTGGCGTTTCGAGCTGGCCCGGATCGTGACGGCGGCCACCGGGTCCAGGACGCGGATGCCCGGTCCGGTACAGCTGAATGTCGAGTTCAGCGAACCATTGACGCCGGCGGAATCTGCCTGGCCGCCGCCAGCTCCGGAGCTGGTCATCACGTCATCGGACGCGCTGGCAGAACCGGTGACGCTCTCCGAGGGCCTTCAGACGGTGATCGTCGCTGGGGACTGCCCGCCCGACATGGGCGCCGGCATCGCTGATCTTGCCGCTGAGGCTGCAGTTCCGCTCTTTGCCGAGCCCTCGAGCAACGCGCGCCGCGGAGAAGCAGCACTATCCACCTATCGGCTGCTGCTCTCCTCGACGCTTGCGGAGGAGATCGAGCGTGTCGTGGTGCTCGGCCGGCCGACCCTATCCCGGCCGGTCACTCAGCTGCTCTCTCGCGACGACATCGAGCTCGTCGTGGTCTCCGCGTACGCCGACTGGATCGACCCGGGACGTGCCGCCTCCTTGGTGACGGACACAGTGAGACTGCCCGAGCCACGGGATCGAGGCTGGTTCGAAGCCTGGCGGGCGGGAAACAAGGTGGTCCGGGAGCGCCTCGACGCCCTGCTAGGGGCGCAGCCGTACTTCACCGGACCGGCGTTGGCAGCTGCCGTGTGGTCCGCTCTGGATGCTGACGACGCCCTCTTCGCGGGTTCCTCCAGCCCGATCCGCGATCTCGACCTCGCGCCGATCAACTTTGCTGCTCCACGGGTTTATGCCAATCGAGGACTCTCGGGGATTGACGGCAGCGTCTCTAGTGCGGCCGGCATTGCGCTCGCGTTGGATCGCCCGACCCACGCGCTGCTCGGTGATCTGACTGTGCTGCACGACGCGACCGGCCTGGTGATCGGACGCGAAGAGCCGCGGCCGAATCTCAGGCTGGTGGTCGCAAACGATGACGGTGGCAGCATTTTTGCCACCTTGGAGCAGGGCTTGCCTGCTCACATGGGTGCCTTCGAGCGATTGTTCGGCACGCCCCAAGGACTGCAATTCCAGGCATTGGCGGCCGCCGCCGGGATTGGTTATCGGCGCGTCCAGATCGCTGACGAACTGGCCGAGACGCTGGCGGAGCCACCCGTTGGGATGGAGCTAGTCGATGCCGTCATCGACCGTGCCCACCGTCGCACCCTCGATCAAGAGATCATTGCGCTCGCAGCCACGCTCTGACCTGGCTCGTGGCGATCACGTCATCCTCGTTGTATTCCAGCACGCGACGTCGAGCTTGCGCGCGCACCTCAGCAGACTCCCCGTGCACCGCCTCGGCGAACCACAGCTGCGAATTCAGCCCTCCTGGATCGACGTCGCGCCAACGAAAACCCACATGCCGCGCCATCAGCTTGAGCCCAAGGCCGCTGACACCGAAGTAGTGCGCCTTAACGATCTCGAGCAGATCGACAAAATGCTCCTCCGCGTACGCCGCAGCCCAGTCGAACAACTCATCTCCCTCGCGGGCGGCAAGCTCGCTGATCTTGGCGACCTCATATTCGCTGTAGTGAAACACCGCCACCGAAGGCGTGCAGTCGACGACGCTGCGGAGCCAGCTGAACGCGTCAGTGGCGAGCGCCGCCTCGCTCCGCTCATCAAGATCATCAAACCGACTGAACTCGTGATAGACGGCGGCTTCATCGCCGGCGTGCTGGACCAAGAATCCCCACAAATAGATTCGGCCATCCGCCGAGCTCTCAATGTCGAGGTCGATCTCTACCTCGGCCTGTGGCACTTCGATCGGACCGGTCGTCTCCCGATCAAACGAGCTTCCTTCCAGCAGCATCCGCGCCCGACGTGCTGCTACCCTGATCCGGCCTTCCGCACCGCCGCGATGGCTGACCTCGGGTAGGTACCACTCCAGCAGCTGATCAAGGTCGGTATTCGCAAGGTCGGTGATGGTCGCGATGCCGTGGCGTCGCAGCGTCGCAATCTCTCGCATGTCCAGTGGGCTCTTGTCGATGCGCAGGCTGACGTCATCGGGGTCGAGCTGGGGGAGACAGTGCTCCCACCACTGGCAGCGCGGGCATTCCTTGTTGACGATGGGGTGGACCAGCAGCTCGGGGTCCTGGTCGGGCCGGCCGGTCTGTTGCTGCGCGACGGCTGCGATCCTGACCCGGAATGCGTGCTCATAGTCATAGCGCTCAAGGAAGCTGCGTAGCCTCCAACCATCGGGGCTGCTGCGAGAGAAGGTCCGTACCTGCGGCTTGTCGAGATCGGCCCACGCCAACACCGGCGCGTCGAAGAGATCATCAGTCCCGATGACGCCGGCGAGCGCCTGCTCCGCGCCGAACCCGCAGGCTTCAAGCATGCGGTGATAGTGAGCCAACTGAAGAAAGTCACCGGAGCGGCTGTCGATCCGGAGTTCGTACCCCGAGACGCCGAACGCTGCTCCAGCGCTGGGGTCGGTCAAAGTCGAGTAGCGCAGCACCCGCGGGTCTTCGCCGTTGCCGTCCGCCGGCCGGGATCGCGCGATGATCCTGTGCCACTTCACTTCCACGGGGTGGTAGGCAGGCGAGCGGCTCGAACCCTCGACGCTCCGGACCAGCAGATCAGGAGAGCCCACCCGGTGACCGGAAAGATCAACGGGCAGGCAGCCGCCGATGATCACGTGAGCGCCGGAGCTCATGGCCTTGACGCAGGCCTCGATCTGCACCTCGGGGGTGTTGGAGGAGAGCGGTCGAAGATCGACAACGCGTCCCAGGCAGGAGGTGATCAGCTGCTCGAGTACGGCTGCCTCGAACTGGGCACCACCGTCGAACAATTCTGCGAGTCCGTCGCTGGCAGCGACCGAGGCGCCCGCATTCGGCGCCGTTAGGGCAACCATGTCGTTGAAGGCGTTCTGAGTCTTGACTGGACAGCTGCGCCCCGCGTACGCGCCGAGCAAGATCGTTCCAGGCGGCGCCGTTGCTGCCGTGGCCTCCAAATTGATCACGGCCGGGCCCGATGCAGCGCGACGATGCCGCCGGACAGGTTGCGCCACTCAACGTCTCGCCAGCCGGACTTCTCGATCATGGTGGCCAGTCCCTGCTGGTCCGGCCAGGCCTGGATCGACTCGGCCAGGTACTCATACGCTGCGGGATTGGAGGAGACCAGCGACGCGACTCGGGGCAAAGCGGCAACCAGATAGTTGGAGTACAGAGTGCGGAACGGCTCCCAGGTCGGCGTGGAGAACTCGCAGACGACCAGCGTGCCGCCAGGCTTGATCACCCGCCGCATCTCGCTCAGCGCAGCTGCTGTGTCCTCGACATTGCGGAGCCCGAAGGAAATGGTGACCGCATCGAAGCTGGCGGCGGCGTACGGCAGCTCGAGTGCGTCGGCGGCGACGAAGCTCAGATCCGGTCGGCGTTGTTTGCCGACCAGCAACATGCCGAAGGAAAGATCGGTGGGAATCACGGTGGCGCCGCGCTGCGCAAACGGCTCACTCGAGGTGCCAGTGCCCGCAGCCACATCCAGAATCAGCTGCCCGGGCCGTGGCCCGACAGCCTGGACAACTTGCCGGCGCCAGGCTCGATCCTGGCCGAGAGACAACACATCGTTGGCCAGGTCGTACCGCGTAGCGACGCGGTCGAACATCGCGACAATGTCGCCACGCCGCTTGTCGAGCGTGGCGCGAGCCGAACCGGCCCCATCAAAACCGGCCCCGTCAAAACCAGCATTGTCAGCCTCGGACACACAAACAGCCTCCCACGCACCACTGACAGGCCATGGTCGCTACCCTTACGCGCTCCATGCCGGTGTGAGTTGCCTATTGTTAACGGCGTGGCAGTAGTTGACGACTACTTCGAGAGCCTGGACGCCGAGACCAGGGCAGCATTCGAACACATCCGGAGCCTGGCGTTAGACATCGTCCCCGACGCCGAGCAAGGCACCAGCTACGGGATGGCGGCGCTTAAGTACAAGCAGAAACCTTTGCTCGGTTTCGCGGCTGCGAAGCGTCATCTGAGCGTCTTCCCCTTTAGTCCACGGGTCGTCGATGAGGTACGCGACCGGCTCGCTGGATACGAGCTGTCCAAGGGGACGATCCGGTTCACCGTCGATAAGCCGCTCGCGGACGACGTCATTCGTGACGTTGTCATGTTCCGCGTGGCGGAGATCGTTGGTTGAGGCCACGATCGCCGTATGGTCACCGACCAGAGGCCTCAGCTGGATAGCTGAGTAACTGTCTGGATGGTTGAAGGCGTTGGCTGCGGGGCTCCGCCGGCAGCTTCAACGCTGACCGCGAGGCTGGTCACCCCACTCAGGGTCTCGCGGAAGAACTGCTTGCGATCGCCGCCACCGGCCACCAGATTGTCCGGGATTGGGCGTTCACCCTCCAGGGTCCAGAGCTGGTACGTCCTATCGGAGCCGACGGCTGGGAGGTCCTTGCCGATGAAGAGGGCCCGATTAAGGCTTCTCGAGACCACAAAGGAGATCTGGCCGCCGTCCTTCATCGTGGCCGAGTACGTCTGAACATCGGGCGCAGTGAGCAGTTCGGTCTCGGCCGCCTGCTGAGCCACTTGCGCCTGCCGAGTCTGGACGAGTGTGTAGACCACACCACCCAGCGCGATGGCAGCGGCCACCACCGCCGCTACCAGGACGCTAAGGATTCGGGTACGCCGTCGCTGCCGACGCAACGCCAGCTCATCGACCGGACGCCCGGACTCAGCCGGAACGGCCACGGTGCCAGGAGCTGTTGACTCCGCGAGTGCAGGCTCAGCTGGAGGCTCCGGAGGCAGTGGCCTGATCTCGGAAATGGCAGCGAGGACCGACTCGCGCAACGCCGTCGGCGGCGGAGGCACACTCGCGAGCAGCGACAACTTTGCAGCCGTTTCGCAGAACTCCACAACCTCGCGGCTGCAGGTTGGGCATACGGCCAGATGCGCCTCGAACTCCTCCAGCTCATCAGGGTCGAGCGCATTGACCACATAAGACCCGACGGCGCCGTGGATTTCGCTCATGCTTCCACCCCCAACGCGTCTCGGAGCCCGATCAGCCCATCACGGATTCTGGTTTTGACCGTGCCAAGGGGCAGCTTCAGCAGCTGCGCCACCTGGCTTTGGGTATAGCCACCGAAATAGGCGAGCGTCAGCGCCTCCCGCTGGATCGCGGTCAATGAGGCCATACCCTTCCTTACCCTCTCAATATCGAGTCGTTGCTCCACGCCGTCCCACACCTGATCGATCTCGCGATCGCCGCCGTGGAAGGCGTATCGCTCGTCCCGGGCCATCTCGCTCGAGACCGACCTCACCCGATCGACAGCGCGCCGATGCGCCATGGTCGTCATCCAGGCAATGACGCTGCCCTTGTCCGGTGAGTAGCGGGCGGCCTGCCGCCACACCTCCACGTAGACCTCCTGGGTCACCTCGGCCGCATGATCGGGCGAGCGGAGAACTCGCAGGATGATGCCATGGATGCGCTGGGAGGTGAGATCGTACAGTTCAGCGAATGCGTCTTCGTGGCCGCGAGAGCAGAGCGTCATCAGGTCGACGAGATGAGCCGCCTCGGCCTCGCGACCGCTCGACGTGTTGCGATGCCGCGCGGATCGGGAGGGCTGACCCTCCGAATCCGGTGGCACCGACGAGACGTTCACAAGATCGAAGCTCTCACGATCGACTGCGCTGATTTAGGACGTCTGCAGCAACACGCTGGCGACGGCGTAGCTCATGGTCATCGGTGCTTTCCTCCAGGTATGGGGTTCGGCGGCAGTCCGCCCCGTCTTGTCTGAATTCGTCGCGGCATCCACTTTGGGATTGGTGATCCGCGTAACGTATTCCCGGCGCGTACGTCGCAGAGCGTCGTCGCCAACCTCGCGGCCCCAGACCGTGGGCGAGGGATGCGGAGAGACTGATCCGGGCTTCTTGCCGGAAAGGGGCAGAATCGCCTCCATGGCCAAACGCACGACGATCCTCAAGGTCTCCGGCCTGCGCCGGGCCTTCGGCCCGAACACCATTTTCGACAAGTTCAGTCTTGAGGTGCGCACTGGAGAGGCGATCGCACTCACCGGGCGCAATGGTGCCGGCAAGTCCACCTTGCTGCGCTGTCTGGTCGGCGCGGACCGGCCAGACGACGGCAGCGTCCAGGTCTGTGGCAACCCCATGTCGGAGGCTTCGCCGGAGATCAGGCGCGACGTTGCCACAGTGATCGACGATCTTGACTTCTTTCCTGACCTGAGCGTGGTCGAGCATCTGGACCTGCTGGCTCGAGCACACGGGATCGCCGACCCGGACGATGTGGTCGATGAGGTGCTGGAGGAGGTCCAGCTGGTTCCGCAGTCCGGCCAGCTGCCCGGCACGCTGTCCTCTGGTCAGCGTCGCCGGCTGGCTCTGGCCACGGCGTTCGTGCGCCCGCGCAAGCTGTTGATCTTGGACGAGCCCGAGCAGCGACTCGACACCGAAGGTGTGGCTTGGCTGGCGCAACGGCTGAAGTCCGAGCGCCAGAGGGGTTTGGCAATCGTCTTCGCCAGCCACGAGCCGGAACTGGTCGAGACCGTGGCCACCCGGGTCGTCCAGCTCGGAGCACCGCGCGGATGAGCAGTTTGGAAGCGGGCGCCGATGACTTCGCCTACCAGCAGCCACCTGAGCCTAGAGCGCTGACCCCGGCCAGCCCTCGTGAGCTAAAGAGGCTGATCAAGGACTGGCGTTCTGGCCGGGCCACCCGCAACGTACTTCAGGCGATGAGTGACGCGTACGTTGTTGTGTTCGGCGCCGCAATGATCGGGGCCATGGTGGTCAATGTGATCTTGAAGGCGCAGCGCACGATCGCACAGTGCACCTCGGTGTCCTGTTTGTCGGCGCGGGCTGTCCTGCCGTGGGCAGCGTTCGCGGCCACCGTGGCAATGGCGCTGGCGGCTAGCCGGCTGTTCGGGCCGGTACTGGCGTCGGCCGCCGAAGGGTTCTGGCTGCTCGATGCGCCGATCTCCCGCACCAAGCTGCTCCGCTCCCGTCTGGTCGGAGCCGTGCTGGCGGCATTTCTGGGTGGCGCGGTCGTCGGCGCGTTGATCTCGGCGTTGACCGGTTCTGGACTGATCGAAGTGCTGGTGTGGGCAGGTGCTACGGCACTTTCGGCGGCCGCATCGGTTGCCTTCGCTGCCGCACAGCAGGGCGTCGAGCGTCACGTTTTGACGCGCGTGGCGGCCTACGTCTTCGGGCTCTTGGGCCTCGGTGCCCTGTTGAGTGTGGTGGGCGTTGCGGCCGGGTGGTTCAACCTCAGTCTGTCGGACAACGTCGGCATCGAGCTCGGTGTGATCATGATGGTCGCTTCCGCACTGGTGCTGCTGGTCAGCGCAGTGCTGGCAGCACGCCGGCTGAGTCAGATTCGCCGGGCCAGGCTGCTGAGCGGAGGGGCATTGGTGAGCGGGATTTCCGGCGCATTCTTCGCCCTGGACATTGGCCTGGCCCGCGACATCGTTGTCGAGCGGCGCGCCATCGAGCGCGGCCACGTGCATCCCAAACGCGGCAAGGGCTTGGGTCTCGAGGCGCTCATCTGGCGGGAATGGCAGCGGCTGTGGCGGTTCCCGCAGCCCTTGCTTGTGCTGGCCGGGACGATCGTTGTTCCATACGCCGCGGACGCGCTCGGCATGAGTACGCTCACCCCGGTCTTCGCAGCACTCGCCCTGTTCGGCGCAATGATCCCGCTGCTCGGCGGGCTCCGGGTGCTGACGCGTACCGGTGGATTGGCCCGCTGCCTGCCCTTCTCTCTCGCCCGCATCAAACTCGCGTCGATCGCCGTACCCGCAATCTTGGCCGGCGCCTGGGCGGCACTGACGAGTGCGGCCTACCTCGGTTTTGGCGACGGAGCCGTCGACCGTACGGTCCCCGAAGCCGCACTGATGGCTACCGCGGCGGCGGCGGGGGGGTTGCTGGCAGCGGTGCGCTGGACTCAGGCGAAAGGCGTGGACTTCGGAGCGCCCATGGTCGCCAGCCAAGCCGGGGCGTTCCCTCCGGGTCTAGTGACCAATCTGTTCCGCGGCTTCGACGTTTGCCTGCTGACCACGGCGCCCATGCTTCTCGGCTTCTCACCCTTCTGGTCGCTGGCGATCGCTGGTATCGCCGCCATGATCTTGCTTAACTCCATGGACGCTGAAACCCTGCGGGCGCGTCAGGCTGAGCAGCAAAAGCAGCTGGAGGCCCAGAAGAAACAGCGTGCCGAAGCAGCGACGGCCGCCAAGCAGCGCAAGCGCTAGTCGAGCTCGGCCTGAGCCGGGCACGTGAGGTTCTGCCACCGTTCGCGAGCGTCGGGTAGAGCGGGCGCCGCTGCTGTCTGGACGATCGAGCAGGCACTGCGGGAGCGTGCTGTGATCCAGATTGTCGGGGAATCCCGCCGTGCCTGGGAGGGAGGAAGACAGTAGCTCCCAGCGCACGCTCGGGCGCGAGCGAACAAAAACAATTTGTGAAAGCAATCACAAATTGGGGTCCCAGTGCCGGTTCACATTGGTCGCGCCCCCGAGCCACAGTTACGCTGTGCCCCGTGACCTCGTCGGCTCCGGTTCCGCCGCGGCTCCACGTGCGGACGCATGCCATCGAGGATCCGGGTTCCCTGTTAGCCCTTCTTCCGCCCAAGGACAGCTACGTCTGGTTGCGCCATGGCGATGGCCTCGTCGGCTGGGGGGAAGTAGTTCGGCTGAAGCCCACGAGCATCGCGGAGGCGGCCGAGTGGTGGTCGGACCTAGTCGCTCAGGTTGAGGTAACCGCCGAGCTGGGCCAGCCGATTGCGGGCGCCGGCCTGATGGCGTACGGCAGTTTCCTGTTCGATCCCGCGAATTCAGCTGGTCGATCAAGCCTCATCGTGCCGCAGATTGTCGTCGGGCGGCGAAATGGTCAGACCTGGATGACCGAGATCGGACTCGTCCCTGCCGACGGAGTCGAATCCGGCAGGCCGACTCCAGCCGAACGGCCGCGCAACGTCACTTTTGGTGATGGTGGGTTAAGCGGACCTGAGTGGGAGGCTGCGGTTGCTGAGGCCGTACGCCGCATCGGCGACGGAGAACTGGAGAAGGTGGTGCTTGCCCGCGACCTGCTCGCCTTCGCTGAGAACGACATCGACGTGCGCTGGATTGCCGCCCGACTCGCCGAGAATTATGCGCAGTGCTGGACCTATTCGGTCGACGGCCTGGTTGGAGCGACGCCCGAGATGCTGGTGAAGCGTGAAGCTGGCCTGGCCACCTCCCGGGTGTTGGCCGGCACCATCCGCCGTTCCAGTGATGCTGATCATGATCTCAACCTGGCGGCGGCGCTGGCTCAATCGAGCAAGGACCTGGAGGAGCACGAGTACGCGGTTCGCTCCGTGGCCCGGGCACTGACGCCCTTCTGCTCGGGCATGAATGTGCCCGATGCGCCCTACGTGCTTCAGTTGCCCAACGTGCTGCACCTGGCGACTGACATCACTGGGGTTGCCGACAAGGGTGTGGCATCTCTGGCACTTGCCGCGGCACTGCATCCGACCGCCGCGGTCTGTGGGACGCCCACCGACAGTGCACGATCGCTGATCGCCGAGCTGGAGCATCTGGATCGCGAGCGCTACGCCGGACCGGTGGGCTGGATCGACGCCAATGGCGACGGCGAATGGGCGATCGCCCTCCGCTGCGGTCAACTGAGCGAGACCGACCCACACCAGATCCGGCTGTTTGCCGGCTGTGGAATCGTCGCCGGATCTGACCCAGCCGCCGAGCTGGCGGAGTCGAACGCCAAGCTGATACCCATGCGGGACTCGCTCGGCTAGTCCAGGGCACTAGTCCAGGTGCTTGTCGAAGAAGGACACTGTCCGCTCGATTGAGCGTTGCCACTGACGCTCGAAGGTGTGGCCCTCTCCGCGGTATCGGACGAAGGTGACGTCTTTGCCCGCCGCCTTGAGCGCCTTGACCGTCGCTTCTGACCAGCGGATCGGACAGGTGTCGTCTTGAATGCCGTGGTGAACCAGCAGCGGCTCGGTGATCCGATCGAAGTACGGCCGGGGCGAGGCGGCGCGCCAAAATTCGGGCGATTCGTCTGGCAGCCCGTACGTCCGCGCAATCCGTCGGTTGGTCCGTGACCGATCTTCCGATGGTCGGTAGAACTGCTTCCAGTTGTCGGCGGCCATTGAGCTCACGGAAGCGTAGATGACGGCGGCATCGACGAGGCCCGGCTGGGCCACCAGCGCGTTCAAGGTGACACCACCGCCCATGGAGCGTCCGAGCCAGCCGACCCGATCTTTGTCCAGGAACCGCAGCTTTGAGGACTTGACCGCCTTGACGGCGTTGATGGTGTCGACCGCGTAGGGCAACCGAAGCTCGTAGTCCACGTTCTTGTCGTTGTCAGAGGAAGCATGACCTCGATAGTCCGTGTGGAGCACGACGTAGCCGTGCCGTGCCAGATAGTCGTGTTCGCGCGGCATGCCCTGGCCAGGGAAGTAGGTGTCGGGATCGATGTACCCGTGGTTGAGCACCAGGACCGGGAACGGACCCTTGCCGTCCGGGACGTTCATCACGCCCGAGATCCTCAGCCCGTCACCCCGGTAGGTGATGATGTAGCGCTTGTATGCGCCGTAGTCCGCCAGCAGCCGACCGACCTTGAGGTTGCGACCGTCGTACTTCTTGTTGATCAACGCCTGCACCGAGATCGGATGCGGCGGCTTTGGCGTCTGCGTCGCCTTGGGCGTCGGGGTGGTGCTTGGCCGAGCCGCACTCGTGGAGGGTGACTGCGTCGGCGCTGCTGTGACAGTTGCCGTTGGGAATGAGACCTCCGGCGGGGCAGCGGGCTCGCCAACAGTGCAGGCGACCAACACCACGGCGGCCGGCAGCACCCACAGTGCCTTCACAGAAGCCAGTATTACTGGCCAGCTCGGAGCCGCCAGGAGACCCGTTATCAGGCCGTGATCATAGGCGTTTGGGGCCGGTCTGATCACAAGTTCGTATAGACCCGGCGTGTCGTCCGGCGGTGTCGGGATACGCCTCAGATTTCCCCAGATTCGCTGCTTGCGAGCGTGTTAGCGTGCAGGCTGCCTGCGGGCACGAGAAGGGGTAGCCACGCGGCGGGACCGGGAGCCGGCAACGGGATAGGTCGGGTCTTTCCATCACTGAATTTCGGGGGTTCAGTTCTTCATGAAAAAGCTCGTTCGAGCCGTTGTCGCGCTCACGGTCCTCGCGCTTGGGGTGGTGATCGTGCCGCCGGCGCAAGCCAAGGCATACACGCCGCCGACCGGCGCACTCTTCAACATCCCGAACGGATCGCGTACCCAGCAGCGCGCTGTGATGGATCCGATCATGGCGGCGGTAGGCAGCGTGCCGGCCGGCTCGATCATTCGGTTCGTCGCCTATTCCTTCAGCTGGCAGCCCATGGCAGACGCCTTGATTGATGCGCATGATCGCGGCGTGCAGGTGCGCCTGCTGATTGACAGTCACACCGAGACTGATCAAATCAAGCAATTGAAGAAAGAGCTCGGCACCGACAAGGGCAAGTCCTCCTACATCCGGACATGCAAGTACAGCTGCATGTCGAGCAAGGCCTCGTTCATCCACTCCAAGCTCTACTTGTTCTCGCGAGCTGGAGACGCCAAGTACGTGTCGATGATCTCATCGGCGAACCCGGCGGAGACCGGTATCAGCGGGTCGTGGAACAACACCTATACAGTCGCCAACAACAAGACGCTGTACGACGCGAACGTTGACAACTTCAAGGACATGCTGCCTGACAAGACGAACACCGACTACTACCACGCCGCGGAAAGCGGTCCGTACAAGGAGTACTTCTTCCCGCGCGCCGGTTCCTCGGCCAAGTCCGACACGTTCTACAACGTGCTGTCCGATGTCAGCTGCACCGGCGCAGCGAAAGGCTACGGCTCCGGCGGCAAGACTGTGATCAAGCTCTCGACCTATTACTGGACATCGCTGCGTCTCTACCTCGCTGAGAAGCTCACAGAGCTGGCCAAGCAGGGTTGCCTCATCGAGGTTGTTTACCCCGCCGACAACGTCGAGAGCGAAGTCGCGACAGAGTTGCTCAGCAGCAAGAAGATAGGCGTCTACGACGGTCGCAACAATGGCCGCTACCCGCACAGCAAATACCTGTTGATTGACGGTGTGTATCAGGGCGTCAGTCAGAAGCCGGTCTACACCGCCTCACAGAACCTGACCAAAACCAGCCTGCGGGACAGCAACGAGGTCATGCTGCGTATCGACTCCAGAGACCCAATTACCGCACGGGTTCATGGGGACTACGTCGCCAACTTCGAACTCATGAGGAGCGACGCCGACTTGGTCACTTCGGCTGCTGCCAAGACGACCGCTCGTGTGAACAGCACGGGCGAGCGGGTACTCCGCGACAACAGCGCTGATCCTGACGAGTAACCACCCTTCACTGCGGCGCGTCACTGCGATTGTCCTCGCGGGTGGCGCGTCGCAGCGCTTCGCTCCGGACAAGCTGGCTGAGCAGGTGGACGGCATGCCGCTGCTCGACCGAACGCTTGCCTCATTGCCGGAGCAGGTAGCGGTTGTGGTGGTCGGCGCGGTGCGGAAGGTGGCCCGACCGGTGATTTTCACCTCGGAGGATCCACCCGGCGGGGGACCGGCGGCAGCGCTGGTGGCCGGGGTTCGCCGAGCGCTCGCTGAGCCCACTGACGTCATCGTCGTGCTACCTGCGGATGCGCCGCTTGGTGGTCAAGCCGCGGGCACTCTGCTCAGCCGCTTGGAGAGCGAGCCCAACACCGAAGCGGTTGTCGGTGTTGATGCACATGGTCAAGAACAGCCGCTCCAGCTGGCGTTACGCCCAGCTGCGGCCCGTGCCTTGGTCGCAGCTGCCGGGCCAGGTGGTGCTGCCGGGGTCTCGGCGCGCCGGCTGCTCGATGCCCTCCGACCCGGATTGGTCATCCAGGAGCTCGCGCCGGTCGAGCTCTGGGACATCGACACGCCCGAACAACGACTCGCCTGGCAGCTGCAGTCCTCAGCAGCCGTGTCAGCCATTCTCGAGCTGGCCGCCGAGCGCCAGGCCGGGCTTCACCGGCCGGTTGTGATAGCCATTGACGGCCCAAGCTGTGCGGGTAAGTCGATCTTGGCAACCGCAGTCGCACTTCGGGCGAGGGCTGCAGTCGTCGAAGGCGACGACTTTTATCGGAACACGTTGCCAACGCTGAGCGTGGCCCAGCGGGAGGCGATGTCCGATGTCGCGGTGGTCGATGCCGTGATCGATTGGGAGCGGCTGCGCGACGAGGCACTGCTGCCGTTGCGAGCCGGGGAGTCAGCCACCTGTCAGCCCTACGACTGGGAGGCCGACGACGGCCGGCTCGCGCCGCCGAAGACCATTGGCGCCGCTGATGTGATCATCGTGGACGGCGTGTACGCCGCCCGCCCCGAGCTCAGAGATCTGGTGGATGTCACGGTCTACCTCGGCGTCGATCCGAAGACTCGGGCCCGTCGGTACCTCGAGCGGCAGAACGATCCGGACTGGGCGCGATTTTGGGAGCGCGGCGAGGCCCACTACTTCGGCGCTGTCCGTCTGCCGGCGAGCTTCGACATCCAGTTGGATGCGGGAGATTTACGCAACGACAGCGATGCCTAAATCTTCTTGTTCTGTGTTTCCAAGCTGCTCGCGCATCGCGCTGTATTTGATTGCTCGCTCCGCTCGCTGCGATGTTCGCTGGGTTGCCGCCGTCTTCGTCGGAGCTGACGGAACGGAGAAGCGTTGTTCCGTCATCTCATCCTGCAGATCGGCGGCGCGAACATCGAGAATCCGCAGCCGTCGTCGTCGCACGCAGAGGAAAAACGCCTCCGCTCCCTCCTCCTCCGTGCGGCGGCGCGCGATTTCCGCCGCTCGCAGCTTCCTTCCATGCTTGAGATCTAAGGTGTGTTGACGCTCTTTGGACCCAACACACCGAGCCGTCCGCGGGAAGTCGTAGACTCTGCATGAAGACTTAGTGAAGTTTTTCACTAAGTCCCCGGGGAGACTTCAGGAGTCGTCATGTCGGTCGCCACGAACGGGCCTGGCCCGTACGCGGAACCTGACGTGCGCGATCATTCGACGGGGCCTGTCATCGACGCCGACGTTGTCGTTGTCGGCGCCGGTCCAGCTGGCTCCGCCACCGCCACGCACCTTGCTCGCCAGGGGCTCTGTGTCTCTCTGTTGGAGAAGAGCCGATTCCCACGCGAGAAGGTCTGCGGTGATGGCCTCACGCCACGCGGCACACGGCAGCTCATTCGACTCGGCATTGACACTGGCGAAGAGGCCGGCTGGCTGCACAACAAAGGCTTGCGGATTTACGGCGGCGAGCGTCCCTTCCAGCTGGAGTGGCCTGATCTTGCCGACTTCCCCTCCTACGGAGTGGTCAGGCCGCGCGCCGACTTCGACGAATTGCTGGCCCGCCATGCGGTAGCGGCCGGCGCCTCGCTGTATGAGCTCAGTAATGTGGTCGAGCCGATCATCGACTCGCGCACCGACCGCGCCGTTGGAGTCCGCACCAAGGACGGCCGCCGGTTCACCGCCCCGATGATCGTCGCGGCGGATGGAAACTCGACCCGGCTGAGCCTGGCTATGGGGCTGAATCGGCGCGAAGACCGGCCCCTCGGCGTAGCTGTGCGTACCTACTACGCCAGTCCACGACACCGCGACGACTATCTGGAGTCGTGGCTGGAGTTATGGGAGGGCAAGCCCGGCAAGAGCGCACTGCTGCCCGGATATGGGTGGATCTTCGGCATGGGCGACGGCACCTGCAACGTCGGTCTCGGCATCCTGAACACCTCGTCGGCTTTCGGAAAGACTGACTACAAGGATCTGCTCAGGCGCTGGCTGGAGAACACACCGGAGGATTGGGGTTTTCGGAGCAAGAACATGATCACCCCGGTGCGAGGAGCGGCGCTCCCCATGGGCTTCAACCGCCAGCCACACTATGGGCGCGGTCTGCTGCTGGTCGGTGATGCTGGGGGCATGATCAATCCCTTCAATGGCGAGGGCATCGCCTACGCCATGGAGTCCGCTGAGATCGCAGCAACCGCGATGGCCGAGGCGCACGAGCGGGGGCCTGGCAGCCCAGCTGCGGAGCGGGCGCTGCAGTCCTATCCCGCAAGGCTGAAGGCGGAGCTTGGCGGCTACTACACGTTGGGTCGCGCCTTCGTGAAGCTGATCGGCCATCCGCGCGTGATGCGAGTGTGCACGACGTACGGGCTGCCTCGCCGGACCTTGATGCGGTTCACATTGAAGCTGCTCGCCAACCTGACCGATGCCAAGGACGGCGACGCGATGGACAAGTTGATCAACTCGTTGTCCAGGATTGCCCCGGCCGCATGATCACTGTGTATGACGTGGGAAAGGGGAGCTAGCTGGTGAGTCCGTACATCGGAATCGTGATCTTGCTGGCGATTGCCTCGGGGTTCGTCGCGCTGACCATTCTGACGAGCGTGCTGGTGGGCCCTGGGCGGTACAACCGAGCCAAGTACGACTCGTATGAATGCGGCATCGAGCCGACGCCGCAGCCGGTGGGCGGCGGCCGGTTCCCGGTTAAGTACTACATCACCGCCATGCTGTTCATCGTTTTCGACATCGAGATCGTTTTCCTCTATCCGTGGGCTGTGGCGTTTGACCTGATGGGCACGTTCGCGCTGGTCGAGATGATCTTGTTTATCGGCGCGGTCTTCATCGCCTACTTCTACGTGCTACGGCGGGGTGGGCTGGATTGGGATTGAGAATGCAAGCAACTAGGAGTGTTGGCTGAGATGGGCCTCGAGGAAAAGCTTCCCAGCGGTGTGCTGTTGACCACCGTTGAGAATCTGTTCGGCTACATGCGGAGCGCGGCGTTTTGGCCTGCCACCTTCGGTCTGGCCTGCTGCGCCATCGAGATGATGACCTACGGCGCGCCACGTTACGACTCCGGCCGCTGGGGACAGGAAGTGTTCCGTGCCTCGCCCCGGCAAGCCGACCTGATGATCGTCGCCGGCCGGGTGAGCCAGAAGATGGCGCCGGTGCTGCGCCAGATCTACGATCAGATGGCAAACCCGAAATGGGTGCTCGCCATGGGCGTGTGCGCCAGCACCGGCGGAATGTTCAACAACTACGCGATCGTGCAGGGCGTGGACCATGTCGTTCCCGTCGACATGTACCTGCCCGGCTGTCCGCCGCGGCCGGAGATGTTGATCGACGCGATGTTCAAGCTGCGCGAGAAGGTGCAGCACACCCCGATCGGCCTCGACGCCGCCATCGCCGCGCAGGAGGCGGAGCAGCAGCAGCTGGAAGCGCCCGCTCTCATTGAGCAGAAGGGTCTGCTTCGATGACTGCACGCACCCCGCGCCGGCCGCCTCGGAAGCGGACGCGCAAGGCTCCGCCGCCCAAGCCCGAGGACGTACAGCCAGAGTCTGAGGACGTCCAGCCAGAGTCGGATGACGCTGGGCCTGAGCCCGCCGAGTCGCTGCACAAAGAGTCTGACGAAAAGGCGCCGATCAAGGGCGCGGTGGCGGACGGCGAATCCGAGCCGGACGCCGAAACGAAGCCGGAGTCCCTGACGGGAGAGGCGCCCGACGTCGGTTCTGGTGCAACCGCGGCGGAGGAGGACGAAGCTCAACTAGCTGCCGCCGAGCCGACCGCGGAGGTGCTGGAGGTCCGGAAGGGCATGTTCGGCGTCAAGGGCAGCGGCGACACCTCCGGGTATGGCGGCCTGACCAGCGTGGTGGAATTTCCAGGTGCGGCCAGCCCGCCCTTCGGTGGCTGGTGGGATCAGGTCTATGAACGGATCGGTGCGCTGGTTCCCAACTTCAGCGACGTGATCACCAAGGTCGTCATCTACCGCGGCGAGATCACCTTCCACGTCGAGCGGCAGCACCTGGCAGAGCTGGTCCGGTACCTCAGAGACGACGCTCACTTGCGTTTTGAGTTCTGTAGCAGCGTGTCCGGAGTGCACTATCCAGCAGACAAGGAGCGGGAGCTGCACGCGGTCTATCACCTGCAGTCAATGACCCACAACCGCCGCATTCGGCTTGAAGTCTCCGCACCCGACAGCGACCCGCACATCCCATCGGTGGTGGCGACCTACCCAACCGCCGACTGGCACGAGCGCGAGACCTACGACATGTTCGGCATCATCTTCGACGACCATCCCGCGCTCACCCGGATCTTGATGCCTGACGACTGGCCGGGCCACCCGCAGCGCAAGGACTACCCCCTCGGCGGCGTCCCGGTGGAGTACAAGGGTGCGACCATCCCACCCCCAGACCAAAGGAGGTCGTACTCGTGAGCACGACCGACGAGCGGACCGCCGGGCCTGCGGCGGGCTCAGAGGAGGATCCCTACGGTGCGGCTGCCGACGCCGCTGAGGGTCACGTCTACACCGTCACCGGCCAGGACTGGGACTCCATCGTGTCGGAGCAGGCCGAGCGCGGTGACGAGCGCATCGTGGTGAACATGGGGCCACAGCACCCCTCTACGCACGGTGTGCTCCGGCTGATCTTGGAATTGGAAGGCGAATCCGTCATCGAGGCCCGTTGCGGCGTTGGCTATCTGCACACCGGCATCGAAAAGAACATGGAGTTCCGTAACTGGACCCAAGGCGTCACCTTCTGCACTCGGATGGACTACCTTTCACCCCTCTACCAGGAGACCACGTACTGCCTGGGCGTCGAGCGGCTGCTCGATATCGAGGCCGAGATTCCCGAGAAGGCCAATGTCATTCGGGTACTGATGATGGAGCTGAATCGCATCTCCTCCCACCTGGTATGCATCGCGACCGGTGGCATGGAGATCGGCGCGCTCACCGTGATGACCATCGGATTCCGCGAGCGGGAGAAGGTGCTGGACGCCTTCGAGTTGATCACGGGTCTGAGGATGAATCACGCCTACATCCGACCTGGCGGCGTTGCCCAGGATCTGCCAGACAAGGCGCTGGATTTTGTCAAAGATCTTGTGGTGTGGATGCGGAAGCACCTGCCGGAGTACGCAGCCTTCTGCAACGAGAACCCGATCTTCAAAGCCCGGCTCTCTGGCGTCGGCTATCTCGATCTTGCTGGCTGCCTGGCTCTGGGCATCACGGGGCCACCGCTACGGGCGACCGGGTACGACTGGGATCTGCGCAAGAAGCAGCCCTACTGCGGATACGAAACCTACGACTTCGAGGTGCAGACCTGGGACACCATGGACGCCTATGGGCGATTCCGGATCCGGTTGAACGAGATGTGGGAGAGCCTCAAGATCATCGAACAATGCGTCGAGAGGCTGGAGAAGATGCGCGGCGCGCCGATCATGATCGCCGACAAGAAGATCGCTTGGCCGGCGCAGCTGTCGATCGGCTCCGACGGCATGGGCAACTCCAACGAATACATCAAGCACATCATGGGCCAGTCGATGGAGGCGCTGATCCATCACTTCAAGCTGGTCACCGAAGGCTTTAAGGTCCCGCCGGGCCAGGCCTATGTGCCCATTGAGAGTCCGCGCGGTGAATTGGGCGCCCACGTGGTCTCGGACGGCGGAACCCGGCCGTTCCGCGCCCACTTCCGCGATCCGAGCTTCACCAACCTGCAAGCTATGCCGGTGATGTGCGAGGGCGCGATGGTGTCGGATGTGGTCGTGGCCGTGGCGAGCCTTGATCCGGTCATGGGCGGGGTGGATCGGTAATGCAGCCCCACTCCTGTTGCGCTTTGGGACTCAGAGCCGGGGAGGACCGCTCGGGCGGGCTAGGCAAACGTGCGTCTTGGGTTGGCCAGTCTGGTGCGGTCCGCGGGCGGTCCGAATTCAAGCATCTTAGGTTTGCTACGCCCGCCCGAGCGGCCCTCCCCGACCCTCCATACGGTGCGTTTGGCCGCATGCCACAACCCGGCCCAGTCGGCGGGGAGCGGCGACCGCTTCGGCTCGGCCAAGCGGGCCATCCGCCCTGCAATGCGTCGGCTGGGGCTATTACGTGGGCCGTCAGCGCCCAGGTCGACACGAGGTTGGGAGTGGGAGCATGAGCAATCCGCTCGAGCCGCTGCCGCCGTCGCCAAATGGGCATGCGGGCGGGGATGTGGCCTCGGAGGAGCTGGTCGGGCACGGGCACTTTGTCACGCACTTCGATGAGCCGAGTCTGGATTACGACGTCCTGGAGACCAAGATCACTGAGGCGACGCTGGAGGAGATGCGGTCGATCGCGGCGCGGTATCCGGAGGCTCGCTCGGCGCTGCTGCCCATGTTGCACCTCGTGCAGAGCGTGGAGGGCCGGGTGACGCCGGCTGGGATTAAGGCGTGTGCTGACATCTTGGGCCTGACCGCGGCTGACGTCAGTGGCGTCGCGACCTTCTACACCATGTATAAGCGACGCCCGGTTGGGGAGTACCACGTCGGCGTCTGCACCACCGCACTCTGCGCGATCATGGGCGGCGATGAGGTGTACGCGAAACTCCAAGATCATTTAGGGATTGGCAACGACGAGACCACTGCGGACGGCAAGATCACCCTGGAACACGTGGAGTGCAACGCCGCATGCGACTTCGCGCCGGTGGTGATGGTCAACTGGGAGTTCTTCGACAACATGACGCCGGAAACGGCGATGGATCTGGTTGACCAGCTGCGGTCAGGGACCGAAGTGCAATCCACTCGCGGCGCCCGGGTTTGTACCTGGAAGGAAGCCGAGCGGGTGCTCGCAGGCTTCCCGGACGGACGAGCCGACGAGGGACCCGCTGCCACCGGCCCGTCGCTGGTTGGCTTGCGCATTGCTGAGGAGCGTGGCTGGACGGCTCCCAAACCAGAGCACAGAGCGGACCGACCAGATGAGGGGGGCCGGTGACCGACATCGATGCAGCACATGGCCTTCTGACGCCTGTGCTCACGGCCAACTGGGGAGACGAGCGCGCCTGGAAGCTCACCAACTATGAACTCCGTGGCGGATATGGCGCCCTGCGATCGGCGCTGCAGATGGAACCGGCGGAGGTCGTGGCCCTGGTGAAGGACTCCGGCCTGCGCGGGCGCGGCGGAGCTGGCTTTCCGACCGGGATGAAGTGGAGCTTCATCCCGCAAGACAACCCGAAGCCCAAGTACCTCGTGGTCAACGCCGATGAATCCGAGCCCGGGACCTGCAAAGACATCCCGCTGATGATGGCCTCGCCGCATACCCTCATCGAGGGAGTGATCATCTCCGCGTACGCGATCCGCGCCAACCACGCTTTTATTTACGTCCGAGGCGAGGTGCTGCATGTAGTACGCAGACTGCAGCAGGCGGTCCGGGAGGCGTACTCGGCTGGCTACGCCGGCGCCAATATCTTGGGCAGCGGGTACGACTTGGAGATCATCGTGCATGCGGGTGCAGGCGCTTACATCTGCGGCGAGGAGACCGCTTTGCTGGACTCGCTGGAGGGCCGGCGTGGCCAGCCACGGCTGCGGCCCCCATTCCCTGCCATCGCGGGCCTCTACGCCTGTCCGACGGTGATCAACAACGTGGAGTCGATCTCCTCGGTGCCATCCATCATCGCCAATGGTGACGACTGGTTCTCCGCAATGGGCACTGAGAAGTCCAAAGGAATGACCATCTACTCGCTGTCGGGTCACGTTGCCAATCCCGGACAGTTCGAAGCGCCCTTAGGCATCACACTGCGCCAGCTTCTTGATCTTGCCGGCGGCATCCGCGAGGGGCATCGCTTGAAGTTCTGGACACCAGGCGGCTCCTCGACGCCGATGCTGACCGACGCCCACCTGGACGTTCCGCTGGACTATGAGGCCGTCGCCAGTGTGAAGTCGATGCTCGGAACCAAGGCGCTGCAGTGCTTCGACGAGACAACCTCAGTCGTCCGCACCGTGCTGCGCTGGACCGAGTTCTACAAGCACGAGTCGTGCGGCAAGTGCACCCCGTGCCGCGAGGGTACGTGGTGGCTGGTCCAGATTCTGATGCGGATGGAGGCCGGCCGCGGACAGGAGGGCGACATCGAGAAGCTGCTCGATCTCTGCGACAACATTCTCGGCCGGTCCTTCTGCGCCCTCGGCGACGGCGCGACCTCGCCGATCACCTCAGCCATCCAGTACTTCCGAGACGAGTTTGAGGCGGCCATGCACACCCCGGCTTGGGAGCTCTTTCCGTACGAGCGGAGCACGATCTTCGTCCGCGAGCCCGCAGGAGCATGAGTAGATGACCGATTTATGTGTCCGCTCGCGCATCGCGCTGGTAGCTCCTGTCTTCCTCACTCGTTCGCAGACGGAAAAGCGTGTCTGCTCACTCGCTCGTCCAGACAGCAGCGCGCGATACCCGACGCTCGCGGACGCGCTGGCCGGGGAGGTCTTGTCATGACCGTTATCGCCAACCGCCAAAGCGAGGTCGCCAAGAGCGAGGATCTGGTCACTCTCACGATCGACGACATCGAGGTCTCGGTGCCCAAGGGCACGCTGGTGATTCGCGCTGCCGAGCTCATCGGAGTCGAAGTGCCACGGTTTTGTGATCATCCGTTGCTCGACCCGGTCGGCGCCTGCCGGCAGTGCCTGGTCGAGGTGCCCGACGGAGGGACCGGGCGTCCCATCCCCAAGCCGCAGGCCTCCTGCACCCTTGAAGTCGCGCCCGCCATGAAGATCAAGACCCAGGTCACATCGCCCGTGGCCGACAAGGCGCAGCGCGGGAACATGGAATTCCTGCTGATCAACCATCCGCTCGACTGCCCCATCTGCGACAAGGGTGGGGAGTGCCCGCTGCAGAACCAGGCGATGTCGCACGGCTACGCCGAAAGCCGGTTCACTGACGCCAAGCGCACGTATCCGAAACCGATCAACATCTCGCCGAATGTCTTGCTGGACCGGGAGCGCTGCGTGCTCTGCGCCCGCTGCACCAGGTTCTCCGAGCAGATCGCCGGTGATCCGTTCATCGCGCTGCTCGAGCGAGGCGCATTGCAGCAGGTCGGCATCTACGAGAACGAACCCTTCGAGTCCTATTTCTCAGGCAACACCATCCAGATCTGCCCAGTGGGTGCGCTGACCAGCGCCGAGTACCGGTTCCGCTCGCGGCCCTTCGACCTGGTCTCCACCCCCTCAATCGCGGAGCATGACGCCTGCGGCTCGGCGATCCGGGTCGATCACCGACGTGGCAAGGTAATGCGACGGCTAGCCGGGGACGATCCGGAGGTCAACGAGGAATGGATCACCGACAAGGACCGCTTCGCTCTTCGCTACGGAGATGGCGAGGATCGGCTCACCCGCCCTCTCGTCCGAGACGGTGACGTGCTGCGGCCAGCCTCCTGGCCCGAGGCGATTGATGTCGCCGTACGTGGACTGAAGGCGGCCGGGAGTTCGGTCGGCGTGCTCACCGGCGGTCGGCTGACGCTGGAGGACGCGTACGGCTACTCCAAGTTCGCTCGAGCCGTGCTGGGCACCAACAACATCGACTTCCGCGCGCGACAGCATTCGGCTGAGGAAGCCGACTTCCTCGCCCACGCCGTGGCCGGAACCGAGCGCGGCGTCACTTTCACTGATCTTGAAAGCGCCAGTTCGGTGCTGCTGGTCTGCCTTGAGCCGGAAGAGGAAGCCGGGATGATCTTCCTCCGGCTGCGTAAGGCCTTCCGCAAGAAGCACCTCACCACGTGGACGCTCGCGCCGTACGCCAGCAACGGGGCGCGCAAGATGGGCGCCCAGCTCATCGCGTGCGTTCCCGGCGACGAACCCGCGGTCCTCGATCAGGTCCAGGACGAGAGTGGCGCGACCGATGATCGGCTCGCAGAGATCGCCCTCGACGCCAACTCGGTGATCTTGGTCGGGGAGCGGGCCGCAGGTCTGTCTGGCACGTTCAGCGCATGTCATCGGCTTGCCGAACGCACCGGCGCGCGGCTGGCCTGGGTGCCGCGCCGGGCAGGGGATCGCGGCGCAATGGACGCCGGCTGCCTGCCCAATCTGTTGCCCGGCGGCAGACCGGTCTCCGACGCCGCGGCGCGGGTCGACACGCAGACAACCTGGGGAGTTGGATCGCTGCCGTCGCTGGAAGGCCGCGACGCCGACGAGATCTTGATCGCTGCTGCTGACGGCGAACTCGCGGCGCTCGTCGTCGCAGGCGTGGATCCGAACGACTTCGTCGATCCGCAGGCCGCCCTCGAAGGGCTTGAGGCCGTGCACTTCATGATCAGCTTGGAGACCCGCGCCTCCTTGGTCACCGAACGTGCCAATGTCGTCCTCCCGGTCTCACTGATGCAGGAGCGGGCGGGCACCTTCATGAACTGGGAAGGCCGGCGCCGGTCCTTCGGCATCGTGATCGAACAACCCAACGGCCTGTCCGACATCAAGGTGCTGGCCGCGCTGGCCGATGGTCTGGGCACAGAACTGGGGTTCCGTCGGGCTGCCGAGGCGCGCGCTGAACTCGACGAGCTGGGGACCTGGGAGGGCGACCGCGCAGAGGCCCCCGACTACCAGGCTGGCGAGCTTGATGAGCCAGCTGGCAACACAGTTCTCCTGGCCACGTGGCGGATGGCACTCGACGAGAGCCGCGCGCTCGACGGTGAGCCGTACCTTCAGGCAACCGCACGTGTGCCCGAGGCTCGGATGAGCCCCACCACAGCCGCGGACGCCGGAATCACCAGCGTCGCCATGATCAGCAATGACCGAGGCTCCATCACGCTGCCGGCCGTGCTCGATTCCGAGATGGTCGACGGGGTTGTGTGGCTCCCCAACCGTGCCCCGGGGCTGGGGATTCCGCAGCATCTTGCCGCGAGCGCAGGTGATCTTGTGACGATTGGACCGCCCGCCGAGCTGGCCGTCGCTGAGGATGACACGGAGGCAAGCACATGAGCCTGCTCGCTCCCATGGACCTCGCGGTGTTCTTCAACGACCCGTGGTGGGTGGTGCTGCTCAAGGCACTGTTCGCATTCGTGGTGTTGCTGGTGCTCACGCTGTTCACCATCTGGTACGAACGCCGCGTGGTCGCCTTCATGCAGCAGCGCCAGGGGCCCAACATGAACGGACCATTCGGCCTCCTGCAGTCGTTAGCCGACGGCATGAAGCTGATGTTCAAGGAGGACTTCACACCGACCGCGGCCGACAAGGTCGTCTTCATGCTTGCGCCGTTTGTCGTCGCCATTCCGGCGATCACCGCTTTCGCCGTCATCCCGATGGCCGGTATCGTCCGGGTGCCGTTCACTGAGATCACCACGCCGTTGCAGGTCACCGATCTGCCGGTGTCAGTGCTGTTCATTGTCGCGGTTGCTTCGATCGGCGTGTACGGGATCGTGCTTGCAGGCTGGTCGTCCGGATCGACGTACTCGCTACTGGGCGCGTTGCGCTCGAGCGCGCAGGTGATCAGCTACGAAGTCGCTATGGGTCTGGCGCTGGTCGCGGTCTTCCTGTACGCCGGTTCGCTGTCAACCTCAGAGATTGTCGCAAAACAAGCCGAACCAGCGACTGTCTTCGGCGTACCGGTTTGGTTTGCGGTGCAGCTGCTGCCGTCGTTCATCATCTATGTGATCTCTATGGTCGGGGAGACGAACCGGGCGCCGTTCGACCTGCCGGAGGCCGAGGGCGAGCTGGTCGGGGGATTTCACACCGAGTACTCCTCGATGCGCTTCGCCATGTTCTTCATGGCGGAGTACATGAATATGATCACGGTCTCCGCGCTTGCCGTCACGCTCTTCCTGGGCGGGTTCTATGCGCCGTTCCCGTTCAACCTGCTGCCGGGCGCCGATGCCGGCTACTGGGGTCTGCTGTGGTTCCTGGTGAAGGTGCTGATCATGCTCTTCATCTTCGTCTGGTTGCGTGGCACGCTGCCGCGGCTGAGGTACGACCAGTTCATGCGATTCGGCTGGCGCTGGTTGATCCCCATCTCGCTGGTCTGGACCCTCATGATCGCGATCTTGAGGATGGGCCAGCAGCAGGGATGGTTCAGCGGCCGCGGGTTCTGGTTCGGCGCGGCAGCAGTCTTTGCCGTGCTGGTCGGCCTGGCCTTCTTCGGCGGTGGGAAGGAAGAGCCGACGGTTGAGGCCGAGGAACCTGCCGGCGAGTTCGATGCGTTCGCGGGCGGTTATCCTGTCCCGCCGATGGGAGACCAGGTGCTGCCCGAGTTTGCCCAGGTCCTCAGCGGCGAGGAGGATCTGTCGTCGGATCGATCGGCGGAGACCCATACAACCGAGGAAGAGCCGGCCAAGGAAGGGAGTGAGGCCTGATGGGGTTCTTTGATCCCGTCGCCGGCTTCGGCGTGACCTTCCGGACGATGTTCCGCAAGACGTTCACCATTGACTACCCCAACGGGCCTCGCGTCACAGCACCGCGCTTTCACGGCCGGCATCAGCTGAATCGCTGGCCGGACGGTCTGGAGAAGTGTGTCGGCTGCGAGCTATGCGCCTGGGCCTGCCCGGCCGACGCAATCTATGTCGAGGGCGCGCAGAACACCGAGGAGGAGCGCTACTCGCCAGGCGAGCGGTACGGGCGCGTCTACCAGATCAACTACCTGCGGTGCATCCTGTGCGGCCTATGCATCGAGGCGTGCCCGACGCGAGCCCTGACGATGACGAACGAGTTCGAGCTCGCCGACGATACCCGCGAGAAGCTGATCTATGAGAAGTCTGATCTGCTGGCTCCGCTGCTCCCCGGCATGGAGGAGCCGCCTCACGAGCGCAGGCTCGGGGATGACGAGGAGACGTACTTCCTCGGGCTGCCTACGACAGGCCAACCGGACGATCGCGCCGGCGATATTAGCGACGTGCCGCCGCGCCCCATGAACCAGGGCTTCCCGCAGCGACGCAAAAACGCGGCGCAAGGTCGGTGATGATCGTGGTCACACCCTTGTTGATCCCGCTGGTGGTCACCGGCGCCGCCGTGGCCTTCTGGATGCTCGCCCCCGTGATGATCTTGGCTGCCTTGGGAATGATCTTGGCACGCAAGCCGGTGCATTCCGCACTATGCCTCGCGGCGGTGATGATCTCCCTCGCCGTTCAGTACGCAGCGTTGGACGCACCGTTCCTCTTCGTCGTGCAGATCATCGTCTACACGGGCGCGATCTTGATGCTGTTCTTGTTCGTGCTGATGCTGGTGGGCGTCGACATCGCGGAGTCTCTCGTCGAGACGATCAAGGGCCAGCGGCCGCTGGCCCTCCTCGCCGGCCTGGGCTTCGGCTCGCTGCTGGTCTTCGCCGTCGGCAACGCGATCGTCGGTCCCACCATCGGGTTGAGTGATGCCAATTCGGCCAACGGCGGCAACGTCCAAGGCATCGCCGCGCTGTTGTTCGAACGCTATGTATTCGCCTTCGAGGCCACGTCGGCGCTGCTGATCACCGCCGCAGTCGGTGCCATGGTGCTCGCCCATCGGGAGCGGCTGTCCAAGCGACGTACCCAGGCAGACCTGGCGGCACTGAGGATGCAGCGCTACGCCGAGACCGGCCAGCATCCAGGCCCGCTTCCGACTCCAGGGGTGTTGGCCCGACACAACGCGGTGGACACCCCGGCGCTGTTGCCCGACGGGAGTGTCTCAGAGCTCTCAGTCTCAGCCGCGCTGAAAGCCCGCGGTGCGGTCTTGGACAGTCGGGACCTCGTCAAGCCGGTCGACGAGACGGTCGAGGCGATCACCGAAGGTGAAACTTTGCGCACCACCGAGGACGAGCTGTGAGCACTACGAGCTATATCGTGCTGTCGGCGATCTTGTTCACCATTGGCACGGTCGGATTTATGATCAGGCGCAACGCCATTGTGGCTTTCATGTGCGTCGAGCTGATGCTGAATGCCACCAACCTCGCTCTGGTGGCATTTTCGCGCATGCACGGTGCCCTGGACGGGCAAGTCGCTGCCTTCTTCGTGATGGTGGTGGCTGCCGCAGAAGTGGTGGTCGGGCTGGCCATCATCGTGACCATCTTCCGTACCCGCCGCTCGGCCTCAGTCGACGACGCGAATCTGCTGAAGTTCTGAAGGACTGCGATGCTCCCACTCGAGGTCGTGACGCCTGTGCCGGCCACCGGATTCTTCACGCTGGCCTGGTTGCTGATCGCCATACCTGCCGCAAGCTCCGCGGTCCTGCTCCTGGTCGGCCGGCGGGCCGACCCCTGGGCGCCGTACCTCGGCGCAGCAGCTCCGCTGGCCTCCTTCGTGATCGGCCTCATCTACTTCATTCAGTTGCTCAGCCGCGACACCGCGAGCCGTGCCGTGTCGGTGCCGCTGTACAACTGGATCTCCAGCGGCATCTGGCAGATCGACGTCGGGTTGCTCATCGACCAGCTCTCGATCCTCTTCGTCTTATTGATCACCGGTGTCGGTGGCCTGATCCACGTCTATTCCATCGGCTACATGGCCCACGACGACCGCCGGCGCCGCTTCTTTGCTTTCCTCAACCTGTTCGTCGCCGCGATGCTGCTGCTCGTTCTGGCTGACAACTATCTGGTGCTGTTCGTCGGCTGGGAGGGCGTGGGCCTGGCGTCGTACCTGCTGATCGGGTTCTGGCAACACAAGCCGGTTGCGGCGACTGCCGCCAAGAAGGCGTTCGTCGTCAACCGGGTTGGTGACATGGGCATGTCCCTGGCGATCATGCTGATGCTTGCAACGTTCGGGTCGTCGGCCTTCGTCGACGTCAACCTAGGCATGCCCGATGTGAATAGCACGACAGCGATGATCATGGGCTTGTTGCTGCTGCTCGGTGCCTGTGGCAAGTCAGCACAGGTGCCGTTGCAGTCCTGGCTGTTGGACGCGATGGAGGGTCCGACTCCGGTCTCGGCGTTGATCCACGCAGCCACCATGGTGACGGCTGGGGTCTACCTCGTCACCCGAAGCAATGCGATCTTTGCGGAGTCAGCGGCAGCCAGCACGGCGGTGGTCGTGGTCGGTACGGTAACGCTGCTCGTCGGCGCCTGGATCGGCTGCGCCAAGGACGACATCAAGAGGGTGCTGGCTGGCTCGACCATGTCGCAAATTGGCTACATGATGCTGGCCGCGGGGATTGGGCCCGCCGGGTACGCCTACGCGATCTTCCATCTGCTCACGCATGGGTTCTTCAAGGCCGACATGTTCCTCGGCGCCGGCTCGGTGATGCACGCGACGAACGACGAGGTCGACATGCGAAATTACGGGGCGCTCAGGCGGCTGATGCCCATCACCTTCGTCACGTTTGCGGCCGGCTATTTGGCGATCATCGGGTTCCCGTTCACCTCCGGCTTCTATTCCAAGGACCACATCATTGAGGTCGCTTTTGAGCGCGGCGCCGTCGTTGGAGGGCTCGCTCTGCTTGGCGCAGGGATTACGGCCTTCTACATGACCCGGCTCATGTTGATGACTTTCTACGGCGCCAAGCGCTGGCGGCAGGGCGTTCATCCTCACGAGTCGCCTCCGGTCATGACCGTGCCCTTGGTGTTGCTCGGAATCGGCTCGGTCTTCGGTGGGTTGGTGCTCAATAACTGGATTGTTGGCTGGCTTGATCCCGCCGTAGGCGGCGGAGGTCCTGAGGAAACACCGAGCCTGCTGCACTTCTCAACAGTCGCGATTGCCAGTCTTGTGGTCGTCGCTATTGGTGTCGGGATCAGCATCTGGGTCTTCGGGCCGCGTCGCGACATCCCAGTGACGCAGCCCGTGAGCCGCTCCTTCTTGACGCTGGCTGGACGCAACGATCTGTACGGCGACGCGCTCAACGAAGCGCTGTTCATGCGCCCCGGACAGCAGCTCACCTCTGGCCTCGTCAGGCTCGAAAACGTCGGAATCGATGGCACCGTCAACAGCACGGCGGCGGCGATTGGTGCGATGTCGTCCCGGCTTCGTCGTGTGCAGAACGGTTTCGTCCGCTCCTATGCGCTCACCATGACGTTGGGAGCTGCGATCGTCGGCGTCGTCATCCTGCTGGGCCGGCTGGGCTAGGGGCGAACATGACTATTCCGTGGCTCACCATCTTGGCGCTGCTGCCGGCCGCCGGTGCTGTGGTGCTGATCTTCATAGGTGTCAAGGCCGCCAAGCAGGTGGCGCTTGTGGTTTCGCTGATCACGTTCGCGTTTGCACTCATCGTCGCGACGCGGTTCAGAATCGGCGGCGGTATGCAGCTGGTCGAGCAAGCGCCGTGGATCAAGCCGCTCGGCGCGTACTATGCGCTGGGCCTGGACGGCCTCGGCCTCACCCTGGTGCTGCTGGTCGTGATCATCACTCCAGTGGTGATCATTGCCTCCTGGCGCGATTTTGATCAGCCTGCTGAGTCGGTTGAAGGATCACCGGCCGCTGATACAGGGTCGACGGGCGCGGCAACGATCGCTCCGAAGTATGACTCGCGGGTGTTCTTCGCCCTGGTGCTGGCGGTCCAGAGCTGTGCTCTGTATCTCTTCCTGGCCACCGATGTCTTCTTGTTCTACGTGTTCTTCGAGGTCATCTTGGTGCCGATGTACTTCCTGATTGGCGGCTTTGGGCCCGGGCCGCGTAGGACGTACGCAGCAGCCAAGTTCTTGATCTTCGGCTTGCTCGGCGGGTTTGTGATGCTCGCCTCGGTGATCGGCCTGTACGTGCAATCCGCCAGGGCCGGGGAGCCCAGCTACCTGCTCAGCACGCTGAGCCAGCTGGACTTTGGCACCGGCACGGGGCGTTGGCTGTTTCTTGGCTTCATGTTTGCATTTGCGATCAAGGCGCCGCTGGTGCCGCTGCACACCTGGCTGCCGGATGCGGCCGAGGAGTCCACCGCGGGGAGCGCCACCATGATGGTTGGCGTCATGGACAAGATCGGGACCTTCGGCATGATCAGGTTCTGCCTTGGCCTGTTCCCGGAGGCGAGCCAGTGGGCAACGCCGGTGGTGCTGGTCCTGGCCACCATCTCGATCGTGTACGGGGCCATCTTGGCGATCGGCAGCCGGGACATCATGCGGTTCATTGCGTACACATCCATTAGTCACTTCGGCTTTATCGTGCTCGGCATCTTCGCCTTCACCACCCAGAGCCTGACTGGGTCCACGCTCTACATGCTCAACCACGGGATGGCGACCGCTGCCTTATTTGTGATGGCCGGATATCTCATCAAGCGCCGCGGCTCGCGCGATATGAACGCCTACGCCGGCGTGGATCGGGTGGCTCCAGTACTGGCAGGCCTACTGCTGTTCGCTGGGCTCAACACGTTGTCCCTGCCGGGCCTGGCGAGCTTCGTCTCCGAGTTCATGGTGCTGGCCGGAACCTTCAGCCGACACCCCGCGTACGCGGTGATCTCCACGCTGGCAATCGTGCTGGCTGCGCTGTACATCTTGATCATGTACCAGCGGACGATGACTGGGCCGGTTCCCGCCGACGTTCAGGAGAAGGTCACCGACCTCAATGGTCGGGAGCGGCTCGCCATGGCCCCGCTCGTGCTGTTGATCCTGCTACTCGGTGTCTTTCCGAAGCCCATGCTGTCGATCATCGAACCGGCGACGCAAGCCACGCTGCAGCATGTCGGCGTGACTGATCCGCAGCCGCGGGTTACCGCCGAGGGAGGCCGCTGATGATGAGCGCTGCCCTGCTGCCGATGGAGATCAACGCACCGTCGATCGAGTACGGCCTGCTGGCGCCGGTCTTGCTGATCTTCGCAGGTGCCTGCCTTGGGGTGTTGGCTGAGGCGCTCGTCCCCCGCGAATTGCGCCGGCTCGTACAGCTCGTCATCACTTTTGCGTCTTTGGCTCTGGCGCTGGTAACCACAGTGCTGAACTGGGCGTCCGCAGATCAGGCAGTGGTGGCAGTCGGCTCATTGGCCATCGACGGACCCAGCTACTTCATGTGGACGATCTTGCTCGTCTTCGGTGCTGCGTCGATGCTGATGTTCGCAGAAACCAAGATCGAGAATTCCAGTGTGTTCGCGCCGCAGGCTGCGGCAGTGCCCGGCACCGTTGCCGAACGGGAGGCCATCAGAAGTCGCGCCGAACATACCGAGGTCTACCCACTCGCGCTCTTCGCCATTTTGGGGATGATGCTCTTCCTGGCGTCCAACGACCTGATCATGATGTTCGTCGCATTGGAGATCTTGTCGCTGCCGCTCTATCTGCTGTGCGGGCTCGCCCGGCGCCGCCGGCTGCTGTCGCAAGAGGCTGCGCTCAAGTACTTCCTGCTGGGAGCCCTTTCGTCAGCCTTCTTCATCTACGGAGCCGCGCTGCTCTATGGCTACTCCGGCTCCTTTACCTTGTCGGCCATCGACGATGCCCTCCGTAATGGGACACAAGGTCTGGGCCTGCTGCTCGCCGGAATGGCTCTGCTCGGGGTCGGGCTGCTGTTCAAATTCGGGGCAGTTCCCTTCCACTCCTGGACTCCGGACGTGTATGCCGGAGCTCCCACAGCAGTAACGGGATTCATGGCGGCCTGCACCAAGATCGCTGCGGTGGGGGCTTTGATGCGTGTCTTCTATGTCGCGTTGGGCGCCGATCGCTGGGACTGGCAGCCACTGATGGCGATCATTGCCGTTGCCACCATGGCGGTCGGGTCGGTGCTGGCGATAACCCAAACCGACGTGAAACGGATGCTGGCGTACTCCTCCATCGCGCACGCCGGCTTCATGATGACTGCATTCGTGGGAGCATCGCAGGCGGTGACGGGCAGCCGGTCAGGGGGGTTGACCAGCATCTCCGCGGTGATGTTCTACCTGGTCGCGTACGGGGCGGCCACGATCGGCGCATTCGCACTCGTGACGATGGTCCGCGACCCCACGGGTGAGGCGACTCCGCTTAACAGCTGGGTGGGTTTGGGCCGCCGGGCGCCGCTGGCGGCGACGATCTTCTCGATCTTCATGTTGAGCTTCGCGGGCATCCCGCTGACCAGTGGCTTTGTCGGCAAGTGGGCGGTGTTCGCCGCCGCGTGGAGTGGCGGGATGGAATGGCTTGTTGTCGTCGCGGTCGTGATCAGTGTGGTGGCGGCCTTCTTCTACATCCGCGTCATCGTGTTGATGTTCTTCGTCGAGCCGAGAATTATGGCGACCAGCGTCGTACGTCCTGGCTGGACCACGCTCGCGGCAGTGGGCGTTGGGGTGGCCGCGACGGTAGCCTTCGGGGTGTTCCCGGGTCCGCTCTTGGCCCTCGCCCAGCAAGCTGGTGAGTTCATTCGCTGACGCGGACAGGAGGAGGAAGGGTGCTGGCTGAACAGACGCGAGACGAAGTGTTCGAGTCCTCTGTCCGCGCCCAGCTCGAGCTGATCGAGGCGGCACTGCTCAAGGCTGCCGAGGCGGACTCCGACATGGTGACAGAGGCCGCGCAGCACATCATCGCCGCTGGTGGAAAGCGCTTCCGACCGTTGCTTGTCATCCTCGGCTCCTCTATCGGCCCGCACGCCGCCACCGATGATGTGGTCAAGGCGGCGGTGGTCGTCGAGCTAACCCACGTGGCCAGCCTTTACCACGATGACGTGATGGATGAGGCTCGAATACGGCGCGGCTCGGTGAGCGCGAACTCACGCTGGGGAAACACCGTGGCGATCCTTGTCGGAGATCTGCTGTTCGCCCGCGCCTCCGACATCGTGGCCGAGCTGGGCCCAGAGTTCGTGCGGCTCCAGGCACGTACGTTCTCCCGGCTCGTGCAGGGTCAGATTGCCGAAACCGTCGGCCCCAGCGGTGCGGATCCGCTTGACCACTACCTGCGGGTCGTGGCCGACAAGACCGGCTCCTTGATCGCGACATCGGCGCTGTTCGGTTCCAAGATCTCCGGTGCGACTGCATACCTGCAGCGGGTCATGGCCGACTTTGGCGAGCAGATTGGTGTGGTGTTCCAGCTGAGCGACGACATCATCGACATCACCAGCGACGACACCGGCAAGACGCCCGGAACCGATCTTCGCGAGGGCGTCCCGACGCTGCCGACGCTCTTGGCCCGCAGGTCGGCTGACCTGTCCGACGCCCGACTGCTCGAGCTGCTCGACTGCGATCTGCATGATGACGACGCACTCCGTGAAGTACTGGACCTGCTGCGTCGCCACCGCTGTATCGATGAGGCTCGCAGCGAAGTGCGCCGCCGTGCCGAAGCCGCGCGCGTCCTTCTCGACCCCCTCCCCGCCGGTCCGGCCCGAGACGCTCTTGACGACCTGTGCACCACCGTCGTCACGCGTACCGTCTGATCTGCTCCTCTAGGTGTCAACATCCCACGCTGCGCGGAATGTTGACGCTGTGCATGGCGTGCATGCCGCGTACAGCGGGACCAAGCTGCGTACGGGCTCAGAGTGCTGGTGGCAAAGGACGTTCTAGGGCTTCTGGCGAGCCGACGCCGCCATTAGCTCGCGATGATTGTTCGTCCGCGCACGTATAGCCGTCGCGATTGATCAAGGGCTGCGCTGAGATCGGCCATTGTGCGTCGGGCGTTCCGCGGCATGACGTCTGACCAGATGAAGCGCGTCATCCCGCGACTGCCAGCGCGCATCGCATCCTCGCGGCGCTTCTCCCGAATGACGCAGTCGGAGGCCGACTCGCCAGGTCGGAGCAGTCTTTGATACTTGACCTTCCCATCGAACTCACCGAGATGGCGGAAGTCCTCCCAGTAGAAATCCGCGATGCCGATCAGCTGGCCTCGGGGTCCGAGGACACGGAACTGGAGCTCCGGCATCGGGATGCCGTAGCGATAGCACTGCACGCGCGTGACCGATTCGCCGGGTGAGTCAGACCGGCCGTCGGCAAGCCTCATCGCGGCACGCGCCTTAACCGAGCCCGGGAACAAGGAGAAGCGATCATGCAACGCATCGAGCGATTCTTTGAGCTCTGGGCTGCGATGAAGCGCTGAATCGGCGGTCACCACACCGCCCTCAAGACTTGAGCGACAGGCCACCTCCCAGACGGCACGAGCGGGAACGGACGCGAGGATGCCCTCGTATGATCCGATCTCGTCCTCGATGTCTCGCCTAGTGCCGTGATGCACGATGCCGGCCTCCGTGCGCGTAGAGCCGTTGTCCAGCCGTACGAGGTGGACGATTTCGAGTGACGTGTCGTGGATGTCGAAGCCGTGCAGCGCGGCGGCAGAGACGCCCGTGAGAGCGACTCGCCCGCATTGACCAGCCAAGGCAGCTCTGGCGTACAGCACATGCTTCGCTGAGGGGTCTGCGGTCGCATAGATATCGGCGGGTGTGTAGAACCCGCGACGCAGGCGTACGAGGGTTCCCGCGCGAACCGCAGCAGCGAGAGTGCGATCAGTTTCGCCGCAGTCCAAGGCCTGCCGTCGGCTGAAGATGCCGCCGCTCGCCCGGATGATCTGTCCGAGATTCTGGGTCATGGAGCCACCTTGGGGCTTGACTCGACCTCGCGGAACCACCTTGGACTAGATCTGTGGATACCTTCTCGAGGCTGTACCCAGACTCTTCACGCTGTGCATGCCATGCACGCCACGTACAGCGCAAACATCCCACGCTGCGTGGGATACCGAGCGAGAGCGAGGGATCGGCGGGCTACCAGATCTTGACCCGCTGGTCCTCGTCGAGCCAAAGGGCGTCGGAGTCCTGCACGTCAAAGGCGGCGTAGAACTCCGGGAGGTTCCGAACGATCTGGTTGCAGCGGAACTCGGGCGGGGAATGGGGGTCGGTCGCCATCCGCTGCAGCAGCATCTCGGTACGCACCTTGGCTTGCCAGACTGCCCCCCAACTCAGGAACAGCCGCTGCTCGGGGGTATACCCGTCTCGCTCGGGCTCGGGGCTTTCGTAGTGTGCGATCTGGTACGCCTTGTGGGCGATCGAGAGCCCACCAAGATCACCAATGTTCTCACCGATGGTCAGCTGACCGTTGACCCGATGCCCCGGCGCCTGCGCCGGTATCAAGACGTTGTACTGGTCGATCAGCGCCTTCGTTCGCTCTTCGAAGGTCTCGCGGTCCTTGTCGGTCCACCAGTTGCGCAATGCTCCGTCGCCGTCACAGGTGGAACCTTGATCATCAAAGCCGTGTCCGATCTCGTGTCCGATCACGGCGCCAATGCCGCCGTAGTTGACGGCGTCATCTGCATGCACGTTGAAGAATGGCGGCTGCAGGATGGCAGCCGGGAACACGATCTCATTCTTCAGCGGGTGATAGTAGGCGTTGACCGTCTGCGGCGTCATCAGCCATTCTTCGCGGTCGATCGGCTGGCCAATCTTGTTCAAGGCGCGGTTCACCTCGAAGTCGGCCACCCGCGTCACGTTGCCGATCAAATCGTCTTGGGTGATCACCAGCGAGGAGTAGTCCCGCCACTTGATCGGGTATCCGATGTGCGGGCGGAACTTGGCGAGCTTGTCGAGTGCGCTTTCCTTGGTTTCCTCGGTCATCCAATCAAGATCGGTAATGGAGCGCCGGTACGCCTCGATCAGATTGGCGACCAGCTGATCCATGCGCTCCTTGGCGACCTGCGAGAAGTGACGGTCGACATAGATCTGCCCGACCGCCTCACCCACCGAGGCTTCGACCAGCGCCACACCTCGCTTCCAGCGCTCGCGAAGCTCGGGCGTGCCCGACAACACGGTCCCGTAGAAGCGGAAGTTCTCCTCGACGAAGGCGCTCGACAGATAGGGCGACAGCGAGCTGATGACCTTCCACCTTGCCCAGGCTCGCCACGCCGGCAGCCGATCCTCGGTGATCAATGCCGACACCTCGGCGAAGAACGACGGCTGCATCGCCACTAGTTCACCCATCTTGGCCGCGGCAATATCAGCCCCCGCCAGGAACTCCCGCCAATGCAGTCCAGGACAGCTGTCGGCGAAGTCATCCAGGCTCATCAGGTTGTACATCAACCGGAGGTCACGACATTTCACCTTGTCCCAATGCGTCGCGGCAATCTCGGTCTCAAGATCGAACACCAGCTGTGCCTGAGCCGCGGAGTCCTCAATGTCAGCGAGCGCGAAGGACGCCGACACGTGTCCCCGATACTGCGCGCGAATGTCGGAATACTCCCCGAGTCGGTAGTACTCCTCGTCCGGCAGACCCAACCCACCCTGGCCGGCAAACATCACGTATCGGTTCGGGTCGCCCGGGTCAGGTTCCGCCTGAAGCGCCACCAGCCCAGGCACCGCCTTGCGTGCGAAGCCACCGACCATGCGGGTGAGGTCGGGCACGGTCTCCACGGAATCGATCGCGGCCAGCAGCGGCAAGATCGGGCTGGCACCCGCTAGCTCGGCCGTTTCCTCGTCCATGAAGCTGGCGTACAGATCGGCGATTCGGGCGGCGTCGGAGCCGGGCGTACCGCCCTCGAGTGTGGTGATGATGTCGCGGACGGCCGCTTCAGCTTGGTCGCGCAGCTCCATAAAGGCACCGGTCAGAGGCTTGTCGGCCGGGATCTCGGTCGTGTTGAGCCACGTCCCGTTCACATGCCGGAAAAGATCGTCTTGAATGCGGACGTTGGGGTCGAAGCTAGAGAAGTCGATCGGAGGTCTCTGAGCAGAAGTCTCAGTCACTCGCACATGCTACCGATCAGTAGGACAATTCATCTGAGCTGCTTGCGCATCCGACACTCGCAGCTGCTTCGAGCCCTGCGCGCAGCTATTAGACAATCAGAGCCAGTTGACGTTGATCGGCTTCGCGGTCACTTTGACGACAGCGGCCGCTCTTCCCGTAAGCATGCCGGAACAGTTTCCGGATCGGCCCTGGTACGTACAGCTACCCGACAGCTTCAGATTGAGCGGAATCTCGATCCGAGCCTGTGTTCCGGCGTAGGTGATCTTGGGTTTCCGGAAGGGATCACCTCCGCTCTGCCGCCAGGTGATGCTGCTCTTGGTGTAGCGGTACTTCGAGTCGAACTTCATCGGGCAGTTCTTTGGATTGAGCGAATTGGCCTGGAGGCACTTATTGAAGCTCTTCTTGGTTGCCGAGATAACGGCCTTCTTGCCCGAGTTCGTCAGCTTGCTTTGAATGCGGTAGGTGTCGGCCTCGACGTACGGACTCTTTACCAGCACGACGTTCTTGGACCCGTAGCCGACATAGGGCAGCCCGGTGGTGAATGCGTACGAGCCAGGCAGCACCGCGACTGAGTCCTGGTCCACTTTCACTCCATTGATCTTGACCGGAACCGATCCGCTCACAATGAAGCCGAGATCGAGGTCTTTGACGGCACGGCTGACCTTCCAGGTGTCTGCCACCTTGACTACGTCGAAGGACTCGCTGACAGCAGAATTGCCGAGCGTGTAGGTCGCAGGCACCGACGTCGCATGTTGATCTTCGACAACCGGCACATCGATCTCGGTCAGCGCTGCCCGATTCTGGGATTCGGCGAGTACCTCATTGGTCAGCAGAGGCCCGGTGGGCGCTGGATCGGCTGCGTAGGACAGGGCAGCGACCGCGTCGCCGGCAGCAAGAGCCTGCAGGTATGCCGTCACCGCATCCGAAGGTCGCGGCGTGCTCTGTGGAGCACCACTCTGAGCCGGATTGCTCTGCTGTCCCTGGGCACTCGTGCTGCCGCCAGGATCGGCAGCCGTCCCGCCGCGCGTCGCCACCACCACGGCGAAGACGGCCATCAAGATCACCGCCAACGAAGCTGCCCCGACAATGATCAAGATCTTGCCTCTGCCTTTGGGTCGCGGCGGGGGCTGAGCTGGACCTGCGCCATACGGGCCAGGAGATGCTCCGTACGGATCATGCTGGGGGGCGCCTTGCCATTCGGGAACCTGTTCCTCAGGGGCGAAGGGTCCGAAGGAGTAACCAGAGGCGGTGGGCGGCCCGGCGGGCGAAGGCCGCTGCGGATACCCGTACGGTGTCAGCGGTTGCCCAGGACCTGGGCCGGGGTTGGCCCCCCGACCTGGCATCGGTGGCTGAGGGCCGCCGTACGGGTCGTTCGAGCTCATGGTCCGTCTCCTGACCGGTCGTCCTCAATGCAGCACACCCTAGTCAGCCAAGGGGACAGCCGTGCGGTTCGCGGGCAGAGTGGGCCGATCTGAGACGGCGCTGCGAGCCGCGGATCCAAAAGCGCGATGGCGAGCAGGGCATCAATGTGGTTGATGGCTGGGGCAGTCAAGCTAACGGACGGTCCAGGTATCTCCGCCATTGATCATTGCCTGGAGGGCGTCGTCGTCGTTCCCCAGGCTGGCGGCCAACGCCACTTGGTCACGGGCCAGATCGTCATACGTCGGCGCTTCAACATCGCGGAAGATGCCAATCGGTGCGCGGTGCAGCACACCGGCATCGGTCAGCCGGGAAAGCGCGAAGGCGAAGGATGGATCCGCCAGATGAGCATCGTGTACGGCCAACGCGTCCTCACCAACCTCGGCCACCTCGACCACGGAGAAGGCCCCGGTCTGCGGATCCCGGACGACGCCGAGGTGGCCGTCGACACCGAAACGGATCTGCTCGCCATGAGTCAGCGGGATGATCGCATCAGCCGACGTGGCGGGCTCCTTGATCGCATCGAAAGCCCCGTCGTTGAAGATCGGGCAGTTCTGGTAGATCTCGACCAGCGAGCTGCCGCGGTGCGCGGCAGCCGCCCTCAGCACTCCTGTCAGGTGCTTTCGGTCAGAGTCGATGGTCCGCGCAACAAAGGTTGCCTCGGCGCCGAGCGCGAGCGAGACAGGGTTGAACGGATTGTCCAAAGAGCCCATCGGCGTGGACTTGGTGATCTTGCCAATCTCCGAGGTGGGGGAGTACTGGCCCTTAGTAAGCCCGTAGATCCGGTTGTTGAACAGCAAGATCGTCACGTTCACGTTGCGGCGCAGCACATGGATCAGATGGTTGCCACCGATGGAGAGCGCGTCACCGTCACCAGTGATCACAAACACCGCCACGTCCTCGCGTGACGTGGCGACGCCGGTGGCGATCGCCGTCGCTCGGCCGTGGATCGAGTGCAGGCCGTAGGTGTCCACGTAGTAAGGGAAACGAGACGAGCAGCCGATGCCGGAAACGATCACGGTGTTCTCGCGCTTGATCCCAAGCTCAGGCATGAAACCCTGGAACGCCGCCAGCACCGCGTAGTCACCGCAGCCGGGGCACCAGCGGACCTCCTGATCACTCGTGAAGTCCTTGCGATTCAGGGGCTCCAGGGAAAGGGGTACGCCAGCAAGGCCTCGGTAGCTCTGCCCTGTGCCGTTCGGACGGAGCGGGGAAGTGGGCATGTCCAAAGCCTTTTGGGTTGGCGGGTGATCAAGCTCCGAATGCAGCTGATCCACGGCGGTCACGGGTCCGTTCCTTCCAATTGATCGATCTCGGCTTCAAGATCACGAGCGAGTTCGCTGAGCGAGATCGGCAATCCGCGAACCCTGGAGTAGCTTCGAATGTCCACCAAGTACTTGGCCCTCAGCAGCAGCGCCAGCTGGCCGAGGTTCATCTCCGGAACGATCACCCGTTCGTAGCGATGCAGAATGTCACCCAGATTTGCTGGGAACGGGTTCAGATGCCGCAGATGCGTATAGGCGATCAGCCGGCCGGTGTTGCGCACCCGGCGGGTCGCGGCGACGATCGGCCCGTAGGTGGAACCCCAGCCAAGCACCAGAACCCGGGCATGGCGACCGTCCGAATCGGCCGGATCGTCCACGGTCAGGTCAGGAACGTCTTGGACGATCCCGTTGATCTTGGCCTGCCGGGTACGGACCATTTCCTCGTGGTTGGCCGGATCGTAGGAAACTGCGCCGGTGTCCTTGGCCTTCTCGATGCCACCGATGCGGTGCTCGAGGCCGGCGGTTCCCGGGATCGCCCATGGCCGGGCGAGGGACTCGGGATCGCGCAGGTAGGGCAGGAAAACGGGGTCACCAGATTTGTCCGTGGCGTTGGTCGATTGCGCGAACTGCGGGTCGATCGCCGGGATGGCGTTGATGTCCGGTATCAGCCACGGCTCCGCGCCATTGGCAATGTAGCCGTCGGACAAGATCACCACCGGGGTCCGGTACTTGATCGCCAACCGTACGGCCTCGAGGGCAGTGGGGAAGCAATCGGCGGGGGATTGGGCTGCCAGCACCGGAACCGGTGCCTCACCATTGCGGCCGAACATCACCTGAAGGAGATCGGCCTGCTCGGTCTTGGTCGGCATGCCTGTGCTCGGCCCAGCACGCTGGATGTCACAGATGATCAAGGGCAACTCGGTCGCGACGGCCAGCCCGATGGTCTCCGACTTCAGTGCGACGCCGGGTCCGGAGGTCGTGGTGACGCCGAGATGTCCGGCGAAGCTCGCGCCCAGCGCAGCACCCACACCGGCGATCTCATCCTCTGCCTGGAAAGTAGTGACACCGAACCGCTTGTGCTTGCTGAGTTCGTGCAGTACGTCCGACGCGGGAGTGATCGGATAGGACCCGAGGAAGAGCGGCAGACCGGCCTTCCTCGATGCGGTGATCAGTCCGTACGCCAGGGCCAAGTTCCCTGAGATCTGCCGGTACTTCCCTGCCGGCATAGGCGCCGGCGCCACCTCGTAGGTGACGGCGAACACCTCCGTCGTCTCGCCGAACGCGTACCCGGCCTTGAAGGCGGTGATGTTGGCGTCGCGGATCTCAGGCTTGGACGCAAACTTGGTGGTCAGGAAGTTGATCGTGCCCTCGGTCGGTCGGTGATAGAGCCAGGTCAGCAGCCCCAGCGCGAACATGTTCTTGGCCCGAGTGGCGTCCTTGCGAGTAAGACCGAACCGCTTGACCGCTTCGACGGTCATGCCGGTCAGGTCGAGAGCGTGCACCTGGTAGTCGTCTAGCGAGCCGTCGGTGAGCGGATCGCTGTCGTAGCCGACCTTGGCCAGGTTGCGCTTGCTGAAGTCAGCTGAATCGGTGATGATCACGCCGCCACGTGGCAGGTCGGCAATGTTGGCCTTGAGGGCTGCGGGATTCATCGCGACCAGCACATCCGGCCGATCGCCGGGGGTCACGATGTCGTAATTGGCGAAATGCAGCTGGAAACTGGACACCCCGGCCAAGGTGCCGGCGGGTGCGCGGATCTCGGCCGGGAAGTTCGGCAGCGTTGAAATGTCGTTGCCGAATACTGCCGAGTCGGACGTGAATCGATCGCCCGTGAGTTGCATGCCATCGCCCGAGTCCCCGGCGAATCGGATCACGACCCGATCGAGGGTATTGACCTGCTTCACTACGCTGCGTGCCTTCTTCCTGTGGCGTGCCTCATCCGCTTGTAAGGGTCAGGGGGGTTCGTGGCTGCGATCTCCGCTGAGGCTGCCGGCTAACCCCATGATAGGCAGGCATTCCTGTGACGCCTGGGACTTTCAGCCCCTGAGAACCAATGAGACGTGGATGTTATATGCCGCGTTGGTCCGCGACAGGCCGCATTACGGTGGATCTGTGCGCTGGGTCGACTGGTATGGCGACGGGTCGCTGTATGTGGTGGATGTCGCCTTGGCGTGCTGCGCTCTGGAATTTGATGCCGCCTCGCCAGCTGCTGCGGTCCCTCCGCCGACTCTTGACGACCAGGCGCAGGTGGCTGTGATTATTTCTGGCACCGTGACCGATCGGTTGGCGCCAGCCGTCGCGGCGATCGTCGATGGCTGCGAGCAGCAGGCTGGGCGCCGACCGGCGGTTATCTCCTTCGGGGCCTGTGCCTCCTCAGGCGGTCCGTACTGGGACTCCTACGCCGTGACCAAGGGGATCGACCAGCTGCTGACCGTCGACGCATACGTCCCGGGTTGTCCGCCTCCGCCAGAAGCGCTGTCGGCGGTGCTGGACCAGATTGCGGGGCGGGTCGCGTCGTGACGGAGGTGTTGCCTGAAGACTGGCTTGCCGAGGTCGAGTCGTTGAAGGCGGACGGTTTCGACTACTTCGACTGGCTCGGCTGCGTGGACGAGATCGGTCGGCGGGACTGTCTCCGGGTCGTTCTGGTCGTGCGGAATGTGGGCCACGAGGCGGAGCCGAGGACGCTGAGCTGTTCGCTGCCCCGCGATGACCCGCGGATCGACACGGTGAGTGACGTCTTTGCCGGCGCAGCATGGCACGAGCGGGAGGTGGCCGAGCTGTTCGGTGTCGAGTTCGTTGGGGGTGATCACCGTCGGCTGCTACTCAACCCCGAGTTCGAGGGGACGCCGTTGCGCAAGGATCAGGTCCTGGCCGCGCGCGCCGGGATGAATTGGCCTGGTGCCAAGGAGCCAGGAGAGACAGAGGCGTCGCCAGGCCGTCGGCGGCTGGTGCCTCCTGGCGTTCCTGATCCTGTGGTGTGGGGTGATCGCGATGCGTCGCAGCCGCTGGCTGACCCGGCGGAGGTGGCCGAGTCGGCTGTTGGCGGCAGGGTTCGGCGGAGGGGTACATGACCGGGCCTGCGCCCCCCTCGCATCGGTGGATCCGGCTGATCGAACCCGCCTGCACGTCCTGCATGATCTGCGCCCGGGAGTGTCCGAGCTGGTGTATCAGCATTGATTCGCATACCGAGCCGATATCGGATCTGCCGCCGACGGCCCGCGAGCGTACCCGGAATGTGCTTGACCGCTTCGCCATTGACTGGTCGCTGTGTATGTACTGCGGCATCTGCGTCGAGGAGTGCCCGTACGACGCCCTGGAATGGGTCGGCGACCTGACTCAGCCGGAATCGAGCCGGGAGTTGCTGGTCCAGGAGATGGTGCAGCCGCCTTCCGACGCGAAGTGATAACAACAGCACCGAGGTTCAAAAGATGAACTGGTGGCGCTCGCCGACCGGTGGGAGGCTGTCGCTATGCGGAGCTATGGCCAGTACTGCCCGATCGCTCGGGCATCGGAGCTGCTCGCCGAGCGCTGGTCAATCATCATCCTGCGCAACATCGTGATCTTGGGTTGTAGGACCTTCAACGAGATCGCCGACGGCGTGCCCGGCTTGTCTCGTGGCCTGCTGTCAAAGCGGTTGCGGGAGCTGCAGAAGGCCGGGGTGATCGTGATCCGTCCCAAGCTCGACGGACCCGGATCGACGTACGAACCGACGGAAGCGGGTCGGGAGCTGTCAGAGGTCATGGCTGCACTTCAGCGCTGGGGATCCAAGTGGGCGGATCTGACACCAGAACAGGCTCACCCCGGCGTAGTGCTGTGGATGTGGGCGACATTCTTCATCGACCGCGACCGGCTGCCGCAGCGCCGGGCCTTGGTGCGCTTCGACTACCCGACCCTGTCTGGGCCCGGCAGTCGCTGCTGGCTGCTTATCGAGCGGGGTGACGCCGAGATCTGCGAGAAGTATCCAGGCGGCGAGGAAGATCTTGTCGTGGTGGTCAACGATCCGGTGATGTTCGCGCGCTGGCACCTTGGCGAGGTCGCATGGGGTCACGCCTTGCGGATTGGGGCGATTGAACTGCGAGGTTCCCGAACACTGGCCCGCGCCCTCCCAAACTGGCACCGCGATCATGGACGCGGGCCGCAGCCGTTGCATCCCCTCGAGCCCTCTCCGGATCGCGTCGGCCGGGCAGCGGTCGCCGCCCCCATCTGAGCTGCCATATCGCAAGCTAAGAGCGCCGGCCAGGTTCAAACGTTGCACTTCTACTCTCGCTACACCGAGATCACCATCGACCTGTCTGAAGACCTTTTGAGGACAGGAGGATGTAATGGAGATCGACGAATTCTTGGGAGCGGTGCTGGAACCGGGCGACAACGGCTACGAGGGGGCCAGGGAGATCTGGAACGGCGACATCCAGCGCCGGCCTGCCGTGATCGCCCGCTGTGAAGGGACGGCGGATGTCCTGGCTGCAGTGCGATTCGCTCGAGAGCGGGAGATGGCGGTCGCCGTGCGAGGCGGCGGGCACGCCGTAGCAGGACACGCGCTGTGTGATGACGGAGTGGTGATCGACCTCTCCCCGATGACCGGGGTGCGGGCTGATCCGATTGCCGGCATGGTCCGGGCACAGGGCGGCTGTATGTGGCGGCACGTTGATCACGAGACCCAGGCCTTCGGGCTGGCCGTGACTGGCGGCATCGTTACTCACACTGGCATTGGCGGGCTGACTCTGGGCGGCGGGATCGGTCATCTCATGCGCCGCTTTGGGCTCACGATCGACAGCCTGGTTTCCTGCGATGTGGTCACCGCGGATGGGGAGCTCCTCGTGGCGAGTGAGCGCGAGCATCCCGACCTGTTCTGGGGGCTGCGGGGCGGTGGCGGCAACTTCGGGATCGTCACGTCCTTCGAATACCAGCTGCACCCGCTCGGCCCGATGGTGCTCGCTGGCGTACTGGCGTGGCCGATGGCACAGGCGGCCAAAGTGTTGCACACCTTCCGTGACTTCATCGCCGAGGCGCCTGACGAGGTTGGGATCATGGCCAACCTGCGGCTCGCGCCACCGTTGCCGGTTTTCCCCGAGGCGCTCTGGGGACAACCGGTCGTGGCTCTCATCGTCTGCTACGCGGGACCCATCGAGGAGGGGCGGGAGGTGCTCCGCCCTCTTCGGGAGTTCATGACGCCTGCTGTCGACGCCGTTGGCCCCAAGCCGTATGTGGTCCACCAAGCCCTGTTCGACCCGGCCTATCCGCATGGTCGTCACTACTACTGGAAGTCGTGGAAGCTGCCGCCCCTCAGCGACGCCGCAATCGAGGTGATCGTAGAGCAGGCCAGAGCCATCAGCTCGCCGCTTTCGGCCGTCCCGATCTTCACCCTGGGCGGAGCCGTAGCCCGGGCCGAGGACGACGCCACGGCCTTCTCCGGTCGCGGCTGTGCGCACGACATCAACTTCGTGGCTTCCTGGCTCCCCGACGATCCCGAACCCGAGCGTCACAAGGCTTGGGCGCGCACGGCCTGGGAGGCGATGCGTCCGTACAGCGATGGTGTATACGTCAACTTCCTCTCCGACGAACCGTCAACTCAGGTGCGGGTCGCGTACGGCGCCGCCAAGTACGCCAGGCTGACTTCGCTGAAGAGTAAGTACGACGCGACGAACTTCTTCCGCTTCAATCAGAACATCGCACCCGAGACTGA